>Ga0302312_10002036_pt1 | contig 11913 bp, 13 predicted proteins | sample III_Palsa_N2_1_FD_200529 | JGI IMG/M metagenome (GOLD analysis project Ga0302312, IMG submission 200529) | Peat permafrost microbial communities from Stordalen Mire near Abisko, Sweden - III_Palsa_N2_1 | ecosystem: Environmental > Terrestrial > Soil > Palsa > Peat permafrost | place: Sweden...
CGATACCAAACGACGGAGACGGCAGGTTCAACCGCCGCCTCTTTCGGAAATGCTAGCTAACGCTCTTCAACACGAGCCTGGCTTCCAGGCCGCCTTCGGGCCGGTTCTGCAATGACAGCGACGCGTCCATCGCCAAAGCGAGTTGGCGAGCAATCGCGAGGCCGAGCCCCGTGCCACCCGTGCCACGGTTGCGCGACCCCTCCAGCCGATAGAACGGCTCGAACACCGCTTCCAGCGATTCGGCCGGAATACCCGGCCCGCGATCGAGCACGGAGACTGTCACCTGCCCGCCCTTCGAAGCGGCCAGTCTGATCTCGGCCGAGCCGCCGAACTTCAGCGCGTTGTCGACCAGATTGCCTACGATCCGGCGCAACGCCTGGGGACGCGTCACTAACGCGGTGGAGATTTTCCCGTGCAGCGACACGTCCTTGCCGGCGTCCACGTAGTCGAGCACGAGGCTGTCGAACAGCGCATCCGGATCGATCCGTAGCGGCGCTTCAGTGGCGCCATGCATCGTGCGCGCATAGGTAACGCCTTCCTTGACCATCGTTTCCATTTCCCGCAGGTCTTGCTGCAGTTTTGCGCCCTCTGCACTCTCGTCCATCACGTCGACGCGCAAACGCATGCGGGTGATCGGTGTTTGCAGATCGTGCGAGATTGCCGCGAGGATCTGCAAGCGCTCGGTCATGTACATCCGGATGCGGTCCTGCATGGCGTTGAACGCTCGCGCCGCGCGCGCCACTTCGTCCGGCCCGTCTTCGGGCAGGCGCTCCGCTTTGAGATCGGGGCCGAGCGTATCGGCCGCACGCGCCAGTTCGCTCAATGGGCGCGTCGCAATGCGTACGGCCAGCCAGCAGCATGCGGCCAGAACCGCCAGTTGCAGCACCAGCACCCACGACAACCACGGTGACAGCGGCGCACTGGGCATGGGGTGGTAGTCGATCGTCAGCGGCGTGCCGTCACTCAGTTGCAAATGAACCTGCAGGCGATCCGGGTCGCCCGGTACGGCGTTGGCCGTGAGCGGATAGCGCTTGCCGATGCCATCCGCGATGGATTGCGCTACCCGCGCCGAGAGTTGCGCGTCGGGCGGCGCGCCGCTCACGCCGGGCCCCAGAGCGAAGGTGTAGGTACGCCGCGCCAGCCGCGGTAGCCATTCCGCACGCTCGCTGGGCGGCAAATGATCGAGCAACGCGACAGAGCTCGTAACCTCACGCTCGATGTAACCCATCATCACGTTGGTCATGGTCTGGTCCCGCTCCGTCCTGGTGAGCCAGACCGACAGCGTTTGCACCAGCGCAAGGCTGATAAAGAGAATCAGCGCAAGTCTCGCGAACATCGTGCGCGGCCATCGCAGCAAGGCATTGCGTTTCATTGATTGCCTTCGACCATGGTCACGGCAGCGGAGAACACATACCCCTCGCTACGCAGCGTCTTGATGTAACGCGGCTCGCGCGCGGTGTCCTGCAAGCGCTGCCGCAAACGGCTGACCAGCAGATCGATCGAGCGGTCGAACGCATCGGCCTGGCGGCCCTGGGTCAGGTTGAGCAACTGGTCTCGTGTGAGTACGCGCTGCGGGTGATCGAGAAATACGCGCAGCAGCCGGTACTCCGCTCCGCTCAGGGCCACCATGGTGCCCTCGGCGTCGAGCAGATGGCGTGCGACCGTGTCGAGCCGCCAGTCGCCAAAGCTGATCATCGGCGAGGTTTCCGTCACCTGCATGCCCGGCGGCAGCATCCTCGCGCGGCGCAAAACGGAGCGGATGCGCGCCAGCAGTTCGCGCACCGCAAACGGCTTGGACAGGTAATCGTCAGCGCCCATTTCCAGCCCGACAATGCGATCGGTCTCTTCACTGCGGGCGGTCAGCATCAGGACCGGCACGGCGCGAAACTTGCCCGCACGCAATTCCCGGCACAGGACGAGACCGTCCTCGCCGGGCATCATCAGGTCGAGCACGATCAGATCAGGCGCGCCCTGCTCTAGCACGGCGCGCATCTGGCGACCGTTGGCGGCCAGCGATACGCGCATGCCGTTCTTCTCGAGATAGGTAGCAATGAGTTCGCGGATGCCGCGATCGTCATCGACGATCAGGACGTGGTCGGTGTTTTCCATCAAGAGCTCAATCCTTCCGACGATTGACGCGCACACGGTTCACGTTGACCAGCAGACATTGCACGGGGTGCGCCATCTCCGCTGCAAGTCCACCCGCCAGGAAGGCGAGAATTGCCATCAGCCGTCTCATACATCCTCCACGACTGACTGGCTCGCGCCATTGGCCACGCTGGCCTCCAGCGTATACGGGTCGATGCCTTCAAGGCAATCGACGAGCAGTTCGGCATTCATGGGGTTCTCCACCATAGGAATGGCTGCTTTATAGCCTGGTACGGGCAAGGCTTTGTATCCCAATGTATCTGGGCATTCCCGCGACACAAAACATTGCACTGTGGCCGCCACGGCGACACAAGCCAGATACGAACGGGCGTTCCAATACAGCCATCCCGTTCAACGAAAGGCCCTGACATGTTTTCCAACTTCAAATCCGTCGCTGCCGCGACCCTGTTCGCCGCAGCCGTGGCAAGCGGCGCCGCTGCCATCACCACTCTCGCGGCGAGCCCTGCCGCGGCCCCTGTTGCCACCATCGCCGGCAGCAACCATACCGCTCCGGATTTCACCGGCATCGACAACTGGCTCAATAGCAGCCCGCTGACCATGCAACAGCTGCGCGGCAAGGTGATGCTGGTCGATTTCTGGACCTACACCTGCGTCAACTGTATCGATGTGCTGCCTCACGTGAAGGCCTGGAATCAGGAATTCAGCAATCAGGGACTGGTGGTGGTAGGCGTCCACACGCCCGAGTATCCGTTTGAACGGAACACGGACAACGTTAAGGGGGCAGTCAAGCGCCTCGGCATCACCTTCCCGGTCGCGCAGGACAACCAATATGCAACGTGGAACGCCTACGACAACCAGTATTGGCCGGCGTTTTATCTGGTCGACAAGAAGGGGCGCGTCGTCTACACGCATTTCGGCGAAGGGAACTACGAACAGACCGAGGCGAAGATCAAGTCCTTGCTGGCGGAAAACCCGTGATTCGTATCGCAATGTATCCGGGCATCGAGGCGATACACGACCTTGCAATTCGCCGGTTTCCCGACACAAGCCAGATACGTCAGCGGGTTCAAATGCATCAACGCCGGACGACAGACACAAGCAACACGGCAGAGCCTGACTGGATTGCTGATCTGGCTCACTGAAACCCCGGTGCTTTCCATTTTTAATTTTTTACGTTCACGGAGAACGACATGAAAACTTCAATCATCGCTTTGGCTTTGGCTGCATTCGCTACTACTAGCGTCGCGTACGCCTCCGAAACGCCGGCAACGGCCGCCGCTCAACCGGCAGTCGCCGTACAAACGCAGCAATGGAGCCCGAATCAAATCAACGCGACGCAAAAGACGCGAGCCGAGGTCCGCCATGAACTGGCGCTGGCCGAGCACGATGGCGAGATCGCGAGTCTGAACAAGCTGTATCAGGGGGGTTGATCAGTTCGCACCGCGGCTAGTCTCCGAGGAAGTCGTTGAGCAGACGGTTCACCTCCGATGCAGCCTCCATCTGCACGATGTGTCCTTTCCCTTCAACGACATGCACAGAGACATCGGCCGCCAGTCCTTGCGCGTGGCGCGTCGCCAAGGCGATCATCGAAAAAAATTATTTGTCACAGAGAGTCCAGTTTCGACAGCATGCAGATGGTCGTAATGCGAACATGCGGACCTGCTTCATCCCGGATTTGGCGTGATTCAAGACTGACCGTGTTGGTGTTACACTGGGCCGCCCGAGCCATTCTGGCAGAGGGTTTTGGTGTTCCCAGTGCAACACTGGTTGAGCCACGTTCACGGCTCGTATCCGATCTCGTACCTGCGGCAGCCGTTCGCGGGACTTCATGCAATACCCAACTGCGTTTCCCAGATTCCTCACGCTCTTATACCGTGTACTCTCAAACGCAAATCGACCCCCTAGTTAGCTTTCGCAACTCGCAGCGCGAACAGGTGCGAGGGACCATCATCAACCTCCAGAGAAAGTCTTTGGTGATGGAGGTCTATAACCCCTACTCCATCGTGCAGGTCAGTGAGGTGTTAAGCGAATTGACCGTGCGCATGGGCAGCAAGAACGCCTATATGGGCAAGGCGGTGGTCGTCAGTCTGGTGAATACTGGTCTCACGGCGGTGGTTTCTGTGGCTCTGATCGACGAATGGCGCGAGCTTAGCGTTCTGCCCAACGAAGCCAAGTCGGTCGGGCGAGAAGCAGAACTGTTCATCAGCGACTGGGACGCGCGCTTCAATATCCGGCGCGACTATCAGATTGTGGTCAACGAGATGCGCGCATTCCTGTCGGAAGTGTCGCGCTGGGTCGAGCAGGTCGATCTGACCGAGAGCCTGCCGAAGACCGACGGCAGGCTGCGCGAGGACCTCTTCTACGAACTCGCTACCCCCATCATGCACAAGATCAAGTCTTACCTTGTGCGGCTCGAGGAACAGGCCGAACGTGTCGATGTAGAGATTGCGCCGGTGCATCGTACCTACGCGCAAGCGGCGCTGCATCCTTTGCTACTTCGTGCCCCTTTCGTTTACCGGACTTTTTCAAAGCCACTGGGCTATGCCGGCGACTACGAGATGGTCAACCAGATCGTGAGCGACCCGCAGCAGGGACCCACCACCTACTTCCAGATCGTCAATACGGCGTTTCTCAAGGCCGCCGTGGCAACCGCACACCGGAACCGGATCACGCTACTGATCGACTTTCTGACGCGTCAGGCTGAGGCGGCGCGCGTTGCCGGAAGACCATTCCGGATACTCAACGTCGGCTGCGGACCCGCTTTCGAAATCCAGCGCTTCGTGCGCGAATATGCGCAGCCCGATTTGCTGTCGTTCCAGCTGGTGGACTTCAGCGAGGAAACACTGGCTTTCACGAAGGCCGCAATCGAACGCGCGGCGGGCGAGGCAGGGCACAAGGTTTCGGTGGAAACGGTGCATCAATCGGTGCACGATCTACTTAAACGCAAGGTATTCCCGGACCCGGTTTTACGCGAATTTGACGCCGTTTACTGTGCGGGGCTGTTTGACTATCTGTCGGACAAGGTCTGCGTGCGCCTGTTGCGCTATTTCGCTGCGAGCACGCGACCTGGTGGCCAATTGCTGGTCACCAACGTGCATTCAGCGAACCCTGAGAAGTACGGCATGGAGCATCTGCTCGAATGGTATCTGATCTATCGGAATGAGAGCGGTATGCTTTTACTGCTGCCCCCACAGTCCGCCGAACAGAAGCTCTATGTCGACGAGACTGGGGTGAATGTGTTCGCGGAAGCCACGATCCCCTGAAACGTCAGCAGACACCCCATTCATGAGTATCAGTCAACTGCATACAGGCTACGAAACCGAGCTGGCGGACTTCCGCGTGACGTTCAGCCGCGGCGGCGCCTATACCGCCATAGTGCTCGTCCTGCTGGGCGTGGGGTTGGATTACGCGCGGTACCCGCAACTGCAGACATCGTTCGCGGTTGCGCGTCTGCTCGTCTCGCTGCTGATCGGTGGCATCGTGATGATGCTGGGCACCGCGCTGGGGAGACGCTTGAGCCCATGGTTGACACTGTCATGGCTGCTGCTGCCGCAGGCCATGATTTCGTGGATGATCTGGCAGACCGATGGCGCTCAGTCGCCATACTATATGGGTCTGAATCTTGCCATCTTCGCTTCCGGCATCGCATTACCATTCGGCTTATGGCAGAACCTGGTTTTCGGCGTGTTGTCCTGCTTCCTGTACCTTCTTGCCTGCCTGCTGCCTCCACATGGCGTCGTGCCGACCGGCACGATGACCGTCAATGTTCTGCTCCTTCTGTTCGCTGCTGCTGCCAGTGCCGTCTACACCTTCTTCAACGAGCGGGTGCGCTTCATGCTGTTTCGCCTGAAGGCAGAAGTATCCGAAAAAAATGCCCAGCTCGAAGTGAACAACCGCAAGCTGCTCGACATCAAGGGTCAACTGTTACAGCAGGAAAAAATGGCGGCGATCGGTACGCTTGCAGCGGGTTTGTTGCATGAAGTCAATAACCCGGTGAATTTCTGCTTGATGGCGATCGAGGTCGCGTCCGAGGAGCCCGCGGCCAAAGCGGAGCCGGCGCTGCTTGAATGTCTTGTCGACGCGAAGCAGGGCATGCAGCGGATCCAGCACATCGTGTCGGACCTGAAGACCTTCGCTTACCGCAAGCCCGGCGCGGAGGCGGAGGTGGGGACTCCCTTCCTCTTCGAAAAGGCACTCGATTCGGCTATCCGGCTCGTTGCGTATGAATTGCGTGGCGTCGCAGTGACGCGCGAGCTCCCCGCGGATACGTTGGTGCAGGGCGACGAAGCGGCCATTATCGGCGTGTTGATCAACCTGCTCTCCAACTCGGTGTTAGCCATGCGCAACGCGGGCACTTCTGGGCCGGCGATTCAGATCTCTGTGAAGTGGTCGGAACAACGCCTACATGTGACGGTGCGCGACAATGGACCGGGCATTGCGGACGAAAATCTCGCGCGCGTGTTTGAGCCGTTCTTTACCACACGCGACGTAGGACAGGGCTTGGGCCTCGGTCTGTCGATCAGCTATGCCGTCGTCGAGCGCCATGGCGGTCTGCTGTTCGCTGAGAGTGAATTGGGAAGTTGGACATCATTCAGCTTTGATCTGTCACGCGCCCCGTGAGAAAACAATGAATGACATCAGGCAGACACAGCCCGCTCTTCTCTACGTCGACGACGAAGAGTTGGGGAGTAAATATTTCGCTCGCATGGTTGGTGCGGATTACGAGGTCCTGCTCGCCAGCAACTGTGAAGAGGCGATCGCTATCCTGCAACGGGACAACGCCCGCATTGCTGTGCTGGTCACGGATTTCCGTTTGCCAGGCCGCAATGGTGGCGATCTTCTGCGACAGGTAGCGCTGGAATACCCGCATATCGTTCGCCTTATGGTCACTGCATACGCAGACATAGACGTGCTGCGGCAGTTGGTCAATACCGGCGCGGTGTTCCGTATCCTTGAAAAGCCGCTGAGGCGGGCTTCCGTGAGCGATACGCTGCAAATGGCGATCGAGCGCTACCACGAACGTGCCATACAAAATCAGCGGCTGCCACCAACCTAATGCTGGATTTCCCCATATCAAGGTCAAAAGCACAGGAGTTGTTGATGAACGAAGCGAAAGCCACACAGGAGTCGGCGCCGGCGATCATCTTCGTCGATGACGAGGCCACGGCCGTGAAATACTTCCAGCGTGCCATTGGGAGCCTGGCGCCGGTCCTGACTGGCAGCTCGGTGGAAGAAGGCAAAGCGCTGCTGGACGCACACGGTGACAGGGTGGCGGTCCTTGTCTCCGACCAGCGCATGCCGGGCGAGTTCGGCAACGAGTTGCTCCGCTATGCAAGCGAGCGCTATCCGCATGTCGTACGGATATTGACCACAGCCTATTCGGAGATCGACCAGACCGTCGCGGCCGTCAACCTCGGGCATATCCACCGCTATATCAAGAAGCCTTGGGATATTACAGCGCTGCGCATGGAACTGAAACAGGCGCTTGAGCTGGCCGAACTGCGCAAGGAGCGGGACCAGCTGTTGCGCGAGAAACTGGGCGTGCTGCAAAAGCAGACTGTCGCCACGCGGATCGGTCTTATTCGCACGCTGTCTGCCACTCTGATCGGACCCGAGCGCTTCCAGCCGGTAGAGACCTACCTGGCCGCAGCAGTACTCGCCGATGTGCAAAATTCTGAGCCGGACTGGCTGTTGCTGGACTACTCCGATCTGGTCGCGGCCGAGAGCTACCGGGGCGGGACTTTTGGCCACATGGTGGCGGCGAACCTTGCGGAGCTACGTCACCGCGGCATCGAATCTGGCGCCGGTGGCGTGCTGGCGGCGGTGGCTGAGACGCTGGAGCATGCAGGCATCAGGGTCCGGCGCGAAGGAGATGCTCTGGTCTGGGACGAGCTAGCCGACCTTGCCGAATTTCTTGGAGAACCGGCTAACAAGGCCGTGTCGGCCCAGCACAGTGTATGGTTGGCAAGCCTTCTTTGGCTGGACGGGAAAAACTTCGCGCTTGAACCGGTACGTGAAGGTAATGCCATCGCGTTCCGACCCGCTCAACACAAAATCGAGTTTCCTGCCGATCGCCTCGCGGCATGGATCGAGCAGTTCTGAGCGCCGCAGGGGGATGGGGCCGGTCCTGACTGGTTAGCCGACGTCTCAACGTCCGTGCGCAAGCGCGGACGAATGAACGTAGATGGCCGAACGCGGCGGAATGGAAACCGGCTCACATCGAGTGTGAGGAGCCGCGGCTCAGCAGCTCAGCGGCTCGGTCAGCCGCCTCCGCTCAAGCGCTGGGCAGCTTCCACCCTTGCCGCACGAAGTGGCAGGTATATCCGTTCGGAATCCGCTCCAGATAATCCTGATGTTCTGGCTCCGCCTCCCAGAACGGACCTGCGGGAGCGATCTCAGTGACGACCTTGCCGGGCCAGAGATCCGATGCATCGACATCTGTCACAGTCTTCAAGGCCACTTGCTTCTGCTCATCGCTGAGATAGAAGATGGCTGAGCGGTAGCTCAATCCAATGTCGTTTCCCTGGCGGTTCTTGATTGTCGGGTCGTGGATCTGAAAGAAGAATTCGAGAATCTGGCGATAGCTGATCTTGCTCGGGTCGAACACGATCTCGATGGCCTCAGCGTGCGTGCCGTGATTGCGGTAGGTGGCGTTGGGTACGTCGCCGCCCGTGTAGCCTACGCGTGTGGACAGTACACCGGGGTAGCGGCGCAGCAGGTCCTGCATGCCCCAGAAGCACCCGCCAGCCAGGAGGGCGGTTTCAGTTTGCGTCGTCATATCGATTCTCTCCATGAGTGCGGTGACTTCACTGAGTCCATCACTCGTCAATGAATAAGTTAGGGCGTTGGTTTGCCGCCTGGTGCTGTGGTCCGCATAGGGCAAGCATCGGAAGCAGCATGCCAGAAGTCGAGCATTTCCGTCGACTCACAGGTCAGGCCGATCGTGTCGCGATTGGTATCGGCAGCCTCGCGGCGAATTCAGGAACAGGTGGGATTTATGGACTGAAGGGAATGCGGGCGGTAAATCGGGTCCCAAACTCCATGGTGGACTGTACTTCCAGAGCCCCCGCGTGGGCGTTCACGATCTGCTTGCAGATGTAAAGGCCAAGGCCCAAGCCACCTCCCGGCGCACTGGACGCTGGACGCCAGTACGGCTCGAAGACACGCGACAGCGTCTCCGGTGCGATCAGGTCGCCGCCATTGGTAACCGACAGCACCAGATGGCCGGCATCGATCGATCCCTCGATCACTATGGGCGCATCCGCCGCGCCATGACTGATAGCGTTGCCCAGAAGATTGGACATCAATTGCTGCATACGCGCCAGATCGCAACGAACGGGCGCGGCAATGGCCAGGTTGCAAAACACGACGCGCGACGGGTTCGCTTCGCACAGTTCATCCACGACGGCACGCAGATGCTGCCCCATGTCATCTACCGGCTGGACGGACACCGTGATTCCCGAGCCCAGACGACCGCGTGCGAAATCCATCACGTCGTCGATGAGCCGCGCCATGCGCGACGCGGTTGTTTTCAGACGTTTACCGATATTGGCAATCTCGGGGTCCTGGGTGCGCCGGCTCAAAAGCTCCGCGGTCGCCCCAACTGCAGCAAGCGGATTGCGCAAGTCATGCCCCAGCACCGCAATAAACTGCTCGCGCAGGGTCGCCGTCTCGCGTTCGTTCGAAAGCAGCGCCTCGGTCGACCATTGGCGTTTTTCGCTGTCCAGCTGCATCCCGATCAGCGTCGCAAACACCTCGAACATGCGAACGATGCGCGGTTCCGAAACCTTCGCCGGGCGAGCGTCGATCGCGCACAGGTTGCCGAAGTATTCGCCGCTCGGCAGGATGATCGGCACCGAGATGTAGCTTTCCAGGCCGTAGATTGCGGGCGTGTGATGCCGGCAATAGGTTGCGTCCTGACTAAACTGGTCGATCACGATCGCGGTTCTCGCGGCACGCGATTCGAAACACAGCGTGGTGTGCAGGTCCAGTTGGCCGCCCGGTTGCAGGCCGAACTCGACGGTGTCGCGCACAGCACAGGCTGTCCACGTCGCGTCGGTGACGCGTGCGACGGCCGCGAAACCCATGCCGGTCTCGTCGCAGATCATCTGAAGCATGGACGGTACGGCCCCAATGCGCGCGACTGCGCCTATGTCGCGCGCGAGGGATTCCCGCGAATCAATCGAAGTCGGTAAGTTGTTCACGTATGGGATGTTGACCGTCCGGATGACTTTTATTTTGCCCTATTCCGGATCGGACTGGGGCCGCGAACAAAACCGCATTGTCCGCGGCAAGCGGATGCGCTGGCGGTGATCGCCTACCGTCAGGCTAACAGAGCGCCATCATCGAGTGTCACGAATGCTCGAAATAGCCGGGCTGGTCGATGTCGCTCAGAAGGTCGGGCCCGACTGCCTGCCAGCCCAGTCGCGCCTGGGTGTGTTGGCTCGAGCTCGGCGCATCCATTGCCGCAAACATCCCAAACCAGCCGAAATGCTCGTTCGTTGCCTCGGGGCGCTTGCTGACGACGGGCAGGTTCAGGCGACGACCGATCACGCTGGCGATCTCCCTGAACGGCACGCCTTCATCGGCGACCGCGTGGTATCGCGCCCCGGCCTCACCTTTCTCAAGTGCGAGCCGGTAAAGATGGGCCGCATCGCGACGATGAACGCCAGGCCAGCGGTTGAGTCCTTCGCCCACATACGCCGACACCCCTTTCTCGCGCGCGATAGCGATGACCCTCGGAATAAAGCCGTGGTCGCCGGCGCCATGCACCGAGGGCGCAAGGCGCACGGTGCAGACATTGATGCCGCGCGCGTTCAGCGAGGCCGCCACCTGCTCCGGAGCACGCGGGAATGCGGGATCGAGAGGACGGACATCTTCTTCGGTCGCGAGGCGCCCTGGCGCCAGCAGCGCAACGCCGGAGGTGACAATCAGTTGCCGGTCGGAGCCTTCGAGCGCGTCGCCGAGCGCCTCGAGCGCGCGCCGTTCCGTTTCGCAGTTCTCGGCGAACTTCGTGAAGTCATGATTGAAGGCAGTGTGGATCACGCTGTCCGCGGCGAGTGCGCCGCGCTGCAGGCTGTCGAGGTCTTCGAGCGAACCGCGCTGTACCTTTGCGCCTGCCGCGACAAGCGCCGCGGCTCCTGCGTCCGAGCGCGCGAGACCGAGCACCTCGTGCCCCGCCTCGATCAATTCCTTAACAACCGCCGAGCCGACAAAACCCGTTGCGCCAGTCACAAAAACTTTCATGGAAACTCTCCTGAGCCAAAGTGGACAGGAGCGATTCTTGGGGCGTACCCTATCAGGGTAAAGTAGTGACGTTATACAGGTATATCGACTAACAGGGTGAGGGCATGCATGCCGGCTGAAAACGAAAATCCGCTTGGTACGTATTTGAGGGATCGCCGTACGAAACTGGATCCTGCCACCTTCGGCATCGCGTTGATCCGCCGGCGCACGCCGGGGTTGCGACGTGAAGAAGTCGCGCAGCGCGCCAACGTCAGTGCGACCTGGTACACCTGGCTCGAGCAGGGTCGTGGCGGAGCACCCTCGGCCGAAGTGCTGGAGCGGATCGCACGAGCGCTGCTACTGACTGACGTCGAACGCGAGCATCTGTTTTTGCTCGGTCTGGGCCGCCCGCCGGAGGTCCGCTATCAGACAAGCGGTGGGGTGACGCCGCGATTGCAACACGTGCTCGATGCGCTGGAGCCGAGTCCGGCCTTGATCAGGACCGCCACCTGGGACGTCGTCGCGTGGAACCGCGCCGCCGCTGCGACGCTGGTCGACTATGGCGCGCTGCCGCCGGAG
>Ga0302312_10002043_pt1 | contig 11897 bp, 10 predicted proteins | sample III_Palsa_N2_1_FD_200529 | JGI IMG/M metagenome (GOLD analysis project Ga0302312, IMG submission 200529) | Peat permafrost microbial communities from Stordalen Mire near Abisko, Sweden - III_Palsa_N2_1 | ecosystem: Environmental > Terrestrial > Soil > Palsa > Peat permafrost | place: Sweden...
GCCTCATCGGCATCAAGCGCCGCGGCGTTCCTCTTGCCCAGCGCATCGCCAAACTCATCGAGACCATTGAGAAGACTCCCGTCGATACCGGCGTGCTCGACATCAGCTTCTATCGCGACGACCTCTCCACCGCCGGCCCGCGCCCCGTCGTCGAAAAGGGCGACATCGGCTTCGACGTCAATGGCCGCGACATCATCCTGATGGACGACGTGCTCTACACCGGCCGCACCATCCGTGCTGCCCTCGACGCCCTCTTCGATCAAGGCCGCCCCAAGTCCGTCCAGCTGCTCGTCCTCATCGACCGCGGCCATCGCGAGCTCCCCATCGAAGCCCGATTCATCGGTCGCACCGTCCCCACCTCGCGCAAAGAGATCATCGAAGTCAAACTCCGCGAGATCGACAACGACGAACAGGTCATCCTCGTAGAACTCGCCGACTAATTCTCCCGCTTCCACTTCATCAAAAGGCCCAACGGCCCGGCATATATTAAAGGGGGGCGAAGCCCCCCGCCCGCCCCGGGCCACCGCGACCTCGAATCTCTGCGTCCCTCCCGATCCCGCCGCATCTGTAAATGAAGCCGACCCATGAGAAATGAATCTCTCAAACAACTCGACAACGAGCTCGACGCACAGACGCCAGAAGCCATCCCCGTTCCCGCGCCCAACGCTCCTGAACCTCTCAGCATGGGCGCTGTTCTGCGCGTCGTCACCATGCGCCGCCTCTGGTACGCTCAAATCGTCTCCACCTTCGGCGACTTCCTCGCTCTCTTCGCAGTCATCACTTACATGACCTTCAAGCTGCACGCGACACCGCAGCAGGTCACCGGCATCCAGATCGCCTACCTGCTGCCCATCGCGCTCATCAGCGTCATCAGCGGCGTCTTCGTGGATCGCTGGCCGGTCAAAACCACTCTCGTCTCCAGCGACTTCCTCCGCGCCGGCCTCTGCCTCTTCCTCCTGCTCGTCCACACCGTGTACGGCTTTTACGCTGCGCTGGCTGCCATCAGCGTCGTCTCCAGCTTCTTCAGCCCTGCGCAGGGAGTTGCCATCCGCTCAGCGGTTCCGATGCATGGCCTCCGCTCCGCCAACGCGCTCATGCAGCAAGTGATGTTCATCATGCGCATCATCGGCCCGTCCATCGCGATCCTCCTGGTCGGAGCCTTCGGCGCGAAGATCTGTTATTGGCTCGATTCCGCCAGCTTCATCGCCTCCGGGACCCTCATCGCCTCCCTCTCCCTGATCCTCCCCAGGAACGCCTCCACGGAGCCCGTCAACGGACAACCCGTCGTCAAGCAAAAGACCGGCATCCCGCGCATCCTCGCCGACATGAAGGTAGGCGCCGGCTTCATCCTCCACCACGCCGGCCTTCTCTTCGTCATCGTCGCGCTAGCCGCCGGCATGTTCGTCATGGGCTGCTTCGGTCCGCTCATCGCCGTCTACGTTCGCGACGTCCTGCACGCCCTCACCAAGACCTACAGCATCGTCAGCGCCATGATCGGTGTAGGTCTTCTCGTTGGCGTCAACGCCCTCAACACCTTCGCGAAAAAGATGAGCAACACCCTGCAGGTCTACCTTGGCCTCGGCGGCATCGCTCTCGGGACGTTGCTCCTCGCAACCATCCCCACCGTCGCGACCACCATCCTTGGTTGCTTCCTGATCGGATTCTCCGCCGCCGGCATCATCGTTCCGTCACAAACACTCGTGCAGCAGGAGACGCCACCGGAGCTCATGGGCCGCGTCGGTTCCACCCTCATGTCCTCTATCTTCAGTGCGCAAATCCTCGGTCTCGTGCTCTCCGGCATCCTCGCGCAACACACCAGCATCCGCGGCGTCTTCGGACTCTGCACCGCGCTGCTCGTCGCACTCATCATCGCCGGCAAGCTATGGATGGAGCCTCACGAACATCCCGCACTCAGCTGATTACTTCTTCGAGAACGATCGCACCAGCGCCACCATGTTCCACAGATCATCGGTCTTCGCCCGGTCACCCTCTGCAGGCATCGCGCCATCACCGTTCTTAATGATGTAGAACAGCTCGCCGTCGGTTTTGGTCGCGAGCGCTGCGGGATCGCTCCAGTCCTTCATCTCCAGCTTCTGCTGCACAGCGAGCTCGCCCTTTCCGTTGCCGCTCGCTCCATGGCACATCTCGCAGTCGTAGCCATACATCTTGGTCGCGTGCGCCCTTCCCTCGGCGGTGGACCTTACCGGGTTCGTCATGTGCACAGCTTCTGGGGGGATCACGAGCGCAGTTGGTGCAGCCGCAGGTTGTTGCGCCGGTCCCATGGACAAAAACAGGGACAACAGCAGATAGGGAGGAAACATAGAACGCTCCTGTTGAGTAGCGCCCTAACTATACCCCTGGTTGAGGCCACCCGCCAGCTCAATACAGACCCCAGCGTCCCACCTTCAGCCCCGCCAGTCAGTGACTTCTATCACCTGCTCGCGTCATCCACGGCCCAGCGGACGCTGCGTCAACCCTTCGCCTGCGCCGCACGAGCGATCAACACCGCCGTGTACGCTGCCCCAAACCCGTTATCAATATTCACTACCGTCACATTCGGACTGCACGAATTCAGCATCCCCAGCAACGCCGTCGCGCCTCCAAACGATCCGCCGTACCCCACCGACGTCGGAACCGCTATCACCGGAACCCCCACCAGCCCACCCACCACCGAAGGCAGAGCACCCTCCATCCCCGCACACACCACCACCGCATTAGCCTCCGTCAATTCGCTCCGCACTGCCAGCAGCCGATGCAGCCCTGCCACGCCAACGTCATACATTCGCGACACCCGCGCACCAAACGTCTCGGCCGTCACCGCAGCCTCTTCCGCGACAGGCAGATCACTGGTCCCCGCACAAACCACCGCGATATGCCCCTTCGTCTTCTCCGACGCCGGCGTCTGCCGCAGACTCACCGTCCGCGCCACTACGTTGTGGACAGATCCTGGATACGCAGCGACCAGCGCTTGAGCTGTCTCCGGCTCCACCCGCGTCACCAGCACATCCACACCATCCTTCATCAGGCTCGCGAAGATCTCCAGCGTCTGTTCCTGCGTCTTGCCCGCCGCATAAATCACCTCCGGCAGTCCACTTCGCAGGCTCCGATGATGATCCACGCGCGCATGCCCCAGGTCCTCAAACGGCAGCGACGCCAGCCGCTCAGCCGCAGCCGCCGGCGACATCCCGCCCCGCTCCACCTCCGACAAAATCTTCAGCAAATCATCCGGCTTCATGCCCCGCCCTTCTCCCCAGCCGCATACGCCGCAATCGCCGCCTGCTGCACCTGTTTCAATGGAACCTCGCACCGCACCGCCGCAGCACGACAATCCTCAAACTCCGGCGCCGCGTTCATCACCTCGCCGTCAAGCGTTCCAATCTTCACGCGAATCTCCCCATAAGCCGTCTGCACCGCAACATGCCGCCGCTCCAAACAACTCCGCTCCTCCCGCCGAATCCGCATCCCCAGCGTACTCGTCTCGCGCAGAATCAACCGCTCCAGCACCGGCCGCTTCTCTTCGCTGCACAACACCGTCAACAGCGTTCCGGGCCGCCCCTTCTTCATAATTACCGGCGTCAGCATCACGTCCATCGCCCCCGCAGCCAGCGCTTGCTCCGCCACCCACGCCAGCACCTGCGGCGACAAATCATCCAGCGCCGTCTCCAGCACCGTCACCGTCTCCGCCTTCGTATCTTCTGTCGATTCGCCAATGCTGATCCGCAGTGCATTCGGAAATCCCTTCGGATTACGCGTCCCCGCGCCATACCCGATCCGCTCCACGCTCATTGCAGGCTGTACCCCGAACACCGGCTCAAGCATCCGCACCAGCGCCGCACCCGTAGGCGTCACCAACTCCTTCTGCACATGCGCCGAGTATGTTGGAAACCCGCGCAACAAATCCGCCGTCGCCGGAGCCGGCACCGGAAACGTCCCATGCGCACACTCCACCATCCCTCCGCCCACATTCAACGGCGAGCTATGCCACGCATCCACTTTCAAATACTCAATCCCCGCACAAGCCGCCACGATATCGACAATCGCATCCACCGCGCCCACCTCGTGAAAGTGAATCGCCTCAACATCCACGTTGTGAATCTTAGCCTCCGAGCCCCCCAGCAACTCAAACGTCCGAATCGCCCGGCTCTTCACTCCCTCCGCCAGCTTGGCCCCCCGAATCAACTCGCGAATCACCGACAGCGAGCGCCCATGCACATGCTCATGATCGTGCGTGTGTTCGTGCTCATGTGCATGCGTGTCTTCGTGCTCATGCGTATGTATGTCTTCATGATCGTTCGTATGCGTGTGTCCGTGCGTGTGTCCGTGCGTGTGCGTATGTGAGTGATCGTCCGTGTGCGAATGATCGTGCGTGTGCGTGTGTTCGCGTGCATGTGAATGCTCTTCCGCTATAACGCCGCCTTCCATTACCTGCACCCGCGTGCATGAAATTCCGCTACGATCCACCGCCTCAATCTTCAGGCTCGCCCCTAGCTCCATCGCCGACGCAGCCCGCTCCAACACCTCTGCCGGAACCCCCGCATCGATCAACGCCCCCAACAACATATCGCCGGCAATTCCAGCGAAGCATTCTAGATAAGCAATCCGCATGAACTCTCTTTCACAATCAAAATGGTTTGTGGAATGCCGCGGAACCCCGCTCCACGATCCGTGGACGCCGCCTACCCCGCCTGCGCGATCGCTGTCACCGGTAGCACGTCATTCATCGACCCAGACCGATACCCCTGCGTGTCCAGCGTGACATACAGAAATCCCGCTCCACGAACCGCCTCGGTCATACGGTCCATCACACTCAGCGTCAGTGCCCGCTCAAGGTCCTCGCGCGCAATCTCAATCCGCGCAAGATTCCCATGATGCCGAACCCGGACCTGCGCAAACCCCAGCGCATGGAGCGCTTCTTCCGCCTTCTCCACCTGTGCAAGATTCTCCGCCGTCACCTCGCGCCCATACTCAATCCGCGACGACAAACAAGCACTCGCCGGCTTGTCCGCAAGCGAAAGCCCCACCTCGCGCGCCAACATCCGAATCTCTACCTTGCTCAACCCCGCATCCACCAGCGGCGCCAAAGCTCCATGCAGCTCCGCCGCCTTCTGCCCCGGCCGAAACTCCCCGCGATCATCCAAATTCATTCCATACGCCAGTCGCTCGAACCCCAACCGCCCGCGCGCCTCTTCCATCTGCGTAAACAATTCACTCTTGCAGTGAAAGCATCGCTGCGCATCATTCCGTGCATACTCCGGCTTCTCCAGCTCGTTGGTTTGCAATACGCGCACAGGAATCCCATGCCGATCCGCGAACGCCATCGCAGCCGCCAACTCCTTGCGCGGCAGCGACGGCGAATCCGCAATCACCGCCAGCATCCGCTCGCCCAACGCCCGATGCGCCGCATATGCCAGGTACGCAGAGTCCGTTCCGCCCGAATAAGCAACCAGCAACGACCCCACCGAAGCAAGGTTCTCCTGCAGTCGCCGCGCTTTGTCGTTCAAGTCCATCGTAGGATCAGCCCTTGCTTCGATCCGTGAACCGGAAGAACAGCGACTGCTTTGCCACCGGCTCCGCCAACTCATTAATCGATGCCATCTGAGATGCGGACAGCGGCGTAAACTCACTCGCGAGCTTCACGTTCTCCTCCAGCTGCGCAACCGAGTCGCACCCAATAATCACTGTGCTCACCGGATGCGTCAGCGTAAAGTACATCGCCTCCCGCATATTAATAACGCCTGGCCGCGTAGCAATCGCCGACCCCTCCCACGAGTGCCGCTGCGCATCCAACGGCGGCGGCGTCCAGTTAGAAAGCAGCCGCCCGCGCGCCGGAACCTTCATCCCGATAATCCCCATCTGCTTCTCCACCGCCAACGGCAGCAGCGCATCGGAAAAACTATAGATGTGCGAATCGGCAGCATTCAGCGCCAGCAGAATCGCATCGAACGGATGCCGATTGATCGCATCGATCAGCGCATCCGGCCGGTAATGCCCCGTCACGCCCAGGAACCGCACCACCTTCTGCTCCTGCATCTCGATCAGCGCTTCCATCGCGCCGCCCTTCGCAAAAATCGCGTCGACATCTTCCGGCAGCCCAACATCATGCAGCTGCCAAAGGTCTACATGATCCGTGTTCATCAGCTTCAGCGACTTCTCGATCATGCGCAGCGAACCTTCGCGCGTCCGCTCCTTGGTCTTCGTCGCAAGGAAAGCCTCGCCGCGCCGCTTCGGCATCACCCGGCCGTAGTACTGCTCGCTCCACCGATCAGGCCCACCATAGATTGACGACGTATCGAAATAATTCACGCCCAGATCCAGCGCCCGCTCAATAATCGGCACCGCGACATCAAAATTGTTTGCCTTCTCCAGCGCCGCCTGCCCGCCAAGGCTGAAGATGCCAACTTTGTAGCCAGTCTTGCCCAGGTTGCGCGTCGGCATCGCCGTCAGCGTGCGCGGATTATCCGGAAGCGCGCCAAGCTCGCGTGGAGCCGCATGCGCCGGCATCCCAGCCTGCGCCAGCAAACCCGCTGCCAGCGCTCCACTTGTCTTCAGAAAATTACGGCGATTTCCATCTTTCGGCGCGTTGCTCATCAAAGGAGCCTCCAGGTACAACTGACTCCTGAATTCTATTCCAGCAACCGGCTCCCTGGTTACCGCGCCCCCCCGGTAGGGTCGGCCGTGGCCACAGGAGTCTGCGTTGCCGGCAGCAGTTGCCGCGCAGGTTCCTCCGCAGGCGGCTCCAAAGGCTCGGTCGTCTCCTGGTCCCCAATATTGAAAACCGGCGTCCCCTTCGGCAGCTTCAAACGGCCATCCGCGAGGTACGCCACCACCACCGCCCCCGTTACCGCGGGCGCAAGAATCGTCATCGGAATCAAATACTTCTTGCTCTTGACCAGCGACTCCGTCACACCATCTACCGCGTGACTGCGCGGAATCGTGCCCGGCACCTGAGGAATCACGAACGCGCTCATGTTCACGTCCGGATACTTCTGGCTGTACGCCACCAGCGACCGCGCCACCTGCTTCGGCGTCATCAGTCCGAAATCCGCGATGAAGTTACGGTGAACGGCGTGCGGCATATAAATGTCCAACACCATGCGCGAAAAGTCTGCGCAGTTATGAAACAACAGGTTGAAGTGCCCAACGTTCTTGCGATCGTTGAAGATCGCCATGAACCGCTCGTCCTGCTCCGCCGTGCTGTCCACCTGGAACCCGTGCATCGTCCGGATATACGACTCGCCCACCAACTCATTCCACTCACCCTTGGGAGCTTCACCTTTTTTGTTATCCGGAGCCAAGTCCATCAAGTGCGCCTTGCGATAGGCATCCTGCAACGCTGCAACCTGATCCCGATCCGTAGCGGCTGGAATATCACTGAGATTATCGACGGCGTACAGATACCCAACCAGCGGCATCGCGATCCAGTCATAGCCGTCCACCTTGTGATACCGGCTGATCACCACGCCATACTCGCCCTCATGGCAAGCCCGAAGAGATGTAGGGGAATCAGCGCAGACGTGATTCAAATAAATGGCCGCATGGCCCGTAGGATTGATCGCGCCAAATGCGCCATAAGGCTCTTCCATCAACAACGCCACGGATGCGTGCGCCGTCCCAGTTGTCATTAGGAAGCAGCTAAACACACATGCCAGCGCGGCCATCGTCGGTCGCAGCACCGAGTAGCCGCGCCACTTCATAAGCTCGCATTCGACCATCCCTAGTTGGATGCAAATGGTTTATGCGTGGCCGACGAAATCTTCCTCGTGAGCAATATGCGCCCCACAATTAAAAGGACTTAGCTTCTGCCTACGCGCCTATCCCTCAACTCTCGCACCCCCGAAAAACTTTCAGCGAACCCCGCCCGACCGCAGGGTTCGCCGAATCTTCTACGCGTTATAGGTGGACGACGAAACACGCCCCCCGTGCCCGGTCCAGTTGGTATGGAAGAACTCGCCGCGTGGCTTATCCGTCCGCTCATACGTATGCGCGCCAAAGAAGTCGCGCTGTGCCTGCAACAGGTTCGCCGGCAATCTCGCCGTACGGAAGCCGTCGTAGAACGCCAGCGCCGTCGAGAACGCCGGAGTCGGCACACCCAGCTCGATTGCCTTGATCAACCCCTCGCGCCAGCCCCCCTGGTACTTGTTGAGCGCGCTCGAGAAGAAATTATCCAGCAGCAGGTTCGACAAGTTCGGGTCCTTATCAAACGCCGCCTTGATATCGCTCAGGAAGATGCTGCGAATGATGCAGCCGCCGCGCCACATCAGCGCGATGCCACCCATGTTCAACTTCCAGCCATACTCCTTCTCCGCCGCGCGCAGCAACATGTAACCCTGCGCATAGCTAACAATCTTTGAGCAATACAGCGCCCGCCGCACAATCTCAATGAACGCCGCCCGCTCGCCAACCGCAACCTTCGTCGCCGGTCCATTGAGAACCTTAGACGCCGCCACACGCTCATCCTTCAACGCCGACAAGCAGCGCGCAAACACGCTCTCGCCAATCAACGTCACCGGCATGCCCAAATCGAGCGCCGAGATCGCCGTCCACTTGCCCGTGCCCTTCTGGCCCGCCGTGTCCAGAATCTTGTCGACAATCGGCGTTCCATCCTCGTCCTTCTTGGCAAAAATCGTCGCCGAAATCTCGATCAGGTAGCTGTCCAGCTCGCCCTTGTTCCACTCCTTGAACACCTCGGCAAACTCATCCGCGCTCAAGCCAAGCCCGTCTTTGAGCAGTTGATATGCCTCGCAGATCAGCTGGATGTCGCCATACTCAATGCCGTTGTGCACCATCTTCACGTAGTGGCCGGCGCCATCTTCACCCACCCAGTCGCAGCAAGGAGTGCCGTCTTCCACCTTCGCCGAAATCGCCTGGAAGATCTCCTTCACATGCGGCCACGCAGCAGGATTGCCGCCCGGCATAATCGACGGCCCAAACCGTGCACCCTCTTCGCCACCCGAAACGCCGGTCCCGATAAACAGAATGCCTTTCGCCGCCAGGTCCTTCGTCCGCCGATTAGAGTCGGTAAACAGCGAATTGCCGCCGTCGATAATAATGTCGCCCTTATCCAGATACGGCAGAATCTGCTCAATCGTATGGTCGACCACGTCGCCGGCCTTCACCATGATCATCACGCGGCGTGGGCTCTTCAACAACCCGCACATCTCTTCAATCGAGTGTGCACCGACAACTTCAGTGCCCTTCGCCTCTTCGTTGATGAACTCGTCCACCTTCGATACCGTGCGATTAAACACCGCCACCTTGTATCCGTGATCGTTCATATTCAAAACCAGATTCTGCCCCATGACTGCAAGCCCAATCAATCCAATGTCACACGTTCCATTCGACATAAATCATTCTCCAATGTGAGACGCTGAGCTCAAGGCGCTCGGCCCTGACCTGCTGCTTCCTTCGCTACGTTATAGACACGCTCGAACGTCGAGCGCCGCCTGGGAGTACAACTCAATTCAATTCGGGCGCGACCCCACTTATTATCATATCCGCCGCATGCCCAGCTACGTGACGCCAGACACAGCGCAATTCATACGCTGAAACCACACACCACTCGTCCTCGCATCCGTCGCGCTACACTACCGCCGCCCGCGCCGACTTCTCCTGCGCCAGACACTCCAGCCAATCCTCCATCCCGGCCCCGCTCTTCGACGACGTCCTCAAAATCCGCATCCCCGGCCGCACCGCCCGGATATTCCGCTGCGCCGCCTCCAAATCAAACTCGCAAGCCTCCGCCAAATCCATCTTCGTGATCACCGCAATATCGGCGGAATTGAAGATATTCGGATACTTCAGCGGCTTATCCTCCCCCTCCGTCACCGACAGCAACACCACCCTCACATCCTCGCCCAGGTCATAACTCGACGGACACACCAGGTTCCCCACATTCTCGATAAATAAATATTCGAACAAGTTCAGATCCCAATCCGCCAAATGATCCGAAATCATCTGCGCTTCCAGATGGCACCGCCCGTCCGTGTTGATCTGCTTCACCGGCACGCCAGCCTCTACCAGCCGTTTCGCATCGTTGTCCGTTGCCAAATCTCCCACCAGCGCCGCCGCCGGTATGCGCGCCTCGCGCAGCATCCGCAGCGTCCGCTGCAGAAACGCAGTCTTCCCCGATCCCGGGCTCGACACCAGGTTGATTGTCAGCAACCCGCACGCATGCAACCGCTCACGCAGTCTCCGCGCAATCTCATCGTTCTTGTTCAGAATCCCCTTGCGAATCTCCAACACACGCGTTTCCATCTTCGTCTCCCAGCGCATTTCCGCGCTCGTCTCCTGGCAAATCAACCTCAATCGCTTCCACATCCAACTCGCGCCCCTGCCGCAAGTCGCCGCTCGGCGTGTCGCACACGGGGCAGCAAAAATACTGCACGCTCGGCAGCTCCACCTCGCGCGCACACACCGCGCAATACACCCGCGCCGGCAACTCCCTCACCACCAGCCTCGACCCCTCCAGCAACGTCCCCGCGCACGCGACCTCGTAACTGAACTCCAGCGCGCCACGCACCACTCCCGAAAGCGCGCCAAGCCGCACATACACCTCCTTCACCCGCGTAGCCCCGGCTTCCATCGCGCTCTGCGTCGCAATCTCGACCACACTGTACGCAATCGATAGCTCATGCATCGTTCACAATCCCGTCGTACGTTCAATCACGCATCCCAATCGATACAATCTCCGTGGAGACTCACTCGCATGGGAACAACCACTCCGCAACCACCAGCCAACGACTTTATTCTCACCTCGCGCCCAACGCCCGCCAGTGACCTTGGTCACGAGCCCGCATCGAACACGATGGTAAGTTCTCCACCATGTGCTTCCTCAATCGTCCAACTCTGTAGTTAGCCACCCTCGAAAGCAACCTGATGCGCCCGTCCCTGCGTTCCCTATTCAACGATCAACCCGGCAACACCCGCGCCAAGATCCTCGCGATCTACGCCATCCTTGCCGTCTTCAACCTCGGCGCCTGGACCTGGGCCGTCATCGCCTTCCACCATTTCCCTGTCCTCCTCGGCACCGCCTTCCTCGCCTATAGCTTCGGCCTCCGCCACGCGGTCGACGCCGACCACATCGCCGCCATCGACAACGTCACCCGCAAGCTCATGCAGGAGGGCAAGCGCCCCGTCGCCGTCGGCTTCCTCTTCTCTCTAGGCCACTCCACCATCGTCGTCATCGGCAGCATCGCTATCGCCGCGACCGCGCTCGCCCTCCAACACCGCATCGACCACATCCGCGACATCGGCGCCATCGTCGGCACGCTCGTCTCCACGCTCTTCCTCTTCGCCATCGCCATCGTCAATCTCATCATCCTGCGCGCGGTCTTCCGCACTTTCCAGTCCGTCCGCCGCGGCGAGCCCTACGTCGACGAAGACTTCGATCTCCTCCTCGGCAGCCGCGGCTTCCTCGCCCGCCTCTTCCGCCCCGTCTTCCGCATGATCCACAGCAGCTGGCACATGTACCCCCTCGGCCTCCTCTTCGGCCTCGGCTTCGACACCGCCACCGAAATCGGCCTGCTCGGCATCTCCGCCGCCGAAGCCTCCAAAGGCCTCCCTCTGCTATCGATCCTCGTCTTCCCCGCCCTCTTCGCCGCCGGCATGTCCCTCATCGACACCACCGACAATATCCTCATGCTCGGCGCCTACGGCTGGGCTTTCGTCAAACCCATCCGCAAGCTCTACTACAACCTCACCATCACCTCCGTCTCGGTCATCGTCGCCTTCGCCGTAGGAGGCATCGAAGCCCTCGGCCTCATTGCCTCGCAGTTCCACCTCGACGGCCATTTCTGGTCCCTCATCGCCAAACTCAACAACAACTTCGGCGTCCTCGGCTACTTCATCATCGGCCTCTTCGCCCTCGCCTGGATCCTCTCCGTCCTCATCTACCGCTG
>Ga0302312_10002046_pt1 | contig 11885 bp, 27 predicted proteins | sample III_Palsa_N2_1_FD_200529 | JGI IMG/M metagenome (GOLD analysis project Ga0302312, IMG submission 200529) | Peat permafrost microbial communities from Stordalen Mire near Abisko, Sweden - III_Palsa_N2_1 | ecosystem: Environmental > Terrestrial > Soil > Palsa > Peat permafrost | place: Sweden...
ACGGCCGGCTCAGGGGGAGGGACTTAGCTCAGTAGTTGTATGTCCCGTCAGCGAGTCCCTGTCGGATCTCGGCCTTGTCCTTATCGGTGAGCTGCTTCCAGTCGGCGGAGAAGTCGGCCAGTTTGGTGTAGCCGAAGAACTCCTTCATGTCCTTGATGGTGAGGGTTCCGGTGTTGTCCGTCATGATGATCTCCTTAGTTGTTTCCTCGTTGCCCTACAACTCAAATACTACAGTACGTTCGGCTAGCCTGTCAACCCTGCTAGTCCTCTATCGTGATTTCCACGTTAACCGAATCGGCCGTGATTCCGGCGAGCATGCTGGAAGCCTTCTCCATCGTCTCACGAATGATCCGCTCCCTGAGAACCTTGTCATCCCACCGATCATCTCTGATGATGACGATACGAGTCCTGACGTGCTGCAAACCTGCCATCAGTTCCCCCCGCTCATCCACGAAACCTGAAACATATGATTGTTCGCATTCTCATGTTGAGCCGTCCGGAATTGCACGCCGCCCACATGAATGACATGTGGCACGGACGGGTGCCCTTCCAGCGGCCCTCTGAGAAGCTCATACCCGTGCTCGCACTGTACATGCTCCCGCGTCCCGTCCTGTAGCTCGATCACGAAGCTTGCCAGGCACCGGGGCCGGCCGAGTTCCGTGGTGGCTTCCGGGCCCCATTGGCTCACGTCTTCCTCCGTCTCCTGCATCGTGCAGATGGTCACCGTGATGTCTTCTCCGACGTTCCCGTGAGCCTCATAGTCCCGCACCGCCCGCTCATCAACCTCATGTATCTGGTCAAACAGCTGGTATCGGCCCCGTTTGATTTGGACTCTAACTTGCTTACCCACCCCACTCACCCGACTTTCTCATAACTAGCGTTTCCCTGAATGACATTTCCCTCATGCAACACCGGCGTGATAACCGGTTCGCTGCAATCATCATACCGCGTGGCATAGAACGTGTACGTGCTCCCCACCACGAACCACGGTCCACCGATAACAGTGCCCTCCGTGTCATCCATCAGGCAGAGGATCCTATCTCCACTCTCAAAGTATTTAGCCGGATTACCCATCAGATATTCCTCCCTATAAACTCAGTATACGCCGGCGGTAACGCCTCTGCAATACTCCGCCTATCCCAAGTCCAGTCAATCCCCATAGCCCGCCTCCACTCCTCTACCGACCCCTTTCCCCCACCTTCCCCGTACACGGCCAGATACCGCCCCTCCGACCACACCCCATGTCGCCACCCCCGCACACCCCCGTCATGCCGCACATGCTCCGCTACCGGGGCCACAGCGCCGCCCCCGAATTCGAACCACCGATGCCTGATCACTCGCAACTCATCCGGAAACATAGCCCCACACAACATCAGATCCCTCCGCAGATGCCGCCCCACCCCACACTCAATAACATACGGTAGTCCGATCTCCTCCAGCAAAGCCCGAGTCTGCGGTACAAGGTTCACATGCGTATCCGTCCATCCAGGCCGGCCACGGTTCCCCGCCGTGATGGCAATCCGATCCTGACAGGGCGGCGTAGCGAACACGAAGTCAAACTTGTTCACAGTCCGCGGATCGATCTCCAGAACATCCGCCTGAATGATTCGCCCAGGATGGTCTGGCTGGACCTCGATATCGATGCCCCAGACCTGATGTCCTGCCCGCTGGAACCCCACATACCCGCCCCCCACCCCATCGAACAGACTGAGTATCTTCATTCCTTCAACACCCACTTAAGCTCATACTCACTGACATGCACAACTCCAACTTCGAGTATGCGTGCACACATACCGGCCATGGATCTACCTTCTGCCTCTGCCATTACCTTAATCCTGTCATGTAATTCAACAGGAATTCTTACATACAATGGAGTAGTTTTATCGCTCATTCCTTCAACACCCATCTCAATAGATCCTGCACGTTCCCGTCATCGTTAACCCCCAACTCTTCCTTCGACTCCTCCCCAAACGGGTCATCGAACCCAAAGTTCTTCACGTACGGTCGACTCACACAATCCCATCCATCTCTTGCGTCGTCCCAAACGCTTTCCAGGGGTTCTGATCTCCAGACTCTCCACTCCTCATCCCACCATCTTCCACTGCGCTTGGAGCTAGGGTCTGAGCTCTGTTGCAATCTGGCCCCAACCCACCTCCCGTCTTCCCCCCGGTGTCCAACTTTCGTACCCGCACTGTTCCAGTTACCCCGCCGAATAGCTTGAAGCGCCGTGACCATACTAAACGTGCTTCTGAATTCCGCCCGGGGCCACTCCCATCTCTCTTCCCCTTGCTTCCAGGCCCGGAATTCGCTATCGATGCCGGCAAGTTCGCCAGCAAAGTCCCGGGCGGATACCCCCCGCGCCTTGAACTTCGGCGCCACTCCTCGACGAATCGCCTCTCTTGTTCCCTCATCCCAATAAACCCCAGGCTTGAAAACAGTAAGCCCGCGCCGCACCACCCGACTAAAAGAACCCAGCCGACTAGATACATCTAATCCTCCGTGCTCTTCGAGGAAGAATACAGCGTCTGTAGCAACCATCGCGACCGCTCCCAATCCTCTGGGATGAGATCCAATCGCTTGTACAAGTCGTTTCCGACACTCACTAGTAATACGACTAGCGTATACAGGGTTCCCAAATCGCGGGGAACCGATGGATTGAGCAAATTTTCCGTAACAAGAATTGTAAATAAGCTTGCAAGCTTTACCGAGAACGGTATCTTTGCCCACATCCAACCGACGCTGGTAAAGCTCTTCCATCTCTTCAAGCGGAGCGACATTCACACGGTTCATAATTCACCCATTCATAGACTTCAAAGCTGCGAACAACTCCTGCACTTTCACTGGCCCTAAGTTCTGAAAGCCAGTACCATCCCTGAGTGACTCGTGGCCGGCTAATGGCTCCCTGGCCGTTTCGATGAAGCATGGATCCAATGTATACAGGATTCTTTGCGGCTTGTCTCTCCTCGGATCCTTTACCAGTACCACCTTCAAAGACACTCTCACCAAGACCACTACCGACGGCTTGAGCCCGAACAAGACAATAGTCCGAGACTCTAGACTCCTCCGGGTACTGCCCTTGTCCCCGACTGTACCGCCCGTGTAGTAGACACGGTAGCGTGCGGATAGTAGCCGGATAAGCTGAGTTAATGTCATACTCGAATACATCTCGCTCGATGTATCCATGACAAAAGATTTCGAACCATCCGCCGTAGTAACTTTTCTTGGCCGCGTCGATGTACCATCCTGGGATGGCATCTTCCCACTCCTCTCTCTTAGGCAACCTCGCCTTCATCCACTCCTGAGCAGCCTGCCCCGGCCCGAACCACTGACCAGGGCTCAGATGGACCCCGATGGCCTCGAAGCCGTCTCGAAGCTGGGCCATAGCCCTTTCGAGGAGTTCGTTCTCCAGCCGGTTATAAAGCCGCATTGGAGCGCCGAGCTCAGCAGCATCTCGCTGTCCCTTCCCAGCCTCGACAGTTCGGTATTCATCCTGTGTACAGATGGGCTCAGCCCAGTTGTTGGGATGTATAACATTGAGGAAAGAAGTCTGCCAGTACCCGCCGGTATCGCACACGAACATCCAAGGTGCCTTAGCACACTTACAGCTAGCAACCATGCAGGTGCATAGTTTTGGTCTAAGCTTGAGGCGCTTAATGCCAAGTATGTCAAACTGCCAGCCGTCGTACTCCACCGGATGGGGCTGCCTTCCAGGCACTCGATGTTTTCTGCTCGCAATGCCTTCACTGGTGATCAGTCTCCAAACCCGCTCTTGCGGTAGACTCTTGAGGATCTGCGTGAAGTCGTAGCCCAGGTAGAAGCCGACGAACGCGGTACCCTTTGGGCGACTTTGGAACTGGCTGTATAGGAACTGAAAACATTCCTTCCATGTAAGCCCCTGAGGATTGTCAATCTGTTCCTGCCCACATCCCAGAAGAACATACTTGGACGGGTCTTTGCCGCTTCCTTCGCCATCAACACCACAAAACTTGACCGGCTCAGGGGCCTCTCGCCGGCGACACGCTTTCTTGCAGCGATTCTGCGTTGCGTTGTTAGCATAGAACCTTTTCCCGCAAGATACACAGTCTTTCCCCTCCTTCTGAACAGTCCTCAGTGATACCACAGAAACCGCCAATCATCCTCTTGCCGCATCTCATACTGATGCTCCACCAATTGCTCCACTGTCATCGCGTCAATGGCTCTGAGCTGTGCCATCGTGGCTCTCCTCACCTCCAACCCGTACTTCTTCTTCAGCTGAGGAGGATTCCTCACAAAGTTCCCGGAGTTCTCCTCATTCCATCGCAGCGTCCATTCGAACGCCTCTTTCTTCTTGGCCACCACCCGATCAATAATGGCCTTCCTACGCTGTCGGTACTCCTTGAACCGCCCGGGATCCTTCTGATACTCCCGGGCGTTCTCCGGCGTCGTGGCGTGCCCCCTAGCAGCCTTAAGGTTCGCGCCGGACTCATACTGACTCTTAGTGATACCGCCCCTCTCCAGGCGGGCCCGGTAAGACGCCTTGAGTGTTTCCCAGACCCGCCGCTTGGCCATCAGCCCTCACTGTCCTCGAGCATGAAACCGATGAAGTCGTGAACCGTCTGCAATTGCACCCGCGTAAGATTGCGCGGATCATCGAATGCTCCCGACTCATCGCGTCGTGCGACGATAAGACCATACTCAGTACCGCCCGGCGTCTTGGTGGCGCATCCCTTGATCGCCATACCGTCCTTATCCAGCGTCCACTCAGCCAACTGCCTCTTCTCTACAGCCGGCACGATGGGGTCGCCCCACTCCTCCTGCTGCGCTGCCATGATCTGATCGAACGTGTCTTCATTCACCGTCAGCCCCGTTATCACACTCGGGGCAGTCGCCGAAGCACGTGAGTTGTTTGCCGCACTTCGGACAGAAATCCAGTTCTTCGAATTCGTCTTCCACTGGCTGGTCCTCAGAATAGAGGTTCATCCGGTATTCCCCATCCGTCATCTGATGTTCCACGTGGAACGCGGTACGTCGTGAAATCAGCCTTTCCTATGATCTGCATCAAGGGTGCATCCCATTCCGACGTACCGCATTCCCGGCAGTACTGCCACAGCTTGCCCTGACTCTTCAAGGCTCCGAACTCCCCTACCTCATGCCCACAACTCAAAATAACTTGGACATGAGCGCCCCGGGGGGTGTTACCCGATGTACCGGGTTCGGGCTTCGCCCTCGGGACCTTCGTACTCGGAATACCGAATGCCGCGGGGGGCAGAAATGCGGATGTTGACGTGCAGGGACTTGAATTCTCCGTCGTCACCGGTGGTTGCGCGGACGCGGGAGCCGTCGATACCCGTCCACTGACTTGGGTGGAGATCATACGACGATTCACCGTACTTACCCCCCTCGATGACCGGGTCCGGTAGCTGGATGTATCCATGGTCGTGCATCAGCTTCACCACCTGCCGGTAGTACCCGGTGGATCCGTCGTTGTACACGACGACGTCTTCCGGGTCGAACGGCAGGTTCTCCACCGATGACGCCTTGTCGTTCCCCTTGAACCGCCGGCGTAGGACATCCTCCGGAGCGATGACAGCGGTGGCACTCACGAACGCGCCCCCGTGCCCGTTGCCCATCTTCTTGCCCTGTCGGAAGTCGAGGGCTACCACCACATGCGGCACCTTGACGAGGTAATCGACGAATTCTCCGTCCAGAAGATCGGCGCCGCCGACTCCTACAGCCTCGAACATGAGGCTGTTCCAGTCGTGCCGGTTCTCGTCGAATTCCCCGAGCTGTCCGGGGGTCAGGCGGACAAGATCATTACTCTCGGTCATGTATATCCCTTTCCTCATGTCAACCTACGTATGCGAGGTCGGGCCTTTGGATGGTTGCCGCCCGCCGGCGGCCCGACCTCGCACCCTCACCGTAGCGCGCCCGTCCGTGGTACTCGAGCGTACCATCGATGTTGATCATGGCGAGTTTCCGCCACCCATCTCGATGTCACAAGGATGACTATGGCGGGATCCCGCCACATGCGGTATCATGGCAGATGGAGGCCTCGCAGCCCCGTCCGTGGCGCCCCGGTTTTCCTCCCGCCCTTGCTCGGCGGTCATTTTCCGGGGCGCCACATCCTTATCGATCCAGAGGAAACGATGAAACTCCGTCAAGCACTCCAAGCCCCCGCGAAACTCGCCACCGCGGCCGAGAACGCCACCGTTCTAGCCGTCATCGCTCTAATCGTCGCCGGCGTCGCCCTGATCATCGCCTCCCAGCGCATACGGAAGGCGGCCTGAGATGCCCCTGGTCGGCTCCGTCCCTCCCCCGCCCCCGGCGACCCGCTCCAAGACGACCGCCGCGAAAACCCCCGCGAAGCTCTCCGACGTCAAGCCCGCCGACACCAAGCGCCGCGAAGCCCGCGTCAAAACCCTCGACGGCTACTCCCAGATCCTCCAGGCCGGCTTCCTTATGACCGGCCAGCTGGCCGATGCCGAGACCGTCGACATGCACGCCCCGCCCCTCCTCGGAGCCATCGCGGACATCGGCGACCACCACGAGGGTTTCGGAGAAGCCCTCGACAGGTCCGACGCCTTCGGCCCCTACCTCGCTCTCGCCGTAGCGGCGATTCCCATGGCACTGCAGTTCATGGCCAACCACGGGCGCATCGACGCCACGAAAACCAGCGTCGGCGGAATCCTCCCCCCCGACCAGTTGGCCAACCGACGCCAGGTCAAACTCATGAAGGCGCAAGCCGAGATGATTCGTCAGCAGCGGATCGCCCACGAAGAGGCGGCCCGAGCCCAGGCAGAGTTGCAAGCGGAGATCGAGGCCTACAACAGCATGGCCATGCAGGATGCCCATGCATAAGCGTCCTGATGGAATCTGGGTATTCACCCGCGAAGAGTTCTGCAAAACGCGCTTCGCCTACAAGCCCGGTGAGCACGTGGTTTTCGGCGGCCCCACGCAGCGCGGCAAAACCTCCCTCGGTTTCGACCTGATGGAATACATCGTCACCCCCGAATTCCCCGCCTACATTGCCGTCTCGAAGCCGGAAGACAAGGTGACCCGTGTCAGAGCCGAAGAGCTGGAATTCAGAACAGTCTCCGATTGGCCGCCGCCTCAAGGCGTTCGACAGCTATTTAGTGGAAAACCCCCTGGTTTTGTGGTTCATCCTAAGTTTGGTAATATCGATACCGACCCGGAAACCACGTCCGACATCATCCGCAAACTCCTCGCAGACCGATACGCCGCCGGCGCAGCCCACAAAGCCAAAGGCATAATCGTTCTCCAAGACACGTGGACCAAAGCCAACGTCCAAGGTCTCGACAAACCCATGATGACCATCTCCGCGATGGCCGGAGCCATGGGCCTCGGATGCTGGATCGAAGTCCAGAAGCCCTCCGGGGGCGGCAAAACCGTACTCATGGCCTACGGCAACTCAGAGCACGTCTTCATCTCCCGAGACCCCGTGAAGAGCAACCAAAAGTATTACAACGACATCGGCGGATTCGAAGGGCGTTTCGTACAAGAGACAGTGGCCAACCTGGAACCCTTCCAGTTTCTCTACTGTTCTCGCGACGGCGGTACTGCCTGCATCGTCGATAAGGGAGAAAGGACCATCTCAAAGTGAGAGGGAACATCGAAGACTTCCTCACGGCGTCTCCCGAGTCCTACGATGCCGCTAAGCGTCTTTCCGACTACGTGAATAACCTGGGGACCCACAAAACGCACGAAGAGTTAGTCAACTCATGGATTGCCGTTCGCCTGTCCGATGGTTCGTGGGATGGCGTCCTATACGACTCTCGCAAGGCCGCGGTGTCGCATCAGTCCGATGAATTCCTCTGCGCCTATCTTTCCACCCGATCTGCCCAGTCGGGAATGTCCGTCCGTGACGCCCACACGTTCCTAGCCTTCCACCGTGCCGCCTATGACGCGGGTTTCCGCCTGCCGGATCCCGATCACGCGAACGGTGGTCGTGAGCTCATTCCCCCGGTAACCCGCCAGGATATCGGCTCCCAAGTCCGTCGCTTGATTGTCGCAGGCGGACGTTCAGCAGGTTACTACAAGACTAGGAGAAGCTAAATGGCAGGTGCAGCCCCCGCCGGTGCTCCGGCTAAGGCCAAGAGCGCGGCCCCCCCGCCTCGTCCGTTCCGTGCCGGTGTTCAGTCGATGGAGGATCTCCAGTACGACCGGAGCCTCACCTTCACCGCCGGCACTCAGAAGTTCCAGGACTTCACGCTCAACGGCGACGGCTACCTGCGCGGCGTGTACATTCTCACTCAGTGCGCCACCGCCGGTAATGCCGCCACGGTCACGTTCGCGCAGAACGGGCCTTTCACGGCGTTCGACACCATCGTGTTCTACGACACGTCGGGGCGCCCCATCTTCGGCCCGTTCGACGGCTACACGACTTTCACGGTGGACAAATGGGGCGGCTATTTCAATCAGAACGACCCCCGCGCCTCCCCGGTCTTCTCCACCACCGCCGGCGCAGGCGCCACGGGTGGTTCGTTCACGTTCATCCTGTACATTCCCCTGGAAATCGTGTCCCGCGATGGCCTAGGGGCACTGGTGAACAAGAACACCGCCGTGCCCTACCGCCTCAGCCTCACCCTCGCGGCATCCGCCACCCCCTACGGCACGGCGCCCACCACCCCCGGTAGCGTCCGGGTGCGGTGCACCCAAGATAACTGGTGGGAACCGGAAGCCGCAGACCCCAAGGGGCACCCGCTCTCCCCTGCCCCGCCCGCGGTGAACTCAACTCAATTCTGGGCCAACAACTCCTACCTCCTCCAGGCCGGCGCGGTTCCGGGACAACAGCTCACCACGGGGCTCGGCTATCCGCTGCGGAACCTGATCCTCACCCTGATCGATCAGAACTCGAGCCGGGCGCAGGGAAACTCCGACTGGCCGGATCCGGTGACGTTCACCGTGGAGAAGAACCAGCTGTTCCAGCGCCCCATCCTGATGTGGCAGAACCGTATCGCGCAGGCGTACGATTTGCTGGCCGGTACCGCCGACTCGGCACGCACGCTGGAGAACGGCGTTTTCCCGATCTGGTTCGATCAGGACTTCGGTGCGCAGCCTGGAATGGAGCTCCGTAACGGGTATCTGGTCACCCGCGGCGGTCAGAACATGCTGTGGACCGGCACCATCGGCGGCTCCGGCGCGCACACGCTTTTCACTCTCGTCAACTGGGTTGCGGCCGCTAACGGCGACCCGGCGTCTCTGGCCATGGGCCGATAGGAAAAGGAAATCATGACCGCAGAAATCCCGGAACTCCTGAGCGCCGTAGAAGGCCTCGCCCCTGAAGCCGTAGCGGCCATCGAGGCCTACATCAAGGGCAAGGAGACGGAACTGAAGGCCACCCTGGAAGAGCACTACGGTGTCAAGCCGGTGGTCCTCTCGGATCCCCGCGATTCCACCACGCCGATTCAGGACGCTGTGAGCGCGGCGCCGGCTCCGCAGGACGCCACCCCCACGTCGCCGGCGGTTCCGGTGACGCCGGTGACGCAGGACGCCACGGTGCAGGCCCTGCTTCAGCGCATGGCCTCCTTGGAGCAGCAACTGGCGGAGGAGAAGTCCAAGCGGGAGAACCCGGAGACCATTTCGGTAGGCTCGGGCGACCCGGTTCCGCACACCCTGTTCCTGAATGACGGCTCTGTCATCAAGAATCACGGTGGTATCGCCACCACGTACACGACCACCAACACGGACGGTACCGAATACGTTCGCAAGGTTGTCGCAGCCTACCCGGCCTAATCGGCTCTGAAAGGATTTAAACCATGAAGAAGGAATACATGTACCTTCTGGCCGGTGTTTTGGTCGGGGTATACGTCATGCCCAAGTTGCCGATCAAGCTGCCCGGGGCCTGATTCCGAATGGCCACCGCAGCGGGAATCATCATCACAGCTGGTGCCATCACGCTGGTCAACGAGGCTGTCAGCGTCCCCTACACTCCGGGGAACACCAATGTGATAAAGGGCATCAACTGGCGAGTGATTCCCGCTACGGCCATCGCGGCATTCATGTTCTCAGGCCTCGAAGCCGTCAACCCCACCGCCGGGCGGGGGTTAGCTGTGATCGCATTGATGACCACGTTGCTTGTCGGAATGGGCAACGCCCCGGCGCCGGTCGTGAATATCGCCAATGCGCTGGGATACGGCGGTACCGCCAAAGCCACGGTGTACAGCACCACCGGCGCCGGTAAGGCGACCGGCACCGGGTCGTTCGGATTCAACTAGGGAGGTTGAAAGTGCAGTCCACATTTCAGAAGGCTGTGGTAGGCGTCATCGCTATTGCCATGCTGACCACCGTCCTGCTACCGGGCCGTCAGACGGTCGCCGCACTCGGAGGGGCGGAACGGCTCAGTACCGGAACCCTGTCCGTGGCCGAGGGCACCGCTTCCGGGTCTCTCGGATAAGGGGAATGTCGTGAGCGGGATCGAGAGTAGCTGGAATTCCAAAGCGTGGACCGGTGCTTCCGGTACGCTGATCGGCTTCGAGGGCGATTATCCGGAGACGCAGGCCTACGGATTCGTCACGGATCCCGTTCACAGTCAGAACGTGGACCCGAACGGCCCCACGTTCGCCAGTCAGCCGGGCCCCGAGGCGTCGGCCGCACTGACGGGGCTCGAAGACAACGCATACGGGTATCAATATGAGGGCCAGTATGGTTGGTGTCTTGATGACATCCACATGCCGTCGTATGACCAGGCCCCCGGCACCGTGGGACACAACTCGAGCATGGGGCCCGCGCAGGGGCGCCGGTATCCGGATCCCGCGCACGCGGAAGACGTGTATCAGGAAGAGCCCGAGATAGGGTACGGGGTCAACTTCTACGGCAGTGACCCGCTAAAGCAGGACTTGAACGCCTGGAAGTCGAGCTCCACCAAGAATTTCAACACCGGGCAGTTTCCCGCCCAAGCCCGGGAAGACGTCACCGGATGGCCCGAGCCTTTCAACGCCACGGATATCGCACCGTTCAGGCCGGTAGATCAGAGTACTGAACACATTCCCATGCGGAGGATCGCGGAGGACGACCGGCCTGTGTACCGGTACCTCGCGGTGCCCCCGAACAACACGCAGCCGATGAACAACCAATGGGGCGTTCAGTACCCCAGCAACGTGCCCATCCACAACGTGACCCCGGTGCCGATGATGCCGCAGACCCCCATGGACCCGTGGATCACGCAGGAGACCTCGACGGCCACGCCGCCCGACTCCACCGATGTATTCGGCGGAATGACCCTACAGTAAGGACAATGCCGTGAGTCTCAAACTCAGCTCCAGGCTCAGCCCCGCCACCGTGACCGCGGTCACTACCGCGGAGACCGTCGTCACCACGATGCCGGCCATCGTGTACGACCTGCCTCAGCCGACCTCAGGCGCCGGCGCCGGCGGTCAAGGCGTCACGATCACAGTCAGCGTGAACGCCACGAACAGCGCGGCCAGCACTACGGCCACGTTGCGGGTCCGGCAGGGTTCTCTGACGGGTCCGATCGTGGGCGTGGGACTTGTGCAGCCGGCTACTCCGAGCGTGGCGCAGGAATTCTTCATCGAGGAATTCGACAACTCCCGGGTTCCCGCTCAGGCGGGCGGGGTTGTTTATGTGGTGACGATTCAGTATGCAGGCGCCTCAGGCAACTCAACCATCAATGAGTGCGTTGTGGATGTGGCGGGCAGTTAATGAAGATTCCGGGAATCGGAGAAGTCAAACCCGTCTACGCGGTCGGAGGTGGTGCGATTGTTCTCGGCGTGGTCGGGTATGCGTATTATCGCGACAAGAAGACTAAGGCGGCTGCGGCTGCAGCGGCTACCACATCGGCGGCGGCGGCTTCCGGAACGCTGGCGGGAACAGGTGCGGGGGATTCCGGTATCGATCCTGCGACGGGACTTCCCTATGCGGATGAGGGA
>Ga0302312_10002056_pt1 | contig 11852 bp, 9 predicted proteins | sample III_Palsa_N2_1_FD_200529 | JGI IMG/M metagenome (GOLD analysis project Ga0302312, IMG submission 200529) | Peat permafrost microbial communities from Stordalen Mire near Abisko, Sweden - III_Palsa_N2_1 | ecosystem: Environmental > Terrestrial > Soil > Palsa > Peat permafrost | place: Sweden...
CGGATTGGCGAACCAGATCAATGCTGCGAGCAGCACCAAGCCTATGATGGAAACCGCAGCTCCCCTTATTCTCAAAACTCGCGATGTCGGAGGTATTTCGCGGGGAGCTGCAACATTCATGTCATTGTTGCCGACACGCACTCAAGCTCACGCGTCAACCGCTCAGCGATATCAATGACCAACGCCGAGGACTCCAGATAGCCCGCGCGGTCGCCCTGCACCTTACCCTTTACGGATGCAAGAAACGCATCTATCTGCGCGTCAACTCCCTTTGCCGAACCACGCCAGAGTCGCTGCGTGCGTCGACGCAACCCATGCCCAGATTCAAGCCTGCGAAAATCAACCAGACGAGCGCTGCGATTCTCGCAGGCCACCTCGATAACCTCACCCGGGAACGCCTTGGAGCCATTGGACAAGTACATTACGGTTGCAAGCGAGCCATCGGCAAAACCCAACGTCACGTGCACATTGTCTTCGCGCAAATATCCCGCAGCGCTACCACCCAGACAGCGAACATCCATCGAAACCACTTGAGAGCCCACCAGCCAGCGGCAGAAATCAATGTGGTGGCAGGCTTCGCCCACGATAACGCCACCACCTTCGCGTGCATGATGCAACCAATGTTGTGGTGGCCTGTAGCCGACATTTGCACGATAGACAATGGACATCGGCTGTGCACGCGACTCAAACATCTTGTGCAATGACAACGCGAGTGGTGCGTAGCGCCGATTGAAACCAACCATCAGCACCTGACTGTCATTAACGAACGCCGACTCCACACGTTCAAGCTGTGCGCGTTCGATCGCAAGTGGTTTCTCTACAAATACATGCTTGCCAGCCGCCAACGCGGCGGCAGCCAGATCAGCATGCGAATCATGGCGGGTCAAAATGAACACTGCATCTGTCTGTGTATCAGACAGCACCTCCGATACATCGGCCGATGCGAATGCAAATCCGTATTTCTTGCCGAGCGCCGCTGCGCGCACACCGGTTGCCGAAGCGATGCCACGAAACTCCACATTTCGTCGTGCGAGCGCCGGCAGGAACTCATTGGTGGCGTGGCTGCCAGCACCAAGCACCGCAACGCGAGGCTTCGCGGGGACCGCATGGGGTACAGCAGCATTCGCTTTCAAATTCACCCGATTTGTCATGCTGGCTACCCTGGGGTAGTCCAGCAAGATGCCGAGGGAGGGCTCTTTCCGCTCGCCGGATATCAATGCAAACGCATCTGCAGCCTGATCTAGAGGAAACCGATGCGTGATCATCGCAGCCAGGTCGATCCTGCCGCGCGAAACCTGATCGAGGAACGCGCTCATGTTGCGCTGTTCGGTCCAGCGCACGTAAGGCAATGGGTAATCGTGACCCTCCTGCTCGTAATTCTGATCACCTGTACCCGGGCCATAAGCCATGGACGTGCGCAGCTCCAGTTCCTTGAACAGGTAATGTTCTCGTGGCAGCTGCATCTCGGTACGACCAACGACGACAACCCGCCCCTTGCTGCGGCACAATTCCCCAGCCAGCGCCACCGGACCAGCATCGTCGGTTGCAGCCGTCACGATGACGACATCGGCACCGGCGCCGTCCGACCACGCCAGCACTCGTTCCTTCACGTTGGGTGCATCGACCGGGCATGTTTCGGCCCATTCGTTCTGCTGGGTCAGAGCAAGTCGACCAGCGTCGATATCCAACCCAAATACACGGCAGCCTGCGGCACGCAGCAACTGGGCAACCAGCAAGCCCACCAATCCCAGGCCGATCACCACAACGTTGTCGCCTAATCGGACATCTGCCACGCGCAAACTCTGCAATGCGATTGCACCGACTGTGGCGAAAGCTGCCCCATCCGGATCAAGGCCAGCTGGCACCGGCACACATAAGCGCTTGGGAACGCTCACCACCTCTGCATGGCTGGCGTAACCTTGCCCCGCGCAGGCAACGATATCGCCCACGCGCACATGATCTACGCCCTTGCCTACCGCCATGACTTCACCGGCGCAGCTGTAGCCAAGAACGATCGGCGTCTCCAGTGCTCGCCGTGCAACCGCGTACGCAGTGAGCGGCCCTTGTGCGCGCGCCAGTTGCAACACCTTCATGGCCTGTTCCGGACGTGCCCGCGCCTTCGCCAACAATCCCATACGGCCGAGCTTGACGGTCCCTCCCTCGGTGCCGCTGCTGATCAGCGATTGGCGGTTACGCACAAGCACGAATTCATCGCGCAACTGCGGAGGCGGCACATCCTCTACCCATATGCTGCCGTCGCGCAAATCTTCCAGAACCTGCTTCATGTATCTGATCCATCCAAAATTTTTATGTCAGCCTTTGGTCGCACGCGACCGCGGACCAGAAACCCTTTGCTCAACAACTCCCGCTCACTGAACTGCTTCAGCTCACGGCGGATATCGTCAGTCAACAAGGCGCTTCCCTCTTCGGCAGTCACGCGCCACTCGTCAATCTCGAACACCTTCTCGAACATTGCATGATATTCATGTTCACGTAGTCCATTGAGCCAAGACGGTATATCCACGTGCCTGCGCGCCCGCAAATGATCCCACGGCGCAACCACACGGGAAGGACGCGTGTCCGGATGTTTCCACGCGATATGGTGACCTCCGGACAGACTGGTGAAGTTGTGAATGTAGATGTATATACGGCCATTGGGACGCAACACCCGGGCCAGTTCAGTAAGGACAGCAGGCACATCGGAAATGTGCTCGAAAACCTCATGCGAAACCACAAAATCGACACTCGCATCCGGCAAGGATAGATGCACGCCGTCATAAACATGCAGATCTACGGCTTGATGCGGCAAGCGACGCCCAATGGAGCGTTCCAGCTCGCGATAATAGCCCCGTGCGAAAAGCATGTCCCAGGCGGCCGTGCGTAGCGTACGCTCTGCGCCATTGGCCTGCAGAATGTGCCGATACTTAGCCAGACCTCGCCCGTTCTCCACCAACTCGGTATCAACACCGATCGCATGCGCGCCGTCAGCAGCAATCAATAGCGACAGCCAGTAAGACTTACCGCATCCAACATCGAGCACTTGCCGCCCGGACAACGAACCCTCGTCCGTGCACAAGCGCTCATAGAATGCGGCATGCTCACGCGCGAAATCACGGTACCCGGTGAGTCCGTAATGCAGCATCGATGCGTATAGACCGAGTCGGCCGGGAAGAATGGGGTCTGGCATAGAGTTTCGGCGCTCAGCGAGTAGCGCGAATCATGAGATGCCAGCCAAGCCAGCGCGACAACAACCGATATATGGGTAGCGGCGTCCAGCGAAACATGGAACCATAACCTTCGCCGAATACGAAATCAGCGCGCACTCCGACCTTGGAAAAGCGTGAGAACATCGCACGAATCTCGGTGACGGTATAGCGTCGAACCACCGGGCACAATTCATCGCGTTCCTCAAACGGGACGCGCAGCATCCGGTGCACAGCCTCATTCAGCGAATGGCGGTGATAAAGCATGATCAGAGCCTGACCACCAGGCCGCAGCACCCGATACGCCTCATCGACACAGCGTTGTGTATCCGGCGCATGATGCATCACGCCAAAGGAATATACGTAATCAAAAACAGCGTCGGGAAACGGTAAATGCTCTGCGTCGGAACAGAGATAAGTCGCATCCAGATGACGTTCTTGCGCGCGCCGACTTGCAGTAACGGGGCCAACCACAGTCAGATCGACTGCCGTCACGTGAAGCCCATGCTGCGCCATACGCGCGCTGTCGAGACCGATACCGCAACCAATCTCAAGCACCTGCGAACCCGGTCGCATTGAAGCGATCCAGCCCGGCAAATGTCGGTGGGACCGATAGCGTTGTGTTTCGAGCTCGGCGAAATATGTTTCGGAACCACGCTCATGCTCGCTCACCGAGCGCCCCATGATGCGTTCAGCATTCACGTTCCGCGTCCAGAAATCGGCAACCTTGCGGACCAAGCCTGGCGCTGATTCAAGCTTCGCCGGTTCAATCGACTTCACGGTGTATCCCCTGTGCGTATGCAGCCAGTGCACGAACCATCCAGGCATTGCACCAGCGTAGTTGCGTAAACTTTTTGGTGTACCAGCGCGTGCGCTGATGGTAGAAACGTCCCTCCGGATTGTACATCTCATCGAGTGCCCAACCCGCGATTCGACGCGCCAGGTCACCATGCGTTTCCATGTGGCGCGAGAAAGTCAGAATGCCTTGAGCAGCTCCGTGAATGTCGTAGGGATAGGCGCGATCACTCATCCAGCGTGGCGCCCCGCCCGGTTCAAACAGATGCTCTGCATAGAACGCGAGGCCAGCGTCGTACTGCGACTGCCACTGGCGCTCCCCGCTAGCATCCATATAACTGGAAAGCGCATCCAAGATGAATCCAGTGTGATAATTGTCGTGGCGAATTGGTGAATCGCCAGGCGGGTCGGTATAGAACCACGCATGGTAATCCGTTTGTCTGCGTACGACGTAGCAGGCCAACCGTCGCGCTGGCTCGAACCACTGCGGCTGATTCGACTGGCGCGCGAACTGCGCAAGTACCGAAGCCACCAGAATGCTGACGTCGAGTACTCGCATGGTCATCGACAGCGGCATATAACTAAGACACAGCTCTTCGGGCTCGTCCTTCAGATGCTGCAAATCGCCCAGAAAGAAGGGAATCGCAGCTTCCACCCGCGATAGCAGTTCCGGCTCACCCAATTGACGATGTGCTGCCAACAGCGCCTCACATACGAATGCTGTGACTACAGCGTTGGGTGTACCTCGCGGCGCGAAGAAACCCAGATCCTGCCATGGGTACTGATAGCCCCAGGCTCGCCCACCGGAAGGTGTAACGACAACCATCGCATCGAGTTGCCCCAAAAGGGTACGCAGCCGTGCAAGATGCCGTTGATCACCATCCAGTGCATATCTGTCAAGCAGCCCCCGCATGAACAAGGCCAGCCCTTTGGGATTGAACGTACGTAGCGTAGCCAGGACTGGTCGGAGGTTCACTGGCGAGCGCATGACAGCCTGCACGGCGAGCAACCGGGTTACGCGACTCCATCCACAAAAGGTCCAAAGAAACGGACTATTCAAAGCATCATGCTTGTCGAACCCCCGCCAGCCTTGTGCTTCGGAATAATCGAGCACGGCATCGAGCGCGGCGTTCACACGCATGAGCTCCTGCGAGTTTGCTGCCTCCATCTTCGGCGGTGCTGCTAATGTGCGCTCGTCATGCATTGGCGATGACACCTGGCGATAGGCCACGTTCAAAAATGTCGATCCACATATGCGATTGAATCATCAGATACAGCATGAAGAAGTGCCAGCGAAAGCGCTGCTCAACGGGCAGGCGCAACAGGCTCGCAACGGTACCTGGATTGAACAGACCGTACTCACGTACACGTTCTGGCGATAGCCAGATGCCAGCCAACGCGCGCAAGTGGGTATCGAAAAATGCCGGGGCATCAACCTGAAACCCGCTTTTGGGCCGCGCAAGAACCCTGTGCGGGAGATAATTCACGGCCACTTCCCGCAGCGCCGCCTTGCCGAGTCGCGGCGCCCCCATTCGGCCAACCGCATCACGAACAGCGAGATCGACAAAAGGTACGCGCACCTCAAGACCCACCGCCATGCTGGCTCGATCCTCCTGCCAGAGCAGATCGTTGACCATCTTGTTGCGCCACTCATATTCCATCATGGCTGCAAGCGGCTGCCTGCGCGCGGGCCAGCGCTCGCGCACCACATCAAGCGCATCGGGCAACCCGGCATCCAGCATTCGTGGGCCGTAAAGCCAACGACGCAACTCGGGCCGGTCCCATACATTGCGAAGCAGCGCATATACGCGCGGCCAGTCGCCCGCCGCGGCGCCCATATCCAACGCACGCTCACGCTCGCCAAAGGGCACCACAGATGAGGGAAGCACATGCCTGAACACGCCTGCAACCATACGGGTGGCTCCTACGGGAAGGCGCGCGTACATCTGGAAAATACGGTGAACGTTATAGCCTGCAAACAGCTCGTCTCCACCCACCCCGGAGAGCGCCGCCTTCACCTTGGTACGTGCAAGTTCGGCAAGCCGGAACAACTGCACGGCGTTGACCTTCGGTGTTTCAAGATGCCACAGCATCCGCGGCAAGCGGCGCACTTCATCATCGCCAAGCTCCGCCTGCACATTCACAAGGCCGAGTGTGCGCGCCGTCTCCGCGGCATTGCGTGCCTCAGCCGGATCATCGCCTATCGCCAGCGTGTAGGTAGGCAGCTCGGTGCCGCCTTTGCGTGCGATCGCCGCAAGCAGGCCTGAATCGATACCGCCGGATAGATAGCAGCCGACAGGAACGTCAGCAATGAGATGCGCACGCACCGAATCGGCGAGTACGGCATCGAGACCGCTGCTAATGTTTTCGACATTCGTCGCCAAGCGGCGGCTACAAGACGTCCCATCAGCATGCCATTCAAGACATTCGCCCGGTGCGAGTTGGCGTATTCCACGAAACAGCGAAGCCTCGCCAGGCACGTAGCGAAAATTGAGCAGCAGATGCAAGGCACTTGCGTCGAGCTCTGGACGCGCATCATTCAACGCAAGGATACCTTTCGCCTCCGAAGCGAAACGCAGCATGCCGCTCGTGTCTTCGCTTACGAACAGCGGCTTGATGCCGAGTGCGTCGCGCACAAGCAACGCTCGACTCATTACAACATCCCACAAGGCGAAAGCGAACATCCCGCGCAAACGGCCAAACCCCACTTCGCCATCGACCTGATAGGCCACCAGAATCACTTCCGTGTCTGATTGCGAAACGAACACCACCCCGCGAGATTCATAGTGCGCGCGTAGCTCGCGATAGTTGTAGATCTCGCCATTGAACACAATAACCGCACGCCTGTCGGCGCTCCACATGGGTTGGTCGCCGCTGACAAGATCCACCATCGCCAGTCGCGCATGCATCATGCCGACATGATCAATTTCGAGCGTGGCTACACCATCCGGACCACGATGCTTCAACACTTCAGCAAGCTTTTGCAGCCGCATAGCACCGAGCTCGATACGTGGTTCCGCAGAAAACCATCCGGCAATCCCACACATCAGGTACTGACCGCCAATGGACTTGCCATCTGGCCACGGGACTCGATAGCCGATACAGCAAAAGCAGACACATCACATGTGTCACTCAACAGCTTTTGTTGCAGCTCCTGCCCACGACCTTCCGGAAACGAAAGCAGCCAATCAAGTGCCGCACTTAACATGCTCTCATCCAGGCTGCGCGCATTGTGCACAAGGCCATAGCGCGTTTCCTGCTCATCGGTGTACCCACGCCCGGTATTGGCCGCATACACCGCCGGCACTCCGAGCACCGCGCATTCGGAAGCCATGGTCGCGCTTTCACCAAAGAATCCGGCGCAGTACGCCATGACATGGTGAATCATGGCTGGATCGCCTTTGTAGCGAAACGATTCCAGATCGTCAGGCAACGTCGACTCCGCCGAGATCACCACTTCACCTTGTAGTCCGAGTCGTTGGACTATCCCACGCACAGCCTCGTGGGAAAGACCGCGCTCTCCAATATCGTGATTGGCTTTCCATGCCACAAGGCGAACAAGATACGTCGGCCGACCCGAAGCAACCCCGTTGGCCAATGCGACCTCGCGCCGCGCAGAAAAATGCGGTGGCCGCAAATACGAGAGCTCGTGATATCCGGGATAACGCAGTGTGCGCCCCCTGGGCGTCCATGCTGCGTAACAGCGAGGCACGATGACACGTGTAGCTAGCGGGTAAGTCAGAAGGTTTTGCAGTTTGGCGTTTTCCGTATCATAGAAAACGAGCGAAGGCACATGCGCTATCGCCCCCGCATGAGCGATGAAGATGCCACCGATAGCCGCCATCACGTCCGGGCGCCACTTGCGTACGACGCCTGACAATCGATAGTCGCGCACTATGAGTTCGCCAAGCATACCCCCTCGACTGCCTTCGCCGGAGAGCGTCTGATGCTCGATACCGTACGCATCAAGCAAATCAGTAGCAATCTCCTTGCGGCGACTGGTAATCAGGATGCCATGTCCATTCTCACGCAACTGCTCTATCGGACGGCGGAAAAAATGGACATGCGCGGGGTGTCCAATGTCTATCAGCACACGCATTAATACGCCCCCTTCAGCGTGCACTGCAGCGGTATCGCGATTGTGGCGCCTATCATTTCATTTCCGGTAAGCCAGATTGGTTATCTGCTCCGAAACTAGCCCTATCAGAAACACTATCACCGCTGCACTCCACATCAGCGTACTCATGTTGGTAAGTCGCCCATCCTGAATGAAAGTCCATGCGTAATTAGCGCACCCCAGCAGAAAGAAGAGCGCACTGGTCGGCACGAACAGTTTCAGCGGTGAATATAGGGTGGCGATCTTGAAGATGATCAACAAAAAACGAATGCCGTCGCGCAGTGGCTTGATGTGGCTCTTGCCGACGCGCTGACCAGCCTTGATCGGCACGTATACGACTGGATAAGCGCTGCGGAAAAACGCCATGGTGCTGGTGGTGGGATAGCTGAAGCCATTGGGCAACAAATGCAGAAATTCGCGGAATTTGCTCGCACTCACCGCTCGGAAGCCTGAGGTGAGGTCGATAACAGGGTGGCCTGTCATGCGAGTGGCCAGCCAGTTGTACAAGGTATTGGCGAGGCCACGGCCAACTCCCGCTTGGCTACTCCAGTCGCGCGCACCAACCACCATGTCGTAACCATGGCTCAGTGCTTCGAGCATGCGGGCAATATCGAAAGGATCGTGCTGTCCGTCGCCGTCCATGAATACCAGTATGTCGCCAGTTGCGGCGCGCGCACCTCGTTTGATCGCAGCACCGTTGCCCATGGAGTACGGTGATGAGAGGCACTCGACACCGCTGCTGTGGCAGATACTGCGGGTGTCATCAGTTGACCCATCATCGACCACAATGATCTCAGCATCTGGATATGCGTCGCGCAAACGCGGCAGCAAAGCGGCAAGCGCAGGGGCTTCGTTCTTGGCGGGCAGGATAATGCTTAGACGATTCAACAGAAAGTTCCCCAATTTCTGGCAAATCATAGCGTGAAGCCCGATGAAGTTGATGCTGCAAATTGGCATTCGCGAACTACGAGCCCTGTTTGGTAGTCCTAGCGGCTAAAGGTAGCCCTTAGAAGGGCTTGCATTGAGATCACTGTCTGAATCGGGGGTTTGTTTGATTCCATGGGCTGACCAACCGCCGTCTTAGCAAGTGGTCTCATGACGCTATTCATAACTGTACGTAATATGATGACCTGAGGTTCGAACTGCGGTAGATTCAACTACATACGCGTAAGGGGTCAGAAACCATGTCATCACAATTGCAGCCATCGCTAGTAGGGCTTTCTGGCATGGCCCGCCGGCTGGTTTCCGAGGGCGTGCTGCCCGAGGCCGACGTGCGCAAAGCGATGGCTGACAGCGTCCAGAACAAGACTGCCCTCGCCTCCTGGTTGCTCGATCACAACCTCGTCGAGAGCATTCAGCTGACTCAGATTGCTTCGGCTGAGTTCGGCATGCCAATGATCGATGTGGCGTCACTCAATCCTGCCCATATGCCGCTCGATCTGATCAGCGAAGCTCTGATCAGCAAGCATCAGGCGCTGCCGTTGTTTCGCCGCGGCAAACGTCTTTTTGTCGGCATTGCCGATCCTATGCAGTCACATGCGCTGGACGAGATCAAGTTTCACTCCAACTGCATGGTCGAGCCTATCCTGGTCGAGCGCGGTTCGCTGGTACGCGTGATCGAAAGCCTGCTCAACAATATGCGGGACACCATGCCCGATTTGGGCGGCGGCGATTTGGAAGGCCTGGATCTCGAGGGTGGTGATGAGGAGGCCGAACAGACAGGCATCGATGCAAATGCCAATGATGACGCTCCCGTCGTCAAGTTCATCAACAAGATTCTGGTGGACGCCATCCGTCGCGGTGCCTCGGACATCCATTTCGAGCCGTTTGAGACGCAGTATCGGGTTCGTCTGCGCATGGACGGCATGCTCAAGGCTGTAGCCAGCCCGCCGATGAAGATGGCCAACCGTATCTCGTCGCGATTGAAGGTTATGGCGCAGCTGGATATCGCAGAAAAGCGCACGCCACAGGACGGCCGAATCAAGCTCAACCTGTCCAAGACACGTGCAATCGATTTTCGCGTGAGCACCCTACCAACGCTGTTTGGCGAGAAAATTGTGTTGCGTATCCTGGACGGTTCTTCGGCCAAGATTGGCATCGAGAAGCTGGGTTACGAGCCGGAACAGCAGAAGCTTTATATCGACGCCATCCACAAGCCCTACGGCATGGTGCTGGTCACCGGCCCGACCGGTTCCGGCAAGACGGTGTCGTTGTATACCGGGTTGAATATGCTCAATACGGCCGAGCGCAATATATCAACGGTGGAGGATCCGGTCGAAATCCGCGTCGAGGGCATCAACCAGGTTCAGCAAAACGTCAAACGTGGCATGACCTTTGCCAGCGCGCTGCGCTCGTTTTTACGACAGGATCCCGACGTGATCATGGTCGGCGAAATTCGTGACCTGGAGACCGCCGAGATCGCGATCAAGGCTGCACAGACAGGCCACATGGTGCTGTCCACCCTGCACACCAATGATGCGGCGCAGACCATTGCGCGTCTGATGAACATGGGTATTGCGCCTTACAACATCACGTCCTCGGTCACGTTGATCATCGCGCAACGATTGGCCCGCCGCTTGCACGAGTGCAAGAAGCCACAGGAACTGCCGTCCGAGGTACTGCTCAAGGCCGGGTTTACACAGGCCGATATTGATTCCGGTATGGTCATTTACCAAGCTGTCGGATGCGATGGCTGCAACGAAGGCTACAAGGGCCGGGTAGGTATCTATCAGGTGATGCCGATGCTTGAGGACATTCAGAAGATCGTGTTGAAAGGTGGCAACGCCCTGCAAATTGCCGAAGTGGCTAAAGCTGCGGGTATCAATGATCTGCGCGCATCAGCGATGCTCAAAGTCAAAAATGGTTTTACGAGTCTCGCGGAAATTGATCGCGTGACCAAGGATTAAGCCGTAAACCGATCCAACCGCTGCGATGAACTTGCGCGCGCGGCCACGGTTTACAGTCGTGATTTGAGATAAATTGGCTAAATACCTTGTCAGCGGCATGCTGCTGGCGGGTCTGAGCTGGACCACAGGGGAAAAGGCATGGCCACGGCGAACACCGCAGCAAACAAGTCGCGAGCACTCGGTGCTCAGCGCGCTGAAGTCAGCAAGCAGACAACCTATGAATGGGTTGCCCTGGACAAGCGCGGCAAACGCATGAAAGGCGACATGCCGGCAAAGAACGCCTCATTGGTAAAGGCCGAACTGCGTCGCCAGGGCATGAACCCGCAAACCGTGCGGGAACGCGCAAAACCGCTGTTCGGATCTACCGGCAAAAAGGTCAAGCCGGGAGATGTGGCGATCTTCAGCCGACAGATCGCGACCATGATGGCATCGGGTGTGCCGATGGTGCAGTCCTTCGACATCATTGCCGATGGCCAAAAAAACATACGCTTCAAAAACATACTACTGGAGGTAAAACAGAGCATCGAAGGCGGTGCCGCCTTGCATGAGGCGTTAGGGCAATACCCACTGCAGTTCGACGAACTTTATTGCAATCTGGTCCATGCAGGTGAAACCTCAGGTGTACTGGATACCGTGCTCGATACGGTTGCCACTTACAAGGAGCGTACCGAAGCGCTCAAGAAGAAGATCAAGAAAGCGCTGTTTTACCCGATGATGGTGCTGGCAGTGGTTTTTGTGGTCATCTTGATCATGTTGCTCTTCGTGGTGCCGGTATTCGCCAAGACCTTCCAGGACGCCGGCGCTCAGCTACCCGCTCCAACCCAGCTGCTG
>Ga0302312_10002059_pt1 | contig 11849 bp, 11 predicted proteins | sample III_Palsa_N2_1_FD_200529 | JGI IMG/M metagenome (GOLD analysis project Ga0302312, IMG submission 200529) | Peat permafrost microbial communities from Stordalen Mire near Abisko, Sweden - III_Palsa_N2_1 | ecosystem: Environmental > Terrestrial > Soil > Palsa > Peat permafrost | place: Sweden...
CATCAAGAACATGCGGTCGGGTGGGATGTCCATGTGTCCCTTGGCGACTACTTGTTCTAGCTGGGCGACGAGTTCAGGGTGGTGGAGTTGGAGGGGCTCGAATTTGTCGAAGAGGAGATTGATGTAGGGTGCGACGAAGATTCCGGCGAGAACGATGGGGATGGAGACGCCCCAGAAGACCAGCCACCAACTGCGGGGGAGCTTGCGGATGATCCAGAAGAGAAGCATGAGGAGCAGGCCGCCGATGATCCAGGAGAGGCCGAAGGCTTTGCCCTGGTCGCCGAACCAGCTTAGCCAGCTTTGGACGGAGAGGCCGTAGACGCGGGAGAGATGCTGCTCGTAGAGGTCGAGCGGGAGTTCAAGCAGGACGCCGACGATGGAGTAGAGCAGGAGGAAGAGATAGCCCTGAATCCAGCGGTTGGTGGAGACTTTGACGGCGGTGTCGCGCATCCAGGCGATCACGCCAAGGCTGAGCAGCAGGAGCAGGCTGACGATGCCCCAGATCTCGTCGACGAAGTGGAGCGTTTCGTGGATCTTGCCGAGGTGCTGCGACTTGGCGAGGTCGGCGGGCGAGAGCGAGTAGTCCGGGATGTTGGAGTGGAGCGGGTTGGCGGCGAGCTCTTGCGCGGCGTAGACGTTGGCGGCGTGCTCGGCGGGGGTCTCTGCGGCGTGGGCAGCGAGGGGGAGTGCGAGGCAGAGGAGAAGGGTGAGGTGGCGCAGGCGCATGGCAGTCCTCGGATACTGGTGTGGGGTTAGTTTGCAGGATGGGGTAGGTGTTGGCAAGGGATTTCGAGGGTACAGGGTGCGCGGAACCGAGAGGGTCTTGGGCTCGTCTAATACGGTGGGGTGTAGTTTCGGTACACTCGGCTTACGAATTCCTTCGTGCTGGAAATGGGCTCTCTTGATTCCTTCGATTTCTTTCCTCTCTTTGAAACGGTCTTTTTCGATTCGCAAACCCGTGGTGCTGACGGCGCTGTTGCTGGGCGCGGGCGGCCTCTTGCTGGCGGAGACGCCCGGTAGTGGCGTACCCGTAACGACTGCGCCTGTAGTGGCCGGCGATCCGGTGGTGCTGCAGGCAATGTCCACGGAGCTGAACCGCGCGATGACGGAGCTGGGTGCGCCGGGGGCTTCCTTGGCGACGACCAAGGGCACGCCTCCGCTGCTGAAGCCTTATTTCCTGAGCTACTCCGTAGCGGATGCGGAGAACGTGAGCATCAGTGCGCAGTATGGCGCGATCATGAGCTCGAGCGAGAACCATTCGCGGACGGCGGATGTGCAGGTAAGGCTGGGATCAGCGGCGCTGGACAATACGCATGGCGACCACCGGACGAGCGCGTTGACGACACTGCCACTGCCTTTGAGCGACGACAGAGATGCGATTGAGCGGACGCTTTGGTATGCGACGAATCGCGGCTATGGCAAGGCGCTGGATGCGCTGGAGAAGGTGAAGACCGAGCAGCAGGTTCGCGCGAAGGAAGAGGATCTGTCGGCGGATTTCTCGACGGAGACGGCGCAGAATGCGGTGATCCCGAGCTTGCCAAAGCTGACGGTGGACAAGGCGGCGTGGGAGCAGCGGCTGCGCGAGATTACCGCGGTGTTCAAGGGGTATCCGGAGATCTATTACGACACGGCGGTGATGCAGACCTCGAACGAGACGGACTACTTTGTGTCGAGCGAGGGGTCGCATGTGGCGACGCCGAACCAGGTGGCTCGACTGATTGTGGTGGCGCGCACTCGTGCTGCGGATGGCATGGATCTGTTCCGCGTGGAGACGTTTGAGGCGGACAAGACAGGGAATCTGCCGGCGCAGAGTGAGGTGCTGGCGAAGACGATTGCGCTGGCGAAGAATCTTGACGACCTGCGCGCGGCGCCGATTACGGAGCCTTATAACGGGCCTGCGATTCTGAGTGGCCGCGCGGCGGCGGTGTTCTTTCATGAGGTGCTGGGGCATCGGCTGGAAGGGCAGCGGCAGCGCGGCGATGAGGAAGGGCAAACCTTTACGAAGCTGCTGAACAAGCCGATTCTGCCAAGCTTTCTGTCGGTTTCGGATGACCCGACGCTCAGCGAGTTCAATGGGCATCCGCTGAGCGGCCACTATGCCTTCGATGATGAAGGCAGCCCGGCGCAGCGGGTTGATCTGGTCGATAAGGGCGTGCTGAAGACGTTCCTGATGTCGCGGGAGCCGATCGCCAGCGTGCAGCAATCGAACGGGCATGGCCGCGCGCAGACGGGGAAGATGCCAACGGGACGGCAGGGAAACCTGATCGTTACATCCACGAAGACTGTTTCGGATGCTGAACTGAGAGAGATGTTGAAGGCCGAGGCGAAGAAGCAGGGGAAGGCTTATGGGCTCTACTTTGAGGACATCAGCTCCGGGTTTGCGGTGACGACGCGTCGCAGTCCGCAGGCTTTCCAGGTGATTCCGCTGGTGGTGTACCGGGTGTATGTGGATGGACGGCCGGATGAGCTGGTGCGCGGGGTTTCGATTGTGGGAACGCCACAGGCTGCGCTGATGAGCATCCTGGCGACGAACGATCATCAGGATATCTTCAACGGCGAGTGCGGTGCGGAGTCGGGGACGATTCCGGTGAGTGCTGTGGCTCCGGCGATGCTGGTGAGCGCGATTGAGACGCAGAAGCAGGCGCAGGGAACGGCGAGGCCACCGATTGTGCCGGCTCCGCCGTTGGGTGCTGCGAGTGAGAAGAAGGGTGGGGAGTGATGGGGATGTCGCGTGAATTGAAGACAGTGGGTTTGGTGGGTCTGATGATCTGCAGTGCGGCAATGGCGCAGGTGCCGGCGCCGATGGTCGACTCTGCTACGAAGGTGTCGGCGGAGAATGATCCGTTGCTGGCTGCGATGAAGGAGGAGCTGGCGCGGGAGAAGTCGGTGCTGGTGCTGCCGGGAATGCAGCGGCCTTACTTTATGGCGTACCGGTTGGAGGACCTTCAGAGCTATCAGGCAGTGGCGAACTTCGGGGCGCTGACCAGTGAGAGTACGAGCCATCAGCGGGTGGTGCGCGTTGAGGTGAGGATTGGAGACTATACGAGCGATTCGAGCTCGGCGAAGGGTGATGGTTCGCTGGAGCTGGCTCCGCAGGAGAACGATGCGGCCGCGCTGAAGTACGCGCTTTGGACTGCGACCGATGAGGCGTACAAGGCCGCGCTACGGGCTTACTCGGCGAAGCAGGCGGCGTTGAAGAGCTTTCAGAGCGATCCGACGGCGAATGACTATACGCCGGCCAAGGCGGTGGTGAAGATTGAGCCACTGGTTGCGCTGGAGCTCGATAAAGAGGATTGGAAGAAGAGGATTGTGGAGGCGAGCGGGTTGTTTCTGACCGCGCCGGAGGTAAAGTCGTTTGCGCAGGAGGTGCAGTTCTCTTCCGCAAACGTGAATGCGTTTGTGCTGAACCGGTACACCGTGGATACGGAGGGGACGGAGCTGCGGCATGGCTATGCGGGCTACTCGGACACGATCGCCGTGAGCGGGCAGGCCGAGGATGGCATGCAGTTGAGCCGGAACAATGGTTCGTCTGCAACGACCGCTGCCGCGCTGGAGAGTGCGGCTGCGCTGCATAAGCGGACGATCGACGACCTGAAGAGCCTGGATGAGCTGCGCCATGCGCCGGTGGTGGGCGCGGAAGATTATCACGGCCCGGTGTTGTTCTCCGGCGATGCGTCGGCGGATGTGATCAACAACCTGTTCGTGCCGAACGTAGAAGCCGACAGGCCGGATATGGGAACGACGGCGAGAACGCAGGGGGCGTATCAATCGAGCCTGCATACGCCGGTGCTGCCGCAGTTTTTGACGGTGGTGGATGACCCTACGATGAAGACGTTCGAGGGCAAGGACCTGATGGGTTCGTACGCCGTGGACGATGAGGGCGTGCCGGTGGCTTCGGTGACGGTGGTGGACCATGGGAAGCTGCTGAACTTCCTGATTGGGCGCGAGCCGGTGAAGGACTTTCCAGAGTCGAACGGACATGGACGCGCGGCGCCGGGGCAGGCGGCGCACTCGAAGTCGGGCGTGATTGTGGTGAAGTCGAGCCAGGATTTGACCGCGGCGCAGATGCGGGCGAAGCTGCTCGCGTTGGCGAAACAGCAGGGCCGCGATGTGTATGAGGTAGAGACGCTGGGCGGTGAGTTGACGCCGCGGCTGCTGTATCGCGTCTCGCCGGATGGAACGCGGCAACTGGTGCGCGGCGCGGTGTTCGATGAGCTTGACCAGCGGTCGCTGCGCAGCGGTATGCTGGCGGCGGGCGGCAAGGACTACGTTGCGCAGACCATAAGCCCCGTGCCACAGACGACGATCGCGCCGGAGCTGCTGTTTGCCGATATCGCCGTGAAGCGCGCAACGGAGAAGCAGGATAAGCTGCCCTATTATGCGCCGCCAAGTGCAGGGAACAGGGATTAAGGAACAGGGAACAGGAGTTTTGAGCCTTGAAGAGTTGGGTGGAAGTTTCCAGTGCGCGGCTGGCGGAGAACTTTCGCGCGATCCGAGCGGTTGCGGGCAGCTCGGTGGAGACGCTGGCCGTGATCAAGGCCGATGCGTATGGGCATAGCGCGGCGATCTGCGCGCCGGTGCTGGTGGAGGCGGGCGCTCGGTGGCTGGGTGTCAGCGATATCGAGGAAGGCGCGGCGGTTCGCGCAGTGCTGGCGCATAGCGGCGTAAGCCTGCTGGTGATGGGCGGGATGGAGATCGCCGATGCGCCGGCGATCGTAGCGCATGGGCTGACGCCGGTGGTGTGGACCGTGGAGCACATTGCGGCGATGGAGCGCGCAGGCAGAGCAGCGGGCAGCCGGGTGACGGTGCATCTGGAGATTGAGACCGGAATGGCGCGACAAGGCGTAGCTGTTGGCATTGAGCTGGCTCGGGTGTTGGAGAGGCTGGCGAAGTCGCGATGGGTGCAGTGCGAAGGCGTAATGACACACCTCTGCTGCGCAGAGGTGGCCGGCGCGGCAACGACGAAGGCAGCGGAGGAACGGTTCGCGGCGGCGCTGGAGCAGGTATTTGCAGCGGGAGTGAAGCCGGAGTTTGTGCACCTGGGGAACTCGTCGGCTGTAGATGAGGGCTCGACGCTGGCGTGGGTGCGTACGCGCGCAAAAGCCGTGGCTGCCAAGGCGATGGTGCGCACGGGGATTGCGCTGTATGGGCATTGCCTGCCGGTTGAGGGTGCCGTGGGAGCGTTGGCTCCGAGGCTTTCGCCGGTTATGGAGTGGAAGACGCGCGTGATCGGCGTCCGAGAGATTGAGGCGGGAACAACCGTGGGTTACGGCGCTACGTTTGTGGCTCCGCACGAGATGCGGCTGGCGCTGCTGCCGGTTGGGTATGCGGATGGATTTCGACGGGCGGCGTCATCGGGTGTTGGCAATGGCTGGGTGATGATTGCGGGGAAGAAGGCGGCGGTGTTGGGAAGGGTGTCGATGAACCTGACGGTGGTGGATGTGACGGGGGTGCCGGTAAGCGAGGGCAATGAGGTGGTGTTGCTGGGGGATGGCGTTAGCGCGGAAGACCATGCACGGTGGAGTGGGACGATTGCTTACGACGTGCTTTGTGGGGTGCGCGGGCGGTTTGTAAAGGTGTAGGGAAGAATGGCTGGACCCAAAGCTAAACCCAAATAAGATCGATAAATTTCCGGTATCGTGCCGGTATTTTGCCAGTATACTTTTCTAGTAAGCCCCTGAGCGGACTGGTACCGCCCAGAGGTGTTATGTGACTAGAAGTGCAGCATTAATAGCAGCACCGCAATGATTTTCATCAGCAAGTAGAGAGCAAGCTCTCCGGGTAGCTGAAGTGAAAATCGCCTGTAACGTACCCTAATGGGTAGCAAGGCATCACCTCCTTCATAGAATCGCCTCGGGGCGGCAACCCCGAGGCATTCGCTTTTCAGGGCGAATCTTTTCCCTCGTGGTGACCCTGTGCGACCAGTTCTATAAAGGCGGGATCAGTATCTCATTTGCGAAGATACCTCGAACGGTAAACTGAAGAGATGCTTGGAAAGCTTTATGCGAAGTGGATGTTTGCCTGGGAGACCGCACTAACGACACGCGACTCGAACCGCGTAGAGAGACCGTTGGAGTGGGGGTTTGAGTACCTTGCAGAGTTTGGTGGGGATGCCGCGGCAGCGCGCGTTGCAGCAGGCGAGATAACGCCGCTCGATGCGATGGTCGAGTTGAACCAGAGGATTGCGGAGACGCCGCACTTGTTCTTCGACTACACAACACCGACAGACTTCCGCATCGAGATGCGGCATCCCGAGCTGCACCCAACCAACGTGCGACCGGAGACACTCGAACAGGAGCGCGAATACCAGCGGCAGGCCGAGGTGGGTGAGCTACGCAAGGAACCCTTCCTGCGATTCACTTCGCCGGTGCGAACGCCGTACCCCGAGAACGATGTAGTCAACGCGCGGTGGTACGAAGCGAAGCAGACAGTAGACAGCAAGACAGGTAAGGCAAAGCCGAAGCAGGCGATGATCGTGATGCCGCAGTGGAACGCGGATGCTATCTCGCACAATGCTTTCGGCTCGCTGTTCAGCTCGTTCGGAGTCTCGGTGCTGCGGCTCTCGAAGCCGTATCACGATGTGCGCCGGCCGGCGGAGCTGGAGCGGTCGGACTATGCGGTGAGCTCGAACGTAGGCCGCACGATTGCGGCCTGCCGGCAGGCGGTAGTGGATATCCGCAGCTGCATCGACTGGCTCGAGGCCCAGGGCTACGAGCAGATCGGCGTGCTCGGCACGAGTCTCGGAAGCTGCTATGCCTTCATCGCCGCGGCGATGGATCCACGCCTGAGAGTCTGCGCGTTCAATCATGCGTCCACGTGGTTTGGCGATGTAGTTTGGACAGGCCAGAGCACGCGGCACATCCACGCCTCGTTCGAGCACGCCGGCCTCACGCAGGACGACGTCCGCAAGATGTTTGTCGCCATCAGCCCGATGGCCTACATGGAGCAGTATGCGGCGAACCCCAAGCGCACGCTGGTCGTCTACGCGCCGTATGACCTCACGTTTATCAAGGAACTCTCGCTGGATGTCCTGAAGAACTTCGACAAGCATCACGTGGACTACGTCGCAAAGATGCTGCCCTGCGGACACTACACGACGGGCGAGACGCCGTACAAGTACATCGACGGCTGGTATATCGGTTCGTTTGTGTGGGGATCGTTCCGGAAGCTCGCGGCCGAAGCCTTGAGCGCGCCCGCTTCTTAGGCGGGGATTGCGAAAGCGAACAGCGTGGCAAGCAGGCGGCGAGCTACGCTGGCTGCGGATTCAGGCTTTGCCACCGGCAGGGTAACCAGGGCTGCTTTCGTGGTCGCCTTGGGAGCGTGGCCCATTACCTTTGCCTGGTGCTCCGCGAAGGCCTTGCACGCGATCTCGCGTTCCACCTGCGCAACGATGCGATCGGCCTGCGCCTGTGTCGCGCGCCGGCGGCGGTCAGGAATGGAGCTTGCCGCTACAGCAGCAGCGGTAACCAGGTGAAGTCCGCGATGGCGATTATTAGTCGTGGGAAGCAACGGCGCGGAGGAGAAGCGATCCGCTGCTTGAGCGGCTATCTGCTGCGGAAACTGGATGATCGATAGTGCCACGAGCTCTCTCCTTGTTCAGGGACCCAGTTGCCGAGTGCAAAGTGCGGCTACACCAGTTAAAAAGACATACGCGCGTAAATCGCCGTTAGATTGAGGATGATCGCCCGCAATCGTAAAAACATCACCCGCGCTTAATAGTTGTTGCGCTGAGCGTGGCATTACGACTCACACCTTTGTGTTACGACCTTCGGTGCTAAGGGTAAAATTGGAGCTATGCCTATCGACCTGAACGCCCCCCTTGCTGCCTCTGACCCTGAGATTGCGGCACAGATTGAGAACGAGATCCTGCGCCAGCACGAGGGGCTGGAGATGATTGCCAGCGAGAACTTCGTCTCGCGCGCCGTGCTGGAGGCTGTCGGAACGGTCTTTACGAACAAGTACGCCGAGGGCTATCCCGGCAAGCGCTACTACGGTGGCTGTGAGTTCGCCGACATCGTGGAGAACCTCGCCCGCGACCGCGCGAAGGCGTTGTTCGGCGCCGATCACGTCAACGTGCAGCCGCACTCCGGCTCGCAGGCCAACGCCGCCGCGTATATGACGCTCATTCAGCCGGGCGACAAGATCCTCGGCCTCGACCTCGCCAACGGCGGCCACCTGACGCACGGCCACAAGCTGAACTTCTCCGGCAAGCTCTACCAGGTTGCGGGCTATAAGGTCCGCCCGGACACTGAAACCATCGACTACGACGAGCTCGAAGCACAGGCCATCGCCGAGCAGCCGAAGATGATCATCGGCGGCGGTTCCGCTTATCCGCGCACGTTTGACTTCGCCCGCATGCGCCAGATCGCGGACAAGGTCGGCGCGTACTTCCTGGTCGACATGGCGCACTTTGCCGGCCTCGTTGCCGGCGGCGCGCATCCCTCGCCGGTGCCTCACGCCCACATCGTCACGACGACCACGCATAAAACCCTGCGCGGCCCTCGCGGCGGCATGATCTTCTGCCAGGCGGAGTTCGCCGCGGGCGTAGACCGCAGCGTCTTCCCCGGCCAGCAGGGCGGTCCGCTCGTACACGTAGTGGCGGGCAAGGCTGTTGCGTTCAAAGAGGCGTTGCAGCCCGAGTTCAAGGCCTACGCCGCGCAGACCGTCGCCAACGCGAAGGCACTCGCGGAAGCCATGCAGGCCGAAGGCTACCGCGTGGTCTCCGGCGGCACGGATACCCACCTGATCCTCGTGGACGTCTTTGCAAAGGACATCCTCGGCTCCGAGGCCGAAGCGGCGCTCGGCGCGGCGGGAATCACCGTCAATAAGAACGCGATTCCGTTCGACAAGAACCCGCCGATGAAGCCCAGCGGCATTCGCGTCGGGACACCTGCGCTCACGACGCGCGGCATGAAGGAAGAGCAGATGAAGACCATCGCCAAGTGGATCGGGCAGGCGCTCGAGCACCGCAACGACGGCGCAAAGCTGGCCGAGATTCGCGGCCAGGTGGGCGAGCTGGCGGAAGAATTTCCGCTCTACGGCTTCTTGCGGGGATAGGTCTCTATGAGCGCACGCTGGCATATCGTCACCGGTTCGACCGGCGCAGGCAAGAGCACGTTCGCGCGCGAGCTGGCGAAGCGTGTCAGCGGCGTGTACTTCTCCATCGACGAATGGATGACCGCGCTCTACTGGATGGACTCGCCCGAGAAGAACGACTTCCCCTGGGCGATGGAGCGCATCGCCCGCTGCGAAGAGCAGATCGCCGCAGTAGCGATCTCATTGGCAGCGACGGGCGTGGATGCCGTGCTCGATCTCGGCTTCACGCTGCGCGAGCATCGCGAGCGCTGGCTGAAGCGCGCCCAGGCGGAGGGGGTCGCGGTGGAGCTGCATGTGCTCGACGTGCCGGCCGAGACTCGGTGGCAGCGCGTCTGCGAGCGCAATCGCGGTGGCGAGACGTTTTCGTTCGAGGTCACGCGGGAAATGTTCGACTTTATGGAGGCGCGGTGGGAGCTGCCTTTGACAGAAGAGCGCGCAGGATTTTCGGCATCAAAGTCCGCCAACGCCTAACGCTGGCAGTAATCTTGCGCTACACTTCGCGAGGATTCGGGTTTGAAGCAAGTATCGAATCTGGAGGGCGTTATGCTGTGGATCATTGTGCTGGGCGTAGCGACGGGAATGCGAACGTTTACGGCGATTACGGTGCTCTGCTGGTTCATGTGGTTCGCCCGCCTGCCGGTAACCGGCTTCAACGCATGGACGGCCACCCTCGTCTCCGTACTGATCTTCACCGCGCTTGCGCTGGGCGAGTTCTACGGCGACACGCTGCCCAGGATGGGTAGCCGCAAGAGCCCGCTCGGACTGCTCTTTCGGCTGGTCTTTGCATCAGGCGTTGGCGCACTAGTCGCCTCGTCGTTCCTGGAGCCATTGGCCGGCGGCGTCATCCTCGGCGCGCTCGGCGCCTTGATCGGAACCTACGGCGGCTATAGCGCGCGAATGTACCTGGCGGGCCGCGTGGGTCGCGACTTTCCAGTTGCGGTGGGTGAGTCAGCGCTCGCCGTGCTGCTAAGCGTCTTCGCGATGTACTGTGTAGGCCTCGCTATCGCAGCGCAGGGGCATGACGTGATGCTGGTGCGGGTCCTAGGGGTGTTCAGCTAAAGCGACGCGAGGGATCGCGGCATAGTCGTCAACGAAGCGGACGTTGTCCCAACCGTCGAGCAATTCAACAAGAGCCTCGCGCTGCCCAAAGCCGATCTCCAGCGCCAGCAGCCCACCGGGGCGCAGCGCAGCGTACGCGGCGGGAATAAGCCGCCGGTAGATATCGAGCCCATCCATCCCGGCGAAGAGCGCCGTATGGGGTTCGTGCCCAACCACCTCGCGCTGCATCGTCGCGGCATCCGAACTCGGAATATAAGGCGGGTTCGAGAGGATCGCGTCGAACGGAAGCTCCGCGGAGCCGAGCGCAGAGAGTAGGTCGCTTTCGACAAAGCGTATACGCTCGCTCACGCCGAGCCGCACCGCGTTCTCGCGGGCGACGTCCAAAGCGGCAGAAGAGATATCCGCAGCGAAGATCTCCACACCGGGCAGATTCACGGCAATCGCAATCGCGATTGCACCAGAACCGGTGCCGATATCGAGAAAACGCAACGCCTCCCGCTGCGTCTGCGACCACGCCAGCGCCGCCTCAACCAGGTGTTCCGTCTCCGGTCGCGGGATCAAAACTGCCGGTGTCACCCGCAGTTCCAGCCCGAAGAACTCCTGCGTGCCTGTCAGATATTGCACCGGCTCACCCGCTGCCCTCCGGGCGGTAAGCGCAAGAAACAATGCAGCTTCCGCCTCACTCACCTCGGCCTCCGGATGCGCCAGCAGCCAGATTCGAGGCTGTCGCAGCGTATGCGCCAGCAGCAGTTCGGCGTCGCGGCGCGCGATCACGGTTGCAGCTTCGAGAAGGAGATTGTGGACGGTCATCGCTGTCGATCAAGGATAGCTGGTTGCCGTCCGGCCTCGTGGTTGGGCCGAATTTCCTGAAACGGAACAACAGCAAAAAAATAGCTCCGCGAACCATAGCCATTAGCCATCCAATAGAAAGAAGATGTGCAGTGTCCTTGCGGAAGAGTATTATTTTCGCCGCGGAGGTCTTGCAGCTTTTGCAGTGTTCAGCAGCGCGACCGGTCACCCCGGGCCAGAGATTCAAGGCAGGGAGATGAAAGGCGACGACTTCGTACCAGGGTCCCAATCCAATTTTGCAGTTCTATCCTGTTATCCGGTCTGTGAATAGAGGTCTTCCGGTTACAGAGAAAATAGGTGCTCCGTGTTCTTCAAACATCGCGCGTCGTTGAGGGGTGCAGCAGCTTCTGTCACCGCCTCCCCCGAGCCGCCTCCCGCAGTCAAGGATCACCTGGATTCGGGCCTGTCTTTAACCGAAGAGCAACTCAGCCTTCGCCGTCTCAGGAAGCATCTGACCCTCTGGTTTTTCGTGACGGCGGTCTTCCTGTGTGTGTGCCAGGTGCTGCCTCATGAGATCGCTTCCGTGCGCTGGGTACTGGATGCTCTCTCTATCTTCGCCATCTTTGCGATCGGTGCGCTGTGTCTCGAGTTTTCGCTGATCGTGTTGCTCTCCTGCTGCAACCTGACCAAGCGATACAGGTTCTAGAAGGCTCACTCTCGGCGGGGAAAAATCTCTCCCTACGGACTTCTGATGCTTTCTTTACGGCTTCCTGATGTGGCGAAGCCTACGATTGCGAATGGCGTGATGGCTGACCGGATTGGTCGAGCCAGACGCCAGGGAGATGTATGTTTCGCAATCGATTGGTCGCTTTTTCGGGGCTGCTTTGCCTCGCGTTGATATTTTC
>Ga0302312_10002066_pt1 | contig 11829 bp, 10 predicted proteins | sample III_Palsa_N2_1_FD_200529 | JGI IMG/M metagenome (GOLD analysis project Ga0302312, IMG submission 200529) | Peat permafrost microbial communities from Stordalen Mire near Abisko, Sweden - III_Palsa_N2_1 | ecosystem: Environmental > Terrestrial > Soil > Palsa > Peat permafrost | place: Sweden...
CTCGAAGCTCTCATCCGATACCGTGTACGGGGCATGCGGCGCGAATGCGGTGCTGATCAGCGCATCGCCCCGAAAACTGTCATGCACCTCGCCGGCACGCTCGAAGTATTCGTCCTGGCTCTTGGCCCATGCGGTCGGGAACTCGATCACCGGCAGGCCGACCACCGCGCGGAAACCCAGCTTGCGGTAGGTAGCACCGATCACGTCAGGGAAGAAGTAGTTCTCGTTGGCGCAGGTGGTGCCGCCACGCAGCATCTCGGCCACTGCCAGTTCAACGCCATCACGCACGAACTCCGGCCCGATCACCTTCGCCTCGGCCGGCCAGATGTGCTGCTGCAGCCACACCATCAGCGGCAGGTCATCGGCAAGACCACGCAGCAGGGTCATCGGGTTGTGCGTATGCGCATTGACCAGCCCCGGGATCAGCGCATGCTCACCGAGCTCGACGCGCTCGCGCGGCGCATAGGCGGCCCGGGCCTCGGCGATCGGCAACAGCGCAATGATGTGATCGCCCTGCACCACCACGGCGTGGTCTTCCAGCACCACCGCATGGGGTTCGACCGGCACCACCCAGCGTGCCTCGATCATCAGGTCGACTGGCTGCACTGTCGTCGGGCTCATCATCAACTCGCTCTGTCAGTTTGGATACGACCAGTTTGTATACGACATGGGGCGGTACCTTGCGGTGGCCGCCCCATGGTTTGGATCGTCATTCCGATCTCGTCGGGATGACGGCTGGCAAAGGCGCGAACCTGCGTTCGCGCACCAGCTCGTTATTTCACGCGGCTGTCGTAATCACCGGTGCGGGTATCGACCTTGATGATTTCGTCCTGATTGACGAACAGCGGCACGCGCACCACGGCACCGGTCTCCAGCGTGGCCGGCTTGCCACCGCCGCCCGAGGTATCACCGCGCACACCCGGATCGGTCTCGGTGATCTTCAGCTCGACGAACTTCGGCGCCTGCACGGCGATGATGCCGCCGTTGAACACGGTGACGACGCACTCTTCCTCGCCCTTGAGCCACTTCCACGCATCGCCCATCGCGGCAAGCGAAGCGGCCGTGATCTCGAAGGTCTCCATGTTCATGAAGTGCCAGACGCGATCCTTGCCGATGCCGTCGATAAACGAGAGCTGCATGTCGGTATCGGTGGCATCGGCTTCCTCGAAGGAGTCGCTGGACTTCAGCGTCTGCTCGGTGGTGCGGCCATCCTTCAGATTGCGGATGCGGATACGGGTGAACGCCTGGCCCTTGCCCGGCTTGACGAAGTCCGCTTCGGTGATGATCCAGGGATCACCGTTATGAATGATCTTCTTACCCGTTTTGACGTCATTGAGGCCAAGGGTCGCCATGCGCTATCTGCTCCGCAGTCAATTTCGCCCAATGGGCGGCTAAAATGGATATCTGTCACGGGCTTCAGCGCCCGCTCCAAGGCCCATCATGATAACCGCAAGCCCCCACCCCCGCCTATCGTCGCCTGCTCCCGGGTGGCGCGAGCTGTGGCGGGATGCCATCACCGACGCCGGGGAGCTGCTGCAGGCCGTAGGCCTGGGTGACCGCACCGATCTGCTGCCGACCGATGACGCCGGCTTCGCCTTGCGCGTTCCACATGGATTCGTCGCGCGAATGCGCCGCAACGACCCGACCGACCCGCTGCTGCTGCAGGTGCTTCCGCAACGGGCCGAGCACGACCAGGTCGAGGGTTTCACGATGGACGCGGTGGGTGACCTGGCGTCCAAAGCCGGGCCCGGCATCCTGCACAAGTACGACGGTCGCGCGCTACTGATCGCCAGTGGCAGCTGTGCGGTGAACTGCCGCTATTGCTTCCGCCGGCACTTTCCCTATGGCGAGGAGATCGCCGCTGCGTCGCAGTGGCGCGATGCCCTGGCCCACCTGAAGGCCGACCCGTCGATCCGCGAGCTGATCCTGTCCGGTGGCGACCCGCTGGCGCTGGCGACGCACAAACTCGAGGAGCTGACCCAAGGCTTGGCTGATCTGCCCCATGTGATCCGCCTGCGCATCCATACGCGCCTGCCGGTAGTGCTGCCCGAGCGGATCGACGATGCCTTCGTCGCCTGGCTGGCCGCGTTGCCGTTGCAAAAGGTGGTAGTGCTGCATGCCAACCACGCCAATGAACTGGACGCCAGCGTCGATGCTGCCTGCGCCCGCCTGCGCGATGCCGGCGCCAGCCTGCTCAACCAGTCGGTGCTGCTGCGGGGCGTCAATGACGATGCGGACGTCCTTGCCCAGCTGTCCGAGCGACTGTTCGCTGCCGGCGTGTTGCCCTACTACCTGCATCAGCTCGACCGGGTGCAAGGCACGGCGCATTTCGAGGTGGACGACCTTCGCGCACAGGCCTTGATGGATACGCTTCGTACACGGCTGCCGGGCTATCTGGTACCCCGACTGGTGCGCGAAGTGGGCGGCGATGCCTCCAAGCGACCACTATGATCTAGGCCAATGGTCACTGTTACGCGGTTTTCCGCTAGCGGCCACTGCCGGAATCCGTTACAAACATCGATGGCGATCGACCATGCCGACAGCCTCATACAGCCCGCGGTGATCAACGGACAGCTCAACGCCCCATGAAAAAAGATTACGTCATCAAGATCCTCTTCGTCGAAAGCTCGCTCGAGGAAGCGGAACAAATCATCAGCCTGTTGCGCAATACCGGCATTGCCATACGGCCAGCCCGTGCCACCCAGGTCGAACAGCTGCAGGCTGCGGTGAACGAACTGGAGCCGGACATTGTGATGTTCGATCCGGCAGTCACCACCATCACCCTTGCCGAAACAGTGAAGGTGCTCGATGCGTACGGTCGAGATTACTCACTGCTCGGCCTGGTTCACACGATGGACAATCAGAGTGTGGCGGATCTGTTCGTCCAGGGCGCCCGCGGCGTTGCTTCGCGCAGCCAGCCGAAGCAGCTGATTGCGGTGTTGCAGCGCGAATTCGATTCGCTGCAGACACGCCGCCAGGTACGCCGGCTGGAAACCTCGCTGCGAGAATCGGAGCGCCGCTGCGACGCCTTGCTGGACTCCTCCACCGATGCGATTGCCTACGTGCATGAAGGCATGTATGTGCGCGCCAATACCGCCTATCTGGAAACCTTCGGCTACGACGATTTCGATGACCTGCTCGGGCTGCCAGTGCTGGACATGATCGACCCGGCCAACGCGGACGAATTCAAGACCCTGCTCAGGGGCCATGCACGCCAGGAAAAAATGCCGTCGCAGCTTGCCCTGCGCGCCCGTCGCGCCGATGGCAGTCTTTTCGATGCCACCGTGGAATTTGCACCAGCCACCTTCGAGGGCGAGCCCTGCCTGCAAATCGTGTTTCGCCGCCAACTGGTCGACCCGGCCGTGCTGGAACAGCTGCAACGCGACCCGGTCACCGGCCTGTTCAACCGCGCTCGCATGCTTGAGTGCGTCGACCATGCCGTGGCGGCGGCGGCAAAGGGCACCAAAGGCCAATCCTTGTTGCTGGTCGAACCCGACAACTGGACCTCGATCGTGGCCGGCGTCGGTATTGGCAAGGCCGATGAGTTGCTGGCCGGTTTCGCCGGTCGTATCCGCATGCTGCTGGGTGCCGACGATGTCGCTGGCATGCTCGCCGACCATACGCTGGGTATCGTGCTGGACTCGCGCCAGGACGACGCGATCAGGGAATGGATTGCCAAGCTCCAGCACAGCATAAGCAACGAAATCTTCGATGCCGGCGCACGTTCGATCACCGTCACCGCCAGTATCGGCGGCAGCCTGCTGGGCGAAAAGAACGCCAATACCGAACTACTGCTCAATCAGGCCAGCCAGGCATTGCGTACAGCGCAAAGCCTCGGCGGCAGCAAGGTGGAGCTGCACGATCCCGCCGCACGCGAAAAGGCTGACGAGGAGCGCGATCGCTACTGGCTGGAACTGCTGCAGAAGGCGTTGGCGCAGGACGACCTGGTGCTCTATCACCAGCAGACCATCAGCCTGCAGGATGCCGAAGGCGACTACTCGGAAATCCTGCTGCGCATGAATGGTCCACAAGGCGAGGTGCTGCCAGGCTTCTTCATGCCGATCGCCGAGAAACACAACCTCACCTGCGCGATCGATCGCTGGGTGCTCGGCAAGGCCATCAGTACGCTGCAGGCGCGCGAAAGCCAGGGCCAGCAGACCACCTTCTTCATCAAGATCACCGCGGCCTCACTGCAGGACAACACGCTGCTGCCGTGGCTGGCTGAGCGGCTCGGCCAGGCGGCCCTCAAGCGCGGCCAGCTCGTGCTGGAAATGACCGAGAGCAAGGTGATGACCCTGCTGCGCCCGGCACAGGAATTCGTCAATGGCTGGAAGAAACTGGGTGGCCGTTTTGCGCTGGAGCAGTTCGGCTCCGGCCTGAACTCATTCCAGTTGCTCAACCACATCGATGCGGACTACCTGAAGATCGATCGCAGCTACATGGCCGAATTGCCGCAGCACGCGGACAGCCAGAAGAAGATCGCCGAGATCTGCCAGCAGGCACGCGAGCTGAAGCGCCAGACCATCGCCGAATGGGTCGAGGACGCCAACAGCACATCACTGCTGTTCGCCTGCGGCGTGGACTTCGTGCAGGGCAATTTCCTGCAGGTGCCACAGCGGCTGGACTAAGTACCGGGAGATCGGCTCAACCGCATCCTCGACTGACCAGCAGCAAAAAACCCGCGGATCGCTCCGCGGGTTTTTTATGTTGCAACAACCAGCGACCCAGCTTACTCGGCGGCTGAAGCTGCGGCAGCAGCGGCCTTCGCATTGGCCTTGGCGGCTGCGGCGGCGGCAACGTCTTCCTTGATGCGCGCTGCCTTGCCTTCCAGACCACGCAGGTAGTACAGCTTGGCGCCGCGTACCTTGCCCTTGCGCTTCACGGTCAGCGAATCGATCGCCTGGCTGTGCGCCTGGAACACGCGCTCCACGCCGGTGCCGTGCGAAATCTTGCGCACCGTGAAGGCCGAATGCAGGCCGCGGCTGCGCTTGGCGATGACGATGCCCTCGAACGCCTGCACGCGCTCGCGGTTGCCTTCCTTCACCTTCACGTTGACCACCACGGTGTCGCCGGGGCTGAATTCCGGCAACTGGCGGGTGATCTGCTCGGATTCGAACTGTTCAATGATCTTGTTCATGGCGCACCTGTTCGGTTCACGTAAATCGATGTCAATCAAGAGCTGCGGCCGTCACTCGACCGCATCGTTTTGCCGCATGTGTTCGCGGCGGAATTCATCCAGCAGTGCACGGGATGTGGCATCCAGCGCACGCTGTGACAACAGCTCGGGACGCCGCAACCAGGTTCGTCCCAGCGATTGCTTGAGGCGCCAGCGGGCAATCGCCGCGTGGTCACCGGACAACAATACCTCCGGCACGGAACCCAGCGCATCGTGCACCGGTTTCGCATAATGTGGACAATCCAGCAGGCCATCCGAGAATGAATCCTGCTCGGCCGACTGCGCGTCGTTCAACGCGCCGTCCTGCAAGCGACCCACCGCATCGATGATCACCGCGGCAGCCAACTCACCACCGGACAACACATAATCGCCGATGGAAAGCTCCTCGTCGACCTCGTGCGCCAGCAGACGCTCATCCACACCTTCGTAACGTCCACAGAGCAAGGCGATGCGCGGCCTTTTCGCCAGCGCTTCCACCCGTCCCTGCGTCAGCCGCGCTCCCTGCGGACTGAGATAAATCACATGCACCGGCTCCGGTGCAGCATCACGCATGGCCACCAGGGTCGTGCGCAACGGTTCAATCATCATCACCATGCCGGGGCCGCCTCCATACGAGCTGGCGTCCACGGTGCGGTGCTTGTCCGTGGCGTAATCGCGCGGATTCCAGGTTTCCACCTGCAGCAACTCGCGTTGCTGTGCGCGTCCCACCACACCGACGGCAGCACACTGGCGCACGAAGTCCGGAAACAAGGTGACTACGTCAATGCGCATGAATCCTCAACCCTTTGTCGCGATGCGATGCAACGTCAGAATTCAGGATCCCAGTCCACCACCATGCGCCCTGCGGACAAGTCCACCGAACGCACATACGAGCCCTGGATGAAAGGAATCAGCCGCTCGCGCTCGCCGTCCCTCACTACCACGACGTCGTTGGCACCGGTGGCGAACAGGTGACTGACCCGCCCCAGCTTCACGTCTTCCGTGGTGACGACCTCAACTCCTTCGAGATCGACCCAGTAATACTCATCTTTCGCGGGAGGGGGCAACTGGTCACGGGTGACATAGATGTCTTGGCCGATCAGCGCTGCCGCCTGTTCCCGGTCGTCCACTCCAGGCAATTGGGCCACCATGCCCTTGCCTTGTGCACGACCTTTCACTCCCGAGATCTGCGTCTCCACACCCGGCGCTGCAGTGAGCAGCCACGGCTGGTAGTCGAAGATCCGCATGCGCGGTTCAGCCCAGGATTCGATCTTGAGCCAGCCCTGCACACCGTACAGCCCGACGATGCGCCCGATCAGGACCCGTCGACTGGCTGCAGCGGCACTCATAAGTACCGTACTCAGGCAGCCTGCTGCTTGCCGGCTTCCTTGACCAGCGCGGCGACCTTATCGGTCAGCTGGGCGCCCTTGCTTACCCATTCCTTGACGCGCTCGACGTTCAGCTCAAGGCGCTTGTCCTTGCCCGACGCAACCGGGTTGTAGTAGCCGATGTTCTCGATGTTGCGGCCGTCGCGCTTGCTGCGCTGATCGGTCACGACGACGTGGTAGAACGGACGGCCCTTGGCGCCACCGCGCGAAAGACGAATCTTGACCATGGTAAAACTCCAGAATTGCCGAATGAGCGGCAGGCACACGAGAGACGTGCGCGGTAAACGGGGCATTTTAGCGGTTTTTCGGGAAAAGGGAAGGCCCAGGGCGAGAAGTGAGGAGAGGAGGAGTAAGAAACGAGAGAGGGGTGTCAGGGCTGGCTTCCACTCGTTTCTCACTCCTTTCCACTCGTTCCTTGCCTTCAGCGCGGCGGCGGCAAACCGCCCATGCCGCCCATCCCACCCATGCCCTTCATGGCACCGCGCATCTGCCGCATCAGGCCTTTGCTGCCACCCTTGGACAACTTGGACATCATCTTTTCCATCTGCATGTACTGCTTCAGCAGGCGATTGACGTCGGCCGGCTGGGTACCTGAACCACGCGCCACGCGTGCACGGCGCGAACCGTTCAGCAGATCAGGATGGCGGCGTTCCTTCTTGGTCATCGAATTGATGATCGCGACCATCCGGCTCATCTCGCCGTCGTTGACCTTGGACTTGACGCTGTCCGGCAGGTTGCCCACGCCCGGCAGCTTGTCCATCAGGCCAGCCAGACCGCCCATGTTGCTCATCTGCTCGAGCTGATCCTTCATGTCGTTCAGGTCGAAGCGCTTGCCCTTCATCACCTTCTGGGCCAGCTTTTGCGCCTTCTCCTGGTCGACCTTGCGCTCGACTTCCTCGACCAGCGACAGCACGTCGCCCATGCCGAGGATGCGCTGTGCCAGGCGATCCGGGTGGAACGGCTCCAGCGCATCGGTCTTCTCGCCGGCGCCGAGGAACTTGATCGGCTTTCCCGTGACATAACGCACCGACAATGCAGCACCGCCGCGGGCATCGCCGTCGGTCTTGGTCAGGATCACGCCGGTCAGCGGCAACGCCTCGCTGAACGCCTTGGCGGTGTTGGCAGCGTCCTGGCCGGTCATCGAGTCGACCACGAACAGCGTCTCGATCGGCGTGATCGCGGCATGCAGTGCCTTGATCTCGGCCATCATCGCCTCGTCCACGTGCAGGCGGCCGGCGGTATCGACGATCAGCACATCGACCACTTCGCGACGGGCCGCGGCAACAGCCGCCTTGGCGATGGCGACCGGATCCTGCCCTGCCTCGGACGGGAAGAACTTCACCCCGACCTGCTCGGCCAGCGTGCGCAACTGCTCGATCGCGGCCGGACGATAGACGTCGCAGCTGACCACCATCACCTTTTTCTTCTTGCGCTCGGTCAGCAGTCGCGCCAGCTTGGCCACCGTGGTGGTCTTGCCGGCGCCCTGCAGGCCCGCCATCAGCACCACCGCCGGCGGTGTCTGGGCCAGGTTCAGTTCGGTGTTGGCGGTACCCATCACCACGGTCAGTTCATCGCTGACCACCTTCACCAGCGCCTGACCCGGCGACAGGCTCTTCATCACATCCTGACCAACCGCGCGCACCTTGATCCGCTGGATCAGCGCCTGTACCACCGGCAGCGCCACGTCGGCCTCAAGCAACGCGATGCGCACCTCGCGCAACGATTCGCGGATGTTCTCCTCGGTCAGCCGGCCGCGGCCGCGCAGGCGATTGACGGTGGTGGAAAGACGTTGGCTGAGCGACTCGAACATGACGGGACCGGCGTACAGGAAAGTGTTCGATTATAGCGGACCGAGCGGCCTGCTCCGCATGCACGCCCGGCGGAGCCTGTGCGACACTCCGCGGCTATGGTCATCCACGTCTTCGCCCTGCTCGCCATCGTGCTCTACCTCGCTGCCGCGGGCGGCCTGGCGCGCCCGCTACTGAGCGGTGGCCAGCCGCTGAATCGGCTGGCGCTGAGCCTCGCCGGCTGTGCGGTACTGATCCATGCCGGCATCCTGCTCGGCATGCATCGCGGCGCACTGGACCTGCACTTCTTCGCCGCGCTGTCACTGGTCGCCTTCGTGGTGTCGACGCTGACCCTGTTGGTGAATATTTCGCGCCCGGTCGCGGCACTCGGCGTGATCGTATTTCCGCTCACCGCGCTACTGGTTGCGGTGGACAGCTTCCTGGCGCCGCCAACGCTGCCGCTGACGATGGACTGGCAGATCAAGTTGCATGTCACGGTAGCGCTGATCGCGTTCAGCGTGCTGTCGATCGCGACCGTACTGGCGATATTGCTGGCCGTGCAGGAGCGCGCCTTGCGCCACCGCCAGTTTGGACCGTGGCTGCGTGCGCTACCGCCGCTGACGCTGACCGAAACCCTGCTGTTCCGCCTGATCGCCGCGGGCTTCCTGTTGCTGACCCTGACCCTGCTCACCGGCGCACTGTTTGTCGACAACTTGTTCGGCCAGCACCTGGCGCACAAGACCATCCTGTCGATCGTGGCGTGGCTGGTGTTTGGCGTGCTGCTTTATGGCCGCTGGCGGCACGGTTGGCGCGGGCAGCGCGCGGTCAACCTCACGCTGATTGGCATGGCCACTCTCGTGTTGGCTTTCTTCGGCTCGAAGTTCGTGCTGGAACTGATCCTGCATCGCCCGGTGGGCTGACCGCTGCACAGGCGCTCAGCGACAGGCGTCGATCGCTTCCGCCAATCGTTCCACGCCAATCACTTCCATCTCGCCGACACGGCCTTTTTTCGGCGCATTGGCCTTCGGCACGATTGCGCGTTTGAAGCCATGCGTCGCTGCTTCCTTCAGGCGCTCCTCGCCGTTCGGTACGGGACGAATCTCGCCGGACAGGCCAACCTCGCCGAACGCGATGGTCTGCTCCGGCAACGGCCGGTCGCGCAACGATGACAGCACGGCAAGCAACACTGGCAGGTCCGCCGCGGTTTCCTGGACGCGGATGCCGCCGACCACATTGACGAACACGTCCTGGTCGTAGGCTGCCACGCCGCCATGCCGGTGCAGCACGGCAAGTAGCATGGCCAGACGGTTCTGCTCCAGGCCCAGCGCGACGCGGCGCGGATTGCCCAGCGAGGACTGATCGACCAGAGCCTGCACCTCGACCAGCAACGGCCGGGTACCTTCGCGGGTGACCATCACCGCGCTGCCTGAAGTCGGGCCGCTGTGCGCCGACAAAAAGATCGCTGACGGATTTGGCACTTCTCGCAGTCCCTTGTCCGACATCGCAAACACGCCCAGCTCGTTCACCGCGCCGAAGCGGTTCTTGAACGCACGCAGGATGCGGAAGCGGCTACCGGATTCGCCCTCGAAATACAGCACCGCATCGACCATGTGCTCGAGCACGCGCGGGCCGGCGATGCCGCCGTCCTTGGTGACATGGCCAACCAGGAACACCGAGGTGCCGGTCTCCTTGGCGAAGCGGGTGAGTTTGGCTGCGGATTCGCGCACCTGGCTAACCGAACCAGGCGCCGCGGCCAGCAGCTCGGTCCAGATCGTCTGGATCGAATCGATCACCAATACCCGCGGACGGGTCGCCATCGCCTGCTCGAGAATCCGCTCGATGCAGGTTTCCGCCAGCGCCTGCAGCGGCTCCAGCGGCAGGCCCAGGCGCTGTGCGCGCGAAGCCACTTGCGACAACGATTCCTCGCCGGTGACGTACACGCTGGGTAGATGCGCACCCAGCGTGCCAAGCATCTGCAACAGCAAGGTCGATTTGCCGATACCCGGATCACCGCCGATCAGTACCACCGAGCCTTGCACCAGGCCACCACCGAGGACCCGATCCAGCTCGCCAATGCCGGTCAGCGTGCGTGCCTCGGTCGTCAGCGCCACGGCGGTTAGCGGGGTAATGCGTGCCGCGCCGGCCGCATTGCCGGCGTAATTGGAACGTTGCGCATTCATCGACGCATTCGTCGCCGATGCTGGCGTCAGTACGATCGCGCTGAGCGTATTCCACACCCCGCACTCGATACACTGCCCCTGCCACTTGCTGTGCTCGGCGCCGCACTCGGTGCAGACATAGGCGGTCTTGGCTTTGGCCATGTGGATTTCCGGCTGGAAGGCTGTAATGACCGTGAGCTTAGCCTGCCGTCATCGCAAATCGCGAGACGCTTCGGCGCATGACGCTGTCAGCACTCGCCCTCTACAGCGCCCCAATCAGCTTTCGTCTTCGACGAACAGCACGCGGCGGGTCATGCCGCAAGTGAGGTCATAGGAGATCGTGCCGGCCTGTGCGGCGATGATTTCCACCGGCAGCTCTGGCCCCCACAGGGTCACGCGATCGCCAACCTTTGCTCGCGGCGCTTCGCGCAAGTCGAGCGTAATCAGGTCCATCGAGACGCGACCGATCAGCGGCACGCGCTGATCGCCCACCAATACCGACGTACCGGCCGCCGCGCTGCGCGGATAACCGTCGCCGTAGCCGACGGCAGCGACACCGACCAGCATGTCTTCCGGACAGGTCCAGGTGCCGTTGTAGCCAATCCGCTCGCCACGCTTGATCGAATTGATTGCAATCAAACGCGTACTCAAAGTCATCGCCGGACGAAAACCGAAGTCAGCGCCGGTCTTGCCATCCACCACCGACAGTCCATACAGCAGGCCGCCCGTGCGCACCCAGTCGGCACGCGCGTCAGGCCAGCCGAGCACAGCCGCGGAATTGGACAGCGAACGCGGCCCCGGCAGGTCGCGCGTGGCTTCGGCGAAGCGGGCGATTTGCCGCGGCGTCTGCGTACCGTCGAATACTTCGGAATCGGAGAAATGCGTGAGCAGGCCGATTTCGGGATCGATGCCAGGCATCACTGCAAGCTGAGCATGCACCTCAGCCACACGCTCCGGTGCAAAGCCGAGCCGATGCATGCCGCTGTCGACTTTCAGCCATACACGCAAGCGGCCACGGGTTGATGACGCCTGTGCCAGCCACTGCAGTTGTGCATCGTGATGGATCGCCGCATCCAGTTGCAGCCGCTGCATTTCGGCGATGTCGCTGGCATTGTCCGGGCCGGACAACACCACGATGCGTTGCCGGTGTCCCGCCGCACGCAGGCGCAGGCCATCGCCGAGCGCAGCCACCGCAAACGCATCGGCCTCGTCATCCAGCGCGCGGGCAACCCGCTCCAGCCCATGCCCGTAGGCATCGGCCTTGACCACGGCCATCACCTTGGCCGGTGCGGCGAGTGCCTTGATGCGCGCGAGGTTGTGGCGCAGTGCGCCAAGATGGA
>Ga0302312_10002071_pt1 | contig 11815 bp, 16 predicted proteins | sample III_Palsa_N2_1_FD_200529 | JGI IMG/M metagenome (GOLD analysis project Ga0302312, IMG submission 200529) | Peat permafrost microbial communities from Stordalen Mire near Abisko, Sweden - III_Palsa_N2_1 | ecosystem: Environmental > Terrestrial > Soil > Palsa > Peat permafrost | place: Sweden...
CCGCAAAAGGTTACGGTTACGTTTGTTACCTCGTTAAGGCGCTATGCAGAAACTGGTGAGGACTATTTTGAAGCACAAGCCGACCTGAATTTGTGGAAAAACAAAGGCTATAGCACCTTGCCTGTAAAACTTACCCGCATACCGCCGTTTTGCAAAGTGATAAGTATTGATCCACAGAATATTGATTTCATAGTAAAAAAGTAGATGCTTAAAATAGGAATAACCGGAAACATAGGCAGCGGCAAAACCACGATAAGCAAAATATTCGAGGTGCTGGGTATCCCTGTTTTTTATGCTGATGATGAAGCCAAAAAAGTAATGGTAAACGATGCCATATTGATAGATGAGCTCAAACAAGCCTTCGGCGCTGAATCTTATTTTGAGGATGGATCACTTAACCGGAAATATATAGCAGGTATAGTATTCAACAACCCGGCAAAGCTGGAAAAGCTAAATGCCATTGTGCATCCTGCTACGTTCAGGGCATTTGATAACTGGCTAAAGCAGGTTAAAGATGTACCTTATATATTAAAAGAAGCTGCTTTATTGTTTGAAAGCGATTCGTATAAACTCTGCGATCAAACCATTATGGTTACAGCGCCATTAGAGCTGCGGATTGAAAGGGTAATGCTGCGCGACGACTTGAGCAAGGATGAAATATTAAAACGCGAAGCCCGCCAGTTTAGTGAGGAGGAAAAGTTGGGTCTGGCTGATTTCGTGATTAAGAATGATAATACAGCGTTGGTGATACCGCAAGTTTTGGCGTTGCATGAAAAGTTCATTAGTTCTAAATTAGCCAGTTCAAGCGTCCACGCTTGAATTTAAATACATGGAAGCGTCCACGCTTCCGTTATCAATCATTGTAAGCGTGGACGCTTCCAACTGTCGCAATCAAACGAAGATATTTGATTGGGCAATTCTACTTAAATAATGACTATAATAGACGATTTTATTACCATCAATACCAACGGAATTTACTGCAAATACGGTGATTTTTATCTTGATCCTAAAGAGCCGGTTGCCACTGCTGTAATATCCCACGCCCACGCCGACCATGCCATCAGCGGCAATGCGGAAGTGTTTTGTACCGAAGCCACAGCCGCTTTTATGAATTTACGCTATGGCAAAAATGCGGCGAAGGAATTTAATATAATTGGCTATCATCAATCTTTTAATATTAAAGGCATTGAGATCACTTATATATCAGCCGGGCATATGTTAGGTTCTGCACAGGTTTTGATGGTTTATGAGGGCGTGAGATACCTTTATACGGGCGATTATAAAGTTCAACCAGATGCAACCTGCGAGCCGATAGAATGGGTTAAAGCTGATGTGCTGATTACCGAAAGCACCTTTGCCGATCCGCAGGTTTTGCACCCTGATCCGGTTGAGGAGATCAAAAAGCTGAACGATATTAAGATCAATATCCTGTTAGGCGCTTATGGCCTGGGTAAAAGCCAGCGCTTGATACAGATGATCAATGAACATGCTCCGCAGAAAAAGATATTGGTACATCACCGTATTATGCCCATAAACAGCATTTATGAAAAACTGGGTTATTCGCCCGGCAAGTATCAAATGTATGGCCGTAAGCTGATGAAAGAACAGCAGGAGTATGTATATATTGTGCCCCCTTTTACGTTTGATAGTTACATTCATGCTAAAGATGTAAAGCGGCTGTTTGCTTCGGGCTGGAAGAACCTACAGGTAAATTTGAATGATACGCTGTTTATATCAGATCATGTGGATTGGAATGATATCCTTGAAGCTGTAAAACAGGTTGAGCCAAAGCAGATTTGGACACTGCATGGCAACGGCAGGCATTTAAAAGAGTACTTCGGAAATGATATTTTTGTAAAAATAATGGATTGATGCCCGAAGAAAATATCGATTATTATATTAATGCGGACGGGAATTTCGTTTTTACTGAGGTTTACCATTTAAAACGGGGCTATTGCTGCAAAAATAAATGCCTGCATTGCCCCTGGAAATATGGAAAAGCCGAAGATGACGAACAAATTAAAAAATAATCAGGATATTTGTATCGAGCAATGCGGATAGAAGACGAAATACAAAGCACCAAGTTTGAAGATAATTACCAAAAAGTGGTAATTAATATTAACTATACCCAAAGCTGGCTTAGTAATCACTTACGCGGTGAGTTTGAAAAGTATAACCTAACTATGCAACAGTTTAACATCCTGCGCATATTAAGGGGGCAGTACCCCAAGCCCGCTACCGTAAATTTACTGAAGGAACGTATGCTGGATAAAATGTCGGATGCATCGCGTATTGTGGATCGTTTGGTGCAAAAGAAACTGGTTTCACGATGTACTAATACCTGCGACCGCCGGGCTGTTGATATCCGCATTAGTGATGAAGGCCTGGAGATTTTATCTAAGATTGGTGTAGAGTTCAAAACCAAAGATATCATCAAAGGTAACCTTACCGAAGAAGAAGCCCTGCAATTAAGCATCCTGCTTGATAAATTAAGAGGCTAAAATCAGCTCTTTTTCTGCGAAAAATCATCAAAAAACGATCTTTTTAGGTATTTTTCTACCTGCTGTTAAGTATGAAGCAGTATGTTTCGGGCTAAATTAAGTCGAAAAAGGTGCGGTTTTTATCACTTTCAGACGGAAAAATGCCTTAGAATTCACTTAAATAACCGGTATCCATTCCGGGAATTTCGGCTGGAGTTTTTTGAACAGAGTGTAGAATAACCACCCCACAAAAGCACCGTATATCGCCCCGCACAAAACATCGGTAGGGTAGTGCACCCCAACGTATACCCGCGAAAAACTGATACTGCCAGCCCAAAATATCCCCCAAAACCAAATCCAGCGCCAGCGTTTGCCCCAAATCAGGATCATGAAGATTGCCATAGCGAAATGATCTGTAGCATGTGTTGATGGGAAACTGAAGCCTGAACCGCAGGGCACGCGGTCAATAACGGTAAGCGATGTAATCGGGTCGCGGCACGGGCGCAGGCGGTGAACCAATGGTTTAACCATGCTGGCACTGGTAAAATCGGCAAAGCCTGCTGATCCGGCTATCAATAAAAAAATAATAATACCCCGTTTTTTGTATTTCCACAGGCAAAAACCGATGATACATACGTAAAGTGGGATCCACGTTTTTGGGTTGGTGAGCAATGGCATTATCCAATCGAAAAATGGATTACTGAATCCATAATTGATGATATGGAATAAGTGCCGGTCTAATTGTAAAAGCTGCTCAAGCATAATTTTAACACTGGTTGTCAAATATAGCCAATAAATGGAGTGGCTATCCGTTAAATATTTTAATTTTGCATCAAAATAATTCGACTACTTTGACACTTATAAAATCAATTTCGGGCATTAGGGGCACCATTGGTGGTGCGGCGGGTGATGGGTTAACGCCCGTAGATATTGTGAAGTTTACTTCGGCTTTCGGTGCCTGGGCTATCCGGCAATCAGGCATCAAAAAGATCGTTATCGGTCGCGATGCACGGATTTCAGGCAGCATGGTGAACAACCTGGTAATAGGTACTTTACAGGGCTTGGGCATTGATGTGGTTGATCTGGGTTTATCTACTACACCAACTGTCGAAATCGCAGTGCCTGCGGAGCAAGCGGCCGGCGGTATTATCATCACAGCCAGCCATAATCCTAAACAATGGAATGCGCTTAAATTATTAAATCAAAATGGCGAATTTGTCAGTGATTCAGACGGTCAGGCCGTACTGGAAATTGCTGAGAACAGTGAATTTAAATACGCCGCTGTTGATGATTTGGGTAAAGTTGTTTTGGATGACACTTATCTGCAAAAGCATATCGACGTTATTTTAGCCCTGCCTTTGGTTGATGTAAAAGCTATTGCAGCTGCTGATTTTAAAATAGTGATTGATTGTGTTAATTCAACAGGTGGCATATTTGTACCTGCTTTGCTGAAGGCTTTAGGTGTAAAAACCATTCACGAATTATATTGCGAGCCCGATGGCAAATTTTCGCATAACCCCGAGCCTTTACCAGAGAATTTGGCCGCGCTATCGAAGGAATTGTTAAGCAAACGTGCCAACATCGGCATAGCAGTCGACCCGGATGTTGACCGCCTGTGCTTTGTTTGCGAGGATGGCAGCATGTTCGGCGAAGAATATACACTGGTTGCCGTGGCCGATTATGTGCTGAAACATAATAAAGGTAATACGGTGTCAAACCTATCATCTACACGTGCTTTGCGCGATGTTACCGAGAAAGCAGGCGGTATGTACAATGCGGCGGCAGTTGGTGAGGTGAATGTGGTTAATAAGATGAAGGAAACCAACGCCGTTATCGGTGGCGAAGGCAATGGCGGGGTAATTTATCCCGAACTACATTACGGTCGTGATGCTTTGGTGGGGATAGCTTTGTTTTTAACGCATTTGGCAAAATCAGGCAAAACAGTATCGGCATTAAGAGCATCTTATCCTGACTATTTTATCTCGAAGAATAAGATCACGCTTACGCCTGAAATGGACATTGATGCCTTGCTATTAAAGGTAGAAGAGAAATACAAAAAACAGCCGCACAGCACAATTGACGGTTTGAAAATAGAATTTGATAAAGAATGGGTACATTTGCGCAGATCGAACACTGAGCCTATCATCCGAATATATTCGGAAGCAAACTCAGAAACGGTCGCGAATAACTTAGCAAATAAGATAATCGCTGATATAAAAGAAATATTGAACTTAAGCTAATCAATTATGGACTGAATGAGTGATTTAGTGAATGAGAGATTTTTGATTTGTGGGTGAATAATTTATATTCACTTATGGAAAGAATGGAAAAATCCGAATTTGCTGAATACTTTAGGAATAGAACCAAGAAGTTTGTAGTTGACAATATCAATTTATTTAGGACATTACCAAAAACAGAAGAAGCAAAAATAATAGGCCGACAATTATTAAGATGTTCTTCTTCTGTTGGGGCAAATTACCGGGCTGCCTGCCGGGCCAGATCACAGGCAGAGTTTCATTCTAAACTTTTCATCGTTGTAGAAGAAGCTGATGAAAGTGTTTTTTGGATGGAAATTTTAACTGACTCCAATATTGTAAAACCGAATGAGATAAGCGGTTTAATGAATGAAGCCAACGAGATATTAAAGATTGTTTCAACCGCACGCAAGTCGGTCACAAACCATAAATAAATCACTCATTCACTAAATCACTCATTCAAAAATTAAAAAAGAATGCGCGTTTATTTAGACAATGCTGCTACCACTCCGCTCGATCCTGAAATTATAAAGGAAATGTGTAAGGTGATGGAAACTACTTTTGGTAACCCATCATCCATTCACTCACACGGCCGCGAGGCCCGTACTATTATTGAGCGTTCGCGTAAAACTGTTGCCAATTTGTTGGGCACTTCTCCATCCGAAATATTCTTTACGTCAAGCGGCACCGAAGCCGATAATATGGCTATCAGGTGCGGTATTGTGGATCATAACATTAAACATGCCATCACCAGTCGCATAGAACACCACGCGGTTATCCATACGTTTGAGGCGCTCGAAAAAGCAGGCGTAATTAAGCTGAGCTTTGTTAACGTTGATAATAAGGGTAATATCGACTACGATCATTTAGAGCAATTATTAAAAGATAACGAACGCAGTTTTGTATCGATAATGCATGCCAATAACGAAATAGGTACACTATCGGATATGGAGCGCATAGGCGACCTTTGCGAAGCATATAACGCCATTTATCATTGCGATACGGTACAAACCATGGGGCATTACAAACATGACCTCAGCAAGCTTAAAGCGCATTTTCTGGTATGCTCTGCACATAAATTGCATGGGCCAAAGGGCGTGGGATTTTTGCACATCAGCCACCGCATAAAAATTAAGCCGTTGATTTATGGCGGTGCGCAGGAACGCAATATGCGTGGCGGTACCGAAAATATTTACGGTATTGTTGGCCTTGCCAAAGCGCTTGATATGGCTTATGCTGAAATGGGGCATCACCAGGAGCATATACAAGGCTTAAAATCTTACATGATCGAACAATTGACAGAAAATATCCCGGGTATTGAATTTAATGGGGAGATCGATCCTGAAAAGAGTTTGTATACTGTACTGAACGTTTGTTTCCCTGAGATGGAAATGGGGGAGATGCTGTTGTTTAACCTGGATATTGCCGGTATTTCGGCATCAGGGGGCAGCGCGTGCAGTTCGGGCAGCGATATCGGTTCGCATGTATTAACCGCGATAGGCGCAAGCCCGTCAAGACCATCGGTTAGGTTTTCGTTTTCAAAAAACACTACAAAAGAAGAGATCGACTATACAGTAGCTAAAATTAAGGAGCTATGTTTAGTTAATGCATAGTGTATTTTTTTAAGCATACAGATATTTTTTAATTATAACTTATTGTATAATAGGGCGCTTGCAAAACAGGCGCCCTTTTTTGTTTTAAAGCTTAGTGTATTGGCATGATAATGGCTTTTATCTATTTATCAATTAATAAATGTAAAAGCTGTAGGGATTTTAAACCAGTGCCTACATAAAAATATCAATCATGGATTATAAAGATAAAAATCCGAACCAGGTTCCTGAGAGGAATCAACCGGAGAAAGAAAAAACAGATTATCCACACGAAAATGAATTTTCGGATCCTGCAGAAGGCAACGATACTTCATACAGTGAAAAAAATGATGTTACGCCGCCAAACAAAAAGGAATTTCCATCAGTTGGCCCGGCTGAAACCGATTTTGTAAGTCGCCCTAATGGCCGTACAACGGGCCGCATGGTAGGCCACGAACCTGGAACCGAAAACAATTTATAATAAATATACCTATGAGAAGCGAAAACAACATGTCGGGAGACACTCGCGACAGCAAATCACCAATTAGCAGCAATAACTATAGCAACGAGATGAGCTCGGGAACTATAAGCGCTGAAGGTGGTAACGATAACGGTGCAAGCACTTTAAGGGCTTTAAAAAAGAAAAATGCCGATAAGGCATTTACTAAAAGCCCCAGAAAGCCAATGTTATAATTACCGGGCTAAACCGGGACAAAATATCCCATTTACAAACACACCGGTAATGAAAAAAGGCCCTGAGCAATCAGGACCTTTTTACTTTTGTAGGTATTTATCTTTTAAGCAGCAACCATCTTCAAAAACGAAGATAATTTCTCTTTCATTTCTCTTCTATCAACTATAAAATCCAAAAAACCGTGTTCCTGTACAAACTCCGCGGTTTGGAAACCTTTAGGTAAGTCTTTTTTGATAGTTTCCTTAATAACACGTGGGCCGGCAAAGCCAATTAATGAACCAGGCTCCGCAATATTAATATCGCCTAGCATCGCATATGATGCGGTTACACCACCGGTTGTTGGGTCGGTTAATAAAGAGATGTAAGGTATTTTAGCCTGTGAAAGCAATGCCAGCTTAGCCGATGTTTTAGCCATCTGCATTAACGAGTAGGCAGCTTCCATCATACGTGCACCGCCTGATTTAGAGATCATCAGGAAAGGAACTTTATTTTTGATGCTGTAATCGATAGAGCGCGCTATCTTTTCACCAACAACAGATCCCATTGAACCGCCGATGAAGTTAAAATCCATACAGGCAATAACAATCTCTTCGCCATTCATTTTACCAACGCCAGAGCGGATGGCATCTTTCAAACCAGTTTTTTTCTGGGTGTCTTTAATCCTGTCGGTATATTTTTTGGTATCCTCAAAATGCAGCGGGTCGCCCGATTGCAGGTTGGCGAACAGTTCGGTAAACTCGTTGTTATCAAACAGGATAGAGAAATATTCCTTCGATCCTATTCGTAGGTGAAAACCGCAGTAGTGACAAACGTATTGATTTTCAACTTGCTCTGAGTAGTGAAGCGGTTTCTTACATTCAGGGCATTTATTCCATATCCCGTCCGGTGCTTCCTTCTTTTCCTCAGTGGTCGTAATTATTCCTTTTATCTCGCGTTTAAACCAGGCCATATCTATATCTAGCTCTTTCAATATGATACAAAGAAACGAATTTTTATTTAGATATAGGATTTTTGAATGAGAGTGATCAGTTTGAATTGTTTTTTCATTTTCTTAAATAATGCATTATTTGTATTCCGCTTTAGCTTGTGGTCGGTGTTTTCACCTCACTACCCCCGTTGCTGAGCGAAAACCCCCATTGCTGGCGCACGCGTGTCGCTAGCAAGGGCTCAAGTTGAATTTATTTTAACTTCTTTCTTAAAAATTCAAATATCAAATAACCTACAATAGCGGCTACAATGGCTATTTCAAAGTTGTTTTTAGTAAAAATATCGCTTAATGACCATGCTAAGCTATGTTTTTCACCATTTCCGGTACGGTCATATTCGCCCATTAATAAATTGGAATAAAAGAGGAAGACAATAAACCCAATTTCAATTATCGCCCTAAGAAAAATAGACAAATACTTGTTCATGCTACCTAAAGTACGGTTTTAAAATGATAATTCCTTGCTGGCGTATGTGTACCTCTAAAGCATCTGGCAACTAACTACAAAACACACGCGACACGTGTGTGCCAGCAAAAAGCGTTTTTTAGCCTATGGTCGTTGGTTTCACCGTACCATCCCATTGCTGAGTGAAAAAATACCTTTTCGATTGAAAAACTATCATCTACATTAAATCTATCTTAATTATATAGTTTTTGTGGTTTTTCGCTCAAAAAACTAAGCTGTAAGCAGGTATATCTAAAAAATCGATACCGTATATTCAAAATTTTTATAACTTCGAGGCCCAAAACAAAGTAAATGGACTTAAAAAATTATAAAGGCGTATTGCACGGAGACCAGGTGCAGGAGCTATTTGAAGCAGCTAAAAAGCACCAGTTTGCATTGCCTGCTGTTAACGTTATAGGTACAAACACTATTAACGCTGTAATGGAAACTGCAGCCGCGGTTAAATCGCCGGTTATTATTCAATTGTCGCACGGTGGGGCACAATTTTATGCAGGTAAATCATTAGATAACTCAAAATTACAGGCTTGTATATTAGGTGCTACATCAGCAGCTCAACATGTGCATTTATTGGCTGAGCACTATGGCATCGCGGTTATTTTACATACCGACCATTGCGCTAAAAAATTATTACCATGGATTGACGGTTTGTTAGATGCAGGCGAAAAATTCTTTGCCGAAACTGGTAAACCATTGTTCTCATCACACATGCTGGATCTTTCTGAAGAGCCAATTGAAGAGAACATCGAAATATCTGCCAAATACTTAGCCCGCATGGCTAAATTAGGCATGACCTTAGAAATTGAATTAGGTGTAACCGGCGGTGAAGAAGACGGTGTTGACAACTCTGATGTTGACAGCTCACGTTTATATACTCAACCAGAGGACGTTGCTTACTCATATAAAGAACTTTCAAAAGTTAGTCCGCGTTTTACCATTGCAGCTGCTTTTGGTAACGTACATGGCGTATACAAACCTGGTAATGTTAAATTACAACCGGTTATTTTGCATAACTCACAAGAGTATGTGAAAAAAGAATTTAATCTTACTGCTGATAAACCAATCAACTTTGTGTTCCACGGTGGTTCAGGTTCAACTCAGGAAGAGATCCGCGAAGCGATTTCATACGGTGCTATCAAAATGAACATTGATACCGATATGCAATGGGCTTACTGGGAAGGTATCAAAAACTTTTACCAGGCAAACGAAGGCTACCTGCAAAGCCAGATCGGCAACCCGACAGGTGAGGATGCTCCAAACAAAAAATACTACGATCCGCGCGTATGGTTACGCAAAGGCGAAGAGAATTTTGTTAAAAGGCTTACTGAGGCATTTGCCGATTTAAATTGCCTTGATGCGACAAGCAAATTATAAGAATTAAAAATATCATTCTTAAAAGCGCTAATGTGACGAACATTAGCGCTTTTTTTTGGTTAATATTTCGAAGTGAAAAACAAAATGGCAATCAAAAAAAATTTATTCGAGCGGTTCTCAAATTGGGCTACCAACGCTACCGGGAGTTCGGCAGCATTTATTATAGCTATCGTAATTATTGTTGTTTGGGGGATAACCGGGCCGGTTTTTAAATATTCGGATACCTGGCAGCTCATCATTAATACAGGTACTACTATTGTGACTTTCCTGATGGTTTTCCTGATCCAGAAATCGCAGAATAAGGATTCAAAAGCAATTCATTTAAAGTTAAATGAGTTACTGGCATCGCACCAGGGCGCGAGCAATCGTATGGTTAATTTAGAAGATTTAGGTGAAAAGGAACTTGACCAATTACACAAATTTTATGTAACATTGGCTGCGCTTGCCGAAAAGGAAGATGATATCACCTGCACACATTCTATTGATGCTGCCGAAGAAAATCACACGCTGAAGTTGGCCGCGCTACAAGCAAAACCGCACTATGTTAACTACCGAAAACAAAAACATACAAGTAAAAAAAGTAACTGATCCGGATAGCTTAAAAACTGTACATGCCATTCGCCGCGAGGTTTTTGTGGATGAACAGCATTGCCCCGCTGACCTGGAGTATGCTAACGAAGACGAATCAACCCACTTTTTAGCTACGCTTGATGGCGAACCTGCCGGTGCCTGCCGCTGGCGTAAAACGGATAACGGCTATAAGCTGGAACGTTTTGCAGTGCTGAAGAAGTTTAGGGGCATGGGCGTTGCTGGTCAAATGATCCAGGCCGTTTTAAATGATCTGCCTGCCGATGCTGGGTATATCTACCTGAATTCGCAAGTTGATGCCGTGCCGGTATATGCCAAATTTAATTTTGTAGCCGAAGGCCCTGAATTTGTTGAGGCAGGTATCAGGCATTTTAGGATGGTGAAAATATAATACTACCGCCAATTCAAGCGTCCACGTTTGAATTTTGTTGCGGGTAAGCATCCACGCTTACATTGATTTTTATCGTAAGCGTGGACGCTCACCATGTTTTATGTTCAAGCGTGGACGCTTGAACGGGCGATTAGGTTTATTTCTGTAGTTGAAATCCCTGCACAACTCCATCTAATTCTTGCCAAACCGGGTTGTTGTAAGGTTTGGGCGAAATCTCGAAGAATATGGCCGATTGCTTTGCATTGGGGTAATTTTGAACATGTATTGTTGCAAAAAATCTGATCGGCTGCCCTGTAAGAAAGTTTAACGTAGCTAATTTGCCCGAATAGGTTTCCTGATCGCCGGTTGCAGTAGCTACTTTTTCAATTTGCACTGCGGTAACTACTTTACTGTCCACAGTTTTTGGCTTGTTGCTTTGGTACAAGCCATTAAAATAGGACATCATGTGGTTGCTTAATGTATCGGCATTTAGCGCTGGTGTACCATCTACAAACCATAAAAAAGTATAGCTCCAGTAGTCGTTGCTATGGGCATCTCCCCAGCCGGGTGTAAAACGGATTTCTTCGATACCGGAGTAAGGGATAGATTTCGCAAAATCAATAGGGAAGGGTATAGTCTCCGATTTCCATTGTTCAGGCAAAGGTAAAGAGTAACCGCTTTGCGCAAAACTTTTACCGGCAACCAGTACGATAAGCAAAACGAAGATGATTTTTTTCATGATGAAAAATTATAAGCTAAAGCTAAGGATGAAAAGCGGCATTAAGTGTTAATGGATGTTAAATACCGTGCTGGCGTATTCCATGGCTTCGCCAAATTTGTGCAAATTAAGCCCCGGGTGCTCATTTTGCAATTGCAGGTAAGTTATCAGGTTTTCAGTAGCGATATTGCCTGTAAGCTCATCTGCGGCCATCGGGCAGCCACCGTAGCCTTTAATCGCAGCATCAAAACGTTTGCAGCCGCTTTGGTAGGATGCTTCAATCTTTTTTTGCCAGTTAT
>Ga0302312_10002095_pt1 | contig 11746 bp, 5 predicted proteins | sample III_Palsa_N2_1_FD_200529 | JGI IMG/M metagenome (GOLD analysis project Ga0302312, IMG submission 200529) | Peat permafrost microbial communities from Stordalen Mire near Abisko, Sweden - III_Palsa_N2_1 | ecosystem: Environmental > Terrestrial > Soil > Palsa > Peat permafrost | place: Sweden...
ATCCACTTATGCCCTGGGATATTATAACCTGGGATTGGGCTCTACCCAGATCATTTCTTCGGGTTACTCAGAAAGTTCCACGCAATCTTATGTAGGAAGGATTAACTATTCCTATGAAGACAAGTATCTTTTCAGTGCCAGTCTTCGTGACGATGGATCTTCCCATTTAATCCAGAAATACAGTTTGTTCCCTTCCGTAGGTTTGGGCTGGAACATAGCCAAGGAGAAATTTCTGGATAATTCCAAGTTCATTTCCAACCTGAAGATCCGCGGCAGTTACGGCGTATCCGGCAATCAGGCAGTGGGGGCATTCTCCAGCATATCACAGATTGGAGTAGGCGGTATTGAAAACGCCTCGGCTTATTTTTATGATGGCCACACCCCCAGTATCTATACTCCGCTTGGAACGCCCGCGCCACTCAGCCTCAAATGGGAAGACGACGCACAAACCGATGTGGGAATAGACGCCGGATTTTTCCGGGATCGGCTCACCTTTACTGCGGATGCTTACGACAAGCACGTAACGAATCTCCTGTACAATCAAACGGCCCCTCAATACCTGGGTGGCAGTACTTATGCCAGTAACCTGGGTAGCCTTACCAATAAAGGATTTGAATTTGGCATCGGGGCTACGCCCGTTCTGACAGGAAAGTTCAAATGGACTACGTATTACAATATGTCATTCAACACCAACAAGATCGATAACCTGATCGGCGTGAACAACGTCGTGGTGAACAATATCGGTTCGGCCCAGACCGGGGTGTCTATCCTGAAAATAGGCAAGCCCCTGGGTGAATTTTACGGATATGACTACCTGGGCACCTGGAAGACAGGCGAGGCCTCAGAAGCTGCGAAATATGGCAACAAGCCGGGAGATTCCCATTATCTGGACGTCAACAACGACGGCGCAATCACAGGAGCTGACGAAGTGCCCATCGGCAACGGTTTGCCCAAATATACCTTTGGGTTTATCAATGACTTCACTTATGGTAACTTTACCCTGAGCGTCATGTTCCAGGGCACCCACGGCAACCAGATCTATTCCGGTACCTTCCCTTATACGATGGGCGGACAAGGAGATGCGCGCAATGCCACCAGTACGGATATACTGAATATATGGACTCCAACCAACCAAACGAATATCCCTACTTTCAGTCCTAGCTCCCAGAATTATATCAACAGCAGCCGTTTTGTGTATGACGCCAGCTACGTCAAAATGAGGAATATTTCGCTTTCCTACCATGTGCCGGAAAACCTCCTGGGCAGGGTTAAGATGCGGAACCTCGAAATCTATGTGAGCGGCCAGAACCTCTTAACTTTCACTAAATACCCCGGATACGATCCGGAAGTCAGCAATCAGACCAACGGGATCACACAGGGCCTGGAAACAGGCGTTATCCCTAACCCTAAAACGTATACGTTCGGGATAAGGGCCGGTTTCTGATCGTTCATTGTGTGAATCAAAAAATCTAAAAAAATGAAAAGAAAATATTCCATATTATTCCTGTCTCTCCTGCCCATCGCGGCGGTGTTTTCGGGATGTCAAAAACTCAACGAGGACCCCAAGGCCAGCCTGACGCCGGGTACTTATTTTAAAACCCAGTCCGATCTGGACGCGTCTGTTGCGGCCGTCTATACGGAGTTGACCCCGGACTATGCCTTTGGCTTTACTTCCCGCATGACGAGTTGTTTCGGCGCGGATGATCTGACGACAGATCCCGGCCTGAACAAGGCGGATTACCGCTCTTTTGACGAACTGAACGGCAACCCGGGCGCTTCCGACGGTAACTTGCTGAACCAGTGGCAGGGCCCTTGGAATTCGGTTTACCAGGCCAACAACGTACTGAACAATTATCAAAGCGTGCCGGGCACAAGCGCCAGTGCGCTCCAGGCAAAGGAACAGTCCGCGGGCCAGGCTTTTTTCCTGCGCGCATTTTCATATTATTACCTGGTCAGGGTGTTCGGACCGGTTCCGATGATCACGACGCTCATCAGTGTGAGCGACAGGCCCCAGAGGGATTCCGTGAGCAAGGTGTATGCCCAGATCGTTGCCGATCTGGATATGGCCATCGCTTGGCTGCCAGCCACCTGGCCCGGCCAACCCGGTAGGGTTACCCAGGGCGCCGCCCGGTCCTTGCTGGCGGATGTATACCTGACGATGACGGGCTGGCCCCTCAACCAGACCGGCAATTACGCGCTGGCCGCTGCAGAAGCGGATAGTGTGATTAACGCAGGTACTTATACCCTGGTGCCCGATTACTTAACCGTTTTTGAAACCAATAACAGTTCGGAATCCATTTTTGGCCTTCAGTTCAACGTGACGGGCGGTGTTCCTGAACGGAGTTACGGGGCTACCTGCGTGCCCATTGACGAAAATGGACTGGATGGGTCCGGTGGTTGGGACGACATGTATCCTGAAATCAACTTTTACCTGAATGCGCCACAATGTATACGCACCAGGGAAACATTTTATGATACTATCAAGCTTCTGCAACCCAATAAAACATTCGTGCTTGTACCTTGGAATTCTCCGCTGACGCATGCCGGTCATCCCTACTATAGGAAGTTCAGGGCCGGGCTGGTGACAAACGGGGTCGGGGACGGCGTTTCAGAAACGAGTACCGCCATCAATTCCATCCAGCCCAGCACCAATAAGGTCATGGACTTTATCCGTTACCCGATGGTGTTGCTGGACTATGCCGAAGCGTCCGATATGGCATCGGGTGGCCCTACCGCCCAGAGTTATGCGGCGATCAATATGGTCAGACAACGGGCAGGCGAACCGAACCTGACGCCGGGGTTATCCCAGACAGCCTTCCAGGATTCCGTAGTGACCGAGAGAGCATATGAATTTGCCGGCGAGAATGGGGTGCGTTGGTTTGACATCGTGCGATTGCAGATATTGCCCCAGGTCATTGCCGCCCGCAGTCCGCTGGAAAATCCCATCAACCCTACCGGGAACCTACAGGATAAATACCTGGCGCCCATTCCGGCCGGCGATTTGGCGGCCGATCCGAATTGGGTTCAAAACGCCGGATATTGAATTGGCGGCGGGCCTTCGGCCGGCGCGGCGGAGCGCGCCTTTGAATCGCCAGCGGCCCCACGGCCTGCTAATGATAATTGATAGGCGTAAACAGTTTAACCGTGCATTGCCCGGCAGCACGGTTAAACTGTTTATAAAATACTGTAGAGGATGCGAAATGTATTATTAGTTTTTGCTTTAGGGGTGTTTCTGTGCCCCATGGGCGGGACCGCACAGCTCCGGCATGATTCGGAAACCCTGTATCCTAGCTACAAGGGGCTTGTGATGGCAGGCTACCAGGGATGGTTCCGGGCATCAGGCGATGGATCTCCTTCAGCGCATTATGCATATGGGAATCCCCACCGAAGCGGAATAGATGTGTGGCCCGACATTAGTGAATACGACAAGACCTATGAAACGCCTTTTCTGTTGAAGGATGGCAGTCATGCACGCTTCTTTAGCTCTTATGACAAGAGTACCGTTGACCTTCATTTCAAGTGGATGAAAACATATGGGGTGGACGGGGTTTTTATGCAGCGCTTTTTTGGCGATGCACGGGACAGCAGCCGCCGGTTTGAATCCACAGAGGTGTTAAGGAATGCGCTGGAAGCGGCCTCCAAATATAAAAGGGCTATTGCCGTCATGTATGACCTATCAGGCCTCCAGGCAAAGGGAGAGGATTGCTCCGCCCTTATTGAAGACTGGAAGTACCTGGTAGACAAGATCAGGGTCACAAGGCAGGCAGGGGTGAGTACTTACCTGCACGAAAACGGGAAACCCGTGGTAGTGATATGGGGCGTCGGATTTCCCGATAGGCCTTATGATATCCGTAATATCGGCCTTGAACGCCTGATTGATTTTTTGAAAAACGATCCGGTGTATGGCCATTGTACGGTAATGCTGGGAGTTCCTACGGCCTTCAGGGAACTGAATAATGATTGTATCCATGATCCATACCTCCATACCCTGATCAAACAGGCCGATATGGTTATGCCCTGGACGGTACAGCGATTTTCCCCCCTGTTGCAAAATGATATGGACAGGTACAGGGATCAGGTCATCGGGGATATCGCCTGGTGTGAGCGGAATCATGTGGAATATGTTCCCTGCGTTTGCCCGGGCTTTAGCTGGCATAACCTGAGCAGGCATGAATTTCCGGATGATGTGAAGCCCGTTGGGTCAATACCCAGGGAGGGCGGCCGTTTTTATTGGCAGCAATTGTCTACCGCCATTAGGAGTGGCGCTTCTATGATCTATGTAGCCATGTTCGACGAAATCAATGAAGGCACGGCTATTTTCAAATGTTCCGATAACCCGCCGGTAGATACGGGGGACGTTTCCTTTCTCCATGTAGAAGGTCCATCGGACCAGTATTTATGGCTGACGGGCGAGGCGGCTAAAATGCTTCGCCATGAAATACCGTTAAGCATGACCCTACCCGAACGAACACCTAATAAAATAATTTCCAATGAATAATACATCGCTGAAGCTGCGTGGCCTTATCATCCTGCCCTTGGCATTTATTTGTTTCAGCAGTAGGGCTGATATACCAGCCGGTGACAGTCTTCCTCCTTCAAAATCCAATCTGGATTACATAGACCCCACCATTGGGAATGTGGGCCAGTTGCTGGAGCCGACAAGGCCGACGGTAGACCTGCCCAACCAGATGATCCGATTCACGCCTGACAGGAGCGACTATATGGATGACCAGATATCCAGCTTTCCCCTGACCATTGTTTCGCACCGCCTGGGTCAGGTATTCTCCCTGAAGCCATCTCTTGGAGAAATTACCCCGTCAGCGTGGGATGTACGGATGACATACGATCATAACCTGGAAATTAACCGCCCCTGGTATTATTCCACCTACCTGTTGGATGACAATGTGACTGTGGAGTTCACTGCGGGCAGAAAGACCGGTTATTACCGTTTCCATTTCCCACTGAAGGCCGCACACAAGTCTATCCTCTTTAATATATACAACGAAGGACCTTCCCATTGGCAGTTTACATCCGGTAATGCCGTGACCGGTCTTGAAACCTATCACGGCAATATCAAAGTGTATATGTACGGGGTTTTCAGTGTAGCCGGGACGACGGGGATCGATGGGACCAGAGCCTATATCAGTTTTCCGTCCAATACGGAAGAAGTGAGGTTCAGGTATGCCATCAGCTACATCAGTCCGGAACAGGCCAAACGGAATTTTGCCGAAGAAGTGGCCCGGGAAAGTTTTGACGGCCTTGCCGCCAAAGGGAAGGCCGAGTGGGAAAAGACATTGGGAGGGATTACGGTAGAAGGAGGAACGGAAGCGCAGCGAAGGTCCTTTTTCACTGCCTTGTACCGTTGTCATGAACGAATGGTGGATATTACCGAAGACTCCTCGTATTATAGCGGTTTTGACCAGCAGATCCACAAGGACCCCCGGCCCTTTTACGTGGATGACTGGACCTGGGATACCTACCTGGCCCTGCATCCCTTAAGAATGATACTTCATCCTGCACAGGAAGCAGATATGCTGCAATCCTTCGTAAGGATGTACGAGCAGTTGGGATGGATGCCCACATTCCCCGTTCTGTTCGGGGACCATGCCTGCATGAACGGATTTCACTCTTCCATTGTCTTTTTGGACGCCTACCGCAAAGGTCTAAGGAATTTTGACGCCTCAAAAGCTTACGAAGGCATGCGAAAGAATGCCGTCAGCGCCACAATGCTTCCATGGAAGAATGGAGATAAAACAGTCCTGGACGATTTTTATTATGCAAATGGGTATTTCCCGGCATTGCATCCGGGTGAAAAAGAAACCGTCCCGGAAGTCCATTCTTTTGAAAAGCGGCAGGCGGTGGCGGTCACCTTAGGCGCCAGTTATGATGACTGGGCGTTGTCCCAAATGGCCGGCGAGCTGGGGAAAACCGCCGACCGGGATTCATTTGCCAAACGGGGACAGAACTACAGGAATCTGTGGAACGACTCCACCGGCTTTTTCCTGCCCAAAGACGACAAGGGGAATTGGATCTACATCAATCCGAAGTACGATGGGGGACAGGGCGGCCGTGACTATTATGACGAGAACAATGGCTGGACCTACATGTGGCAGGTCCAGGAAGATATACCTGGACTGATTGGTCTGATGGGGGGCAAAAAGCCGTTTGAAGACAAGCTGGACCAGTTATTCCGGGAAGGGCTGGATATGTCTAAGAGTACCTTCTGGTATAAATTCCCGGATGCGACCGGCCTTACCGGCCAGCATTCCATGGGGAATGAACCCAGCTTCCATATTCCCTACCTGTACAATTTCACCGGCTCTCCGTGGAAAGCGCAAAGCCGTGTCCGGTTCCTGCTGGACGCCTGGTTCAAGGATAATATATTCGGTATTCCCGGGGACGAAGACGGTGGTGGAATGTCAGCCTTTGTCGTCTTCTCTTCGATGGGTTTTTATCCGATGACGCCCGGTATCCCGCGCTATACCATCGGCAGCCCCGTGTTCAGTAAAGTGACGATTGCCCTGGCGAACGGGAAGAAATTCACCGTGATCGCCCGGCATTGCTCCGTCGTAGATAAATATATTCAGTCCGCTACATTTGACGGGAAACCATTGAACACGCCCTGGTTCTCCCATCAGCAGTTAATGGATGGTGGAACACTTGAATTGATCATGGGGCCTAAGCCCAATAAAAATTGGGGGAATGGATAAAAGAATACTCCTTCGTTTGCGGAGCTGGCGCCTGCACAGCCTGATCTGGCCAGTAGCCCTGCTTTGCCTGGCGGAAGCGCTAAAGGCGTCTGCCCTCGACCTGGCACCCACCCACGTCCTAGCGCCCGCGCTCGACCTGCCGTTCGCCCTCGACCTGTTGCCCCCCGTGCCGGCTCAGGACACATTCCCTACCTTTTCCGGCCCTAAGACGGACTGGCATGGGTACGACCGCTATGATTTTATCCTGGACGTAGAAAGCGGCGCCATCACCTCCTTTACCCCTCCCGCAGACGAAAAATTTGCAGTAAGGGACCCACCTCCCGGCAAGCGGCGATGCGTCATAATTGTCCCAAAGCGGGCGGCCCCGGGCAATCCCTGGTCCTGGAGGGGCTGTTACTGGGATTATCAGCCTCAAACAGAAATTGAATTGCTCCGCAGGGGCTTCCATATCGCCTACATTTCCGCCAGCGCCGAGATCAGGCCTGACAAGGAATGGGACGTTTGGTATGCATTCCTTACGGAAAAGTATGGGCTGTCCCACAAGCCTGCTTTTGTAGGGATGAGCAGGGGCGGAGAGTTCTCTTATATATGGGCGACTACCCACCCCGATAAAGTTTCCTGTATATATGGCGATAACCCAGCCATTGACAAAGAGTCCCTCATGAAACTTGATGGGCTGGCGGCGGCAGACGTTCCCCTGTTGAACGTGTGCGGCAGCATCGATCCTATATTCGGGGAACATACGCTGGCCATCGAAAACCTGTATCAACAACTGGGAGGCAGGATATCGTTAATGATCAAAGAAGGCTTCGGACATCATCCGCATAGTCTGCGCGATCCAAAGCCGATTGAAGACTGGATAGAACAAAATATCCAACCGGTCGTTCCTCGCACACCCTCATTTGTTGGCAGTAAGTTCAAGCGGTCCAATTATTACGGTCTGTCCGGTTCTTACACCTACTTTCCTTCGGAAGGCGCTTATATTACCTGCAGGGGCCCCTGGTTCACTGAAAACTATGATCGTTACGAATTTAATATAGACGGCGTCGCGGGCGCAGTGGTGGTCACCATACCTAAACGGGAGGCGCCGAATAAACCCTGGGTATACCGGGCGGGTTTCGGCGGCCGGGATGCGGCTGTAGACCTGGCCTTGCTGGCCAAAGGCTTTTACATCGTTACCGGCCCCGTTTCTTTCAATAGCGACAGCCTTATCCTGAAGGATTGGGACGTCGTATATAAACTGATGACCGATAACGGATTTTCCAGAAAGCCGGTGATGGAAGGTGCGGGAGGCGCGGCCGGAGAAGTCTATGGCTGGGCTATCCAACATCCCGATGAAGTATCCTGCATTTATGCAGAAAACCCGGTTATGCGCAGTACCTTTTCCAAAGCACAGCCGCTGGACAACCTGGCCTTGCTCGCCAAAGCCGGCGTGCCCCTCCTGCATGTCTGCGGCAGCCTTGACCCCGAACTGGAGAAGGATACCCGGTCGGTACAGCAACAATATGAGACGCTGGGTGGTCGGTTCAGTGTCATTATCCGGGACGGAGTGGGACATTACCCGCTGGCGCCAAAGGATCTTGAGCCGGTCGTCGAATTTATTACTAAGAGCGCGCACTAAGGATGAATGACAAGGAAAGAACGCGCATTGAGAGTGAATGCCAACATATTTGATATGAACCTGCATATCCGAAAAAAAATAATTATTCTTTGTTTCTCGGGCATGGCGGCATTACCGGCCTTCGCCGGAACATCACTGCCGACTTACGATTTACTGGCCTTCGCCGGAACATCCTCGCGGAACTACGATTTTGATGGGACCATATCGAGGGACGTGCTTGACAATTATCTATCAAGGTCTATTTCTATGGAAGGCCTCCTTAACGGAAGAGGGGATCTTGAAGATAATATCCGCATGCTCAAAACTACGGGCGCCAAATTCATTGGCAGGAGTATCTGCCTATGGGGTGGAGAAGCCCATTTGTTGGATAATTTTGAACGGGCGGGGCAGGAGATACCCAAAGTCCGGGAAGCAGATCCTCAGATGATCCTGGAGGCGTGCATATTTGAAATTGTGACCACCCAGGTAGAACAGGTTCCCGTGCCGGGTTGGGCCTTTGAAGCCCTGGGCCTGCCGGTGGAAAAAAGGAACTTCAGGTATGCCGATATGCTCTATCCCGATGGAAAGCGCAAAGATCAATGGGGCAAGGGAGCTTCAGTCCCGGATGTGAGTCAGCCGGAAACCAAATTGTGGTTTTACTTCCTTGCGAAATCTTATATCGACCTGGGGTTTGAAGCCATCCACTTCGGACAAGTGGAGATCATGAACGGGAACGACCCAGATCTCCTGCATTGGTCGCAGGTGTTCGCCCTGGTTAGATCTTACGCATCGGATCATGCCCGCAGACACCTGGTATTGCTGGATGCGCATGTTCCAGGTGGGGGGTTAGTGCGGGGTGGGCATCTGCTTTTGGATTTTCATGCCTTCCCGCTAAGGATCATGGAAGTTCCTGACAGGCAGGGGGAGGCGGTCCTTAAGCTCGGATTTTCCGATGGCCTTTATAACCGCAGCAAAGGGGGAATCACGCCCAGTGGCTGGTCGTGCGAGCATTTACCTTATCTCGTTGAATTCGATAACTATGGCGTCAGCGCTGCCCCGGGGCAGCCTGGACAAGGGCACGGGGGCTTCGACTGGATCTGGGGATATGATGAAATCACCTGGTTTGCCCACCAGAGCAAGCAATACCGCAGTGACTGGCTGCATTATGCCTGGAATTGGGTGCAGCAGGCAGATTCCAACGGCCATCTTCAAATGCCGGGTAGCCGTACCATGACTTCTCCTTTGGACCATATGCGCTGGTATCACGCCAACCGTCCGGGACCGGCCGTTCCGGACGGATTAGACGACGAAGCCGCGATCGGGGCGATATGGGCCGCTGACAATGCAACGGCTTCCCAAGGCCCGGCAGGGCCTCCCACAGCCCAAAATCAGGCAGGGCCGCCCGCTTCCCAAGGCCCGGGAGCGCAGCCAGCACCCCAAAATCAGGCCGTGCAGCCTGCACCCCCACTCCTGGCCGGAACCGCCAAAGTCAACCTGACCCCAGCCGGCGATGAGCCCCTGCATGATTCCATATACGCAAGGAGCCTCGTACTGGAAGGTAACGGACAGCGCCTCGCCTTTGTCGCAGTGGATCTGGCGGTTTTTACCAGTGAACGTATAGAACGGATCTGCAAAGAAAAATATGGAATTTCGCAGGTACTGATCTCTTCCTCCCACAACCATTCTGAGCCCCAGAAAGGAGGTAGGTCTTTTGAAAAAAGTAATCCTTACGTATCGTTTTACGAAGATCAGATCATCCGGGCAGTGGGCATGGCCGCTGCGAATATGTTCCCGGCCAGGATCGCTGCAGGCCACAGGACGTTTCCCCAATTGGGATTTAACCGTTTAGTCATACGGGAGGACGGTCATGCAAGGGAGTCCTGGTTTGGGGATGATCACTATACATCCGAAAATCCCGAGCGGATCCCATTCGGACCGGTTGACCCGCAGGTAGGCATCATTAGGATCGAGGATATGCAGGGCCAGCCCCGGGTCATCCTGATGAATTATGCCTGTCATGCAGATGTGGTTTGTTTCAATTACGCTATATCTGCGGATTATCCCGGGGTAGCCTGTCGCAAGGTGGAAGAAGCCTTCGGCAATACCGTCAATTGCCTTTTCATACAGGGCGCCGGAGGCAATATTGAGCCTCTGATGATCAGCTCCCGTCGAACAGGTCCCAACGATCCTTTCCAGACAGACTACGCCCCTATGAACAGGACGGGAGAGCTTTTAGCATACGAAGCCGTACGACTGGCAAAAGGTTTGAAGCCTGCAACAGATACCCGCGACAACTTCAGGGTGATGGATGATTCGCTCCCATTCATAGGCAGATTTGATAAAAACATCCATTTTAACGTACACATATGCACAGTGCTGATCGATAGCGACATCGTTATCGCCGCTTGTCCGGGAGAGTTGTTTTCTCCCTTGCAACTGGACTGGAACAAAAAAATAGAAGCGGCCCAGGCCAATCCCTTTTTGTTCGGGTATACCTGGAGCGGGGGCAACTGGCCCGGTTACGTGGCCGATATACGGTCCGCGGCACTCGGAGGATTTGGAGCCGACCCCGATCCCCGGATCATACAGGTCGGAGCAGGCGAGGCCATCATGAATAAGCAATTGGAAAACTACTACCGGTTAACCGGCTTGATGCGGGACAAGCCGGGCCCGGCTGGATTTAAAGCAGGCTCCCGGTGGATCATCCAGGAGGTACCACCCGGAAAGCCATAATCGCAAAGCCATTTTAAGGAAACCCATAATTGTAAGACATGCCATCCAATCGTTTTTATTACATCATCCCGGTAGCGATATTGTTTTTTTCTTTTGAAAGGGGAAAGAAGCCGATTCCCTACCCATACCAGAATCCAGACGTACCCGTGGAACAAAGAATAGCGGATCTTATCAGCCGCATGACCGTGGAAGAGAAGGCTCGTCAGTTGGACATGTACTGGGGTAGGGAAGTGGCGGAGATGAATGGGCACGAGGCCTCCGCCTATAGTGCGGAAAAAATCGCGCAAGAGATCGGAACCCATGGCATCGGTTCCATCCATGATTTTTATCCGCTCAGTGCGGATATTACCAATAAGATCCAAGACTACGCTCTCCATAAGACCCGGTTGGGCATCCCTGTCCTTTTTATTGAAGAAGGTCTTCACGGATATTCCGGCCAGGGCAGCACCGAATTTCCTATTCCCCTGCAACTGGCCAGTGCCTGGGATACAGCCTTGGTTCGCAGGGTAGGGCATGTGATAGCGACCGAAACCCGCGCGCATGGAGTAGACATGATCCTGGGACCTGTTTTGTGCCTGGCGCGGGATCCCAGGTGGGGCAGGGCAGAAGAAACCTATGGAGAAGATCCTTACCTGGATGCCTGGAATGGAGTATCCATGGTGAAGGGAATGCAGGGCGAAGGGCTCAGTCATCCAGATGCCGT
>Ga0302312_10002097_pt1 | contig 11738 bp, 9 predicted proteins | sample III_Palsa_N2_1_FD_200529 | JGI IMG/M metagenome (GOLD analysis project Ga0302312, IMG submission 200529) | Peat permafrost microbial communities from Stordalen Mire near Abisko, Sweden - III_Palsa_N2_1 | ecosystem: Environmental > Terrestrial > Soil > Palsa > Peat permafrost | place: Sweden...
CGAATACAAGTTTGTAACACCAACAACACGTTTTACCCCGGTTGCTATTGATGGCCTCACCAAAGATAACTTAGAGGTTGATACTTTTAATTATTATGTAGGCGTGCTGGTAGATTAGTTTTGAGTACTAAGTCTTGAGTCTAAAGTCCTAAGTCTTTTTAAAAAAATAACCGACTCAGGACTTTAGACTCAAGACTTAGTACTTAATTATCTTTAAATCTCGATATTACCTTCCTCCCCAAATCATAAGTCACCCTGAAAACTTCCTGGTTATCGTTAAAATGATCGGGCGAAAAGTGGAAGCTGGCAACAAACTGACCCTTAATGTGATTGTATAAGAATGGCGTAAAAATTATATCCAACCTGTTATAAAATGATTTTTCATAATACGAGTCGCCATAGGTAATATAAGCGCCTTGCCCCCGGTAAAATTCATCAAAAAAGGCAAAACGGTGGTAGCTGGCATAAAAATTGGCTACAAAGCCCGCAGGCATGTTCCACCCGGTTAGCCCCCTTGAGCGATCCATTCCTACCAGCGTACCGGCTTCAACCGACAGCGAATCAAACGTAGTTTGCTTACGCGTTAAATCAAGGCCTGCCTTTATTTCGAATCCGCCGTTATCACCTATATGGTCATCAGGTAACAGGATAGCGGCACCCGCATCGTGCATCATCATAAAATAATGCGACATATAAAATGGCCCATAAGCATTTGGCCGCCATTTACCTGATGCGGCAAACATAAACTGCTCACGTTCTACATCGGTTTGACGGCTTAGCCAGTCGATAAAGCCCGTTTCGGTAAAGGTTCCGTCGTTGCTGGTATACCGGGCAAGCAAACCCTGTATATTTGGCCTGTAATACATTAGCGTATCATTTAGTAGCGCTCTTGGAAAGTCAGTTGTTAATCCCGCCCGCGGAAATTCACCGGCATTAAAAAGCCATGTTTTACTTTGAAACTTATAATAGGCTACAGGTGCTACATCCACAAAAAACGGTATTGCACCAAATTCGTGCAGCATATTGGCACCCACTACAAAATGATTTAAACTATCAGCATTCAGTCCAAAATCGAGGGCACTGCGTGTACCGGAATAGGTACGCGAGCGTGGTATAAACGCCTTGTATTCACGGTTATCCAGGAAGCCCAATCCATTAAAATCAACATCGACACTTTCCTGTGCAAGGGCGGCCGTAGCAGTTATTGCGGAAATAAAAATAAGGAGGTAAACTTTTTTAAACATATTAAATTAATTTATTCGACTGTAAGATGTATCACCCGGCTGTTTTTACTACCGGTAAACGGTGTGGTAATTATAGAAAACAATAAATCATATTTGCCCTTTTCAAGCGGAGCTTTTAATGTAAATACATATAAGGTAGCCTGCCCCGGCGGCAATAATATCCGGTTAAATGTACTATCTGCCCTTTGCGTGCCGACCATGGTATCACCTTTAAAAAAACAAGCATCCAGCGCAACTTCATGCTTAGCGCCATCGTTGCTAAAATTTATAGGGTAAGGATATGGATTTGCCAGCTTTAAAACAAGTGTATCCTTTTGTCCCGGCGATAATTTTACTTTATAATTATCAGCGTCAATAATTACCTGCTGATAAGTACGCGTGTCATCAAGCCATTCGCCATACCATTTGCCGGCTTTAACCTTTATGGTATCTGTAGTAGCTGCCGACGGCCCATCCTGCAAATAATAAACCCGCTGATGCTGAAAGCCTGTTTCAATGGGCCATAGATCATACTGTGTTTTGCGGTAATAACGCGAGTCGTACGAAAAATCTTTGGCAGAGTTGGTATAGTAATTATACTTCGACGGATTTTGAAAACCATCCGACATAATTACATAATGATCGCCGGCTTTTTCCTTTACGGCGTGTGCCCAATCCCTGAAAGTATAAAAACTTTTTATTTCGCCGATATTGGCGATGGGCGGTATCCTGAACATGACGCTTATCCGTAAAAAAAGAATAAGCGCTATATTGATGTACGCCAGGCGGTAAAACCATTTTGGCAAAGTGCCTGCCTGTTTAAAGCGGATCAATACCAGCATGGCCAGGGGTGCAAAGGCAATCAGCGTCCAATGGGGTTGCGCTTCGCCACGAAAAGTAGAGATAAAAAAGAAAATGAAAGTACCTATGCAATTAACTAACAAACATCTTATAAAACTATCCTTTACCCGTATACTAAAAGCCTTATAAAACAGGAACCAACCAATAATTGGCCCGGCCATTAATAATTGCCCGGGGATATACAGGTAGCTGTTTGATGGATGGATAGTTATGATCTATCTGCCAGTAAATATGCGGCATATATAAAGCAGCCGCCAATGCAACAATACCCCAAAACGACATTCGCTTTAATAGTTTTATGTTTGATGCCACTGTAAATAATATCAACAATACAGCGTGATACTTACTGTAAAGCATACAAGCCGTAACAATACCCAAGATGACCGTCAACAGGATACTATCTTTTTCCAGGTATTTTTGATAAAAGAAATAGAACAGCACTGTAAAAAAGAACAGCGGCGCATCGGGCGTAGTAATAAAACCGTAAATATGAAAAATGAATATTCCGGAAATGACGAGGATAAATGATAATGCATCGACAGCATATTTTTTAAGGATGAGCCATAGCAGGTAAACCGATGCCGTACTTGCTAAGATGGTCATCAGCCGCAGGCCCAATTCATTATGCATTAAGCTATCCCCTATCTTAATAAAGATGGCCACCATAGGCGGATGGTCAAAATATCCCCAATCTAAAAACCGCGAGTACATCCAGTAATAGGCTTCGTCCGCGTGTATCTCTAATTTATACGCTTGTAAGGCGTTCAGGATTGTCCAGCACAGCAGGAAATACCAGATAGGCTTGTCAGACGAGGGGGCTTTCTGTGACAGTGACAACGACATTAAGTACGGTTAAGCTAAGTAGGCAAATGTAGATAAATAATTGCAGCATTATTTGGCACATTAAATAGTTTTAATGCGATTTTAAAGTATAACTTTTCTTTACTTTTACCCATATTTATAACACATGAGCACAGCAACCGACATCATCAAACAACCGCGTATTAAAATACTGGAAATTCTTAAAGAGTTCAGTCTTGAGCAATTAAACGAAGTACCGGCCGGTTTTAATAACAACATCCTCTGGAACCTGGGCCACATGGTTGCGGCGCAGCAGGGAATATGTTATTCACGCATGGGTTTGCCAAGAATTATTGACGACGAATTTTTCATGGCCTATAAACCCGATACCAAACCCGAAAAATTTATAGATGCCACCAGGTTTGATAAAATTAAAGAATTAATGTTCTCAACTCTTGACCAATTAGATACCGATCTGCAAAATAACATTTTCGTCAATTACCCAACATGGACCACCCGCTATGGTTTTGAAATAACCAGCATACACGATGCGATCGGCTTTTTACCTTTTCATGAAGGGCTGCATATAGGGTACATTATGTCGTTGAGGAAAGTGGTGAAGAAGTAAACCCAAAAGAAGTTGTCAAACAGAGGCACCTGAAGCATGAGCGTAAAGGCCTTTGCCCGCAACACTTCGACGAAGCTCAGTGTGACAGCGCTCTTCGAAAGTTTAACAGGTAATAAATTTACCTGTCAATGAGCAACTTATATAAATAAACTAAGCTGGTAGCATCATGCCTGAGCTTTGTATTAGCGGCGGTTATAGCGAATTTGTTTTATTGGTAATAACAAATGAAAGATATACGAAAACAAGAATTTGAAAGTATTGCTGAATTACCTGAATGGCAAAAGCAACTTATTGACGATAGGCTGATTGACTTTTATCAAAACTCAACAGATTGTATGGCTTTTGATAAGCTGCTTGATGATATAGAAAAAAGTTTGTAAGGTTAGATTTGACAACTTTTTAAAAGTTGTCAAATCTTTAATCAGCAATTCAGACCCCCAGCAACAACCTCGCCGGATCTTCCAATAACTGCTTAACCCTTACCAAAAAGCTTACCGACTCACGCCCATCAACAATACGGTGATCATAAGAAAGCGCCAGGTACATCATAGGGCGGATAACTACCTGCCCGTTTACAGCAACAGGGCGCTCAATAATATTGTGCATACCCAATATAGCCGATTGCGGCGAGTTCAATATCGGTGTCGACAGCATGGAACCAAATACACCGCCATTGGTGATGGTGAATGTTCCGCCGGTCATTTCTTCCAGAGTTAATTTATTATCGCGGGCTTTACCTGCCAATACAACAATTGCTTTCTCAATATCAGCCAGGCTCATGCCATCCGCATTGCGAATAACGGGAACAACCAATCCTTTTGGAGCAGAGACAGCAATAGAGATATCGGCAAAATTGCTGTAAACCACTTCTTCGCCGTCAATACGCGCACCTATTGATGGCCAATCCTTCAAAGCTTCAGTAACCGCTTTGGTAAAGAACGACATAAAGCCTAAGCCTACGCCATGTTTCTCTTTAAACTTATCTTTGTATTTACCGCGCAACTCCATGATCGGCGACATATCCACTTCGTTAAAAGTGGTCAGCATAGCGGTTTCATTTTTAACGGCTACCAATCTGCGGGCAACTGTCTTGCGTAATGACGACATTTTTTCGCGTTTCTCACTACGTTCTCCAGCCGGAGGGGCAGCAGTGGCAGGAGCAGTGGCAGTAACAGCAGGTTTTGCTGCCGGTGCTTGAGCGCTTAAAGCGTCCTCTTTAGTAATTCTTCCGGCAACACCGTTACCGTTAACCGATGCAGGATCAACACCTTTTTCGGCTAATATTTTAGCAGCAGCAGGCGATGGTGTGCCTGATGCGTAAGTAGTTTCCTTTGAACCCGCTGCGGCAGCTGCAACAGGCTTAGCTTCTGCAACGGCGGCAACTTCAACAGCTTTTGGTGCGGCAGCAGGTGCAGCGCCACCTTCTTCAATACTACAAACAACCGCGCCGATAGGTAACACATCGCCCTCTTTGGCAATTGTTTTTAATATCCCGGCCTTTTCGGCGGTAAGCTCAAACGTAGCTTTATCTGATTCCAGCTCGGCAATAGCTTCATCCATCTGTACCGCATCGCCATCTTTTTTAAGCCAGCTTGATAAGGTTACTTCAGTAATTGATTCGCCTACCGGCGGAACTTTGATTTCTAAACTCATATTATATAGGTTATACGTTGTATTCTTTTATTATAATTATACGCTATTTCAATAAACTAAATTACTGCCGTTGCAAACCGCAACTGCTACTAATCAATCCGCACCGGCATTAGCCATTTTTTCAGTTGTCTTTTTTACGGTTTCCTTAACCGCTTTGCCGGCAGGAGTTTCAAAAGCCTTTGATACGATATATAGTTGCTGCGCTGCATGTTGCTTGGCAAAGCCTGTAGCTGTACTACTGCTTTCATTGCGCGAAATTACATCCAGTTTTAACACTTCATCCGTACGGAATTTACGGCATAAATAAGGCCATGCACCCATATTTTCCGGTTCTTCCTGCACGTAGATAAAGTCTGTCGTGTTGCTGTATTTGGCTTTTATTTTAGCCATTTGCTCAATTGGCGTTGGATATAATTGCTCTAACCGAACGATAGCTACATCCTTACGCGCGTCTGCTTGCTGTTTCTCTAACAAATCATAATATATTTTGCCCGAGCAGAATAATACACGTTTAACCTTTTTAGCATCCGCATAACTATCATCAATTAACTCCTGGAAAACGCCGTCAGTAAAATCAGCCAAAGGCGAAACACATTTAGGGTTACGTAATAAACTCTTAGGTGTAAATACGATCAGCGGCTTGCGGAAATCGCGGTATAACTGCCTGCGTAAAACGTGAAAGAAGTTTGCCGGTGTAGTACAATTGGTTATTTGGATATTGTTATCTGCACAAAGCTCCATAAAACGCTCAATACGTGCCGATGAGTGTTCAGGGCCCTGGCCTTCATAACCATGAGGTAATAACATTACCAGCCCGTTACCACGCTGCCATTTTGTTTCGGCGCTGGCTATATACTGGTCAACTATGATTTGAGCCCCGTTAAAGAAATCGCCAAACTGCGCTTCCCAGATGGTCAACGCGTTAGGGTTTGCCAATGCATAACCGTATTCAAAACCTAAAACACCATATTCAGACAGCAATGAATTAAATATGCTAAATTTAGCTTCGGTTTCTATGGTACTCAACGGTGTATATTCATCTTCCGAATCGGCCAGCGTCAATACCGCGTGGCGGTGCGAAAAAGTACCGCGCTTAACATCCTCGCCGCTTAAACGAACAGAATGTCCTTCTTTTAACAGGGTGCCGTAAGCCATCAGTTCGGCCATGGCCCAATCAAAAACATGGGTTTTATTAACCATGTTAGCACGTTCTTCAAACAGCTTTTCTATCTTTTTGAAAAATTCTTTGCCGGTTGGCAGATCGGTTAACTTTTTACCGATTGCTAATAACTCGTCCTTCTTAACAGATGTATCTGTTGGTTTAGAAAAATCAATTTCCGATGCCAAATGCAACCCTTCCCAGGCACCTTCAAACATGGGTATGCTATCTGTAAACCTGTCTTCGGCCTTTGATTCGTTTAGTTTCTCCTGCAAAAGGTCGCGGAATTTCTTTTCCATTTCCTTTGCCATATTGGCATCCACATCGCCCTGGGCTAATAATTTCCCCAAATATACTTCGCGCGGGTTGGGATGCGCCTCAATGGCCTTGTATAATACAGGCTGTGTAAATTTAGGCTCATCCGCCTCATTATGGCCGTAGCGGCGATAGCATAAAATATCTATAAATACATCGTCGTGAAAATTCTGGCGGTATTCCATCGCCATATTTATAACGTACGCTAAAGCCTCAACATCATCTCCGTTAACATGAAAAACCGGCGATTGAACCGTTTTAGCCACATCAGTACAATAGGTGCTTGAGCGTGCATCTTTATAATTGGTAGTAAAGCCTATCTGGTTGTTAATTACCAGGTGGATGGTGCCGCCTGTGCGGTAGCCATCCAGTTTTTCCATTTGTAAAACTTCATAAACAATGCCCTGACCTGCTATAGAAGCATCGCCATGTATCAGTATCGGCGCTATCTTGGTAAAGTCGCCTTTATATTTAAAGTCGATCTTTGAGCGCGTCAAACCTTCAACAACAGGATCAACCGCTTCCAAATGCGATGGGTTAGGGCAAAGACTTAAATGCACCTTATTGCCGCTTGCGGTGTCAATATCGGTTGAGAAACCCAGGTGATATTTCACATCACCACCAAACGGCGATTCCATATCATAGTTTTTACCCTCAAATTCAGAGAATATCTCTTTATAGGTTTTCTCCATGATATTAGCCAGCACATTTAACCGGCCACGATGCGCCATACCTATAATAAATTCCTGTATGCCTAAAGTTGCCCCTTTTTGAATAACCGAATCCAACGCCGGTATTAATGATTCGGCACCTTCAAGCGAAAACCGTTTCTGACCCAGGAACTTTGTCCCCAAAAAGTTTTCAAAAACTACGGCCTGGTTCAATTTATTCAGCATCAGCCTTTTCTCTTCTACCGTGAAAGACGGCTTATTGCGCTGGCTTTCCATGCGGTCCTGGAACCATTTTACTTTTATCGGGTTGCGAATATATTTGTATTCAACCCCAATAGTTCCGCAATAGGTTTCTTCCACCATTTGCACAATATCGCGCAACTTGGCCGGACCGATACCAACTTCATGACCTGCATTAAATACGGTATCCAGGTCGGCATCGCTTAACCCAAATGTCTCCAGTTCTTTACCGGGGAAATATTTACGCCGCTCACGCACAGGGTTAGTATCAGCAAATAAATGACCTCGGCCACGATAACCGTCAATCAGGTTTAGTACGTTAATTTCTTTTAAGAAATGCTCGGGAGTTTCCGCCGACACAACCGGCGCTTCAGAGCCCCGGCCAAAATCAAACCCTTCAAAAAATTTTTGCCATCCAAAATCCACCGAGTCGGGATCTTGTTTAAATGCTTCGTATAAAGAATCTATAAAGGCCGCGTTTCCGCTATTAATGTAATTGAGACGATCCATGATGAGAATACCAATCGATAAAACGGTACAAAAGTAAGCATAACGATGTGTAAACTTTAAATTTAATTTGTAAAATGTTAGTAGAAAGAGGGATTGTGGGAATTAAAAATAGTTACTTACGCTGTTGGTATTTTTAAGAATAAAAGTTAGTACATTAGATATACTGTTTATAAATCAGGATATGAAACTTATTTTAACGTTGCTATTCCTATTATTTCTCGCCCCGGTGGTATTTGCGCAGGTTGATAGTAATAAGATATTATATCTTGCCCCTCCAAAATTTGTCGAGGTAAGTAATAATGTTAAGAAACAGACTACCGTCAGAATATGTTGCGGGGCCATAGCGGATGCACCTGCGTTGGTCGTTATATTTTCTCATGATAAAATCATTTATAAATCGGCAAGTGGCCCATATATTTTAGATAAAATACCCCGGCAATCTATCAAATCTGTTAATGTATTTAAGGATAGTTTATCCGTTGCCAAATATGGCGCCTTAGCGAAAGGCGGGGTTATTGAAATTTATATTGATGACAAAAATTATCCGGATGTCTATAAAATATTTAAAACTGACCCGGCAGAAATTGAAAAGGCATCAAAAATAAAAGATCAGTAATGACATCAAAGATGCCAGCGTATCTGTTAAGAAAGATAATTGAAGACGGATCAGGCGGTCATCTTCAACTCTCAATTAATCTTTAGCCTTAAAAAAGTAAAAAGTTTGGCTGGTATAACTAAAAACAACCACAATAAATATCGTTGCGATATTAGCTATGGAAGGGTACCATCCTAAATAATCGACAAATAGCGTTAGAAAAAAATAGGTCAAACAGATACTGATCAGCACTACCAGCAGGTAACGTTGTAGCTGGTGGTGTCCCTTTAACCCCGACTGCTGAAAAACCACATAACGGTTTAGATAAAACCCGGTGGGTATAGAAATACTTTGAGATAATATTTTTGCAGCAATGTGGGGGCTGATGGTAATAAAAGCAAGGGCCAGGTCGTGCTTTTTAAAAATAAAATGATAACTAAAACTAAAAAGGCCAATATCCAGCAATGTATTTACACCACCACAAGCGGCATACCTGAATGTTTGCAAAGAAAAACCCCGTTTAAACAGCGGGTAAAAAAAATCGATAAACTGTAAAATAGCCTGCCTGGTATTATGGTGTATCTTTTGCATTTCTGTTATATCAACGGTGAAAGTAACGAACAGATTTGACAACTTTTTAAAAGTTGTCAAATCTAATCCCGTTAAGCATAAAACGGCGTTCCGTATCAAAAGGTCACACTCCTTACCCATCTTCCCCAAATTGTTTTGGCAGTTAACGGGTTTTTTTTCAAAAATATAAATTTATTACGGCTGCTTAATTAAAACCGCTTAACTTAGTTTGCCATTTATAACCAAACTTACCGATCATGAATAAGTACATATCAGCAGTTTTATTATTATTTACCATTAGTTTTTTAATGTTGTCTGCAAGGGCCCAACAAGCAAATAGTTCCGCAACGCAGTGGATCGACTCGATGGACCTTAGCCAGGTAGAGCAGGGCTGGGGCGTGGCGGCTGCACGAAAATCTGTTGGCAATAATGCCATTAAAATAGCAGGTACTGAATATCAGCATGGTGTAGGTACCCACTCGATCAGCAATATTGTTATTGATCTTCATGGCGCGGCTACCCATTTTTCTTCAAACGTTGGCGTTGATGATGAGGCAAATAAAGCAGGCTCAGTTGTATTTGTAGTTATTGCAGATGGCAAGGAAATTGCAAAAACCCCCGTATTGAAAAAAGGTGATGCGGCGCAACTGATATCGGTAGATGTTACCGGTGTAAAACAATTAACACTACAAGTGGGTGACGGTGGTGATGGCAACAATAATGACCATGCCGACTGGGCGGATGCACAGCTAACCTTAGTTGATGGCGCCAAAGTAAAACCGTTTGTTGTGGTAAAACCAATAGCCGCGCCAAGATATGTGGCAGAAACCGAAAGCCAGGTACCGCAAATTCATGGTGCAAGGATAATCGGCGCTACGCCGGGGCATGCTTTTTTGTTCAGGATACCGGCTACAGGTAAAGGGCCGTTTACCTTCGGCGCTAAAAACCTGCCGAAAGGATTAAGTTTAGATACAAAAACCGGGGTAATTTCAGGTTCACTTGAAAGTGCCGGGAAAACAAATGTGGTGCTCACCGTACGCGGCGCAAAAGGAACGGGAAGCCGTAATTTTACTATTGTTGGTGGCGAACACGCTTTAGCTTTAACCCCGCCAATGGGCTGGAACTCGTGGAATGTTTGGGCCGGGGCCGTTGACCAGGACAAAGTTAAAGCGGCGGCTGATGAATTAATAAGCAGCGGTTTAGCCGCACATGGCTATATGTATGTTAATATTGACGACACCTGGGAAGCCGACCGTGATGCAAACGGCAAAATATTGACTAATAAAAAATTCCCGGATATGACAGCGCTTTCGCAATATATACATGATAAGGGGTTGCGTTTTGGCATATATTCATCGCCGGGCCCCAAAACCTGCGCCGGTTTTACAGCAAGCTACCAGCATGAAGAACAAGACGCGGCAAGCTATGCCGATTGGGGGGTTGATTATTTAAAGTACGACTGGTGCAGCTATGGCAATATCGCAAAAGACGATAAATCCATCGCCGCCTTTATGAAACCGTACCAGGTTATGGGCACCGCGTTGGCCAAAGTAAACCGCGACATTGTTTATTCGCTTTGCCAATATGGTATGGGCGATGTGTGGAAATGGGGCGCCGACCCGACAGTGGGCGGCAATTGCTGGCGCACTACAGGCGATATTGGCGATAATTGGGCGAGTGTAAAATCAATTATTGAAAGCCAGGCAGGACACGAAGTATATGCAGGCCCCGGACATTGGAATGACCCGGATATGCTGATGGTTGGCATTGTGGGATTTGGCAATACACACCCAACCCGCTTAAAACCTAACGAACAGTTATTGCATATTTCTATGTGGGGCCTGTTGTCTTCACCTTTATTAATTGGCTGTGATATGACCCGGCTGGACAAATTCACTACGGATATATTATCAAACGATGAACTGATTGACATTAACCAGGACCCCTTGGGCAAACCTGCCGCCCGTGTTGTAAAAGACGGTACAAAAGAAGTTTGGGCAAGGCCGTTATTTGATGGCACAAAAGCTGTTGGGTTGGTAAATATAGGCGACGACCCGCAAAAAATAACCGTTAAATGGTCGGATGTTGGGGCTAATGGTTCAAACGCCGTGCGCGACCTATGGCTGCATAAAAACCTGGGGATAATTAAAGATAGTTATACCGTTGAGGTGCCGGCGCATGGGTGTGTAGTGTTGAAAGTGAGTGAACCGGGTGGGCAAAAGAAATAGCTAAACCATTGCATTATAATAACTCATCCCAACTATTTAATGGGCATGTTCTGCCACCGGCAACCAGGTGTCTATAAACACACTGTTAGTTTCCAGTTCGCTTGCCTGTTTGGCAATATTGAAATAGCGGTTATCGCGCGGGTCATGCGCCATGCCGCCGATATAGGCCCAATTGCCCCAATTGCTGGCGGGTGAGTAATCTATCAACTTTTCTTCAAAATAAGCTGCGCCTTTTATCCAGTTCACATCCAGATCGCGCACTAAGTATCCGGCAACCATTTGGC
>Ga0302312_10002106_pt1 | contig 11726 bp, 14 predicted proteins | sample III_Palsa_N2_1_FD_200529 | JGI IMG/M metagenome (GOLD analysis project Ga0302312, IMG submission 200529) | Peat permafrost microbial communities from Stordalen Mire near Abisko, Sweden - III_Palsa_N2_1 | ecosystem: Environmental > Terrestrial > Soil > Palsa > Peat permafrost | place: Sweden...
GCTGCATGCTGTGCAACGAAATCGAGCGCCATATCAAACGCCAGTTCGAGTGGCTTGGTGCTTCGAGCCGTCTTTGCGAGCAGGATGCCTCCCTGAATAGCCGCGAGCACTGCAATCGCCAGGGAGGATGGTTGCGCCGAGCGGGCGAGTTGCCCGTGTTCCTTCATGCGGGTGAGGCTGTCTTCAATGATGATGCTCCATGCAGAAAAACTTTGATCGAGCAGCTTTCTAGCCTCTTCCGATTGACCGGAAAGTTCGTTCGCCAGGGAACCCACGGGGCAGCCGCCCACGCTTCCTGTCTTGCGGAAAATTCTCACTGTCGCATTGCGCCACGTTCTGAGACCTTCAAGCGTATCGACGCGCTTTAAACCTTTTTGATTGGCATCGACGACGTGTGCCGTCTGAAGTCGAATGACTTCGTGGATGAGATCGTCTTTGTTCGCAAAGTAGTGATAGAGCTGAGATTTGCTGACTCGGCTTTCATCCATTACGTGATCGAGCGTGACGCGCTCGGCACCCTGTTCGTAGACCAACTTGGCTGCCGCCAGGACGATACGAGCCCGGGTTGCCTCTCCTCGCGGGGTGAGGCGTTGCGGTTTCTTCGGTAATGCGGTGGCCATGCTTATCTCCAGAAAATGGACTTTACAGTCCAGTTAGACCTTACTAAGTTTGGACTTCCTGGTCCACAAAAGAGATAAGCCATGAGCCTGCGATTGAACAATGGTCAGATGTTTCCCCATCTACAGCTTCCGGCCATCGGTGGAGGCACGCTCCATCTGCCAGATGATCTTGTTGGAAAATATGGAGTGATCCTGATTTATCGCGGTCACTGGTGCCCGTTTTGCAATGAACAGATTGCCGCTTTCGTGGAGGCGTTTCCTGCCCTCAGCGAGAGGGGAATCATGGTTGCTGCCTTCTCAGCAGATAACGAGGAGGTCACGCGTGAGTTTGTCGAAAAGCAACGGATCCCGTTCCCGGTCGGCTACTCCGCTGACGTGGACGAAGTGGTTCAGGCGACCGGTGCTTACGAGTCGACATTTCCAACGAGGGGCTGTTTCCTGGAGAGCAGCGGATTCGTGCTCGCCCCCGACAGTACGGTGGTCAATGCCGTCTATTCAAGCCGAGCTATCGGCCGGCTTGTCCCTGGCGACGTGATCAGGCTGGTGGCGTTCATGGAAGGGCTCAAGGCGCAGGCCCGGTGAGTGCCGATCGGTGACACTGCATCTGGCTCACCGAAGCGCCAAGGTGACTTGTGGCGCTTCGGTGGGCGCATATCTTGGGAAAACCGGGCTCAGTTCACTCTGATAACCGTGTATTTATCGTCATCCATGATTGAGTCCTCATTCCCCTGTGTTGTAAAACTCGTCGACCTTCAATTCAGTCTTGATGTGATTGAACATGAGCAGATCCTGAAGGGTCTTGACTACAGCGATATAGTGACCGTAGTGAGATAGGTAAAACCCCGCAACCAGCACGTTGGATGTCTTTCCATCGGTTCCATACAAGCTTAGCCTAGCAAGTGGGCTATCTGCCTTGGTCTTGTGACCATTGGCCGACGCCAAGATGGTGTCATCATCTTGCGTTGGGATGGGCATCATCTTGCCTTGGTCAACCGAAAACACCTGGATTTGAACGGGCACACTCTTTTGCTGGATGACGTTCTCGATGCTGCCATTTTCCGTCTGTGGAAAATCCAGGCCAACCATGAAACGTCGCTTGAGATTGGCTTGGCCTTCAACCACTGAAAAATCAATACGCGTCGTATTTCCCGCCTTGTCCATGGCAAAGGGAACCATCACCGGCAATGCGTGATGTGAAGGTGGGGATGGTGAGCAGGCGCTAATCGCAAGAAGCCCAACGCAGCCGAAAAACTGGGCCGCAATCCTTGATGCAGTGTTCACTATGACGATTCCTTGTGAGATGCCGTTTCATCCTATCGCAATACGCCACCGCGCTCCAAAGGCGCGTTGCTTTTCTGGCGTTGATCAATAGCTTGATTAAGAGTTCGTTCCGTATGAGTAAGCGGACTCGACTCCATTACCTCGCTAGCCCCGCGAGCGAGAGAAAATTGGCTCAACGCCGCGCTCGCCGCCTTCCATCCATGCGATCTTGGCGCGCAGGTATTTCCTCATGGCGCGAATGCGTTCGGCCTTCAGGTCGACTGCTTCCAACTGCTCGCGCATGATGGCGAGTTGGCGTTCGCGATCCATCGCGCCCGCCGCGTATTCGCGGTTGAACGTGACGATCTGCTTCAGGGTGAAGCCCAGTTGCTGCGCGGTGCGAATAACGGCCGCGCGGTCGAGGTCGGCGTCGCTGAACTGCTGATAGCGATTGCTGGCGCTGTGTCCTACGTTCGGCGCGAACAGGCCGAGCTTTACATAAAGGCGTACCGCGTCGCGGGTTAGGTCGGCTCGGCGGCAGAACTCAGCGATCAACATGGGTTGCCTCTTGACTTGGGTGTGTAGACCCTAGTTTAGACTGCAGCCTACTGAATCCCAAGGACATGCGCCATGACGACGACCACTGCGACCAACGTGACAAAGAAGATAGCCCTGATTACCGGTGCATCCTCCGGTATCGGCGAGGCGACAGCGCAGCGTCTGCTGGCCGATGGCTATGTGGTTTACGCCGCCGCCCGGCGGCTCGAACGCATGCAGGCACTGGGTGCAATGGGTGCCCGTTTGCTGCCGCTGGATCTGACTGACGATGCGTCGATCGTCGCCGCGGTGGATGCCATCCAGCGGTCGCAAGGGCGCCTCGATGTGCTGGTCAACAACGCTGGCTACGGTTCCTACGGTGCACTGGAAGACGTGCCGCTGGACGAGGGGCGTCGCCAGTTCGAGGTCAACGTGTTCGGGCTGGCGAGACTGATCCAGCTGAGCACGCCCATGATGCGTGCGCAGGGCAGTGGCTGCATCGTCAACATCACCTCGATCGGCGGCAAGATGCACGAGCCGATGGGCACCTGGTATCACGCTACCAAGTTCGCCGTCGAAGGACTGAGCGATTGCCTGCGGATGGAGCTGGCACCATTCGGCATTAACGTGGTGATTGTCGAGCCCGGTGCGATCCGCACCGAATGGACTGGCATTGCCAAGGAAAGCCTGCTGCGGCAATCCGGCCATACGGCTTATGCCGAGCAGGCTGTCGCGCACGCGCGCCTGTTCGAATCCGGCGAAACGTCGAAGATGGTGTCAGAACCGGACGTGGTTGCCAAAACGATTTCTCGCGCCCTGCGTGCGCGCCGTCCGCGCACCCGCTACGCCACCGGCGGCGGCGCCCACGTGATCCTGTTCCTGCGCCGGATACTCAGCGACCGGGCCTTTGACAGGCTGATGCGAATGGCAGAGAAGGGCATGGCGTAAATATACAAACCGAGCACGCTAACTGGGGAAAACGTGTCGGGGATAATTTGGGGTGGCTAGCGGATTTTTAAATTTGTCCCTGACACCATTTGTTTGTAAGGGTTGATACGTCATCGAAAGAACGAGTCTGCTTCCAGTAACGGCATCGACTGATCTATGCCACACGCTAACGACTGCTTAGGAAGCGGGAGTGTTGCATTAATCAATTGAGATCGCCGTCGAAAAATAAATGCTTCGCTTGGATAACTTTTGGTCTAGCTGGCAGCTAATGCGTTTCGATCACCACCTCCCTTTGCCGGCGACCATATTGTCGCGGGGAGTAGTTCATGACCCGCTTGAATGCCGTACTGAACGATTTCTCGGATTCATAGCCAAGCGCCAACCCGATCTCGGAAATGGACTCGCGAGAGCTGGTGAGCTTGTCCGCGGCCAGCATCATTCGCCAGCGCGTCAAATAGTCCATCGGCGAGAGCCCGACTACAGGGATCCTTCGCCGACACCGAGGTGATCCGTACCGCGATGAAGGACGCGCATGGCGTATTCAGTGTGCAACCGACGTCGTCCAGCGGCACCGTAACCGATGAGGAGGAAGTGCGCTTCGGCATCGCTGTCGCGGACCTCGCTGCCGAAAGTGACATCGCGCATCTCGTCTATTCCTCCGGCGCCAGCGTCGGGGAAAAGTCGACAGGTGTGGCGCGTGTCGATGCCAAGGCTTGCATCGAAGCACACATCCGCACACTGCCAGTCACCGCAACCATCGTCAGGCCGATGATCTTCATGGAGATGCTCGCCAGACCCGGGTTCGGCTTGGACGAGGGTCGGTTTACCTTTTTCCTCAGACCGGAACAGTCGATGCAGCTCGTTGCGGTGGAAGACATCGGCAAGTTCGTTGCCGCGGTCTTCGCCGACAAGATGCGGTTCGGCGGGAAGACGTTAAAGATCGCAAGCGACACTGTTACGGGTCGCGATCTGGAAGCCATTTACAGCGAAGCCGCCGGCCGTCCGATTAGCTACTCGCGCTTTCCCCAAGAGTTCCTCGCGGCCAATCCCAATCTCCGGCAGCTGTCCGCGAGTCTGGACGAAGGCCCGCTTGCAGACCACGTGGATCTGAACCTCATGCGTGAGATCAATCCGGAGATTCTCTCGTTCCGGTCCTGGCTTGCCGGGAGCGGACGCAAAGCCCTCGACGAGGCGCTCAGAACGGCTATCGGCTGACCTTCCTTGATCTCATCGGAAAAGGAAGAGGGATAGATTGATTTTCAGGTGATGAAAGAACCTGTGTGTTTGGTTGTTTCGTGTGTCAACTGGGATGAAGCTGGCGGGCTGCCGCGTCGGCCGTGTCTTCTGGCCGCGTGTTGAAGGCGATGGCTGCGCCCGGCGCTGCCTTATGCACAAGGTTCACCACCGTCTCGAACAGTGCCAGGCTTTTTGGCGGAATTCGCAGGCCGCCACCGATGACCACGCAGTCATAGGTTGCGCTCTTCAATTGTTTTTCGAGCATGGCACTGCCGGCCGCATCGGGCGTGATCATGCAGGTGTCGCCCTGCCAACCACGCTCCTGGATCTTGCTGATGGCTACGGCGATGCCGGCGTTGATCTTCTCGGCATCAAAGTCCGGGGGGAGCGATGGGTCGGAAAAATCCACGGTCTCCGGTTTCTGGCCAACGAACAGGATGCGGGTCATTTGGTTTTCTCCGTGCAACGGGTAATTGGGAGACTCTGACCTTACACCCGACAATCGCGACCATGCCGTATTGGTGGACGCGCCAAGAGTGCAGCAGATTCATGTTCGTCGCATGACATGAACCCGGCCACAGCATTCATGGCGCGGCCCTTAACCGATTCCAACGGCAACAGTGGAACAAGGCCAAGTTTCCACTTTACGCGTAGCGGACCTTCGGCTTTCCTGATGCCGGTTGAGTTAGCCGGGCAAACTCATTACCGGCGCGAAGCCGCCGAAGATCATGCGCTTGCCGTCGAAGGGCATGGCGCCGACTGCATCCAGGCGAGGATCTTTCATGAATTTCTCCATGCCGGCATCGCGGGTGGCCTTGTCGGGCCATTCGATCCAGGAGAACACCACGGATTCGTCGTCCTTTGCCTGCACGGCGCGGCGAAAATCGGTGAGCTTGCCGTCGGGTACCTCATCGCCCCAGCACTCCACCACGCGAGTAGCGCCAACCTCCAGAAAAATCGGGTCGAAGGTGTTTGCGTGCGCGATGAATTGCTCGCGGTTGGCGACAGGCACGGCGATCACGAAACCATCGATATAGGACATGGATGTCTCCTTGGTGGTAAGGGTGGCCGGTATGGTCACCTTCCTGTAGGCGACGAACGAGTGCGCGCGGGATCGACATGGACAGAGACGGAGATTTCGATCGCAGCACGAAAGCGGTCCGCGCTCGGCGCGCGCCGGCGCGGCACCTGTGTGCCGATCACTTCGATAGCATGTTCGCCAGCAAGGGTGCGATAAGCGACACGGCACTCGCCAGGCTGGCACGCATGCGGACTGTAGGAAGTGCACTCTGAGCCGCTTGTTGCCGGCGGTAAAGCCACCTGTCCTCGGATAACGGCGGTTTAGATTTCGCTGGTTTTCGGCAGCGGCGGATCGTCGAGAAAGTCGGCGGACGGCGCGAAGAACAAGCTCCCGGTGACGGGTCGGCTGTAATCCAGCAGGCGATCGTAGTTGCCGGGCGGTTGCCCGATAAACATGTTTTCCAGCATTTTTTCGGTGGTGCTCGGCGAGCGTGCGTAGCCGATGAAATAGGTGCCGAACTCGCCGTAACCGGCGCGACCGAATGGCATGTTGTCCCGCAGTATCTTCAACTCCTTGCCATTTTCGTCGGCCGAGGTGAGCGCACTGTGGGCGTAGGCCGGTTTGGTGGCGTCGTCCATCTCGATGTCGGAGAGTTTGTAGCGGCCGATGATTTTCTCCTGCGTCTCGACAGCCAGTGCATCCCACGCCGGTAGATCGTGCAGGTATTTCTGCACGATGACGTAGCTGCCGCCGGCGAACGCGGCATCTTCCTCGCCGACGAGCACAGCGTCGTCGGCGACGCGGCCGACGGGATTCTCGGTGCCATCCACAAAGCCGAGCAGGTCGCGCGCGTCGTAGTAGCGGAAGCCATGCACTTCATCCACCGGCACCACGGCACCTTCAAGTCGTTTCATGAGGTGGGTGGCGAGTTCGAAGCACGGGTCCATCTGTTGCGCGCGAATATGGAACAGCAGATCGCCGGGTGTGGCGATCGCATGGCGCGGGTCGGCGCGGAACTCCTTGAAGGGATGCAGTTCGGCGGGCGTGGGTTCGCCGAACAAACGACCCCAGGCGGTTGCGCCGATGCCCAAGACACAGGACAGGCTCCCCTCCGGATCACGAAAGCCCACGGCACGCACCATACCGGCGAGGTCGGCAGCCAGGGATCGCACGGTGGCCAGGTGGTCATCACCCGACTGGATGGTCACGACCAGGAATAGCGCGGCGCGTGTCAGCGGTGTCACCACGGATTGCGGAAGCGGGGCGTCAGTCATGGGCAGGCGCTCTTCATGCAGGAATGATTTTCACGGCGATGGTGTGCAGAATAAATGCCACAAAGGTTTTAATCGCGCTCGTGACAAAGAGCAAGCCATCGCGCTGACAAACGGCTAATGATGGTGATCGGTAGCGTCGTCGTCTGGATGACTTCCGTCCATGCCAATACCGCCCATCCCGCCAGCCGATCCACCACCGCCCTTTTTGCCGCCACCCTCGGATTCACCCTTGGCACGGCCTTCGCCCTTGCTTCGCGCTGATGCCACTCGAGAGGGGCCCTGCAGGGGAATAGACAGTTTTGCCGAAATAGGTTCCAGGTCCAGCACCTGGCGGATAAAGTTGCGCAGCGATGTGACGAGTTCGGCGGTGTGGATGGGGCGGCCTTCCGTGAGTTCGGTCGCTGCCTTGGCAGCGAGCTGAACCTGCTCCTCAGTGCCCAGCAGGATGATGTCCGATAACGCAGCCTCAACAGCATCGCGTATCCGCCGTGGGCGTTCGGCGCTGGACAATAGCGCGGCAGACGTCGAGACCGACGACGCTGAAGATGGGTTGGCTGCATCTGCCAGCGCCTGCTCCTGGCGTTGTCGCAGATCGCGAAGATGGCTGGGGTCGACGGCGAGGTTGCCGGTGAACGAACCGCCCAGTGCCTTGTACGCTGCAATGAGGGTGCGCAGACGCTCGTTGATCTGCCGATTCTCTCGCTCACGCCGTTGCTGGATGACCTGCATGGCCAGCAGTCGTATGCCCACGCCGATCAGCGTAATCACGGACAGTCCGAACAGTGTCGAAAGAAGCGTTTGCCACGAACTGAAGTCCAGGCTTCGCATGCTTTGGTTTCCAGGTGCTCGGCAGGCCAGTGTAGGGCCGGGAGCATGTGTTCGGGTGCACTCGAAAGTGAAGACTTTGCCCCGCATCGCTAGGCGGTTAGACCCTGACTGCTCTTCCGTGGCCGTACTGCTTCGAGGTTGGTGAATCTGACACTTTTGTCACCGGCACCCGTCGAAACTGGTGATGGCCCAGCGGTGTGCCGCGAAACATGCACGCCGGCCGATTGCTGGAGTTTCCCCAACCCGATAGCTGTTCAAGGAGCACGCCACATGTCCGAGACCATTTTCGAAGCGTTGCGAGAGAGCCACAAAACGCAGCGCTCGCTGATGCGCAGTCTGATGCTCTCCAAACCGGGCGAGCATCGCGTACACGTTTTTACCGAACTTCGCGTGGAGCTGGCCGCGCATGAAGCGGCGGAAGAGCGGTATTTGTATGTGGATATTCTGATGGATGATCGCGGCCTGAATTCGGCGCGCGACGCACTGAGCGATCACCACAAGATGGACAAATTGGTCGAGGATCTGCAGACGCAGGATCACAAGGGCAGGGGCTGGACGAGTACGGTGAAGAAGCTGTCTAACGCGCTGCATGACCATCTTCGCGAAGAGGAAAAAATCTTCTTCCAGATATCGGGCAAGATACTCAGCGCGACACAGAAAACGACGCTCGCAAGGAAGTATCGGAAAAATTATCGGGAGATGCGCGTGAAGCTGACGGCAGCTTGAGGCTTAGCCAGAACGGGAGCCACCCGAGCTCCTGGTTTCCCGGAGCAGAAATCTTGGCCCCATGATTTGGCACATCATCGGGCTACGACCGGAACATACTGCTTGTGGTCACCATAACGCTTGCCCTTGTTGTCCACGTTGGCGCACAGCTGGCCCTTTTCGCACATGACCAGATCGGCGCTGTTGTAGGTTTTCATCAGGTCGGCCGTGAGCTGGTTTTCCTCGATCACCTTGGTGTAGTGCATCGACAGCCAGATGCCACCAACCAGCAGCAGCAAAAAGCACGCGGCCGTGACACCCACCACTTTCCAGATCAGCAGTTGCTGCAGGCTTTCCATGCGCTTGATCTGTTGCGCCAGCGCGTGCGACACGCTGCCGACCTCGTTGCCGGCCTTGTCCAGTCGCTGCTGGTAGTCGGCCACCGGTCGCGAGAGGCCCTGCTGCACCTGGCTCAATACCTGACCGGGCAGCATGTGCATGGAATCATTGGCGGATTGCCTGATTACGTTTGGCAACTGCTGCGTCAGCCCCTGCAGCTCCTCGGACGAAGCCAGCAGACGCTGGTCTATCTCATCGCAGCGCCGTTCGAACTGCTCCATCAATGCCGCGGTCTTGCTGATGAGTGCGCTCAATTCGTCTTCTTGCATGGTGCTGCATTCCTTGCCCGATCACGGACTCAACGTCGGATGGCTCAGCGCTGGATGTGCGGGCCATTGATAGACGGATTCGGTTGCTGCGGTGGGGGCTGTGACGGAGCCTGCTGTTGCAATGCAGCCTGTTGCTGCCGGCTTACCGTGGCAGCGGCCTGAGCCTGCATGGCGCGTGCTGGATCGGTATTGGCGAGCGTCTGGGTTTCCGCGCGAAACGCCGCGCGATCACCGGATTTTCCCGCGGCCAGCATGCGGTCGAGCTGGGATGAAAGTTCGCTTGTCGGAGCGGCCTTCGCCTGCTCGGGTGACGGCAGCGCGCCTATCTTCACCGGCTGTCGCTCGAACTGTTTGCTGAGCGACTCGTTGCGTGGCTCAGCATCGTTGCGATTGCCTACGACACGACTGAAATGTATCTTGGGTGCAAGTCTTTCGTTATAGCCGCCAGGCTCAAGTCGATTGATCTTGGGCGTCAACGTGTAAAGGATATTGCCCTCATCGGAACGATGGATGACATTGAGGCGTGGATCGTTTGACTCCGCTCTCTTCTCCAGAAATGGTTTGTCGCTCAACCCATTGAGATAGTCACTCATCAAATTGTTGCTGCGAACGGCCAGGCCGTCGCGATGGTAGCTTCCGCCCACGTCCGAGTGCGCGCCGGCAACGTTTACAGCAAGGAAACGGCCATCGGGAGTCGCACCAGGTTTAATGATGTGATCAGATTTGAATAAACCGCGACGCTCATCATCGGCAATGATCTGGAATCCGGAAATCACCGACGGTGGTAGTCGTCGATCTTCAAGCCACACAGGTTTGCCTGTACCAACTGGATCAAACAGGCCAACGGCCTGAGCGGTTTCTCCAGGCTTAACCAGTGGGGGTTTGTCGTAGGTGACTTTGGAAATCAGTCCATTTGATCCGTAGGAATATTTAGCGCCGTCAGGGTCTTGGATGCCTCGCTCCTGAACCAGTCGCGAAAATCCCGCTGCTTGCTCGGCCCCACGGCTGAAGCCTATATCAGCGACGCTAATCTTCATGTTGGGGTTTTCGGTCTTCCACTCAGCTGCCTGTTTAATGAAGAGCTTGTACATCTCTTCTGTGCGCTGGTTGTAAGTGCCGCCGGTCATAGCATCAAGGTTGCTAGCAGCGTCAGGCTTTTGTGTACCCGGCTTTGGTGTGCCGGGTCCAGCCACATATCCGACTCGGATTTGCTTGTTACCGTTGTCGTTGAGCACAGTAACGTCATCGACAATTTTGGCAACATTCGTTGCGTGATTGGGGTCGGTTCTTTTGTCGTTGCCTGTCCCATCAAACGCAGCGATGAACAGGCGCTCATTGAGATTATTCGAGTGAATCAGTATCGGGGCTTGAAACCGGGATAGTGCAACACTTGCATCTTTATACGTATTCAGTTTCTGCTGATCAGCTGGGTAGTGCGAGACGCCATCTCCCAGATAGCCGTCCGCTTCAGGCTTATGTTTCTCTTCGGTCATGTCCGTACTCCGAAATCAGTATGCGTGGCTCCATGCCAGGAACAGGTCATTGCGATGTGTGCTACGCGGGTTTCCTGGGATCTGTTCCGCCTTCGTCGGGACGTACGCAGACATGTACACGTTAATCGTGTGGTCGTTCACCTCAAGGAAGATATCAGGCTCGCCGGCTACCGGCCCTTCATGAAAATCTGCCATCTCGGACTTAGGGACGTTGTGCCACATCAACTCGTCTTTGAAGATATCTCCAATGTCCACTTTGGCTTCATGAGCCACTCCATCCTTGGATTTCCAATTTACCTCCGCAGGAGGAGGGAAATTGCTGACACCCAAAGTGGAAGCAAAACCCCAATCACTTTTATAGTCCGGTGATTTCGGCGCTGAAGTTGGCCTATCGAGATAGGGCCTGGTGAAATTATTATTGTCGTAGACCACACTACAACTGATGGTGTTATAGCAGTGCGCTGCAAAGTTATGTTTCTTGAACCGCAAAGGGGCTGCGGTAGTCATTGCAGGTGGTTCAATTCTTGAATTGGCTTGGGCTGACATGGCTGGATGGCATCCTGTCATCAATAAAACGGAAACAGCGATCGATAGCGTGGCGCGACGAAAATTAAACGGGCTGAGCATCTGGCTCTCCTGCCTTGAGCTACAACAGCCCGAATGTATCTTGCTGCGGCGTGATCGACAATACGACTACGCACTGGCCTGCAGTTGGATTCATCAAATTTGCGACATGACGCAGATTGCGCGGGCGCTTCTGATGATTGCGCGTCTGTCTCGGATCGAGAGAAGTCCGAGTGGAAATATTTCAGCACCAGTTTTTCGGTGAAGTTCTGTTTGGAGGTTAAGCCAAATCCTTCATCAGCGTAATGGTTTGGCGTGGAATATCACCCGCTGCCGACGCGATATCCACCGATGCTGATCTATTGATTTGAGACAAGTACGTAATCTTGATCGGAAACTTCAACCACGCAGCGGCCGAAAGAACGCACGTATGTCCTCGACAAGTCGCTCCGGTTGCTCGAGCGCGGCGAAGTGGCCGCCTTTGGGCATCGGTGACCAGCATTGCACGTTGAACACGCGCTCCATCCAGCTACGTGGTGGTGTGGGAAGCTCGCGTGGAAACAACGCGACGC
>Ga0302312_10002132_pt1 | contig 11658 bp, 10 predicted proteins | sample III_Palsa_N2_1_FD_200529 | JGI IMG/M metagenome (GOLD analysis project Ga0302312, IMG submission 200529) | Peat permafrost microbial communities from Stordalen Mire near Abisko, Sweden - III_Palsa_N2_1 | ecosystem: Environmental > Terrestrial > Soil > Palsa > Peat permafrost | place: Sweden...
GTGATGCAGTGAAAGGATTTACCTCCGAAGATGCGACTGTCATTGTTGGAACCGTGATTGATCCTTCTTTGACCGATGAATTGAGAGTGACATTAGTCGCCACCGGTCTAGGGAAAGCGCATGCGCCGGTGAACGTGGTTAACCAAAGAGTGGGAACGATGCAAAGCGAGGCTGCCATCAGACAAGAAAAAACCTCATTGTTACGCCGCCCTGTTGCGGGGATGCCAATCAAGAGAGCCGCTGATCCGGTAGAGTCAGGCGCAGAATATCCTTTCCTCGATATTCCAGCCTTTTTACGCCGACGCACGCCAATCGAGGGAGCAGAGTGTGATTAGACAAAGAACCCTAAAAAATATCATTCGTGCGATGGGCGTGGGTTTACACACCGGCGAAAAGGTATTTTTAACGTTAAAGCCAGCGCCAATTGATTTTGGCATTGTGTTTAAACGAGTCGATCTCAATCCAGAGGTTGAGATCCCGGCCCGATCTGAAAACGTCGGTGAAACAACTTTATCGACTACTTTAACGAAAGATGGGGCGAAGATTTCGACGGTAGAACATTTACTATCGGCGATGGCAGGGCTTGGGATCGACAATGCAGTGATCGAAGTGAGTGCTGCTGAAGTCCCTATTATGGATGGAAGTGCTGGGCCTTTCGTTTTCTTATTACAATCGGCGGGGATCTTAGAACAAGAAGCGCCCAAAAAATTCTTAAGAATTAAACGAAAAGTGATTGTATCAGACGGCGATAAATGGGCCAGTTTAGAACCTTTTGATGGTTATAAAGTCTCGTTTCAATTAGATTACGATCACCCCGTTTTAAAAAATAGTATTCAAGAGGCTGTTTTAGATTTTTCGACGACTTCTTATGTGAAAGAAGTGAGTCGAGCCAGAACTTTTGGTTTCTTGTCGGAATACGAATGGTTAAAAGCCAATAATTTAGCGTTAGGCGGTAGTCTGAACAATGCGGTTGTGATTGATGAGTTTCGGGTCATGAATGAAGATGGCTTGCGTTCTGAAGATGAATTAGTCAAACATAAAATCTTAGATGTTGTGGGTGATATGTATCTTTTGGGAACAGGGTTAATTGGTGCTTTTCGGGGTTTCAAATCAGGGCATGCACTCAACAATCGTTTATTAAAAGCATTGCTGGCGAAAAAATCTGCCTGGGAAGTGGTTACTTTTGACGATGCTGAAACATCGCCTATCACCTATCTGTACCCGGCAGTTGTTGTATAAATTGATCAATTTTTTTAGACGTTAGGGCGTTGTTCGGTCAGATAACCGCAGCAGCGCTTTTTTAAGTGAAGCATGATCAATGGAACAGGCAGCCTCTTTAATTTGCGCTGCACTGTTAGCGGATAGCACAGGGGCTAAATGCGCTTCGGGCACAGGGAGATCAATGATCAAGGGAGGGCGTACCTCCACTTGAATCGCCGCTAAATGGCACCATTCTACTTCTTGTCTCAATTGCATTAATAAATCGGGTACCACGAAACGCAGCAAATGGCCAACCGCTGGGGTTGCAGCGCTTAAAATAAGCGTGTTTTGTCGGTAGTTAGCAAGACGGCATTGTTGTGCTAATGAGGGATCTAGTTTTTGTTGAATAAGGCGATTTAAATTTGAAAGCTGATTTACTTTTTTTATCATCTCGCATAAATGAGGAGATTGTGTAAAAATCTCGACTAGAGACAGCTTTTTGTGTTCCATCATACAATGTATTTTAAATGAAAGTAGGCATAATTGACTATGGTAATTAGCAGTTTAATCAAAAAAGTTTTTGGTAGCCGTAACGAAAGGCAAGTACGGCGTTACCGTCGTGCAGTAGACGCAATCAACCAGTTTGAACCGGGCTTGATGCGCTTATCAGATGAGCAGTTAAGTGCTAAAACAGTCGAATTTAAAGAAAAGTTAAGCACGGGCAGTACCTTAAACGATTTATTACCAGAAGCCTTTGCTGTGGTGCGAGAAGCTTCTCGTAGAACCTTAAAGCTGCGGCACTTCGATGTGCAAATGATTGGGGGGATGGTACTGCATTCTGGAAAAATTGCTGAGATGCGCACGGGGGAAGGAAAAACCCTGGTCGCAACCTTGCCACTTTATTTAAATGCTTTGATGGGCAAAGGTGCACATCTTGTTACCGTGAACGATTATTTAGCGAAACGCGATGCCGAATGGAATCAACCGATTTATGAAATGCTTGGCATGCGCGTGGGTGTTATTGTGCATGGTCTCGATCGAATCCAAAGACAAGCTGCGTATGCGGCCGATATCACTTATGGGACGAATAACGAATTTGGTTTTGATTATCTGCGCGATAATATGGTGTTTTCGGCAGAAGAAAAAGTACAGCGTGATTTATTTTTTGCGGTTGTCGACGAAGTCGATTCTATTTTAATTGACGAAGCGCGTACACCGCTCATTATTTCAGGAGCAGATCAAGACAGCTCTGAATTGTATATTAAAATCAATCATATTATTCCTAAACTCATTCTTCAACAAGATAAAGAAGGGCCTGGGGATTATAATGTTGACGAAAAAAGCCGACAGGCATTTTTAACAGAAGCAGGCCACGAAAAAATAGAAACTTTATTAGTAAGAGAAGGGTTATTGAAGGCGGGCGATAGCTTATATGATGCTGCCAATATTGCCTTGATGCATCACCTCTATGCTGGCTTAAAAGCGCATGCTTTATTTAAAGCCGATGTTGACTATATTGTGCGCGATAACCAAGTGATTATTGTGGACGAACACACCGGTCGTATTATGCCTGGGCGACGTTGGTCTGAAGGTATTCACCAAGCAGTCGAAGCCAAAGAAGGTGTGACTATCGAGAGTGAAAATCAGACACTCGCCTCTATTACTTTTCAGAATTACTTTAGATTGTATCAAAAATTAGCAGGGATGACAGGCACAGCCGACACAGAAGCGTATGAATTTCAGCAAATTTATGGATTAGAAGTCATTGTGATGCCCACCAATCGACCGAATCAACGTATTGATATGGGCGATCTGGTGTATGCAAGCCAACGAGAAAAATTTGATGCGCTTATTCAAAATATTGTCGATTGCGCAGCCAAAAAACAACCAGTATTAGTGGGAACCATTTCAATTGAAACCTCAGAATATTTATCTCAGTTATTAAAGAAGAAAAATATTCCGCATGAAGTATTAAACGCCAAGCAGCATGAGCGAGAAGCAGACATTGTGGCAGAAGCGGGGCGTCCTGGTGCGGTGACAATCGCTACCAACATGGCAGGTCGTGGAACTGATATTGTCTTAGGCGGGAAATTAGCCTCCGATGCTAGCGAAGAAGAAAGACAAGCTTGGCAGATAAGACACGATGAAGTCTTAGTGGCCGGTGGGTTACATATTATCGGAACAGAACGTCATGAGTCTCGCCGAATTGACAATCAATTACGAGGTCGTTCGGGCCGTCAGGGTGATCCTGGCTCTACCTGCTTTTATTTATCTTTGAAAGATAATTTAATGCGTATTTTTATTTCCGATAATATTTCTGCCATGCTCACGAAATTGGGCTTGCAAGATGGCGAAGTTTTAACGCATCGCTGGGTCACGCGTGCTGTCGAAAATGCTCAGAAAAAAGTAGAAGGGCATAATTTTGATATTCGTAAGCAATTGCTGGATTTTGATAATGTTGCAAACGATCAACGAAAAGTGATCTATCAGCAACGAAATGAATTATTAGAAGAAGCAGATATTAAGTGGGTGATCGATAATATTCGAGAAGATGTGGTAGTGGCTTTGGTCGATCAGTATATTCCGAGAGAAAGCTTTGAAGAGCAATGGGATATTGTGGGACTTGAAAAAATATTAGATCAAGACTTTGGGGTCAAGCAGGATATTGCCGTTTGGTTGAAAGACGAAAAAGAGATGAATGATCTCAAAATAAAAGAACGGCTTTTGAAAGAATTTATTGAAATCCATGAGCAAAAAGAAGCCCTAATTGGATTTGAGGCCATGCGACACTTAGAAAAAAGCATTATGTTAAGTGTGCTCGATACCGAGTGGCGGGAACATTTAGCGGCCATGGATTATTTGCGTCAAAGCATTCATTTACGAGGCTATGCTCAAAAAGATCCGAAACAAGAATATAAGAGAGAAGCATTTGCCTTATTCTCAGAGATGCTAGAACACCTGAAACGAGAAGCGACTCGGATCTTAACGCAAGTGCAATTTAGATCAGAATCGGATGTAGCAGTTATCGATCAGCAACGTCGTGAGCAAGATCAGCATTTGCAATATACGCATGCAGACGCGCCAATTGTTACCTCATCCAGCGCTGAACCAGCGGATGATCAAGCCGGAGGAGAAGTGATTGAGCTAAAACCTTTTACGCGGTCGGACGCAAAAGTCGGCAGGAATGATGTTTGTCCTTGTGGTTCAGGGCGTAAATATAAGCAGTGCCATGGCAAGTTGGCCTGAAGCTCAGAATAGTTCAGATGGCGAGCCTTGTCCGTATGCTGCCGTTGGGGTAGTGATCGATAAGGCTTCTCGCATTTTAATTTCGAAGAGACCTGCCCATAAAATTAAAGGCGGCTATTGGGAATTTCCGGGTGGTAAAATAGAACCTAACGAGACACCAGAAGCGGGCTTAATTCGCGAGCTCAAAGAAGAAGTCGGTATTGTTGTTTTACAATACGAAAAACTAATGGATTTATATCACGAAGGCACAGATCATCGGGCACGATTAGTGGTATTTGTGATCACGGAGTTTGAAGGGGTAGCAGCCGCCTTAGAAGAACAGGAAATCCGCTGGATCACCAAAGATGCCTTTTCAGAATATGTTTTCTTAGAAGCAAATGCCGCTATTATTCAAAAAGTAATAGATCTACTTTAAAATTTGTACAATACCCCGAGACCTAGCGCAAGGCTGTTTTTTGCTTTAGGGAGTCCTATGTTTGTAGTAGGATTTTCTTTTGAATGTAAATTTCGAAATCTATCTGTGTTTTCCCAGCTAAAAACACCTCTAATGCCCCAGTTTTCATTGAGCATTTTTTGTGCGCCACATGCTAAGCGTAGTAAAGTTTTTCGAGCGGTAAAAGTTCTTTGCAGTTGTTCTACTTGATTGGCAGCAAGAAGGATGCCATTTTCGCTAATCGTTTTATCAATTAATACAGCACGTTTATGTGAAAATCCAACGCTGGCAAAGAAACGAAGAGAATTATTTTCCAGTAACCAAGGGGAAAAACCTAGGACATTGACGTGCCAGCCACTTAATTTATTTTTGAATATATGACCTTCTGTATCTTCGCCTGGCAAAACGACATATCCTAAGCCAGCGTCACCAGGAGCTAAAGTCACTTTTTTAGTTCTTTGAAAAGTTGACTCAAAACCCGCTTCTAGGCCGAAATAATCATTAATATCAAATCCCAGATATCCATTCCCCTGCAACAAATTCTTTCTAAATAAACTTTGACCTTCCCCAGATTCAAAATCCATATGTTTCCATTGTGCATCTACACCAATATAAGGGCGCATTTTTAATGAAAATTCGAGCGCAGAAGAAGAAGCACTCAAAAAAAGGCTAAGTAATAAGATGTTTTTTAAAATTTTTTTGAGGTTTTTCATATTAAGATGACTCCTTTTTCTATTGATGCGTAACAGCAGTCCATGAGAAGAATCAGAGTATTCTATGGGATTGTGAGGTGGGTAGCAACCGTTGGAAGTGCAGAAGTTTCTTGACAACCTGATGTAGTTATCATACTATCTCTCTTGCTTTGGATAGTGTGCAATGGAATGGCAATTTTTTTAAGGATGGGAGGCTTGGGTAGGGAAAAAATTGATTATCTTTGTTGGAGAGTCGAAAAATGAGTAGTAGTAGCGGTGATTTGGCGAAAGAATTGGCAAAACGTAATAAGGCCCTAGCCTATTCATCTGCCTCTGAATCTGACTTTGAAGACGATGAAGAACAAGACAAAACAGCGAGTTTGGCACGAAGCTATCATGGAGATCTGCAAGAAGCAGGATTATTAACACAGAGCTTTTATGGAAGTCCACCTGCACTTCCTAATAATACAAATTTTAAAATTCTATTAAAACAAATGTTAGAGATTTTTCAGTATGATTTTAATCTTACTGACGATTTGATGCTTCAATTGGAAGATCTCATTCGCACTGATCAGAATAGAGAAAAAGCATTAAATGGATTGAGAAATAAAGTTGTTAAAATGCTTGAGCTTAGTCGAGCTGCAGGAATAAAATCCATCACTGATAGAACAGTTCTGCCAGGAAACTTAAACGTTAATAGTCAAGAAGTTAATTTTTTTAAAGAAATTTATTTTTCCATTGAGCGAATGTCTCATATGAAAGAACCAAGAGTTACTAGTACATTGGCTCAAGGGGCTGAATTAGGTACGGCGGCGCATAGGGTTTATGTTCGGCGTCGTAATGAAAAGAAAACTGGAAAAAAAGAAAAGAATTTTACTTATTTAGAAAAAGATTTACAAAGGCTTTCGTTTCTTGCCGAAAAAATTTCCGTTACCCCAAAGTCTGGGTTTTTAGTGTTTTTTAAAAAAAATAAAAGCTTTTCGAATGAGCAATTGAAAGATTGGGCGCTTGGACGAGTGCGAAAGATGGTTGCATTTATAGAGCAAGAAGCTACTATTCTCGAAGCGAAAATATTAAAAATACAAGAAGTTTTAACGCCCTTAGCAAAAATTGATCAACAGTTTCATAAGCTTTCTGTAGAAGTTGATAGAGCTAGAAAATCTCTGGGTACTCTAGAGCAGTATTCTAAAGAGCTCTTAGCGCTTAGAGTGAAGCTTCCAGAGATAGAAAGAGATGTAGAACCTAAGCTAGTGATGCCGAAAGATGCTAATACTGATCTAGGAAAAGAGGCAACAGAGGGAAAAGAGATACATAAAAAAGCTGGAAAAGATATGTTTGCTGCCATAGCGGGTGAACGGTTGTCTTTTCAGCTAAAGAAAACAGAAAGCCGCCATAAAGTTATTCTCCCTCCAGAAAATGGTGCTTCATCTCAGCAGCAAGAAAAAGAAGTTGAAAAAGAGGTGAGAGCAATATCTCCGCCTCCAGAAGAGGTAGTAATTCATCATAATGCTTTCAGCCCGACTCCCCTTAAGGCGGAAGTATTAGAAAACGATATGCCCGCTAGGAGAATAGGTGGGGAGGTGCTATCAACGGAGACACAAGCATACATTAAACAAAAATTGGAAGCAGTCAAAAGAGGTTTTGAAGAGAGATTACGTCTTCAAGGACAAGCATTGTCTGATGAGCAACAGGCAAATGGGGAATTAGAGGAAAAATTAAGAGCAGAAGAAGAAAAAACTCGTCAGGTTATTGCAGCTCTTGCACAACAGAATCGCGATCATCTGGTTATAACAGATAGATTACAAGAACAGTTAACAAAACAGGCAGCAGCTATTGTTCAAGTTGAGGCACAACGTCAGCAAGTGGAACAACAATACCAACAGTTACAACAGCAATTGGTGCAAGAGCAAACAGCAAAGGCTAGATTACAACAGCAAGTAGATGACAATCAGCAAAACATAGTGCCTGCATTACAAACACAGCTAGTAACGCAAGCGCAAGCAGTGCACAACGCTGATCAGTTACGACTAGCAGCTGAACAACAGAGAACACAGGCTGAGCAAGCGCTTCAATTGCAAACGACAGCATTAGCTCAACAAGTAGCACAAAATAATCAATTACAACAACAAAATCAGCAACTGCTGCAGCAATTAGCTCAAGCACAAGCTGCCCTAGCTGCTGGACCACCTCCTGTAGCTGCAGTTGCTATAGCACCTCTTTTGCCTCAGCCTCAAGCAGTACAAGCAGTACAAGCAGTACAAGCAGTACAAGCAGTACAAGCAGTACAAGCAGTACAAGCAGTACAAGCAGTACAAGCAGTACAAGCAGTACCTCCACTTATGTTTAACTATCCTGGAAATCAGGGTGCCAATGCAGCAGCACTACCAGTGCCTGTACAACAAGTACAACCTATACAGGGTGTACAACAGGTGCAGATAGCAGCAGGGGCACTACCAGGTGCAGGGACGTTAGAAGCGACAAAAAGAAGAGGAAGATAGTAATAAGTCTAAACTGCCTTGGTGTTATTGATGAATTCTTCAATAACACGAGGCAGTGTGTTAATCACTTGATTCACGTGTGCGTCTTCAAAAGTCAAAGCAGGTAATAGCCGTATCACGCGTTCGTTAGCAATGTTAAACAGCAAGCCTGCTTTCGCGGCTGGCATTAAAATTTCGCGACAGGGTCTGTCAAGTTCTATGCCTATCATCAATCCTTTCCCGCGGATTTCTTTCACATGCGGGTTTCCCTTTAATTTTTCCTGCAAGCCACTTAATAATTTTTGACCTTGGGTTTTAGCATTTTCCCAAAGCTTGCTTTTTTCAATTTCTGTTAAAGTCACTAATGCTGCTGCGGTGGCGAGCAGGTTACCCCCAAAAGTAGAACCATGATTGCCGGGCTTAAAAAGCGCTGAGACAGCCTCAGTTGCTAAACAGGCACCTATAGGGATACCATTCGCTAATCCTTTGGCCAGTGAAATCATATCGGGCCGAACGTCATAGGCCTGACAGGCTAAGAATGTCCCTGTCCGCGCTAAACCACACTGTATTTCGTCTAAGGCCATTAACCAGCCATGCTGATTGCATAATTGACGTACTTTAATTAAATAATCTTCAGCGGGCACATTGACCCCACTTTCTCCTTGAATAGGCTCTATTAACACAGCAGCAATATTTGGATTGGTTTTTGCAAGCGATTCGAGGGCGTCGATATCGTTATAAGGCACCCGAACGAAGCCCGAAACTAAAGGATGAAATCCTTCTTGGGCTTTTTTACTACCACCGGCAGAAATAGTCGCTAAAGTACGGCCATGGAAAGCATTGGTCATCACGACCACTTCAGGGGATTCGATGCCTTTTTGATGTCCATAGAGGCGGATTAGTTTTAACATCGTTTCGACCGCTTCTGCGCCCGAATTACAGAAAAAAGCTTTGTCTAAACCACTTAAACGACAGAGCAGATCGGATAATGTTTCTTGCTGTGTCGTTTGAAACAAATTAGAAGTGTGTAAAAGCTTGGCTGCTTGTGCCTGAATAGCAGCAGTGACCGCAGGGTGCGCGTGTCCTAAAATAGTGACGGCAATACCGCTAAAAACATCGAGGTAGCGCTGTCCGTCCGTATCCCACACAAAGACCCCATCGCCTCGTTCCAAGCTGATGGGTAAGGGTAGGTAAACATTCATTAAATGATTGTCTGTCATAGCGCCGCCTTTTGGTTTGTTATAGCCTCAATAGTTTATTGTAGTCTATTGTAGCCAATTTTTAGCGACAAACTCCCAATTCACTAATTTCCAAAAGGTTTCTAAGTATTTGGGTCGTGCGTTACGGTAATCAATGTAATAGGCATGTTCCCAGACATCGCAGGTGAGTAATGCTTTTTTGTTATCTATCATGGGGAGACTGGCATTAGAGGTGCTGACAATTTCTAATTTTCCTTGGGCGTCTCTCACCAACCAGGCCCAGCCCGATCCAAAAGTGCCGATAGCAGTCTTGGTGAATTGTTCTTGAAAGGCGGCAAACGAACCAAAAGCTTTTTCTAAAGCTTGCGCCAAAGCGCCAGTAGGTTCATTGCCCCCATTGGGGCTTAAGCAATGCCAATAAAAAGTGTGGTTCCAGACTTGAGCCGCATTATTAAAAATAGCGCCAGAGGATTTTTGAATGATTTCCTCTAGGGACAAGGATTCAAAACCGCTATTTGGGAGCAAGTTATTTAGATTTGTTACATAAGCTTGATGATGTTTGCCATAGTGGTATTCGAGTGTTTCTCGTGAAATATGGGGTTCGAGGGCATTCAATTCGTAAGGCAAGGGAGGTAATTCGATCGCCATTATTTTCTCCAAAAAGCTTAAACAGATGAGTCTTTCGATGAGTGTATCAGCAGTCTGCTTTTAAGGCAAAATGGAATGTTCGGGGGTTTATTTTATGTGCTATTCTAGGTATCATTCTAGTCAGTGATTAACCTAAATTTGAGGTCTGTATGAGCACAAACGATACCTTGAGCCGCATCGAAAACCAAATCGCTAACCACACGGTTTTGCTCTATCTGAAGGGGACACCCGATCTGCCCATGTGTGGATATTCCTCTCGGGTGGTTCAGATCCTAAAAGGGTTAAATACAGAATATGCTTTTGTGAATATTTTAAGCGAACCAGAAATACGAGCTGCTTTACCCGGATACGCGAACTGGCCTACTTTCCCACAGCTATATGTTCAAGGGGAGTTGATGGGCGGTTGCGATATCGTTTCCGATCTGCATGAAAAAGGCGAATTAAAATCATTATTATCTGCAGCATCAGCTTTAGCAGTAACATCGCCTAAAGTGATCGTGGCGCCCGAATAGGTTTTTGTTGCATGAAAAAAAAATGGATGATTCAGGCAGGGATGCTGGGTGTTTTTTTAGCAGCATCCTTGTTTCAACCTAGCACAGCTGCGGATGCGCCTCGCCATTTTACCGAAGCTAAAAAATACGCCAAGCAAATTTTTAGTGATCGTCAGACAACTTTTTATTGTGGATGTCATTATGACAAGCACAATAAAGTTAATTTAAAATCTTGTGGATACCACATTCAAAAAAATAAACGACGGGCAACCCGCCTTGAATGGGAACATATTGTTCCGGTGAGCCTTTGGGGCAAAGATCTCGAGTGCTGGAAAAAAGCCGTGTGTTGTCAGGAAAAGAAAGCGTGTTACAAGGGTCGGGCGTGTTGTCGGAAAAAAGATCCTCACTTTGCTGCCATGGAAGCTGATTTGCATAACATCGTGCCTGAAATAGGCGAACTGAATCAATATCGTTCAAACTATCGTTTTGGGATGTTGCCGGAAATTTCAAAAGATCGTTTTGGACAGTGTGAGATTAAAATAGATCCCGAAACGCGTCGTGTTGAACCAAGAGATGCGGTGAAAGGAACGGTGGCACGCGCTTATCTTTATATGGCCGATCAATACGCGATTGCTTTAAGCAGTAGCCAAAAACAACTTTATAGCAGTTGGGATAAGCAATATCCGCCAGAAGCCTGGGAAATTGAATGGGATAAACGGGTTGCGCATGTTCAAGGCAATCACAATCGATTTATTACACAGCATTAGGGATTTTATTCATGAATCAATTAGATTGGATCCAACAAATCACTATTTGGATCTTGCCTGTGTTATTTGCAGTCACTGTGCATGAAGTCGCACACGGGTGGGTTGCACACAAATTAGGAGATAAAACAGCCTTTTTTCTAGGGCGTTTAAGCCTAAATCCTGTTAAACATATTGATTTATTCGGAACAATTATTGTCCCTTGTTTATGCTTTTTGGGTGGAAACTTTATTTTTGGTTGGGCAAAACCTGTGCCGATTGACTGGCGAAATTTAAAAAATCCCAGACGAGATACCGCACTCGTTGCGTTGGCCGGACCTGTGTCGAATTTACTGATGGCGCTTTTGTGGGGCGGTGTTGCAAAAGGCGGGATGATAGCCGTTCAAAGTGGCATGCCAATGGCTGTATTTTTAGTCTATATGGGCAGTGCTGGGATCATGATTAATGTGTTACTGATGGCCTTAAATATATTACCCATTCCACCGTTAGATGGCAGTCGAGTCGTGTC
>Ga0302312_10002135_pt1 | contig 11642 bp, 7 predicted proteins | sample III_Palsa_N2_1_FD_200529 | JGI IMG/M metagenome (GOLD analysis project Ga0302312, IMG submission 200529) | Peat permafrost microbial communities from Stordalen Mire near Abisko, Sweden - III_Palsa_N2_1 | ecosystem: Environmental > Terrestrial > Soil > Palsa > Peat permafrost | place: Sweden...
GTCTGTCATCCCATCGATACGCCAGATCATGCATGACGTCGATCCCACCATTCCATTCCGTGAGGCGTTGACCATGGATCAGGTAGTAAAGGATCAGCTTGTCTTCGAAAGAATGGAAGTTTGGCTTTTTGGCATCTTCGCAACGTTTGCTCTATTGCTTGCCATCATCGGTCTCTACGGTCTGGTCCAGCACGAGGTCGAGATCCGCACACGCGAGATCGGCATTCGCATGGCACTCGGCTCAACACGCGTCGGGGTCATGCTTCAAATCATTCGCCGCGTCACCTTGCTGATGACCCTTGGCATGGCCCTTGGATGGACGCTTACCGTTGCGCTCGAGAAGGTGATCGCGTCCGTAGTCGAGCTAAAGGCCGCGGAAAACTCGGTGCTGCTCATCGCCCTGACACTCGCGCTCGGACTGATCGGCATAGCAGCGAGCCTGCTGCCCGCTCGACGTGCCGCCTCCATCAATCCCACCGAAGCCCTGCGCGCCGAATAAGGAGAGCCTCAACCATGTCGACCATCCTTCAAGACCTCCGCTATGCTCTCCGCCAGCTCCGCCGCTCGCCCGGCTTTGCCGTCACAGCCATCCTGACGCTGGCGTTAGGCATTGGCGCCAACACCGCGATTTTTTCGCTGCTCGACCAAGCACTCCTGCGCTCGCTCCCCGTCCGCGACCCGCAACAGCTCGTTGTTCTCAAAGGCACGGGCGACGCCTGGACCGGTTCAACCAGCAACAGCGGTGGTGACGACTCGGACTACTTCTCCTACCCGATGTACAAGGATCTGCGCGACCAAAATAAAGTCTTCGACGGCCTGATCGGGACTTCACCGTTTACGGCAGGCTTTAGCCGCGGCTCCAACTCCCAGGTGCTGGATGTAGAGCTCGTCACCGGCAACTACTTCAATGTCCTCGGCGTGCAGCCTGCCCTCGGACGAGTCTTCTCGCAGTCTGACGACGCGCCCAATGCCACCCCAGCGGTCGTCGTTAGCTTCGACTTCTGGCGCACTCAGCTTGCATCTGATCCCAAAATCGTCGGCTCGACCGTCACTCTGAACGGCCACCCCTTCCAGATCATCGGCGTAGCTGCGCCGCGGTTTCACAGCGCAGTTTGGGGTGAGATGGCTGAAGTCTTCGTACCCATGGCTATGCTGGACCAGATAACAAACTCTGGCGGAACGCTACACGATCACACGGCCCGTTGGATGAATATCGTTGGCCGGCTGAAGCCCGGCGTCTCGATTGCACAGGCCCAGGTCGGGGTTGCTCCGCTGTGGCACGCTCTCCGTGCGAATGAACTCCAGTTGCTGGGCAAACGCTCTCCGCGTTTTGTTGCCGGATTCCTCACCAATAGTCGACTGCTGGTCAAACCCGGCGCGCAAGGCTTTTCCTACCGTCGGCCAACGATCGAGAAGCCCTTCCTCGCCGTGATGGCCATGGCGGTTTTTGTGCTCCTCATCTCCGCGGTCAACGTGGCAAGCCTGCTGCTCGTCCGTTCCGCTAGCCGTGTGCGCGAGTTCGCCCTGCGCTCCGCGCTCGGGGCTCGCACCGGACGCATCGTCTCTCAATTGCTCCTCGAAGGCCTGCTCATTGGTATTGGGGGCGGAGCCATCGGCCTCGCCTTCTCGCCCATGGCTCTCCGTGTCCTGGTCAATCGCCTCTCCGACCCCGACAGCAGCAATCCCTTCTCCGCCGCAATCGATCTTCGCTTGCTTGCCTTCAACTTCGGCGTAGCAATTCTCATCTCGCTGTTCTTCTCCCTCGCCCCGGCGTTGCAACTGCGCAAGCTGAGTATCACCTCGACCCTGCGTGAATCCACCGGCACAGGCTCCGGTTCTCTGCTTAATATCCGTCGCCTCGTCGTCTGCCTGCAGATCGGTCTCAGCGTCATTCTCCTCATCGCCTCTGGCCTGTTTCTGCGCACCATGCAAAAGCTCCGCGCAGTCGATGTGGGCTTCAACACCTCTCGCCTGGTTACCTTCGAACTCAACCCCACACTAGCCGGTTATCCCATCGTGGCGATGTCTGCGCTGCACGAGCGCATCCTCGCCTCGCTCGCGGCGATCCCTGGCGTTCAGACCGTCGCTGCAACCGACGACCCTGAGCTTGCTGGCAGTCACAACACGGGAAGTATCTCGGTGTTCGGTTACCAGTCGCAGCAGGCGGACGACCACTACCGGGTGGAACAATCCACCGTCACGTCGGACTACTTCAGCGTCCTGCAGATGCCCATCGTCGCGGGGCGCTCCTTGAACGAGCACGACACGCTCGACCATCCGAAGGTTGCCGTCGTCAATCAGACCTTCGCTAAGCACTTCTGCGGATCGGTTCAGGCCTGCATCGGGAAGAAGATGGGCTCGGGCGGGGGCGACAACGTGAAGCTCGACACCGAGATCGTCGGCGTCGTGCGCGACTTTCATCATGGTGCCGTCCGCGAAGACATCTGGCCTGCATGGTTCATCCCGCTTCTTCAGAATCCAAAATCGGACGACCTCACCTTCTATCTCCGCTACTACGGCGACTCTGCGTCCATCATCTCTTCTGTGCGCCGCGTCACGCGCGATGCCGGCACAGCCCTTGCACCAACGGCGCTGCGCACCATGGATGAGCAGATCGACAACAACCTCTCCAACGAGCGCCTCATCTCTCTGCTCTCCATCGCATTCGGCGTCCTCGCCACCCTGCTCGCCGGCGTCGGCATCTACGGCGTCCTCGCCTACAGCACCGCGCAACGCACGCGCGAGATCGGCATCCGCATCGCCCTTGGCTCCACCCGCCTAGCCGTTGCAGGCATCGTCCTCTCCGACGTCCTCCGCCTTGCAGCCCTCGGCATCGTCATTGCTCTGCCCGTGGCCTTCGGTCTCAGCCGTCTGCTCAAGAGCCAGCTCTACGACGTCTCCCCAGCCGACCCCCTCACACTAACCTGCGCTGTTCTGCTCATCGCTCTCGTAGCCCTCATCGCAGCGCTCATCCCCGCCACCCGCGCCGCGTCCGTCAACCCCACCGAAGCCCTCCGCTCTGAGTAAGGAGATACCCCTCATGCAGACCGTTCTCCAAGATCTCCGCTGCACTCTCCGCCAATTCCGCAGGAGCCCTGGCTTCACGCTGATGGCAGTCCTGACCCTCGCTCTTGGCATCGGTGCCACGACGGCCGTCTTCTCACTTGTCGACGCCGTTCTTCTCCACCCACTCCCATTCGCCCAACCCGAACGCCTCGTCGCACTCAATACGCTGGAGCAGCAACGCGCCAGCAGCGGCCCCGCCGACGTCCCGGCCGACACCTCTTATCCCAACTTCTTCGACTGGCGCGATCGCGCCCGCAGCTTTCAAAACATGGCTAGCTATCAGGGTGGGTCCTTCACGCTCAGCCTCGCCAACGTGCCCGCACGCCGCATCGATGGCATGACCGTCTCCTCCGACTTCTTTCGCGTCCTCGGCATCGACCCTGCTCTCGGTCGCTCCTTCATGCGCTCCGAAGAGCAGGCCGGCGGCCGCTCCGTCGTCATCAGCCACAGTCTTTGGCAGACCGCCTTCAACGCCAGCCCAAGCGTAGTCGGCCAGACAATGCACCTGATCGAAGAAACCTACACTGTCATTGGCGTCCTGCCTGCGAGCTTCCAATTCCCCAACGCCCCCGACGCGCAGGTATTCATCACGCCGGCACTCACCATGGAGGGCAAGAACCCCTCCGGCATGCAGCGCGGATGGAACCAGACCAGCGTCCTCGGCCGCCTCGCCACCGGCGTAGACATCACACAAGCGCGCGCTGAGATGCAGACCATCCAGCGTTCGCTCGCCGCCCAATTTCCCGACGACGACGCAAAGGAGACTGCCGTCAGTGTCATCCCTGAACTCCAGGACGTCGTCGGCGACGTGCAACGCCCGCTCCACATTCTCTTTGCCGCCGTGTCCCTTCTTCTGCTGATTGCTTGCGCCAACGTAGCCGGCCTGCTCCTCACCCGCACCTCCGCCCGTCGCGCCGAGTTTGCACTGCGTTCCGCACTTGGAGCCACGCGCCTGCAGATCGTCCATCAACTTCTTCTAGAATCCCTCACGCTCTCTTTCCTTGGCGGTCTCGGAGGATTTCTCCTTGCCGCACTCGCTTTGCGCATCTCGCCGAGCTTCCTCCCCGATGACCTGCCGCGCATCCACGAACTTTCCCTCAACTCTCACGTCCTCCTCTTCGCTCTCACAGCATCGCTCATCACCGGACTGCTCTTCGGCGTGCTCCCTGCCTGGCGAAGCTCCAGGCTCGACCCCGCCATCGCCCTACGGGATACCACTCGCTCCACCACCGCGAGCCGTTCCCAGAACCGTCTTCACAGCGCTCTCATCGTCGGCGAAACGGCCCTCAGCTTGATCCTCCTCGTCGCTGCCGGCCTGCTCATCCGGAGCTTCGACAAGCTGCTTTCCGTCGACCCCGGATTCAACACCCAACACCTGCTTACCTTCCGCGTCGGTATGCCCCCCAAGCGTTTCAAGGACGAGCGCCTCCTGCAGCTTTCGCAGCAACTCGAAGCCCGCTTCGCCGCTCTTCCCGGTGTCCAGCAGTCGACCTTCGCTTTTCCAATGCCCCTCGCCGGTGGCGACATGAACATTACCTTCGCCATCCCGGGTCGTCCCACAGCGCCTGGTGAGCAGCCCTCCGCCCGCGCCGGCGTCGTCGCCGCCAACTTCTTTCAGTCCATGCAAATGACCCTTCGCCGCGGTCGCTTCTTCAACGCAACAGAAGACCAGCCCAACAGTCCGCCCGCCATCATCATCAACCAGGCCTTCGCCGATCGCTTCTTCCCCGGCGAAGACGCCCTCGGCAAACGCATTCAATCCGATCTTTCTTCCAGCGATCAACCCGAATCGCGCGAGATCGTCGGCATTGTCGGTAATGTCACCCGCGTTAGCCTCGACGAGGCTCCGCAGCCCGAGTACTACATCCCCTTCGCACAGGTTCCCCTCGGACCTCCCGTCTTTGCCATCCGCGTTGCCGGCGATCCCGCAAGCTACGACAACACCATCCGTGCCCTCGTAGCGCAGCAGGATAGTGGTCTTCCCGTCTACGGCATGAGGACCAACTTGCTCGCCCGTTCAACTGCACAGCAGCGCTTTCAAACCCTCTTAATCTCCGCTTTTGCTGCCATTGCTCTGCTGCTATCTGCAATTGGACTCTACGCCGTCCTTAGCTACATGGTGGTTCAGCGCAAGCTGGAGCTTGGCCTGCGCATGGCCCTCGGCGCGCAACGCTCTGATGTCCTCTCCCTCATCCTCAAGCGTGGCCTGCTTCTCTGCATCACGGGACTAGCTATCGGCCTCATCGCCTCTGCCGCGTTGACGCGCTACATCACCACGCTTCTCTTCCACACCCCGGTGCTGGATGCCGTCACCTTCACAACGACAACGCTTCTTCTTCTCACTATCTCCGCGGCCTCGTGTTTTATCCCCGCCTTCCGCGCATCGCGGCTTGACCCCAACGAGACCCTGCACCAGCAGTAAACAAAGGAATCCTATGATCAACATCCACAACCTGGATCGCAGCTATAAGACCGGCCATACCGAAACCTTCGTCCTCCGTCGCATCCACCTGCACATTGCGCCGGGCGAGTTCGTCACGATCATGGGCCCCTCTGGCGCAGGCAAGTCCTCGCTCCTCAATATCCTCGCTATGCTCGACGACCAATGGCGCGGCGAATTCGTCTTCGACGGGACGCCCATCCAGACCCTCAACCGCAAGCAGCGCGCCGAGCTCGCCCGCCAGCGCACCGGCATGGTCTTCCAGAGCTATCACCTCATCGACGACCTCACCGTCGCAGAGAACATCGACCTGCCCCTCAGCTACAAAGACATCCCTCGTTCCGAGAGGCAGGCGCTAGTGGCTGATACGTTGGACCGCTTCAACATCGTCGGCAAAAAAGATCTCTACCCCTCACAGCTCTCCGGCGGCCAACAGCAGCTCGTCGGCATCGCCCGCGCCGTCATCCATAGGCCCGCCCTCCTGCTCGCCGATGAGCCCACCGGCAACCTCCATTCCGAACAAGCCGCGGAGATCATGCATCTCTTCCGCAAGCTCAACGAGCAAGGCACAACCATCGTGCAGGTAACCCACTCCGAGACCAACGCCACCTTCGGCTCCCGCACCCTTGAGCTGCGCGACGGCTGGCTTACCCGCGACACCGCGAACCCCAATCTGAATCTCGCTACAGGAACAGCAGTCTAGACCATGAACCCACGAACTCTCGCTCCCCTTGTCCTCACCCTGCTTGTGTCTGTCCAGGCGATGCCTCTTCGCGCGCAGCAGTCCACCTCCGCACAGGTCGCCGATGCGCCCCAGCCTGCTTTGCGTCTGGACATTCCCCACTCGTCGAATCCACTCAACGCCTACCGCGCGACCAAGGTGCCTCAACCCAATCTAGCCAACTCCCCGCGCTTAGACTCACTCATCCACGACGGCGTGCTCCAGCTCTCCCTGCAGGATGCGATCTCCCTTGCGCTCGAGAACAATCTCGATCTCGCCATCGCCCGCTACAACATCCCGATCGCGAGCGCCGACGTCCTCCGCACGCAGGCCGGCGGCGTCTTCCGCGGCGTTAACACAGGCATCGTACAGAACACCCCCGGCGGCGGCGTCGGCGGCTTCGGATCCGGCTCGACAGGCGCCGGTGCAGGAGGTACCAGCGGCGGTGCTGGCGGCGCCGGCACAGGAGCCTCGGGCCTCGTCCAATCCACCCTCGGCACGGGTACACCTGTTTCCTCCTACGACCCCACCATCACCGCCAATGGCAGTCTCGAGCACTACACCGAACCGCTCTCCAACCTCACGATCAACGGCGTTCCTGTTCTCCGTACCAACACCATCAACGGCGACTTCAACTTTTCCCAGGCCTTCGCCACCGGTACCAGCCTGTCCGTTACATTCACCAACGACCGGATTACCAACAACAGCCTCTACACGCTGCTTACTCCCCAGCTCGATACGTACTACCGCGTCCTCTTTCAGCAACAACTCCTCGCCGGTTTCGGTCTCGGACCCAACCTGCGTTATCTCCGCATTGCCAAAAATAATCAGAAAATTTCTGACCAGGCCTTTGAGCTGCAAATCATTAGCACGGTCACGCAGATTGCAGATATGTACTGGGACCTCGTTAGCGCCTACGAAGATGAGAAGGTCAAGGGTGCATCTCTGGACTTCGCCAACCAGACGCTCGATACCGCCCGAAAGGAACTGAACCTGCAGGCAATTCCTGCCCTCGACGTACTCAAAGATGAAGGCGAAGTCGCTAACCGCGAGCAGGACCTCACCATCGCCAAATCCCAACTCCAATTTCAGGAGTTGCTCATCAAGAACGCTCTCACCAAGAATCTAGACGATCCCATTCTTGAGGCCATGCCCGTGCAACCCACCGACCTCAGCACCGTCGCTCTGGACACGGACATCGCTGGTCCTGCTCCTACCGAGGACATCATTCAACAGGCGCTAGCAAATCGGATCGAGCTCTCCGAATCCAACATTGACCTGCAGAACCGCGAACTCTCCTTAGCGTCTGCACGTAACGCCCTTCTGCCCACGCTGGCTCTCACCGGCTTCTACGGCGGTACCGGCCTGGGCGGTACCGCCAACCGGAGCACTCGCCAATGCCTTCAACAACTCTGCACCCGACTATTACGTCGGCCTCTCGTTGGACATCCCTCTGCGCAACCGCGTCGCCAAGTCCGACCAATACCGCGCCGAGTTGGAATCCCGTCAGGCCGAGTTGCGCCGTCAGCAACTCCGCAAGCAAATTCGCATCGAAGTCCGCAACGCTCAATATTCTCTCGATCAAAGCCAGGCCCGCGTCCAATTCGCCACCAAGGCCCGCGACCTCGCACAGAAGACCTTCGATATCACCGGCAAGGAACAATCGCTCGGCGCAGGCTCTGCGCTCCAGACCCTCGCCGCGCGTCACGACCTCGCTACCGCGGAGTCTGCGCTGGTAGCTGCAAGGACGGCTTACCAGAAAGCACGCATCGAATTGGACCGGGCAGTGGGCAGAACGCTCGATGCAAATTCAATTTCGGTAGAATCGGCTCGTACGGGTGTTCAGTCCGCAACCTCGAAGCAGCCGTAGCCAAACTATGCCGGAAGAGACAGTCCTTCATCCCGTTGCACCGAGCCAGTCCACTGCAGCGGACACCGGCGAACCTCGCCGCCTGCTCATCGGTGACGACCAGCCGCACATTCTCGAAGCGTTGGAGATCCTGCTGCTTCCCGAAGGATATCGCCTCTCGACAGCGCGCTCGCCCGCCCTGGTCCTCGACTGCTTCGCGCATCAAGAGTTCGACGGCGTCTTGCTCGACCTGAACTACACTCGCGACACAACCTCCGGTATCGAGGGCCTCGATCTCATTGCGGCCATCCGCGAACGTGACGCCCTGATCCCCATCATCGTCATGACCGCTTACGCGAACGTCGATCTTGCCGTAGAGGCCATGCGTCGCGGCGCCAATGACTTCGTTCAAAAGCCGTGGGACAATCCGCGCCTCCTCACCGTCCTGCGCAGTCAGCTCGAATTGCATCGCGCGCTCAAGCGGACGCAATGGCTCGAAGCCGAAAACCGCATCTTCCGTGCCGAAGGCGCACCCGACTTCATCGCCACCGCGCCCTCCATGTATCCGGTCGTCGCCCTGATGGGACGAGTCGGTCCGTCGGACGCGAACATCCTCATTACCGGAGAGCACGGCACCGGCAAAGAGGTCGTCGCCCAAACCCTCCATCGCCTCTCTCATCGCGCCCAAAGAAACATCGTCGCCGTCAACACCGGCGCGCTCTCCGAAGGCACCTTTGAAAGCGAGCTCTTCGGCCACGTGAAGGGAGCATTCACCGATGCCCGTGTCGATCGCATCGGCCGCTTCGAGCTCGCCAACGGCGGCACACTCTTCCTCGATGAGATTGCGAACATCCCGATTCGCCAGCAAGCCAAACTGCTCCGCGTGCTTGAAACCGGAGAGCTCGAGCGCGTCGGCTCCTCCACCACGCGCACGGTCGACGTACGTATGCTCTCCGCCACCAACGCAAATCTCCAAGCCGAGGCAAGCGCCGGCCGCTTCCGCGAAGACCTCCTCTTTCGCCTCAATACAGTCGAGATCAGGTTGCCCGCACTGCGCGAGCGCCGCGAAGACATCCCCGCTCTGGCCGCGCACTTTCTCTCTCGCTACGCCGCCCGCTACCGCCGCCCAATCGAAGGCTTCGATGCGCCCGCAATGCAGGCCCTGCTTGCCTATGCGTGGCCCGGCAATGTCCGCGAACTCGATCACACCATGGAGCGTGCCGTGCTCATGGCGGGGGACTCCCGGATCCATGTCGCCGATCTCGGTTTGAATACACAGCGAACTTCGTCTCAAAGTCTCGATGACCTAAGCCTCGAAGCCGTCGAATCCATTCTTATCCAGAAGGCGCTCAGTCGCTCCCAGGGAAACGTGACCCACGCGGCCGAAGCCCTCGGTCTCAGTCGCGGCGCGCTCTATCGCCGGATGGAAAAGTATGGCCTCTAGGCCGGACCCTCCCGTCCAGCGTCAGCGGCTCTCGCTCGGCCCAACCCGACGTCGCCTCAAGTACGAGCACCGCATCCGCCTCTGGCTCACCGCCTTCACGCTACCCATGGTCGCCGGTGCCGCACTGCTTGCCTACCAACAAAGCCAGTCGCTGCTGATATCCATTGCCACGGCCGCTTCGGTCGCAATCATCTGCGCAATTGCTTGTGCCTATTTCTTTGAGCAGCTCATTCGCCCCTTGCAGACTCTTTCGAACGTCGTCGCTGCTCTGCGCGAGGATGACTTCTCCTTCCGCGCTCGCGGAGCCAGCCGCGGAGACTCTCTCGGCGACCTGGCACTGGAAATCAACGCGCACGCAAGTACGCTGCAGAGTCAACGCTCCGCCGCACGCGACGCGCTCACCCTTGTAGAGCGCGTCATGACCTCCATGCAGTCGCCCGTGCTGGCCTTTGACGCGGCGGGCCATCTGCGTCTCATGAACCCCGCGGCCCAGCAGGCCTTTCATCTCCAACTCCAGCGCAGCATCGGCCTTCCCGCCAACCAATTGCAACTCGAAAGCTTGCTGGCCACGGACGACGAAGGTCTTTACACCGCCACCAGCCCTCTCGCCGAGCTCTCATCCGCGAATGCCCGATGGTCCGTCCGGCGCACCACCTTCCGCCTCCAGGGCGTACCCCACACGCTCTTTGTTCTCTCAGACGTCGCCGCTGCGCTTCGCGAAGAGGAACGCCTCGCCTGGCACCGTCTCATCCGCGTACTCAGCCACGAGATCAATAACTCGCTCACTCCCATCAAGTCCATTGCTGGAAGTCTGCGCACCCGACTTCCAGCCCAGCCCAACTCCGGCGCCAACGATGACATGTTTCGCGGTCTCACCGTAATTGAGGAGCGTGCTGCCTCTCTCAATCGCTTTCTCCAAGCCTACCAGCAGCTCATGCGTTTACCTGCGCCCCACGTTCAGCTGCTCTCGCTCACTCGCTTGCTCGAACAGGTCACCCACCTTGAAACCCGCCTCCCCGTCGTCCTCCATGCCGGTCCGCCACTTCAGCTCCGTGCTGACGCCGACCAACTCCAGCAACTGCTCATCAACCTCATTCGCAACGCCGTCGAAGCTGCTCTCAGTTCGACCGCTGGCGCCCGCCCCGAAGTCTCGATCGCCTGGAGCACCACCCCCACCTCCGCCGTCGTACAGGTTCGGGACAATGGCATGGGCCTCATGAACCCGGCCAATCTTTTCGTCCCCTTTTACACCACAAAACCCGAGGGGAGCGGCATCGGCCTGGTCCTCGCACAGCAAATCGCGACCGCGCACAAGGGCTCCGTAACGCTCTACAACAACCCCGACGGACCCGGGTGCGTCGCCGAACTCAGACTTCCCTTGGAGCAATCGGAGTGACCTGCGGGTTTGCGCTCGACGGGCGATATTTCATGAAACCTTTGTAAGATAATTGCTTCGAAAGCGCGGAAAATCTTATCTTCATAGACCTCAATCGAAAGCATGGGAGGCACCTTGAATCTGATAAAGGACCTGCAGTTCTCGTTGCGCCAATTGCGAAAAGCCAAGGTGTTCGCAGTCGTCGCGATGGTGACTCTCGCGCTGTGTATCGGATGCAACACGGCCATCTTCAGCGTCTTTTATAGCGTACTGCTGCGTCCGCTTCCTATGCGAATCCCGATCGCCTCATGATCATCTCTGAGCACGCAACGCACTTTCCCATGCTCACCGCCTCGTGGTTGAACTACAAGGATTGGAAGGCGCAGAGCACGTCGTTTGAAGATTTCGGAGCTACGCGGATCGTGACGATGGCGCTGACCGGAGACGGCCAGCCGGAGCAGATTCCCGGGCAGATGGTGACCGGAAACCTGCTGCACATGCTCGGGGTGAATACGGTTGCCGGCAGGCCAATCAGTGCAGTGGACGACCAGCCTGCATCGCCTGCAGTTGCCCTGCTCGGTTACGGATTGTGGCAGCGCAGGTTCGGTGGCGCCGAGAGTATTCTTGGCCAGACCATTACGCTCGATCGGCAGCCCTATACCGTTGTTGGTGTGCTGCCGCAGGGGTTCGAGTTGCTGCAGCAGGCGCCGGATTTTGTCGTAGCCATCGGGCCGTGGACAAGCAAAC
>Ga0302312_10002140_pt1 | contig 11614 bp, 7 predicted proteins | sample III_Palsa_N2_1_FD_200529 | JGI IMG/M metagenome (GOLD analysis project Ga0302312, IMG submission 200529) | Peat permafrost microbial communities from Stordalen Mire near Abisko, Sweden - III_Palsa_N2_1 | ecosystem: Environmental > Terrestrial > Soil > Palsa > Peat permafrost | place: Sweden...
TCCACATGCGCTTTTACGCCGCCCATCATTCCTTGCCTCCACCAATTTTTTCTTATACCTACCGATATTTTCGCTCCCTCACGGTTATAGCCATAAAAAGGAATGGTAAAATCCTCAAAATATTGTGCCCGGTTGAAGGCAGTACCTTCGCGTATTTCATCAAATACTGATATGGGAACGCCATCCGGATTACTTGCAGATTGTACCATTATGGGCGTAACCGCGCTGATGAGTACAGCTTTGGCTACACGGCCTTTTCCATATTTTGCAGCATAATGGATAACCTCGCCGCCACCTGTGGAGTGGCCAATATGGATGGCATTTTTCAGATCAAGTGCCTGGGTAAGTTCGGCAACATCTGCCGCGTAGGTATCCATATCATGTCCACCTGATGACTGTGTCGACCTTCCATGTCCGCGGCGGTCATGGGCGATAACCCTGTATCCATGCTGAAGGAAAAACATCATCTGGGCATCCCAGTCATCACCGGATAAAGGCCAGCCATGATGGAAAACAATCGGTTGCCCTGTTCCCCAGTCTTTATAATAAATTTCGGTTCCGTCTTTTACTGTAATTGTACTCATAGCTATTTGTTTTTAATTATGATTAATAATAAAATAGAGTATCAAATTTTTGTTTTGGATGGTTTAGGGATTGAAACATAAAAGTAGTAAATAAAAAGCTGATATATAAACATCTACGAATAGGAATCACTTTCAAATATTAACATTAGTTAGGAGTTTCGGGCGATGTGGTTACCCCGATAATGCTTCGCTTGTCGACCCTCTATCGCTGTGTGACAAAGAGGGTAGGGACGTTTGCCCTTTTTCTCCGCTTGCGGAAGAGAGGGCAGGTTAAGCGGCTGAGCGAAAACCGGGTGAGTCGAACCGCTAATTCATGACGCCGACAACTCACCCCGACATCGCTGCGCTTGTCGACCCTCCTCTTTCGCTGCGCGACAAAGAGGGTGAGGAAGTTTAAATTGTTATGCTTCGCTCTGCTCGGAATGACAATGTTTTGGCTACAACAATAGTTGATTCGGCTACTTTTGCTCTTTTGGTGATGTGCAACTTTGTATCATCAAACCAATAGAAACAATGAAACCTCCGGAGGAAGCTTCATTTCCATTAAAAAACAAATTGAAACAATGAAAATTATAGTAACAGGCTCATTAGGGCACATCAGTAAGCCATTAACAGAAGAATTAGTGGCAAAAGGGCATATGGTTACGGTTGTTAGCAGCAAGCCTGAAAAACAACAGGAAATTGAAGCGCTGGGCGCTATCGCCGCCATAGGGTCTGTAGAGAATGTTGATTTTCTTACAGCTACTTTTACGGGTGCAGATGCGGTGTATACCATGGTGCCACCCAACTACATGGCAGCTGATATGATGACCTATTGCCGCGAAGTAGGTAGTAACTTTGCCGAGGCTGTCGAAAAGTCGGGTGTTAAGCGGGTGGTTCATTTGAGCAGTATCGGGGCGCATATGGAGAAGGACTCGGGGCTTATTTTAGCGCATCGCCAGGTGGAAACTATTTTGGATAAGTTGTCGGATGTTGCTATTACGTTTATGCGGCCTTCGGGTTTCTATTACAATTTATTGGGCTTTATACCTATGATAAAAAATACAGGCGTAATCACCGCGAATTATGGTGCGGATGATATGCTGATATGGGTATCGCCAATAGATATAGCTGCCGCGGTTGCTGATGAACTGGGAAGGCCGATTACAGGTCGAAAAGTGCGCTACGTTGCAAGTGATGAGCTCACCGGTAATGAAACTGCAAGTATTTTAGGTGCAGCAATCGGTAAGCCGGATTTGAAATGGGTATTGATCTCCGACGAGGAAAGACAGCGCCAGTTAGAAGCAGTAGGTTTAAACACCACTATGGCCCATGGTTTGGTTGAAATGTTTTCAAGTCAGCATACAGGTGCTTTGGCGGAGGATTTTTATCGCCACCGGCCGGAAGTTATGGGTAAAGTAAAAACAGGTGACTACGCAAAAGAATTTGCTGCCATCTATAATCAAAAATAGCTATATTGTATTATGGCAAGCACGCAACCTCACCGGATCAAAACCATCAGCGAATATCACCAGGTTATGGGGCTCCCAAAGCCGGAGCATCCGCTGATTAGTGTGATCAATTTTGAATCGATCAAGCGGTTGCCGTATGATGAATCGATAAGTGTGGTATTTGATTTTTATTCCATCTCGCTTAAAAGGAATTTTAACGGCAAAATGAAATATGGGCAGCAGGAATATGATTTTGATGAAGGGATCATGTTTTTTATGTCGCCTGGTCAGGTTTTTGGGATGGAGATTGATAAAGGCTCAGAACTAACACATTCGGGATGGTTGTTACTCATCCATCCCGATTTTTTATGGAATACCTCGTTGGCTAAAACCATGAAACAGTATGAATATTTTAATTATTCAGTACATGAAGCCCTGTTTCTATCTGAAAAGGAAGAAACGACTATTATAGGGATGATGCAAAGCATGGAGCAGGAATATCGTTCCAATATTGATAAATTCAGTCAGAATATTATTATCGCTCAATTGGAGTTACTACTCTCTTATGCGGAAAGGTTTTACCAGCGACAATTCATCACCCGTAAAATAGCCAACCATCAAATACTAAACCGCCTGGAAGAGGTTTTGACGGAATATTTTAACAGCGATAATTTATTAAAAAGAGGATTGCCTACTGTGCAACATATCGCCGAAACCTTGAACATATCGCCGAGTTATTTAAGCGGATCATTAAAAATGCTGACAGGTCAGAGCACGCAACAGCACATCCATGATAAATTGATTGAGAAAGCTAAAGAGAAGCTGTCTACCACCAATTTATCAGTAAGTGAAATTGCTTATGAGTTGGGGTTTGAGCATTCGCAGTCGTTTAGTAAGTTGTTTAAAACGAAGACTGAGCTTTCGCCTTTGGAATTTAGACAGTCGTTTAATTAACTCACGCTGATAAGCAAGCAATTTTTTCCCCTTTTTGTCGCGCAGCGAAAGAGAAGGAAGGCTAACGGCTGAGCGAAAACCGGGTGAGTTATGGCGTTAACGCACGGCGAAAAGTTTACTCACCCGACTGCGCTTCGCTGGTCACCCTCTCTTTCGCTGCGCGATAAAGAGGGGAGGGAAATAAATGCTTCGCTATTGGCTTAATGAAGCCAACCTTGACTTCCCATGAAATTTATTAAACGCGGGTCGCTGTCAGAAAGGACTGGCAGCCATTCGCTTACTTCTGTCCTTGTCCAGTAAAGGCCTTTAGGGTTGCCGGGTTTTGCGAATTTGTAATTATATAATACCGCCCGGATATAGCGCGGAGGCTTTTGCGGGAATGGATTTTCGGCAAATAATCCTACTGCATCGGGGTCGTTGTGTAGCAGCTTCCATACCAGATTGTATGTCCATGGGTATTGGTCGGCGGTGGACATGGAGGCAAACCACATTTGCCAATCGAGCCGAAGCTGGTAAGGTGCAACTTGGGGTGGACGCTTATCTAACAATACAGGCAGGCCTTTGTATATATAGGGTTTCCACGTTGCTTTATTACCAGTGGTATCATCTAAGGTGCCTTCAAAAATCACGTTCATGCGTTCCTGTCCAACACTGCCGAAGGCACCATAAGTGTTTACAAGGTCGAGCGGATCATAGGAAGAGTTCATCGCCTGGTTGGGTGATAGCATGTTCAATACCGGCTGGATGCTGAGTAATACCACCAAGCCTGTAGCTATCCATGCAGTAATTACCATAGGTTTTGATTCTTCGGCGATGCTGGCAGCAGTTTCCGCTTTACGGACAAGCATGGCGGGAAGTAACTTTGACCAGAAGCTGTCATCAAAACATGCTAAAGCGGGGATAATAGTTAGCCAGTTTAAAAACGAAAGATTGCCGCTAAGGATGATAAAGAGTTGAAATGTAATAATAACCGCTCCTGCAATGTGGCGGGATAACCGTGGCCACCATATAAACCACGGCGCTACCAGTTCGGCCAGCCAGTTAAACCAAACCCCGATCTTCAATACCGTATGCGGTAAAAAATGAAACCAACGGGTTAACGGCCCGGGAATGGGCTGCGTTTCAAAATAGTAATAAAGCGCGGTAGCGTTACGCCATGTAGCATCGCCTCGAAATTTGATTAAGCCTGCGCCCAGCATAATGCGAAAGGCGAGCCAGCGAAATAAAATAATGACAGGCAACGGTGGCGCATGTTTTGGGAATGGCCGCATATCAAGTAAAGGGCAGAGGAATATCGCCAGGAAACCGGTTTCATTCAGTTGTATCTCCCAGCCATAGCCATACCAGTCTTGCCCCACGTGAACAATAGACATATAGAGCAACCAAATGATGGTGAGCAACGGCACATTGGCATAGCCGATGATTACCACACAGGAAAGCAGGAACCCCAGCCAGGCCACCGTTAAAAGCGCGGTATCTGAATGCCAAAACCAAAAAACGGAAGGCAGGCGAACAAAACCGGCACCGGTTGAACCGAGCGTGGCCGTTATCTGTTTAAGATAGATCCCAAGCGGAAGGAGTCCGTTAGTGCCGATTAGCGGAACAATTTGGTTAATGGCAACCAAAAAAGCTACAGCATATATGATACCCAGTAGCCGAAGAATGACAAAGCGGGTAAGCCAGTAGCTTGGCTGATCGTTGTTTATTGTGCCGTTTAGTTCCATCTGATCTATTCATTAATAGTACATTAATGATGGTGATATGGTTTGGCGGAAGTGTTAAATCATTGGAATATTAATATTGATAAGGGTAATGTTTCCCGTAAGGAATTTGCGTGCATTTTAGGTTCTTTTGTCATTGAGGTACGAAGCAATCGCACATAAGTAAAGAGAATATGCATGGTTCGCGATTGCTTCGTACCTCGCAATGACAAAAGTTTGGTACTACATAAAGATCTTAAAAAGGTGACTCACCCGACTACGCTTCGCTGGTCTACCCTCTCTTTCGCTGCGCGATAAAGAGGGTAAAACATGTAAAATCTTTTATTTTTTGATGATTTTTGATCGTTTTTTAGTCGATTTTGATGCTTTTTTTGCCTGATATGAGCCATTTTAGGGCTGAAAATCAATCTAAAAAGACCGTTTTTGGCCTGATTTAGGGCATAAATGGCATCAAAAGTGTACCAACTGTGCCAGGTGTTACACTTGTTCCGTGATACAGTTTAGTTTTTATTTGCCGCTAATAGCTCTTTAATTTTCTCATTTCCATTGATAGCCTTCAGGCCTTCTTCATAGCCGATCATGAAAATATCGTCGGCAGCATCAGTGTCGAATATGCCGTAGCCACCAAGGTCCTGGGGTTCAATGACTACATCGCACAAAAGCTTATGCGCGTTAAGGTTGGAGTTGATGCTGATCATTGCCGCGCGGTCGATCATATTGGCGAAGGATTTGATCTCGGTAACAATGGGCAAATGGTTGCAGGACGAGCCGATGATGAAGTCGCAGTTGCCTACCAACGGGTCAACCGGGAAGTTGTTGAGTATACCGCCATCCACATACATATGGCCACTGATCATGATGGGCTTAAATATACCCGGCAGGCAGCACGATGCTAAAATGGCTATATCCAGTTCGCCTTCGGTAAAGTAAACCAGCCTGCTTTCGCCAAGATCCACAGAGGAGATAGTGACCTTTATATTAAGCTCCCCGAATGAATTATGCGGGATATATTTTTTGATCAATGAACTCACATTCAGTATTGAAACCAAACCCGTGCTACCCAACGCTGGGCGAAGTAACTTAAGTAATTTGGAATCCTTAATAACCTGTAGTATTTCCCTGGGTGGCATGCCCGCCGCAAAAAAAGCCCCGGCAACTGCCCCGGCACTGGTGCCCGAGATATGCGAGAATTGTATACCGTGATCGGTAAGCGCTTGTATCACACCCAAGTGCGCAACACCCCTCACTCCACCACCAGAGAGTGCCAATCCTACTTTTTTTGAGTTGTCGCCTTTGGTATCTGTATTCATAAATGGAGATTATAAATTGTTGCTTGTTATTAACTGTTTAAGATAGGAAACGTGAAAAGGTTTTAGGTTACTATTTCAACTCATCCAAAACCCTGAATATCTTGGCTTTGATTTCTTTACCTGATCCGTTATAATTGTTTACCATGATAGAGAAGCATAGTTGCTTACCATCGTGCGTTTGGTAGCCTGCATAGTTCAGTACGTTGATGATACTGCCGCTTTTCATGTGCATATCGTTGTAAACGGGTAAGCTCTCGTAGAAATCATGGTACCAAGGCTCTTTAGTAGCTGAAAGTAATATGGTAGCCATAGTGCGGGTGGTCACACGGTCGGCGGGGGATAGGCCAGAGCCATCAAATACGTTTAGTGAGTTTGGATCGATACCACGCTGTTTCCAGAAATCCTGCAATACCTTAACACCATTTACTGTAGATGGCTGTTTACCGGCTTTCCAAGTGATGGTCTTGAGTAGTTGCTCAGCATACAGGTTGATGCTCTTCTGGTTGGTCCAGTAGATGATCTTGCTGAGTTCGGGCGAGGGTATGGTTAATATATTTTGGTTTGCAACGGGCGTGGTTTCGCCTTTTGCCGTTAGGGTAGAGGTGGATTCGGCTATGCCTGAAATGGTAATGCCCAATCGTTTCAAGGTGTCCGCCAAATGGAAAGCCGCGTCATAAGCCGGATCGGGTAGAGACAGGGCAATACTCTTTTTAGTTTGATCATCAGCATAAGTGCCGCGCAGGTATACTACATTCCCATTCAACGGCGGGTAGGCATAGGATTGATCGCCGGTATGCGCGGGAGCATTCAGTAACTCGCTTTTAAACTTAAGGTAAGGCATTGCAGGTACTGTGCGCGATACAGTTATTGGTGTGCCGATCTCGCCGGTATGTAGTTTAACGTCATACTGGTTCTCGCGCCAGCAAAGTCCTGATGGTCCTGCACCGTAGTAGTTGCCTATGTCCTGGTATATCCAGCCATCGGGTATGGATTGCGATCCGAAAATGGACTCATCACCAATAATCCTACCGTTTATTTTTTTGATTCCCGCTTTGCGGATGGCATCAACCATTAAAGTTAAAATGTGCTCTTCTTTGCTACTTTCATAACGCCAGCTGCCGAGAGTAGGGTCGCCGGAACCTTTGATGATGATGTCACCGTTAAGTATGCCGCCGGTTATTGATCCGCTATAACCGAAAGCCGTTTGGTATTTGAAATCTGCCCCCAAAACGTTAAAAGCCGTAATGGTGGTAATGGTTTTCATGGTGGACGCAGGTGCCAAACCCATGCTCGGGTTGGCAGAGAATATTTCCTTGCCAGTATTTACATCCAATACTGTTAACGATATGGATGCGTATTGGCACTGGCTATCCGCTTGCAATCTGTTTACTGCTGTCTGTAATTTCTGCTGAAGGGATTGCGCCGGGGCATATCCCGCTATAAATAAAAAACTAAGCGTTAGTAACCGTTGTATCCTCATGCTTTGATAACCATTTTGATATATAATAAATTGGTATGCCTATCAGAACGATTCCTAATCCACACTCAGTATAAGTTCGCTTATAAATCAGCAGTAAAATACAGAATGTGATACCCATTAATATATAAATGGCAGGCAAAACCGGATAGCCAAAAGCTTTGTAAGGTCTGTCAGCGTTGGGATGTTTCGCCCTCAAGATATAAATGCCGATAATAGTTAACACATAAAATACTACTACAACAAAAGAGATCATATCCAATAAGTCACCGTATTTACCACTTAAACATAGTAAAGAAGCTACCAGGCACTGTATCCATAAACCAAATCCGGGAACAGCGAATTTATTCAATTCGCCAGTCTTTTTGAAGAAAAGACCATCCTTCGCCATAGTATAATATACCCTTGCGCCTGATAATATCAAACCATTGTTGCATCCAAAGGTGGATATCATAATCATTAATGCAATGATATAAGTACCTGCGTTACCGAATATAGCATGTGACGCCGCTATCGCTACACGATCTTTAGCTGCTGTTGCTATATCGTGCAAAGGTAAAACTGCGGTATATACTAAATTAGCTGATATGTAAATAATGGTTACTACCAATGTTCCTAAAAATAAACTCAATCCAATATTCCGTTTAGGATTGCGCATTTCGCCTGCTATGAACGTTACGTTATTCCAGGCATCACTGCTAAATATGGATCCTACCATGGCTATTGCAATCGCGCCTAATGCTGCATCTATAGTATATTGAGAAAAAGTCCCATTGGTGTTTAATTTTTGCAGATGCCAGGCATTCGTCCAGTTGGCATGCCATACATCGCCCTTTAGCATAATAAAGCCGAAAATTATCAACCCAAATAAACTCAATAGCTTGGTTATGGTAAAGGTGTTTTGAATAAGTTTTCCGCTTTTAACACCTTTGGTATTGATGAAAGTAAGTAGGATAATTAATAAGATCGAAACTATTTGGGCTGAAGTAATCGTGAAATGATAAGATGTATCTAAGGGATTGGGGACATAATGAAACGGAAATACAATATTATCCTCGCTGCAAAATGGGATTAATTTAGTAGTGTAATGTGAAAAGCCTAGTGCTACAGCTGTAAATTTCGAAAACGCAACACCAACAGCAGCAATAGTCCCGGTTTGTATTACCGCGAAAAAACTCCAGCCGTATAAAAAGGCAATCAGTTTATTGTAGGCTTCTTTTAAGTAAACATATTGTCCACCCGCTTTTGGGTACATAGCACTTAGCTCGCCATAGCTTAAGGCTGCGGTTAAGGTCATGAAACCGGTAAGCGCCCAAACCACAATTAACCATCCGGCCGAACCAACATTGCGGATAATATCAGCACTTACTATAAATATGCCCGAACCAATCATTGATCCTGCTACGATCATGGTGCCGTCAAGCAGGCCTAAAGAGTGTTTTAATTTGGGTTCGGTTGAATTTTCAGTCATAAAATGAGGTTCGTTTTGTGGGTTAAGATAGCAATAAAGTCGCAAATTAAAATATTACCGGTTTTACAAATTGCAATTAATAAATTTAGTTTCATCTATCGCGGTAATTTCAATAACTGTCTATATAACGCTTAAAATCAGTGCAAAAACTATTTCACTTTCCTTTTGTAAATAAATTAATTTGCTAATTTGCAGTCTGATATAATAAACCAGTACTAACCAATACATTTAATAAACTAAATTCTAACATGGACTTTTTGTACACTAATTTAATTTACCTGATACCCGTTTTTGGGCTCATTGGGATTGCAGTGATGGCTGTTAAAGCCGCGTGGGTTACTAAGCAGGATGCAGGCGACGGGGATATGGCCAAATTGGCCGGATACATTGCTGATGGGGCAATGGCTTTTCTACGTGCCGAGTGGAAAGTATTAAGCTATTTTGTAGTGGTAGCAGGTTTGCTGCTGGCTTATTCAGGTACAACGGTGAGTACTTCAAGCCCGGTTATTGCAATATCATTTATTTTAGGAGCATTCCTTTCAGCATTCGCCGGATTTTTGGGAATGCGTATAGCTACCAAAGCTAACGTGCGTACCACGCAAGCGGCCCGTACCAGTTTAGCGCAGGCTTTAAAAGTATCATTTACAGGTGGAACCGTAATGGGTTTAGGTGTTGCCGGTTTGGCAATCATCGGTTTAGGCTCATTGTTTATCGTTTTCTTCACTATATACGTTAAAAATACAGGCGGAGATGTAAATCACGAAGCAATGGCTAAAGCACTTGATGTTTTGGCAGGATTCTCTTTAGGTGCCGAATCAATAGCGTTATTTGCCCGTGTAGGTGGTGGTATTTACACCAAAGCAGCCGACGTGGGCGCGGATCTTGTTGGTAAAGTAGAAGCAGGTATCCCCGAGGATGACGTTCGTAACCCGGCAACAATTGCCGATAACGTAGGCGATAACGTGGGCGATGTGGCAGGTATGGGTGCCGATTTATTCGGATCATACGTAGCTACCATGCTGGCAACTATGGTTTTGGGTCGTGAAATTGTATCACATGATAACTTTGGTGGCATAGCCCCGGTTTTATTACCAATGGTGATTGCGGGCTTAGGATTAGTCTTCTCTATAGTTGGTGCATCTTTCGTAAAAATTAAAAGTGAAACTTCCAGTGTACAAAAGGCCCTTAACATAGGTAACTGGGCATCAATTATATTAACAGCTATCGCAACCATATTTCTGGTTAACTGGATGCTGCCAAACGATACTTTCCACATGCTAAGGGATGAACTTCCGGGCGGTGGTTTAAAAGAAGGATCATTGGAATTTACCAAAACCGGTGTTATCTACTCAATAATGGTTGGTTTGGTAGTTGGTACTTTAATGTCGATGATCACCGAATATTATACCGCAATGGGTAAACGCCCGGTGCTGGGAATCATTCGCCAGTCGTCAACAGGACATGCGACTAACATTATCGCAGGTTTAGCGGTAGGTATGGAATCAACTGTATTGCCAATATTAGTATTAGCTGCTGGTATTTATGGATCTTATCATTTCGCGGGTTTATACGGTGTTGCTATTGCTGCGGCAGGCATGATGTCAACAACAGCTATGCAATTAGCAATTGATGCATTCGGCCCGATTGCTGATAATGCCGGTGGTATTGCGGAAATGAGTATGCTACCCGAAGAAGTACGCCACCGTACAGATAATTTAGATGCTGTAGGTAACACTACCGCGGCTACAGGCAAGGGTTTTGCCATTGCTTCGGCTGCGTTAACCTCATTAGCTTTATTTGCGGCCTTTGTAGGTGTTGCGGGTATTGAGCATATTGATATTTACAAAGCAGATGTATTAGCCGGCTTATTTGTTGGCGGTATGATCCCTTTTATATTCTCGGCATTATGTATCTCGGCAGTGGGCCGTGCAGCTATGGCGATGGTTGAGGAAGTTCGCCGCCAGTTCCGCGAGATTCCTGGCATTATGGAATATAAAGCTAAGCCTGAGTATGAAAAATGCGTAGCCATATCAACCAAAGCCTCTATCCGCGAAATGGTTGCCCCTGGATTGATTGCGTTGATAACACCAATTATTGTAGGCTTCATTTTTGGTCCTGAAGTTTTGGGTGGATTATTAGCAGGGGTTACCGTATCAGGTGTACTAATGGGTATTTTCCAAAGTAATGCAGGTGGTGCATGGGATAATGCTAAAAAATCATTTGAAAAAGGCGTAGAGATCAATGGTGAGATGTATTACAAAAAATCAGAACCGCATAAAGCATCTGTAACAGGTGACACCGTTGGTGATCCGTTTAAAGATACATCAGGCCCATCAATGAATATCCTGATCAAACTAATGTCGATTGTATCGCTGGTTATTGCGCCACATTTACATAAAGATTTAAACCACAGCCCCCGTTTACAAAGGGAAATTCATATCCAGTCAATGGTTATGCCAGCTAAACCGATTGTTAAAAACAAAATTTAATATTACAATAACCTAAACAGAATCGAAGAGGGACGCTGAAAGGTGTCCCTCTTTTTTTGTTGCATGTCATTGGGTTCTCACAATAATGGGGGTAGATGGACTGGTACGTTGATTTTGAGTATTTTTACTGTAAGCGAAAAAGGGTGTCATGCTGAGGCACTCGAAGCATGAGCGTAAA
>Ga0302312_10002142_pt1 | contig 11602 bp, 2 predicted proteins | sample III_Palsa_N2_1_FD_200529 | JGI IMG/M metagenome (GOLD analysis project Ga0302312, IMG submission 200529) | Peat permafrost microbial communities from Stordalen Mire near Abisko, Sweden - III_Palsa_N2_1 | ecosystem: Environmental > Terrestrial > Soil > Palsa > Peat permafrost | place: Sweden...
AGTGGCGACCGCGTGGTGCCAGTCGCCGTCATTATATATCGCAGTGGAATTTATAGTTGATTTAACGCCAAGCGGTGCTACACCGAAATAAAGCTCGCCATTGGTGCCCATATACAATACCCGGTCGACGCTGGTGCTTGCCCCGGTTTGTGAGCTGCCATAGCCAACGAGGTAGCCGCCTGCGCTGTTGGTTTTGAACCATACGCTGATTGAAAACGTTAGCGGCCCCGGCAAAATGCTGGCCGTAGTGGTTGAAATGTATTGACTGCTGCTGGCAAAAACGCTCAAAGCATTGGAGGCGGCATTGTAACGATCGGTAGTTGTAGCCGGAGACCCATGGGCGACACCGGTATTACCGCTCCCCGAAAGGTCGGTAACGCTGCCTGCGGTAAAACCGTATGAAAAATAGGCGCCGCTGGTTGGAGCGGTTGAGAGAACCGGGTCGGCGCCAATTGTTACAGTTACAGGAATGCGCGCCGCGCATGTTACGCCGCCCTGGGTGTAGTCTACGTAATAGGTAGTGGTGACGGTAGGGGTCGGACTATAGGTTGCACCGGTAGCCAAGGCCGTGCCGCCGCTTGAGGCCGCATACCAGTTGAACGTGCCACCTGATGGCGCACCGGCCGATGCCGTAAGTGTAGCCGAGCCCGAGCCGCAAATGGTTTGCCCCGGAGCTGTTGGCCCGGTGGGATTGACCGTAAGGGTTACCGTTGTATAGCCGGTACCCGATGCGTTATGGCCGGCGATGGTATAGGTGGTGGTAGCCGAGGTTACAGTCGGCGTTCCTGAAATTTGGCCGGTGGTGGTGCTAAAGCTCATCCCGGTGGGCAAGGGTATATTGATGGAATAACCACTGGGCGAAAATTCTTTAATATCGTCGCCGCCGCTATTCGCGATGTAGGTGTTACCATTGGAATCAAAGCAGGTTGCGCGTGGTTGACTTAAACCCGAAACATAGACCGAAGCCGCAGTGGTTGCCACGGAAGTGCCTGGGACCAGCTTTTCAATCGTGCCCAGGCCGTTGTCGGCAACATAAAGGTCGCCGGAAGCATCGATAGAAAGATTACGAAAGCTGGAACCGCTTGCATTGGTGGTGGTGTACAATAAGGTAGTGCCCCCGGTGGTGGAACCGGCAGTAACTGTGTAAACACAATTTGCCACGGTGCTGCTTGAATACTCTGATGCATAAACCTGGCCCGAACTGTTCACAGTAACGCCATACAAGTCGGTGAAGCCTTTTGCGTAAACCGTGGCTGTGGTTGCGCCGGGTGCAATCTTATAAATAATATCAGTTGACTGATCGCCGACGTAAATGTTGCCGGCGGCGTCAATACACATCCCGTCAGGGACATCCATTGAGGTAGGCGAACCTGTAATGGTAGAAGAGACGCCTGCCGGCGTTATCTTCACAATGTCATTGCCAACAGGATTGGCTTCATAAATATTACCGGAAGCATCTACCACGATATCTTTTGGGCCGCCTCCGCCAACATCGGTTGTATAGGTGTGCAGCAAGGTGCCGGTAGGCGAATACACGTAAACGTCGCCACCCGCAAAGCTATTGGTCACAATATCCCCATTTACCGGATCATAGGCTATGCCATAAGGCTCACCTGTAGGGTCAGTTGAAAAAGTTGTTAAAGCCCCGTTGGAAACCGCTCCGCCCGTATTGCTGGGCGATAAGGTTGTTATAGTTGTATTGACGGTATAGACATTTGTGGCTGGCGAATAAGTTAAAACCGGAACCTGCGCAAGTGCCAGGTTCATCGAAATTGTGAGAGCACAGGCCAATAAAAAAAGGCGTGGTGAAAAGCTCATGTTTGGGTTGGTGCTAATAATCAGCGCATTTGTACGGCATACAAGCAAAAAGGGTTTCACTTAATATTCCAAACAAGAATAAAAATTAACAATTAATGATATTTTTTAGGCTAAGCGAAATCAGTCTGTCATCGTGGCGGCTTGCCGGGCAACGGTTAGGTGGCCGCCAGCAGACCTACGATCAGGGAAACGAAAGCTTTAATATCTGTTTCTTTGCCTCTATAATTTTATAAAAGTCTGCGATCCGACGACGCTTTGGTTGCTGTTATTCACAACCTTTACGGTATAAGTCCCGGGCATCAGGTTACTGACATCTGTTTGCCACGCTTGCACATTGGTGGTAGTTTGCCTTACAACGGAGCCAAGAATGTTGGTTATTTGGATGTTGTAAGATAACGAAGAAGTCAGGGTGTATTCGTTTGAGTTGAAACCGGGGGCAATATTGAGGTTAAGCGTCGATGTGGCTGGGTTTGGATATACAATCAGGCCGGTTTTAACCAGGCTGGTCGTGTTGTTGCCATACATAATGGTAATTACGTTTGAATAAGTGATGTCGCCGTTAAGGTCCGTGATCTGCAGACGGTACCTGTCGGCTCCGGCGACGGGGCTTGCGTCGAGATAGCCGTAGGTCCCCTGTCCATTCGACAAAAGGCCGTCGATGACGGTATAACTTGCGCCGCCATCGGTGCTTCTCTGGAGGGCGAAGTTGGTGTAATTGGCTTCGTTTTCGGTTAACCAGGCAATTTGCGAGCCGGCAGTCGCTTTAACGGCGGTGAAGTTTAGCAAGTGCACCATGAGTGCCGGGTCTTCACGCACTACTACCTTGAAGCGGTTGGTGCCGAAGCTTGTGGTATCGGCCAGGTCGATATCGAATACATAATTGGTGTTGTTTTTAATGTCGAGGGAGTCTTTTTTATAAGCGTCCATGAGCCAGATATCATAAAGTGAAGGGATGGCCTTCAAATCGGTTCGCTGGAGAGTGTACTGGCCGCTGGCGGCGGCAGAAACTCCAAGGGGAATTACCAGGCTTGCAGTGCTTTTTGGCAGGGGGACCCATTTTTCGGATGCGTGAATGCTGTCGGTGCTGATTGCGGAAACAGATTCAAGGTTTCCGACACCGGCAAACAGGTGTGAATCTTCGGCGCCATTAAATTGTGTAGTTGAGTTCGGATTAAACCCGATCACCATATCAGCAAAATTCACCGTATCGGTTATCATTTTCAGGCGCAAATAGCTGTTGTAAGCAGTCGGCGCGAGTGTGTTGGCTGCGATGCGTTTTGCCAAAAGCAGGGTGCTGCCGCTTGCCACCTGTGAGCTCGTTTTAGCAGATTCCTGGAAGGTGAGCGACGGCGACGCGGCGGTGGCCAATACAAAGAATCCCTGGCCGCTGGCAATAACTTTACCCCCATTTCCGGTGGCTATATTGGTTAAAGCATTGTAGGTATCATAATTTTTGGTCGCCGGGTCAAAGGACCAGATGGTTGGGCTCACGTTGGCGCCATAAATTGCTGCGCTTGCGGACGTATTGCTAAAGGTACTCCAGTCGATGGAACTGGCATAAGGGTTACCTACGAGGTTAAAACCGCGGACGGAGTAGTTGGTGGTCGTCTTACTCGTTCCGGTACCGGTGTAGGCGATATTGGCAGACGAAGGAGTGTACCAGTTATGGACCACAACTTTGCCTTGGGTAAGGGTTCCGGAGGTGCTTAGGGTAACCGTTACAGGCGTAGTGTAGGTAGTAGACGTTTCGTTGGCGACTGTCGCCGAAGCCCTGTTTCCCCTGAAAAAGAACATCAGGCCGGTGCCGGCCGGAATGTTATAGCTTGTTGTGCCGCCGTTTAGGTAGTAATTGTAAGTCGGCGAGTTATTGATCGCACTGATTCCCCAGAAATTGCCGCTGGTGAAGGTTGTGTTCGAAGGTATCTGGTCCTCACGGTACAGGTATAAGGTTGGATTCCCGGTTTTGTCGAACCCGCCGCCGGCATTACCTGTAAGGTAAATACTGTTTTGCAGGTAATTGATACTAAAAATATTATTTGCGCTCACGGTTGCCGCATAGACGGGCGACGAAATCATCCTGTAGGTGCGGTAGCCGCTTCCGCCGGTAAGGTAACGCTCACAAGTTATCGTGCCGGTTATGGAATAACCGGTAGGAATTGCCGCTACACTTGCAGTCTGCGTTGCCGTGCTTTTTAAAGTAAGTGCCGCCGGTGTGGTCCCAACAACCAGGTTGCCTTTGATAATGGTTAACGTATTGTAAATGTCAATGGGGCCGCCGCTGATGGTAACCGTACCGCCGGCAGAGTTGTTAACCGTCATGTTGCCCAATTCGGCGGTATTGCTGGTGCTTGATCCATTGTAAGTTTGGGTTGATGCGGAACCATTCCAGGTGATGCCGGATGTATTTTTAGTCCCATACAAAATTTGCCCTGTGGAACTGTTGTAGATATTGCAGCCCACGCTAAGAGTATTCCCGTTCAGGTTCAATGAAGCGCCGCTCGCTATGGTTAAACCATAAAGGCTCTCGCTGGCAGTTAATGAAGGATAGGTGCTTAATCCGGACGGAATGATGAGATAGGCAGTTCCGGTGAAAGCGGGTAGCTGGCCCGTTGTGCCGGCTGTAGTATTATTCCAGTTTGCGGCCACGGTGGGATCGGAGCTGGTGGCGCCTGTCCATGTGTACACTAATGCGCCGGTTACTGCGGCGGCGTTTGCGGTATTAACAGCAGTTGAACCCACGGTGGTAAATGCAGCGGGGCTGCCCTGGTTAATGTATTCTGCTTTTATCCAATCACTTGTTTTGGCTACATTGGATACATGCACTTCATCAATCGTCCCGTTAAAATAATATTGGTTGCCGCCTTCGCCTGCGCCAATGTAGAACTGGCTGGTAGAGAAGGGATTGGTGGTTGAGCTTAATATCTCGTACTGCGAACCATCAACATAAGTGCTGAGCGTGGATCCGCTGTAAACCCCCTGAATATAATGCCAGGCGCCGACAGTGAAGACGGGAGGTGTCGGGCTTGATCCCCTGTCGATCGCGGTGCCTGATTCGGTTTCCGCAGTGTTGGTGCTGAACACACCCAACTTATATCCGCCTGTGCTGCTGCCCGCCGCGCCCTGGTTGGTCATCACTTTCTGATCGAGATTTATAGCGGATAATTTAACCCATGCTGAGATGGTGAATGTGCCGCTTATGTTAACTGCGGCGTTGGAGATAGTGGTGGACGAACCGTTGAACAAATAAGCGTTACCAATTTCGCCGGTTACCAGGTTGGCTGAAGTCATTCCATTCGTAGTGCCGGTATGTCCGTTTGCAGTGGCGTCGGTCGTTGAGCCCGTGTAAGTTGTTTCGGTAAAATGATATACTGCCTGGTAATCGCTTGCCCATGTTTTCTCATAAAATGCGGTATTGTGGGTGGTTGGGGGTGTTTCTGAACCGTAGTAAAACACCAGGCTCTTGTTTGTAGCGAAAGTCAAGGTGGGCACCTGCACCCAAACCAGCAGGGTTCCGGTTGTCTGGTTATAACTTTCAACCTGGTAATAGCATTCGGCGCCGCTCGTCGGGTCGTAAAAGGCGAAGTCGTAGTTGGGGCCGTTTGGATAATAGACTTTATCGGCGCAGGCTCCGGAAATGATGAGGTTATTGTCCTGGATAGTTAACAAGGCCGGGAAATTTGTGAGGTTTGAAGTTATCCCAAGCGACGTTGTATTTAAGGTAATGGGATCACTGAAAGCATAATTGCCATAGGAGCCAACGGTTACCGTTTGGGTTGACGTGGAAGAACAGCCCCCCGAATTGGTAACCGTAAGTGTAACTGTTTTTGCCCCTGATGACGACCAGTTAACGGTATACGGCCCGACGCCCGAACCTGAGACAATGGTGCCCCCGTTGAAACTCCAGGTGTATGTCGATGTGGCGGCATAGATGCCGGAATAGGTAATGGTTGCATTGGCGCCGATTGATACGGAAGATGTTGCCGTAAATGCCGATGAGGGGGCTGCATTAACAACTGCGGTAACACTTATGGTTGAAGGGCAGCCGCTGGAGGGCGTAACCGTACAGGTATAAGTGCCGGCCATAGCCGTGGTGGCGCTGGATGATACCGTAGGGTTTTGCGAAGAGGATGAATAGCTGCCGGGCCCTGACCATGAATAGGTGGCCCCGGCTACGGTATTCACCTGCAGTGAAAGCGCGCTGTTGGCACAAGCCGGAGTGCTGCCGGCGCCATACAATGTGTACACCTGCGAAGCCGGGATTGTAGTGTTGTAAACAGCTATGTCGTCCAGCGAACCTGTGAAATACAGGTCGGTGGGTTCGTTCGGCCATGCAGCCAGGTTGTTGTACCCAACGCGCCAGTAGCCAACAGCGGTGTAAGTTTCGGGCGCCGTCATGGTGGCGCTGGAGACCTGCAATGCGCCATCAACGTATAAACAGCTGCCGCTGGTTGTTGAGCAGGTGGCAACCGCGTGATGCCAGTTTCCATCGGCATAAGTTCCGGGAGTAGTAATTACGTTTGTTGTGCCGGTTGAGGTCGTATAAATACCGAAATAAAGGTAACCGGAGTCATCCATGTAAATGTGCCTGTCATACTGCGATCCTAACCCGGTTTTAGAAGCGCTGTATCCAACAAGCATGCCGCCGGCCGAGCTCGTTTTAAACCAAACGCTGATAGAAAAATTTTGCGGGCCGGGAGTCGCCTCGCCGGTGGTTGTTGATATGTACTGGCTGGTTCCGTTAAAGCTGTAGGCGCTATTAGCTGCGTTATACCTGTCGGTAGTGAGCGATGCGCCGCCCTGAACGGTGCCGGTGTTGCCGTTTCCGGAGACATCGTTGGCATTGCCGGAGAAAGGGTAGGATAGATATAGGCCGGTGGTTGGACTGGTAGGCGCTGTTGAAATTATTGCCTCCGAGCTAAAAGCGACTGCCGCGCCAGAACTGCGTGATCCTTCAACGGAAGAATAAGTATATGACGCATAGTAGGTACCAACCGTGCTTGGCGTGTAGGTTGTGCCGGTTGCAAGCGCCGTGCCACCTGTAGCAGCATTATACCAGTTGTACGTGCCGCCCGCCGGCAGGCCGCCCGATGCCGTAAGGGTTAACGATCCCTCGCAACCAGTGCCGGCTCCGCTAACGGTGGGCGTGGTTGGGTCGACCACGAATGCGCCGGCGGTTGAGCTATTTGTGCCGCCGTTATTTTCGGTATTGTTGATGGAAAACGAATAGCTTCCGGCAAGTGTGGCGGAAGTATAGGTGATCTTTAATGTAAAAGAGGTGGTAGTCGCCGGGTTGTACGCCCCGGTGCCGGTGGTATACGTGCCGGCATTTGGCGTAAATGTAACGGTAACGCCGGCCGGGGCGGTGCTCCAGCTCAACAGCAGGTCGTCATTTGCCTGTGCGAGTATCGTTGTAACTGTTGCTGATGTTAATGTAATGGTATACGTTACCGAGCCGGCGGAACCGTAGGTAACGGCTCCGGATTGAGATCCGACGGCGACGTTGGTGACCTTCTTCCTGTTGGCGAAAACGGGGTTATAGGAAATAAGAATAAGGCACAACAGGCTGAAAAAAATAAATAGAGGTCTCTTCATAGACTTGCAATCGCTAATGAAATATTGTTAAACCAGTTAAATTGACGGAATTAAGGACGGTCTGCATTCTAAGCGAAACCATCCTGGATGAAGGCAAAAGCCCTCATACCAATAATTTATCAAATCCTGATAGTGCTAATAGCCAGCGCGTTTGCAATTGAAAGGTGCAAGGTGCAAAGGTTGTGTGACCGTTCACAACTACCTGGAATGAGGCTAAATAACGAAGATTTGTCAATTTGACAGGTGACTTGTTACCAACATGTTAACATTTGGGTAGCTGAAAAACTAAGTTTTGAGTTATAAAAATAAAAAGAAAATTAATTAATTCTATTCGGACTAAAAAAATCGTCTGATTAGTTAAAACTTGAAAGTGATTTGCTGGCTTATAGTTTTATAAAGCTTCCTTCGCCGACGACTGTCTGATTGGTGTTATTGATAACTTTCACGACGTAGGTACCTGGCATAAAGCTGCCGACATCGGTTTGCCAGGTTTGCTGGTTGGTGGTGCTTTGTTTTACGACAGTGCCAAGTATATTGGTTATTTGGATGTTGTACGATAATGAAGATGTCAATGTGTATTCGTTTGAATTGAAACCGGGTGCGATATTGAGGTTAAGCGTCGTACTGGCTGGATTTGGATACACAACCAGGCCGGTCTTAACGAGGCTGGTGGTGGTGTTGCCATACATAATGGTAATGATGCTGGAATAAGTGATGTTGCCGTTAAGGTCGGTAATTTGCAGGCGGTACGAATTGGGGCCCGCTACCGGGTTTGCATCGAGATAGTTGTAGGCGCCCTGGCCATTGGACAAAAGGCCGTCGATAACGGTATAGCTGGCGCCGCCATCGGTGCTTCTCTGGAGAGCGAAATTGGTGTAATTGGCTTCGTTTTCGGTTAACCAGGCTATTTGCGAGCCGGCGGTCGCTTTTACGGCGGTGAAATTGAGAAGGTGCACCATGAGTGCCGGGTTTTCGCGAACCACCACCTGGAATCGGTTGGCGCCGAAGCTTGTGGTATCGGTCAGGTCGATATCAAATACATAATTGGTGTTATTTTTAATGTCGAGCGAGTCCTTTTTATAGGCGTCCATGAGCCAAATTTCGTACAGCGAAGGGATCGCCTCCAAATCCGTCCGCTGGAGGGTGTATTGCCCACTGGCGGCAGCAGAAACGCCCAGGGGAATTACCAGGTTGGCTGTACTTTTGGGCAGCGGGACCCATTTTACTGAAGCGTGTACGTTGTCGCTGCTGATTGCTGAGATCGACTGCGGCGCGCCGGCGCCCGCCAGCAATTTAGCATCTATCGTGTTGTTGAACGCGGTTGTGGCTCCTGTATTAAAGCCGATAACCATGTCGGTTTGATCGATGGCATCGGTCACCATATTGATCCGGATAAAACTCTCGTAGCCGGTTTGGGGCTGGGTACCTGCGGCTACACGCCTGGCCATCAGCAAATTGGTACTGGTGACCTGCGTTGCCGACTTAGCATTCTCGGTAAACGTAAGCGCTGAAGAGTGGTTGTTCGATTCTACGAAGAATCCCTGGCCACTCGGGATGATCTTGGTGGCTTTGCCGGTTGAAATTCCCGTTGTGGCATTATAGGTATCGTAGTTGCTGGTTATAGGGTCTAACAGGTAAATAGTAGGGTTTACGTTTGCTCCATAAATAGCAGCTGTTGAAACTGTATTGCTGAATGTGCTCCAATCTATCGAACTTGGGTAAGGATTACCCACGAGATTGAATCCACGCACCGGCGCGTTGCCGGAATTACTCGTCGAATAAAGCAAGCCCCCATAACCTGTCCATGAAACTACTGATATAGTCCCCTGGTTCAGATTTCCGGTAGTGCTAAAGGTTACGCTCTCCGGGGCCACGTATGGGGCGGTGGTTTTGCTCGGTGTTCCGGTAATGTGGGTTATTTTATCCCCGCGAAAGTAGAGCATGTACCCGCCGCCTTCGTAGACTTTCGCCGATCCATAAGTGGCATCAGTTGTGGTGATATGGCCGGTGGCAGCGGTATTGGATATGTTTGTTACCCCGATAAAATCTCCACCGGTAAACGAATGGCTGTTGGGCGTGTACCCCTCGTCAAATAAATATAGGCTCGGGTTGCCGGTGGTGGTTCCATAGGTAGAAGTGCAATCGGTAATAATGGTGCTGGCGCCCAGGTAATTCAGGCTAACCGGATAATTGCCGTTTCCGTCAACACCTTCATTTACCTGCGACGACATGAGGCGGTAATTGCGCGAAACCCAACGGCCCGAGCTGTACGCGCTTCCGCCCTGCACAAAGCGCTGGACGGTTACATTGCCTGATATGCTGTTGCCGGTGGGTATCGCAGCCACTGTCGCGGTGCCGGTCGTGTCGGAATTTAAAGTAAGGAGCCCATTGGTAGCCAGGGTACTGCTTCCGCTCATGGTGAGCGTTCCCGTGCTCGCAACATAAAATGCGCCGCTTGCCAGCGTTTTGGTGCCCCCACCGCTAAAGCCAACGCCATAGAATTTTGTCCCGGTACCCGAGCCGCCGGCAAGGGATTGTGTAGTGCCATTGAAGGTGACGGTAGGACTGCTGAGCGCCACGTAGTCGCCTGCATCATTGGCAAGCGTATTGGTAAAACTACCCGATATATTGAGCGCGCCGGACGATGCCGTTTTGATGCCTGAGCCCGAAAAACTGATATTGGCGTAACTAACGCCGGAAGCCAGACCCGTGATGGCGGCCGAGGTATAAACGGTTTGGGTGCCTGTCCCCGAATATTGAATGGTAGCGCCTGTATTGTTGAATGTGACCGTGTTGGTGCCCAGCGATGATAAACCCGACAAGGCCGTGGCATTGGTCAGTTGTAATGTGGCATTGGTCACCGCAATATTGGAAGTGCTGCCCGCCGTGTTAGTGGTTTGGAAATACCCCGGCAATAAAACCGTGCCGCTGGTAATATTAAAAGTTGCATTATCAGCATCAGTGCTGGCCACCTGCGACGTAAGGGTAATGTTTCCGCTGAGCGTGAGATTTGTAACCGACGAACTCAGCGCTTCAGTGTATGGATGACCTGCGATTGTTGTGTTGGCTATTACATTTATATCGGCCGCAGTGATCGTTCCGCTCCCGCCCAGTGTTGCTGTTAAATTCCGGTAGGCCTGGTTATCGCTTTGGTAGCTAATGTCGCCCGCAACTGCTAAGGTAATGCCGCTGTTAACTGATATCCCTGGTGCGATGCCGGCGGCGGTTCCCATAATAACAGAGCCTACACTGGTATTAGCCGAAACTATAGGCGTGTTGGTAAAAGGGTTCGATGTGCCGATAAGGGCCTGGTCCGTAGGGCCTGGAAGTACGCCGCCCGACCAATTGGTTGCAGTGCTCCATGCTGAGCTGATGGTGCCCACCCAAACAAATTGTTTGTAGCACGTGATGTAAACGGTTGTGCTGACGCTCGTGCTCGGGTTGAATGCTGAAACGGTATACGCTGTTTTGGGGGTAGAAGCTGTTGGCGTACCTGTAAAATCACCGGTGGTGCTATCGAAACTTAGCCCTGCCGGTAAGGCCGGTGTTACATAGTAGCCACCGGCAAGCGGGTATTTGTATAGCGTATTATTGGTATAATCGGATACGTATAAATTGCCTTTTGTGTCGGGCGCCAGCCCATCGGGTGCTGAAATGGTACCGTTGCTGATGGTAGTTAAGGCTGTGCCGCTTGAATTAAACACCCTTACGATGCTGTTACCCGAGTCGCCGATGTAAATATTGCCGGCGCCATCGCAGGTAATAACCCATGGATTCGTCAAGCCCGAGATGAGTGAAGTTGAAATTACCGTGCCGGTTGAGCTGTATTTGATAACCTTACCATTGGTATAGTTTAATACATAAATATTTCCGGATTGATCCACGGTGACGCCGCTGGGATTGTCAAGGTAGGTTGCAGCGATGGTTAAGGACTGGACGGTACCGCTGGTATTGTACTTCTTTACAGTATTGGCGCCGTCGTCGGCTAAATAAATATAGTTGGATGCGTCGATGGCCATGCCGTAGGCCAGGTTAAGACCTGTGATAATAGTTGATTGATAGACGCCGGCGGAATTAAATTTATATACGCATTTATTATTCTTGTCCAAAACATAGCAGTTGCCTGACGAGTCGAAAACGATGGATGACGGCTCGCTCATGGTAACCCCGGTGCCGAATGTGCCGATGTAGG
>Ga0302312_10002144_pt1 | contig 11598 bp, 9 predicted proteins | sample III_Palsa_N2_1_FD_200529 | JGI IMG/M metagenome (GOLD analysis project Ga0302312, IMG submission 200529) | Peat permafrost microbial communities from Stordalen Mire near Abisko, Sweden - III_Palsa_N2_1 | ecosystem: Environmental > Terrestrial > Soil > Palsa > Peat permafrost | place: Sweden...
ACTCGCCGCACAACCCGACGGGCGCCGTCCTGCGGCCTGAGGACATCGAACAACTGCGGAGCGTGGTGAAAGACACCCGCATCTTCATCCATTCCGATGAAGTATATGAACACCTGATCTTTGACCAGATCCCTCATCAATCCATCCTTCGATATCCGGACCTGCTGGAAAGAAGCTTTGTGTCCTTCTCGTTTGGAAAAGTCTTCCATTGCACCGGCTGGAAATTAGGCTACAGTGTGTCGCCCCCGGCCCTGATGCAGGAATTCCGGAAAGTACACCAGTTCAATTGTTTCAGCTGTCACACCCCTTCGCAGGTCGGACTGGCCCGATATCTGACCGATAAGGAATCCTATCTCGGCCTCAGTGCATTCGTACAGCAAAAGCGGGATTATTTCGGAACACTCATGGCGCAAACCAAATTCACCCCCCTGCCCTCTTACGGCAGCTATTTCCAGCTGTACAAATATGACCGCATCAGTGACGAGAGCGATAAAGATTTTGCCATCAGGATCACGAAGGAATATGGCGTCGCGAGTATTCCCGTATCGGTATTTTATCAAGAGGGGAAGGATGACAAAGTGGTCCGATTTTGCTTTTGCAAAAAAGAAGAGACGCTGGAAAAAGCCGTTGAACGCTTAATAAAAATAGCATGAGAAACGCTAACATTAATACACTGGTATTCGATCTCGGCGGAGTGCTGGTGGACTGGAACCCGGAATACCTCTATAACAAGATCATCCCGGATGAAAAGGAACGGCGCTGGTTCCTCTCCACCGTCTGCACCGGGGATTGGAATGAGCAGCAGGATGAAGGGCGGAGCCTGCAGGAGGGAACCGAACACCTCGTCCGGCAGTATCCCGAACATGAGGCGGCCATCCGGGCTTATTATGGTCGCTGGAAAGAGATGCTGGGCGGGCCCATCCATGAGACGGTAGAGATCTTCCGGGAACTGAAATTTCATACTTCGCTAAAACTATACGCGCTGACGAACTGGAGTGCGGAGACCTTCCCGGTGGCGCTGGAACTATACGATTTCCTGCATTGGTTCGACGGCCGGCTGGTATCGGGTGAAGAAAAGATCCGCAAGCCGTTCCCCGAAATTTATCGCCTGCTGATCGACCGTTTTAGCATCGATCCGACGAAAGCTATTTATGTAGACGACAATATCCGCAATGTGTTGCCGGCCCGGGAGCTGGGTTTTTACGGGATCCATTTTCGGACGCCTGAATTGTTCAAAGAAGAATTGAAAGGGTTGGGGATATTGTAAGCGCGCGCGGGCGGAGGTGCCGCGGCCGCGGATGCCGCGCCGGCCCTATTTCAACACCTGAAAGACGAGCAGGCTCATCACATACGCCAGTCCCGTCATATAGACCAGCTGAATGACCGGCCATTTCCAGGTGCGGGTCTCGCGCCGGACGACGGCCAGCGTGCTCATACACTGCATAGCCAGCACATAAAAGATCATCAGGGAAACGCCGCTGGCAAGGGTATAGACAGGGCTTCCGTCGTCGCGCCGGGCGGATTGCATGCGTTGGCGCAGGGTCTGCTGATCGGCATCCTTCCCCCCTTCGACGCTGTACAGTGTGGCCATGGTGCCGACAAAAACCTCACGGGCCGCAAAAGAAGTGATCAGTGCGATACCGATCTTCCAATCATAGCCCAGGGGACGGATCACCGGCTCGATGATATGGCCGAGCCGGCCGGCATAAGAATTTTCCAGCATCGCCGACTGTTTTTCCTTGTCCAGTTCGGCCGCCTGAGCCGGATGCTGTTGTTCCCGTACGTCATAAGCCGCCGCGATGGCCGACATCCTGCCGCCTGGACCAAAGCTGCTCATCGCCCACAGGATCAGGCTGATGACCATGATCACTTTCCCGGCATCCATGACGAATGTTTTGGCCTTATTGATCATCGTCACGACGACATTGTTCCAGCGCGGCGCCCGGTAGATCGGCAATTCCAGGATGAAAAAGCTCTTTTCCTTCAATCGGATAAACCATTTCGCCACATAGCTGACGATCATGGCCATGACCACACCCAGCATATATAGCGCCATCATCACCAACCCCTGCAGGCTGAAGATGCCCAGGACATCTTTCCGGGGAATGACGAGGGCGATCAGCATGGTGTACACCGGCAGGCGGGCGCTGCAGCTCATCAGCGGGGTAATCAGAATGGTCAGCAGCCTTTCCTTCCGGTTCTCTATATTCCGGGCGCTCATGATGGCGGGTATCGCACAGGCGAAACCGCTGATCATCGGCATGACGCTTTTTCCGTTCAGCCCAACTTTCCGCATGAGCTTATCCGTCAGAAAGCTTATCCTTGCCATATAGCCTGTATCTTCCAGAATGGTGATCAATCCGAATAAGATCATGATCTGGGGAACGAAGACGAGGATGCCGCTCAATCCGGCCAGGAGACCGTTGACCAGCAGGTTGCTCCACCATACAGTGGGCAGGTGTTGTCCCAGCCATCCGCCCAGGTGGGAGAAGGTCCAGTCGATGGCGTCCATGGGGAACTGGGCCATCCAGAATACGCTTTGGAACAGTAGGAAAAGAACACCCAGCAGGATAATATATCCCCAGGTCCGGTCGAGGAACAGCTTGTCGAGCCGTTCGGTGAACAGGGTCTTTTCGAGGGGGTCCGGCTCGGCGACGGTATGCTGCATGATCTGTTTGATCTTGCTATAGCGCGCGAGGATTTCTTCGGCCTGGGTGCGGGTGTGGTTGAAGTTGTGCGTGGATTCGATATTTTCAACGCCCGATTGCACGGCTGCGGTGAAATCAAAATGTTCGTGGTTGATCAGGTAGTGAATAGCCGTATAGTCGCTGATGTCGGGGAAAATATGTTTGACGTCCTGGATGGCGCCGGCCGCCAGACCATGGTTGCTGATGAAATCCCGGTGGACATTGTTCAGTTGACGGGCCCGCCATTCGACGACCTTTTTCAGCTGGGGGATACCTTTGTTCTTCCTGGGATTGACGATAACGATAGGGATGCCCAGCTCTCTTTCCAGGCCTTCCACATCGATCTCGATGCCTTTCTGGCCTGCGAGGTCCATCATCGTCAGTGCGACGACTACGGGTATTTTGAGGTCGATGATCTGCGAGCAGAACAGGAGGTTTCTTTTCAGGTTACTGGCATCTACCAGCAGGATGACCATATCGGCCTGTACGGAAGGGTCCTGGTTGAGCAGCACCTTGTAGGTCACCCATTCATCGGCCCTTTTCGGATAGAGGCTGTAGGTGCCGGGAAGGTCGATGATATTGACTTTCAGGCCGGGGGCAAGATCGCAGTTGCCGCTCTTTTTGTCGACAGTCACGCCGGGAAAATTGCCTACTTTCTGGTTAAGACCGGTCAGGGCGTTGAACAGAGAGCTTTTCCCGCTATTGGGATTGCCGACCAGTGCGATATGGAGGTTATTTTTTTTCAAACCGCGGAAAGCAAAGGTAAGCGGTTATGCGGGTGGGGGCTTACGAATTAAGGAACCTTACAGAACTATTAATTTTCCATTCTCGTACAGCGGGAGGACTGGCGCAGTGTCCGGCGTCAAACAATAGCGGATATCCTTTTCCAGCCCATAATTGTTCAGCCGGTGGTAATGGCTGGCATTCCTGTCCTTCATGAACTGGAACAGGTCATTCCTGGCGTCGAGGTAGATGGTTTCTGCTATCTGGGAAGAGTCGCAATTGATATGGAAATGCTCTTTGATCTGGTTGATGACGGCCCCTGCGAACAACTGGTCTTCGATATTGACCTTGTCCTTCCATGCGGCGCAGGCGAGTACAACAGGTTGGTTCTGAGCGATTAAATAATTACAAACGGCCCCGAGATTAGGGAAGGAACCGGTGATGATCTGTTCGGCGCCCCTGTCGAGGGCCATGTGCAGCAATTTGGTGCCATTGGTAGTGGTCAGCACCAGCGTTTTGCCTCCAATGAATTCCCGGGGGTATTCGAAAGGGGAATTGCCATGTTCCAGTCCTTCGGCGATCATTCCATCCCGTTCACCGGCGGTGATGCCGTCGATCTGACGTCCCAGCTCGATACACTTGGCTACACTATCCACGGGGATCACGCATTTCGCTCCATTATAAAGGGCAGTAGCGATAGTCGAAGTCGCGCGGAGAACGTCAATGATCACAACGACAGCGTGAGTTACATCGTATAAATGGAGCAAGGCAGGGGACAGGGCTGTATATAAGGCGGGTTTGGAATTTGTCATAATATTTCGGGGAGGCAGCTTAGAGCGATAAACACAAATGTAGGGGTTCAGGCTCGGTTATTTATCCAAAATGAATTTCCATTTTTCTGATTCTGCGTATTCTTTGATCATCTTGTTACGCGTTTCCAGCAAATTTTTCATATACCGGGTAAGGAACAGCTTTTCCGCCAATTTGCCGAGGGTACCATATGGGGATTCAAAAGTGAACAGATCGATGAGCAGTGTACCATTGACAATAGTCTTGAAATGATGTTCGTGCCGCATGCTTTTGAAATCCCCTGCAACCATTTCATCTGTAAAGGACAGCGGCGGGTTCATCGCCGTGATCTTTGACTTCAGCACCCTTGTCTTCCGGAGGTGCCGGGCCTTCCAGGTGACCGTCTCGTCCAGCTTGATCAGGCCACTGGTTGTTCCGGCGATAGCCTGTTCCCCGGTATGGGCCATAGATTTGCGGTGCAGTTCAATGCTCCGGGCAAGGTCAAAGACCCGTTGTGCCGGTGCTGCGACAAAGGTTGTCAGGTGAATGGTTGGCATGCCGCAATTATCAAGAAAAAATCATTCCAAGCTTGTTAACAGACCCAAAATCTCAGGAATATGTCTGGATGCGTTTAGCTGAAGGGAAACTTTACCACTTTCGCCTGTAAGAGTTTATCCCTTACTTTAACGTAAATCTTTGAGTCGATGCCGGCAAATGCTGTCCGGACATAGCCGATCCCGATGGCTTTGCCGAGAGAAGGGCTCTGCGTCCCGGAAGTCACCCTGCCAATCACAGCGCCTGCGACATCCTTGATCTCATAATCGTGGCGGGGGATGCCTTTTTCCACCATTTCGAAACCGACCAGTTTCTGTGCGGGGCCGGCGGCCTTCTGCCCTTCGAGTATCGGGCGGGCGGTGAAATCCTTGGTAAATTTTGTGATCCAGCCCAGGCCGGCTTCCAGCGGGGAGGTGTTGTCGTCGATATCATTACCGTAGAGACAATACCCCATTTCAAGCCGCAGGGTGTCCCTCGCCCCGAGGCCAATAGGCTTCAGCCCCTGTGGACCACCGATGTCGAAGATCTTGTTCCATATCTTTTCTGCCGCCCCGTCCTTATCCTCGAAATAGATTTCGATGCCCCCCGCGCCGGTATAACCGGTAGCGCTGATGATGACGTTATCGACACCGGCGAAGGCGCCTTTGACGAAAGTATAATAGGTGAGATTGAGGATATCGACAGGGGTCAGCGCCTGCATGATCCTGGTGGCATTGGGGCCCTGGATCGCCAGCAGACAGGTCTTATCGGAAATATTGTGCATTTCCGCCTTGTGGGTATTGTGCGAGGAGATCCATTTCCAATCCTTTTCTATGTTCGCAGCGTTGACCACCAGCATGTAGGCCTTGTTGGGGTCCAGGCAGTAGACGATGAGGTCGTCGACGATGCCGCCCTTTTCATTGGTCAGGGCGCTGTACTGAGCCTTGCCGGCGGTCAGTTTGGAGGCGTCGTTGGTGGTGACGCGCTGGATGAGGTCCAGGGCATGTTCGCCTTTCACGATGAATTCGCCCATGTGGCTGACGTCGAAAATCCCGGCATTGGTGCGAACGGCCTGGTGTTCGTCGTTGATGCCGGAGTAGCTGATGGGCATGTTATAGCCTGCAAATTCGGCCATTTTGGCGCCGAGCGCCAGGTGGAATTGCGTGAAAGGCGTACTCTTCATGGATTGTTTTTGAGCCGCAAATGTATGGAAAAAGACGGACGACAGGCCCGGAGCCCGAAGGGCAATTATTAAAAAGAGTCCCCCCGCAGACGCGGGGGGACGTATTCCAACTTCAACCAACGAGAGAAGTTTAAAGGGTATGGACCAGGGCCGTTAAAAGGCCAAGCTCTCCCCGGTAAGGCACGGTCAGCATAGTCGTGCTTTTGATCGCCGGTGAATCGGAATTGTTTTTATGGGCGGGTTTTTCGGGTCCCTGGTAGCGGTAGCCGTTGTGGTCGCTATTCTGTTTGTCATTCTGGTTCTGTTCCGGTTTTTCCTTCTTTTCCGGCTGTTCGGCCTTTTCTTTTTGTTCGGGCCGCTCAGGTTGCTCGGGTTTTTCGGAATCTTCGCGATCCTTCCGGCTGGACCGGACGAGCCCGGTTGCCGTCATCGTGTATTCCACATTGCTGTTCCAGGGGTAGGTGTTGTCGAGGTCGGTTTGATCTTCCCAGGTATCCTCATCACCGTCGCTCCAGTGAATGTGGCGGTGATTGCCGCTGAGGTTGAACCACCGGAAGGACCGAACCGAATTGTCGATGATGATCCTTTTGCCGACCGGGACGGAGATGGCGACCAGTACCTGCTGGTTACGGAATTTTTGATTTTTGCTGATGGGGAACCCGGCAGGCAGGCTGAGAACGCTGTCGGATTGCTGGACAGGGTAGGAGATCTGCTGCGCAAGCTCCGACGCGGTACGGGAGTTGTCACTGCGGCTGAAGCGGTATACCTTAATATGGTATTGGGCGTCATCGCTTTTCAAAACATCGACTTTAACGGTGGTCAGCAGGATGCTGTCGTCATTGAAAATGTAGAAGGGCGCGCGATGCTTCCAGTCCCAGTCATCATCATTGAACCACCAATCGGTGTCATAGACCCGGCCGCTACGGGGCGCCGACCTGACCATCAGTTTATTTTGGGAAGGCTGGGACATGGTGATCTCTTCTTCCGTATGCTGACGGGACCGGAAACTGTTCATGACCATGCCGGCCAGTGCGATGAAGCAGAACAGACCGATGACCCATAAGGTAGCGAAGGTATAGCCCAGGTAATGTGTGCGGGACCGTGTACCGGTTATCCGCCGGATCAACCAGGTCAGCAACGCTAAAACGGGGCTCAGGAAGAAGAGGAGGAAGGCGGCCCAGGCCAGGAAGTTCTGCCAGAACCCTGACAGGATATAACTCTTCAGGTCCAGGATGCCGTCACCTGCGAAGATGAGGCTGACGAGGGCGATCGTCACGCCGAAAGCGATCATCCCGGCGATAAAGAGGAAGAAAGCTTTGAAAAGGACGCCGACGGCGTGACCGAAACCGCTGCCGCCCTTCCGGGCATAGGCGCCGGTTTCGCTGCTGAAAGTCTGGATATTTTGCTTGATCTGCGGGCCCATCTCCTTAAACCTGTCCCCCATTTCCTTGCCCATATCCTTTGCCCGTTTGTTAAAGCCTTCCAGGTCACTTTTCACGGTGTTTTTAATAGATTCCAGGTCCACTTTCTCTCCGCGCATTTCCAGCTTGTCGGAGGCGGTGACCGCTTCCGGCAACACCATCCACAGGACAATGTAGGCGATGAACAGGGTGCCGCCAAACCCGCCGGTGATGAATTCAGGACTGGAGTAATGGAAGTGTGCATGAGCCCAGAAGGCGCTCCCGATAAGCGACGAAATGACGCTGAGGATAATCGGAAGGGCGAAGATCAACCTGGGTATCCATACTTCAATATGGAAGTAGGCTGCCATGCCGCTGGCGACGCCGCCGATGACCCGGTCATCAGGGTTCCGGTATAGTCTTTTGCGGACGACGGCGGGTAAGGACTTTGTCGGCAGAACCATCCAGAGGACGAAGTACAGGAGAAACCCAAGTCCCCAGCCGAAGCTGATGAGGACGAAGATGATGCGGACTACCGCGGGATCGAGGCGGAGATAGTTAGCCAGTCCGCCGCAAACCCCACCAAGGATCTTGTCGTTTTCGGCACGGTATAGCCTGCGGGGTTCCGCAGTATTATATTGCCAGCCACCCTGCTGAGAAGCACCCGTGGCCCCTGCACCTGATGTACCTGCGCCCGAAGCGCCCGCACCGGTGGCTGAGCTGCTGCCAGTAGCGCCCTGTTGGGAGGCGCCGGCCGTGGGGCTGGTCTCATCGTCTGCCTCGAAGTCTTCCGGGCGGCCCATGCTGGCGATGATGCTGTTGACATCGTCGTCGGTGATGCAGGCGGCGCCCTTCTTCAATTTGTCGGCGAAGAGCTCGGAGAAGCGATTTTCTATATCGCTGATGATCTCGTCGCGGCCTTCCTCGCGGGCGAAATACCGGCGCAGGCTCTCGATGTACTGCTGCAGGATCTCATAGGCAGTCTCTTCTATAGGGATCACCCGACTATGGAAGTTTATGTTAATAATCTTTTTCATGAGTTATGTAATTTGGCGGTTGAAATGTAGAAGTGTGTCAGCTTCATTTGGTTAGGGATCATTTTTTGGTCAGGGCGTGGACGGCATTGGCCAGCTCGTTCCAGGTCGCTTCCAGTTCGCCGTAGAAAGTCTCTCCTTTCGGCGTCAGGCAAAAATATTTGCGGGGCGGCCCCGAGTTGCTTTCTACCCAGCGGTAGGTTAGCATATCGGCGTTTTTAAGTCGGGTTAAAAGGGGGTAAAGGGTCCCTTCCAGGATATTCAGGTTGGCGGCTTTCATTTCTTCTACTATGTCAGAAGGGTAGGCTTCACCGCGCCTGATCACCGAGAGGATGCAGAATTCCAGGATTCCTTTACGCATCTGGCTTTGGGTATTCTCGATATTCATACGCTGTCTGTTTTAATTGACAACCTAAAGATATGTACTTTACTAGTACTATGCAACACAAAGTACTGATCTAAGGAAGGTAACTTTCATGGGCTAGTAATATATGATGCCTTAAAAATGAGCAGGGACGCGGGTTACGGGCCTGCCGGGCGTGATCAGGGCGAATTTCGAGAAAGGGATGAAAGGCGAATTTCGAGGATGGGCGAGGAAAGTTCGCATTTTGCGAACTTTTGCGCGCGGGGACGGTCGGGGGCCCACAGGCGGCGCCTATTTCTTCAACCCGATCTCTCTCAAGCGTTCGTCGAGGTATTCACCTGCCGTTACGTCGGGGTATTCTTTGGGATGTGTGCCATCGATACAGCCGGAGAGGCAGGCCAGGCTCATGCTGCTTTTCGGATGAAGGAAGAAAGGAATGGAAAAGCGGGAAGTGCCCCATAGTTCCCTTGGGGGGTTCACGACCCGGTGGGTAGTGGATTTCAGCTTATTATTGGTCAGCCGTTGCAGCATATCGCCCACATTGACGACGATCTGTTCGGGCAGGGAAGTGACCGGGACCCACTCGTTTTGTTTGGAGAGGATCTGGAGTCCGTCCGCTGAGGCGCCGACCAGCAGGGTGATCAGGTTGATATCTTCATGCTGTTCAGCCCGGATAGCCGACCGGGGCTCGTCTTTGATGGGAGGATAGTGAATGGCCCTGAGGATAGAGTTGCCATTGTGGATAAAGGGGTCGAAGTAATGCTCATCTAAACCCAGGTACAGCGCGATGGCCCTTAACAACAGCGTCCCGGACGTTTCGAAAGACCGGTAAGCCGTGGAAAAAACAGGGTTGAACCCGGATAATTCCTTCACGATCACATTATCGGGATATTCCGACCGGATGGGGTCGCCGTCTTCTACGGTCTGGCCGAACTGGAAAAATTCCTTCAGATCGGGTGCGGTGCTGCCTTTCGCATGTTCTTTGCCGAAAGAGGTATAGCCCCGTTGACCGGCCAATCCGGCGATCTCATATTTGCGCTTGGTATCGGGCGGCAGGGAAAAGAATTCTTTGGTATTCCTATATAGTCCATCGATGGTTTCCGGGGGGATCCCATGATTCTTAACGGCCACGAAGCCGACTTCTTCATAGGCCTTGCCTAATTGGCTGACGAAGGCTGCTTTTTGTTTCGCATCGCCGGAAAATCCGGCCAGGTCGACTACAGGAATGGCCATTGCACTAAGGTTTGAACGATGAAGGTAAAAAAATTTTCAAGACGGTTGCCCCGAAGGCAAAAACTAAAATTCGGCGCTTTTAGGGGCGCGGGGGAAAGCGATCACGTCCCGGATATTTGTCATGCCGGTCACGAACTGCATCATCCTTTCGAATCCCAGCCCGAAGCCTGCATGCGGCACGGTCCCGAACCGCCGGGTATCGAGGTACCACCACATCTCGTCTACCGGGATATGCATTTCCTCCATCCTGGCCTTCAGCCGGTCAAGCCGTTCTTCTCTTTGAGAACCGCCGACGAGCTCGCCGATACCGGGGACAAGGATGTCCATGGCTGCGACTGTTTTGCCGTCGTCATTCTGCCGCATATAGAAGGCCTTGATCTCCTTTGGATAGCCGGTGACGATGACAGGCTTTTTGAAATGCTTTTCGACGAGATACCGTTCGTGTTCACTCTGCAGGTCGATGCCCCATTTTACTTCGTACTTGAATTTCTTCTTTTTATAGGCGGGCGATTGCAGCAGGATGTCGATGGCCTCGGTGTAAGAGATCCGCTGAAATTCATTTGACAGCACAAATTCCAGCTTTTCGATCAGTCCCAGTTCGCCTCTCTCCTCCTGTGGCCGTTGTTTTTCTTCTTCAGCCAGTCTTTGTGCGAGGAATTCCAGGTCTTCGCGGTTATGGTCCATGACATACCGGATCAGATAGCGGATAAAGGCTTCTGCGAGGTTCATGTTGTCTTCGAGATCATAAAAGGCCATTTCCGGTTCGATCATCCAGAATTCCGCCAGGTGGCGGGCGGTGTTGGAATTTTCTGCCCGGAAAGTGGGGCCGAAGGTATAGATCTCGCTGAGCGCGGTAGCACCGAGCTCGCCTTCCAACTGGCCGCTGACGGTTAGGTTCGCAGCCCGGCCGAAAAAGTCTTCATTGAAGTCGACAGTGCCGTCTTCCTTGCGCGGGGTGTGATCGAAGGGCAGTGTACTGACGCGGAACATTTCTCCGGCGCCTTCGGCGTCAGAGGCGGTGATGATAGGTGTATGGAGATAGAGGAACCCTCTTTCATTGTAGAACTGATGCGTCGCAAAAGCGAGGGCATGCCGGATGCGGAAGATGGCGCCAAAAGTATTGGTGCGAAAACGCAGGTGAGCGATCTCCCGCAGGTATTCGAGACTGGGCCTGTTCTTCAGCTGCAAGGGATAAGTGTCGGGGTTGCATTCGCCGAGAACCTCGATGGTAGTGGCTTTTACTTCCACCGCCTGGCCTTTGCCGAGGGAGGCGACAAGCCGGCCGGTCACCTTGAGCGAAGCCCCGGGAGTGATCTTTTTAAGCAGGTCATCGTCATATGCACCCAGTTCTGCCACTACCTGCAGATTATTGTTGGTAGAACCATCGTTGAGGGCGATAAACTGGTTGTTACGGAAGCTTCGTACCCATCCCATGACGGTCACTTCCTGGTTGTCAGGCGTCGTGGCCAAAAGCGCTGCAACTTTCACTCTTGTGTTGAACATGGCGCAAATATCCCCTGAAACCCAACCCTTTTCAAAATTTTTTTTGATTTTTGCGATATATATGCTAAAATTGCAGTGTTATTAAGCTGATTAGTTTCCTTTTCCATGCTCACAGCTCGTCAGTTTTAACTCATTCTGTTCATATTAA
>Ga0302312_10002145_pt1 | contig 11597 bp, 6 predicted proteins | sample III_Palsa_N2_1_FD_200529 | JGI IMG/M metagenome (GOLD analysis project Ga0302312, IMG submission 200529) | Peat permafrost microbial communities from Stordalen Mire near Abisko, Sweden - III_Palsa_N2_1 | ecosystem: Environmental > Terrestrial > Soil > Palsa > Peat permafrost | place: Sweden...
CATCGCCGGCGCCGTACCGCAGATCGATCTCTTCGAGATGAGCGACGACCAGTGGAAAGCCGGCATGGAACTCAAACTGCATGGCGCGCGCCGCATCACAATCCGTGCCTGGGAGGCCCTGAAGCAGCCACAGGGCTCAGTCGTCTTCATGTCCGGCAGCGCCGCTCTCGATCCTAAGCCCGGCTTCGCCGCTGTAGCCGCTACCAACGCCGCCATCACAGCACTCGCAAAGGCCTTCGCCGAACAAGGCATCAAGGATGGCGTGCAGGTGAACAGCATCGTCCCCGGCGCCGTCATGACAGGTCGCCGCCGTTCCTTCCTCGAGAAGTGGGCGCCAGCCCACGACATGACCCTCGACGAAGCAACGAAGAAGTTCCCACAAGAAGCAGGTATCAGCCGCTACGGCAAGCCAGAAGAGATCGCCGAGCTCCTCGGGTTCATGGTCTCACCTGCAGCAAAGTGGATGATTGGTACATCGGTCCGCATGGATGGCGGAGAAGTGAAAGGAATTTAGATTTGCTCAGATGAGTAACGATAAACGCTCCAGGCTCCTGGTATCCCGGCATAGAGGCCCCATCAGAATCCCCGGACACTGGCCGACTTATGAGGACCAACATTGCTTGACTATCTTAGGCGTCGATCCTCTTTCTTATTGAACTATGGACTGGATAACCTCGAAGAGGTTACCCCAGGGATCTGCAAAGAACGCGACGCGGAGACCCATTGCGGGTACGTCGTGTGGCTCGCTGGCGATGGTCACGTCGCGGCGCTTCAATTCGTCGATGACGGCATCAACGCTATCGACGCTGAAACCAGGGTGGTGCCACCCAGACATGTTGTAGCTGTCATGCAGATTCTCATAAGTGGGGCGTTCCGCTGCGCCCGGGCCGGCCATCAGCTCGAAATGAAAACTATCGTCCCCGGCAGGATAAAGAAAGCCGAAGCTGAGTCCGGCTACGGACACCGTTTGCTTCGACCGAAAATCGAGCTTGTCGGCATACCAGGCAACCGCCATGTCGAAGTCCGGCCCGCGAATGGCTGCGTGGTTGATCTTCAAAGAAGCAAGCGGGCTAGAGGCAGGTAGCGTGCTGAGTGTGGTCATTGTTTTTCCTTAAGGAACACCGTTATCGCCAAATTACAGCGCCCTCGTTTTGAGCCAAGAACGCATGGCGTCGATCACTTCTGCCTTGCGTTCGAGAGGCAGCCAATGGCCCGAAGGCAGACTGGTCACGGTAAGGTCCTGACACGCGTTGCGCATTGGCTCGCCGAAACGGTTGTGGTTGATATCGCAGAGGCCGTCGAAGTCGCCGTTAATAAACAGCACCGGCTGGCGCAGCCTGCCGCCATCCGGCGCCTCGTGCGCGTAGGCGATGTTGGCGATGTCGTTCAAATACCAGGAGTTTCCGGGCCGGAATCCGGTGATACGGAAGGCTTCCACCAGAGTTTTAAAGTCCGCAGAAGGCCAGAGGGCGAGATCAGGCTGCACGGTTGGGGCATGGTGCGCGGAGCCGAACCAACCACCATTGTGCGTAATCATCGCAGAGCGGTACACCTTGCCCACGGATTCGGGGTTCCCGCTGCGGTATATCGCCGCGAGGCTCGCCGGGATGTCAGTATCGAAGTCGGTGACCGTCTGTTCGAAGTGGGTCAGGTAGAAGCGGTAGTAGTCCCACTGTCCGTCCGGATACTGATCGGCGGGGTAGAGCTGGCGGTCTACGAGCGGCAGGAGATTGGGTAGCGCGAAGGCTGAGTCACCCGGCGATTATGCGCTCACCGGTACCGCGATCATGGTCCAGCCCAAACTCGATGAGTGCATTGGCCTGTTGTCGATAGTCGAGGTTTCGCAGTGCAAGTGGTCATTAACATAAGACGACTGGGCTCTACCTCTTCACCACCCTTGCTTTAGATCGAGTTGGAATTGCAGAGTCTTTCGTATCCTTGAAGCAGGTCAACAGCCCTAGCACAAAGGTGAGGCCAAACAAACGTCCGGTTCCGGCGGTAGGCCAGGTTGTCGCATTTCGCAGGGGTCGCTGTAACGATTCACTCTCGTTACCGGCGTAGTTGCGCCGAGCTGAGGGTCCAATCTCCGGACTGGACCTTCCCTCATTGGATGCGGTCAGCAAACAACTGTAAATGAGGCAGAGTCCATCCCTCCCAACAAGATATAAGTTAACCATTCAAAATCATCGGCTTAGCTGCGTGGCGGATGTTTTCTGTATAACGTATGCTTGCAAAACCCCACTAACTATATGACGTATGCTCGCAAAGCCCATCATTTAAAGAGGACGCTGATCGCCGGCATTACACATACTTTCCGAAGAGGCAAATCGTTTCAGCGACATGAGCGAATGCCTACATGCTGGTGTAGCTGGCTTCAGTCGCGGAAGGCATTTAGCCTACAGCCGGCAACTTCGTATCTCTCACCGACCGATTCCGGCAGAACTGAGGAACGTATTAAACCACGAGCCACGCTCCTGTGCTTCGACTGGATCTATTGCAGACAGCGACTACCCATTGAATAGTTTTCAGGAACAAATTTGATTTCCCCGCTAAAAAGAGGTTGATCATGAAACGGCTCCTTATCCCCGGTTCACTTGGGCTGCTGGCTCTCCTGTTGCCAACATCGGCCATGCCCAAGACGGTACAAGTCGTTCTGCCGGCAACCTCGGAATCGAATCGTGCTGTCCATGCGGCGCAGCAGGCTAGTCGTGGGGAATCGCATCCTCACTCCAGGAAATCTGCAGCGGCAATTCCGGGGGATGCGCCTAAGGCTTCCAACCCCGGGCGGAAACTACCTCTTGATTTTGAAGCGAATCGAGGCCAGGCAGCGGGGCAGTATGCGTTCGTCGCTCGTGGTCCGGCGTATGCACTGGGGCTCTCTTCGACGGAGATTGCACTTTCTCTCAATCGTCCGCGAGAGACGGCTCAAGTAGGTTCGCTGCCGGCGGTTCTCGGTGGCCGCGCCGGTAACGGAACTGCCGCTGTGGATCATGCTCAACTTCATTTGCGGCTCATCGGTGCGAGTAAGAGCTCTCCGGTTTCAGGACTGGATCAGAAGGCCGGGGTAAGCAACTACTTCATCGGCAACGATCCCTCGAAATGGCAGACGCATGTGCCGCACTATGGGCGCGTGAAGCTGGACAGAGTTTACCCGGGAATCGATCTTGTCTTTTACGGGAACCCGCAGGAGCTGGAGTACGACTTCAAGGTCGCGCCTGGGTCCGATCCGGGGGCGATCCATCTTGCGCCGGACGGAGCGCCGGTCGCGCTCGATGGCGAGGGCAACCTGGTACTGAAGACTGCTGGGGGAGAGGTCAAGCTGAAACGTCCGATTTCCTACCAGGACAAGAACGGAACTCGTAGAGCTGTCGAGAGTCGCTTCGAGCTGGAGGCAGACCAAACGATACGGCTCGCGCTCGGCGCATACGACCATAGTCGGGAGCTCGTCATCGATCCGGTGCTGAGCTATGCTGCAGCATTTGGCGGCTCTTTCGGCAACCAGGCCCTCGGGATGGATGTCGATGCGGCGGGGAACGTTTACCTTACCGGAAACTCCTGCGCCGTCGACTTTCCCACGACAGCGGGAAGTTTTCAAAACCCGACGACCGATCCGACGAGCGATGCCTGCCAGGATGGGTTCGCCCTCAAGCTCGACCCGACGGCATCCCAACTAATCTATTCGGACTATTTTGGGGGCACGGGGGCAAGCACCGGAACCCACGTCGCCGTGGATGCGGCCGGAGATTTATTCGTGACCGGCGCTACGACGTCTCCAAATTTTCCACTGACGAGCAACATCGGACCATTGGCGCCGCAGCCGTGCCCGCTGATTCAAGCTCCGCAGGACTGTCCGGACGGCTTCGTCCTGAAGCTTTCACCGGACGGTTCGACGATGGCGTTTTCGACGTTGCTGGGTGGCAACGAGGCGACGGTAGGGTACCAGTTGAAGCTGAATCCGGTGACCGGCGATGTTGACGTGCTGGGAATGACGGATTCATCGAATTTCCAGCCTGCCATGACTGGCCCACAGACCACCTATCAGGGCGGGACGTGCGACGACAACGCCTGCTTGAGCGGTTTTCTGTTGGGGTTGGACCCGTTGAGCGGCGCGTTGCGCTATGGAACGTTTTTGGGCGGCGCAGGCAACAACTTCGATGCCGGACTTGGCTTCGATATGCTTGGCAACATTTACGTGGCTGGGGCGACTCAGCCTCCTCTCTCAAGCAGCCTGGGCAACGTGACGAAGACGTATCCCCCTGCAGGAGGCGCGGCCGCCGGAGGCATGGACATCGTCGTGGCTCAGCTGAAGCTGAGTCAAAGTAAGTTAAGCATGGGATACCTTACGCTGATCCAGGGCGAAGGCGACGATATGCCGAGTGGGCTTGCTGTCGATGCGTCGGGCAATGCTTATCTCACGGGCTCTACTTCATCGAAGAGTCTTCCGGTTACTTCGGGCGCCTACCAGACCTCTACCAGCTCAACTAACGGACAAGGGTGCCTATGGTCGTTCTATCCCCCCGTGAGTTGCGGCACGATGTTTGTCGGGAAACTCGATTCAACAGGCGCTCTTTCGTTCCTGACTTACCTGGGCGGCAGCGGCACCGATTGGGGCGAAGCAATCTCGGTCGACTCACTGGGCGACATCTGGTTAACCGGGGCGACCAGCTCCAACGATTTCCCATTTAGTGCGAACGCCTATGGCCTGAGCACCTATTATTCCATTACTCCTCTCCTGGCAGAGATGACCAACAACGGAGCTACGCTGACATTTGCCTCACCGGTTGCAGGATCCAATGGCCGCGCCGCAGATTTGAAGGTCGACAGCAGTAATAACGTTTATGTGACGGGCTATGCGTCCCTGGTTTCGACCACGCCGGGCACCTATTCCACCAGTTCGCCTTCGTCCCTGCTTTCGGGGAACAATCCCGTGTTCGTAGAAAAGTGGGTAGACAATCCGGAGCCAGTGATGACGGTCTCTGCCACATCGCTCAACTTCGGCCCGACCATGATTGGCAGCACGAGTGAGCCGCAGACCGTAACCATTTCGAACACGGGGGCAGGGCCTCTCCAGCTAGGGATTCAAACAACTGCATCCGCGAGTCCATTCCTGGTAACGGACGATTGCGGAGCCACGCTCGCACCAAACTCTTCCTGCACGTTGACGGTCAGCCTTCAGCCGTTCCCATCTCCACCCAACTGCAGCGTCGCGAACGGCTGCGATCCTCAGCCCGATTCGGGGACCATTGTCATCCAGAACAATGCTCCCTCCGGAACGCAAACGGTAGCCTTGACCGGAACGTCAGGCGTCGGTCCTGTGGTTGCGATCGCCCCGAGGGCAGTCACATTCCCTTCCCAGATTGCCGGCACCTCCAGTGCGGGGGATAGCGGAATTCCCGGCGCTACACAATATGTGCAGCTCTCGAATCTGGGGGATATCAACCTGGTCCTTGCGAGCGCCACCCTGGGCGGGGCCAACGCCGCAGACTTCCAGTTGACGAATCAGTGCCCACCTTCGCTTCCTCCCGGCTTTGAGAGTGGATGCCAGCTCTCGATCGTTTTCAGCCCCGCCGCTTCTGCCACAGGGACTCGAACGGCAACACTCAACTTCGTCGACAACGCAGCCGATAGTCCGCAGTCGATTACCATCTCCGGGACCGTGGCCGGAGCGTCGCCCGCTTTTTACTACTTTCCGAATCCCGTTACGTTCCCTTATGCCCTCATCGGCGGGTACGCCTATTCTTCACAGGCCGTCGTTGATGTCACAAACGTCTCTACGACGCAAGTGCAGGTTACTGGAGCGACGATCACGGGGACGAACGCCGCAGATTTCAACTTGCTGCGGATAATTGGTGAATCCGCCAACGAAGCCGAAATGAATTTCTACTTCAACCCAACCTCTGGTCCTCATGGTCCAAGAACCGCGACGGCCACGCTGATCACCAGTCCTCCCACGACCGGTCTGGCGCCGATCACATTGCAGGGCGTGGCAGCGACCGCCAGTGATCCTAGCATCATCCTCTACACCTATCCCTCACCCATGGATCTAGGCAGCGTGCAAGTGGGCCAAAGTTCGCAGAATGGGAGCACCTATCTCACGATCTGGAATCCTGGCAGCACCTGCGCCGAAGGAGTAGATCCACCCTGCGGCGGTTCGCTGATTATTTCCTCCATCGTATCCGGGCTGAGCGACTACACGGTCGTCGCCCAGACGGGCTCTCCCGCCTATTGCACCACGCCATTCCCTCTGACGTTGCCCCCGCAGGCCCTATGCGGCTTCTACATCGTCTTCGCCCCGACCCAGGCAGGACCGCGCAACACCAACCTCACAATCAACTCAAACGATCCAGGCGGCCCGGTGGTCATTCCGGTCACGGGCGTTGGCCTCGCGCTGCCCCTTGGCGACCTCTCCGCCACTGCTCTGAACTTCGGCTACGCGGCGATCGGCGTGGCAAGCCCGCCGCTGACCGTGAGCTTGCAAAATACGGCGTCGGTCCCGCTTGCGGTCTCGGGTGTTACGTCGTCAGCCAATTACGAGGTTGCCTCGAACACCTGCTCAGCGACGGTCGCGCCCGGAGCTTCCTGCACCATCGGTGTGACCTTCACGCCGCCAACAGCAGGAGCGTTCAACGGAACGCTCACCGTCTCCGACAACGATGCCTTCGGCGGCCAGCAGACGGTCGCCCTCAACGGCATCGGCGCGACTGGACCGTCGCTCATGATTGTTCCCCCGACGGTCAACTTCCCCAACCAGCCGAACAACACAGTAGGACCTCCCGAGGCGGTTACGCTGACCAACTTCGGCGATACTGCCGTCGCGTTTCCAACCAATGCCTTCGTCGCATCCTCCCCATACTTGAACGTCGCGACGCCCCAGTATGTGGTCGCCAGCAACACCTGCGGAACGAGCCTTGCGGTGCACGCCAGTTGCGTCGTCAACCTGGAGTTCGCACCAACGGCTCCCGCGTTTCCTCCCCTTCCTGCGGGCGAACCCGGAACGCTCACCCTGACGGACAGCGCCCGCTTCAGCCCGCAGCGGGTCTACCTCTCCGGGACCGTCGTTCAAGGTGGCTCGAATCAAACGATGACAAGCTTGACGTCCTCGCTCAATCCGGCGGCCCCCGGGCAACCGATCACCTTTACCGCTGCGGTGGCTGGAACGACGACCAACTCTCCGATCCCGACAGGCAGCGTGACCTTCATGGACGGCACCACAGTACTCGGAACGGCAATGCTGAACGGCAGTGCGCAGACTACCTTTACCACGTCGTCGCTCAGCGCTGGATCTCACTCCATTACCGCCATCTATGGCTCCGATGCAAACTATGCCACTTCAACTTCTGCCGTGCTGACGGAGGTGGTGAACGGTCCAGCTACAGTGGGTACGACAACGATACTGGCGGGCTCGCCGAATCCTGCGACAGTGGGACAAACCGTGACGCTGACCGCAACTGTTGCTGAGGTAGGTGGCAGCGGCGTCCCCACCGGAACAGTTACTTTCTACGATGGGACAACCAGCCTGGGAATGGGCACCCTCACATCCGGGATAGCCACATACTCCTCCACCAGCCTGGCCATGGGTGCGCATTCCATCACCGCGAGCTACAGCGGAGATGCAAGCAACTCATCTTCCACCTCCTCCGCTATCACGATCAACGTAATGGCTGCTGCGCTGGCGACAACTGCGACGACGCTGACTGCATCTGCCGCCACGGCCGTCAGCGGGACAGCCATTACGTTCACTGTCGCGGTCAAAGAAACCTCCGGCACGGCAGTACCGACCGGGACAGTCACTTTCTACGATGGGCAGACCAGCCTCGGAACGGGTGTTCTTTCCTCTGGCAACGCAACCTATTCCACCAGCAGCCTGGCCGTGGCTACGCACTCCATCACGGCCAGCTACGGCGGAGATGCAAGCAACTCATCTTCCACCTCATCTGCCGTCACCGTCACAGTGACCGCCGCTGGGGCGCCAGACTTCAATCTGGCCGTCTCGGGGACGAGTGATCAAACCGTGAAACCGGGCCAGTCCGCTTCCTACAGTTTGAGTGTGGCGCCGCTCAATGGCTCTTACCCCGGAGCAGTCACTTTCGCGGCCAGCGGTCTGCCGACGGGAGCAACGGTGAGTTTCTCGCCATCAACTATAGCTTCCAACAGCGGAGCGCAGACTATCGCCATGACGATCCAGACGTCCGCCGCTTCGGCGATGGAGAGCGCTCCTGCACCGTTCGCAGGGCGCGGGCTAAGGTCCGTTGCATGGGCGGTTCTGCTGTTGCCGTTGTTTGGCGTCGTCGGGATGCGAAGGCGGAGAGACAAGCTTGTCCGAATCCTCTTCCTCGCCTCGCTGATCTTGGGCGGCATCGTGGTCAGCGGGACATTGACGGGCTGCGGTTCCACGAAGCAGGCGGAGAAGATCTATAGCGTGACGATTACAGCCACCAGTGGAAGCCTGCAGCACTCCGCCACCGTTACTCTCAACATCCAGTGATACCGATGTAGATCAAATGCGCAGACGTTGACAGCGTTCTGCTCCTTGGGCAGACCGCTAATGACGGGACCGTCTGCGCGCAGGCTGTCCGAGAGCAACTGTGGCCATCTGGAGCCGGCTGTCACGTATGACGCTGTTGTCGAACCAGACCACCAGTGACACATCTTGGCTATGATATGGCTGCTCGCAGGTTGTCTTTGTCCTCAGATTCAGCTGGCTTCACTAATACGCTATTCCCTCTCAGTGAGTGGTAAATCACCGAGTCACTCATTGAGACAATTGATTACTTCCGAGAAGCCGACTTCCCGGTACCAATCCGGCGTCGGTGAGTGCATTGGCGATTTGTCGCTCATGGAGATCACAGCTGACGAGAACGGTGTCTATTGGGACTGACTGTGGTCTTCCAATCCACGTTTGAGGTATTCCCCTGGGCTGGCTCCCACCACTCGTTTGAAGGCCTTACTGAATGCCGCATCGGACTCGTAACCGACGATTCGAGCAACGTCGACGTGCTTCTTGTCACGCTGTTCGAGTAGCTGCATCGCCTTCTGCATCCGCCACTCGGTTACGTATTCCAACGGTGTCTGTCCGAGCAGATCTTTGAAACGCAGTGCGAATGCGGATCGAGACATGCCCGCTGCTTCGGCCAGAGACTCGACTGTCCATGGCGCGCCCACTCGATCGTGAAAGGCAGTCAGGGCAGCACCGATTTGAGAATCGAATACAGCACGAAGCCATCCTTGTTTGCGTTCCGGTTCCGACGCGATGTATGCCCGCAGCACCTGGATAAAGAGAACCTCGGCGAGGCGCGTCGCGACGATTTCAGACCCTGGCACCTGGTCTGCCATCTCTGACGCCAGCGACTGCATGGTGTTGTGAAGAGCGAACGTGCGTGCCTGATCGGCCCTGATCAGAATGAAGTTTGGTAATAACTGAGTAATGGGTTTCAGGCTGGCACGGTCGAAGCTGAGAGACCCACAGACGATAGTGGTCGGCGCGCCTCCACCTCCACAATGAGCTACGTTGTTCTTCGCTCTGCTCGCGACCTCACGGAAGGTCGACTTCGGTGACGTGCGAGGGCTGTCGCGCATGACGATCGAGGTGTCACGAGCCAGCAAGATGAAGTCGCCACCGGTGAGTGGAATCGGCTCCGCAACGCCTTCAACGTTGAGCCAGCAATTGCCACGCGAGAGCATGGCGAAGTGCGCCAACTCTGCCGGTGGCCCCTTCTGTCCGGCATCCGGCGGTTTTTCTTCGTTCTCCGTCCCTCCTCCTTTGAGTCCCCACGGAGCCGTGGCTTCGAGCCTGTGCTGACCGAAAGCGGTTACGTGCAGTGTGCGAAAGACATCGGTTATCGGGTCCAATTGCGGCCTCCCTGTTTGGACGAATAGACAACATCTTTGGACTCCTGAGCAGTTCTCGTCCACCTCAAGAAGAATCTACTCCTGTGTATCGGATGTTATACGACTACGAAAAGGAGCAAGTATGGGAAAGCTTGAAGGAAAAGTTGCAGTGATCACAGGCGGAAACAGCGGGATTGGGTTAGCCACAGCCAAGCGCTTCGTTGAAGAAGGCGCGCACGTTGTCATCACCGGTCGACGCGAGAAAGAGCTGAAAGAGGCCGCAGTCTTTATCGGCAGAAACGTCACGACGGTCACGGGCGACATAACGCGCCTGGAGGATCTGGACCGGCTCTATGCCGTCGTGAAAGAGAAACACGGGCACATCGACGCAATCTTCGCAAATGCCGGCTGGGGTGAAGTCGCACCACTTGGAGCGGTTACCGAAGCTCATTTCGACAAAACCTTCGATTTAAATGCGAAGGGAACATTCTTCACCGTGCAGAAGGCCATTCCCCTCTTCAAAGATGGAGGCTCGATCATCCTGAACACTTCGGTCGCAAACGTAATGGGATTGCCGACCTTTGCTGTCTATGCCGCGGCTAAGGCGGCTGTGCGCAGTTTGTTGCGTGCCTGGACCGTGGAACTGAAAGACCGCAAAATCCGCGTGAATGCGGTAAGCCCCGGACCAATCGAAACTCAGGCGCTTGAGAAAGCGGGCATCCCCCCTGAAATGCTCGAACAAGCGATAGCAGGATTCGCTTCACAGGTTCCGCTTGGCCGCAGAGGCAAGCCCGAAGAAATCGCGGCAGCAGTTGCATTCTTCGCCTCTGATGAGAGTTCTTACATCACCGGCGTCGAGCTCGCCGTCGCTGGCGGCATGGCGCAGGTCTAATCGCGAGTCCTGCGGCGGGCTTTCCAGCACGGCCAGTCGCGGGACGACGCTTCTCAAACTTTTGGTTCTCACACAAGATCGGAGACACACTATGAACTATGCCATTGTAGGCTTCGGCAAGATCGGCCAGGCGCTGGCCCACGCGTTTGCGCGAAAGGACATGGACGTGACGGTCGCAAGCCGCCGCTCGCCTGCAGAGTTGGAACCACAGGCTCGTGCGATTGGGCCGAAGGTTGTTGCCAAGTCGCTGGAGGAAGCGGTCAAAGCGGATACGATCTTTCTGGCCGTTCCGTTTGGGGAACATCGAGATGTTGCGAAGGCGCTGCCGAGTTGGGAGGGCAAGACGATCATCGATGTGACGAATTCATTTCCCCTCCCGCTTGAGGAACTCGACGGTCTCCCGTCGTCAGCGTTCGCAGCGAAGTCGTTCGCCGGCGCCAAATTCGTGAAGGGCTTCAATCACCTGGGTGCGGCCAAGCTGGCGACCGATCCGCAGGTCGAGGGAGGATACCGGGTGGTGTTTTTGTCGAGCGACGATGACTACGCGGTCGCTCCCGTGGCGGAATTGGCTAAACAACTGGGGTTCGCACCCGTGAAGCTGGGCAAGCTGAACGAGGGCGGATGGCTTGTGCACGCACGCGGCGCAAGTTGGGGGCACCTGATCTTTCAGGATGTGTTCAAGAAGCAGCAGTAATCGGTTTGCGATTGCGGGCGAGAGGGCTGATTGCGAACGGTTCCATTCATGCGGACGCACTTGACGAAGGAGAGGAGAGAATCGATGAGCAACGAAGAAGAGAATGTGCAGGTTGTGAAGAATTTCTTTGCAGCGATAGGAAGCGGCGACAAGCAAGCACTGCTGGCGCTGGTTGACGAAGGC
>Ga0302312_10002154_pt1 | contig 11572 bp, 5 predicted proteins | sample III_Palsa_N2_1_FD_200529 | JGI IMG/M metagenome (GOLD analysis project Ga0302312, IMG submission 200529) | Peat permafrost microbial communities from Stordalen Mire near Abisko, Sweden - III_Palsa_N2_1 | ecosystem: Environmental > Terrestrial > Soil > Palsa > Peat permafrost | place: Sweden...
ACGATCCGCTCAACCCGAAACTAGCCGATGAGTACGGCATCGTCATGGGCACAAGTCACCACGAACCCATGCTCCGAGCCCAGCAGGAGTGGAAGCGCCACGGCTCGGGCCCATGGGACTATGGCAACAACTCCGCAGTGCTCGACGACTTCTGGCGCAAAGGCATCGAGCGCAATAAGAACTACGAAAGCACCATTACCCTCGGCATGCGCGGCGACGGCGATATGCCCATGACCGAAGGCTCCAACATCGCTCTGCTCGAAAAGATTGTCGCCAACCAGCGCGCAATCCTCCAGCAGAATATGACCCCCGATATCGCAACCGAACCCAAGGTTTGGGCGCTCTACAAAGAAGTTCAGGACTACTATGACCACGGCATGCGCGTACCGAACGACGTCACGCTTCTATGGTGCGACGACAACTGGGGCAACATCCGCAGACTTCCAACGCCGGAGGAACAGAACCGCTCCGGCGGCGCCGGCATCTACTACCACGTCGACTATGTAGGGGATCCCCGCTCTTATAAATGGCTCAACACCTACTCCATCACAAAGATATGGGAGCAGATGAATCTGGCGATCAAGTACCGCGCCGATCGCATCTGGATTCTCAACGTAGGCGACCTCAAGCCAATGGAGTTTCCTATTGAGTTCTTTCTCAGCATGGCCCGCACGCCGCAGCGTTGGGACCAGGACCATCTTCACGAGTACACAGTTGAGTGGGCTACCCGCGAGTTCGGTCACGACCACGCCGAAGAGATCGCAACAGCGGTAGAAGATTACACCCGCTACAACGCTCGAAGAAAGCCCGAACAGATCGACCCCGAAACCTTCAGTACCTCAAACTACGACGAAGCCAATCGAATCGACACCGAATGGAAGCAACTCACCGCCCGCGTCGATAAAATCGCGACAGAGTTGCCGCCCGATGAACGCCCCTCCTTCTTTGAGTTGGTCCAATATCCGGCCGATGCCTCGGCCACTGTCACGGAGATGTACATCGCCGCAGGCAAGAACGCGCTCTACGCAAAACAAGGCCGCAGCACTTCGAATGACTATGCAGACGAAACCCGCAGACTCTTCGCAAAGGATGCCGCCCTCACAGACGAGTACAACCACAAGCTTCTGAATGGTCGCTGGGACCACATGATGGACCAGACACACATCGGATACACCTTCTGGAACGAGCCACCGCGAAACACCATGCCCCCGGTCGTCGATCTTAAACTGCCCTTGCCAGGCAAGCTTGAAGTGGTAACGGAAGCAGGTTCAGTTGCAGCACCTACTCTCGGCACCTTCAACTCTGTAGCCCAGCAGATCCGCAAGCTTACTCTCTTCAATCAGGGCCAAACACCGGTCGCGTACACCATCAACCCAAGTGCTCCCTGGATACTCGTCACTCACACATTGGGAACAGTCCAGAAAGAAGAGACCCTCGAAGTTCAGATCGATTGGAAGGCCGCTCCCGCCAAGAACGCCTCCGGTAGCATCACGATCTCACAAGCCGCGTCAGCGCCCATAACCATCCCGCTTCAAACGCTTCGCCTACCCGGCATCACCCGCGACGACCTAAACGGCTTCGTAGAAGCAGACGGCTACGTAGCTATCGAAGCCGCTCACACCAGCCATCGAACTGGCAGCATAGCCGCCGAATGGAAAGACCTGCCTGGCTTTGGTGAAACCCACTCCGCGATGGAGAGCTTCCCCGTAACCGCTGCAAGCAACCTGCACTCTCCCGCCGAACTGGACTACCGTGTCTTCCTCTATGATAACGGCGAGTTCTCCATGCAGGCCATCTTGGCACCAACTTTGAACTTCGCCCCTGGACACGGTCTGCGTTTCGCTGTCTCTATCGATAACGGCCCCCGCACAGTCGTGGACGCTCTCGAGCACAACACACAAAAGGATTGGGCCAAAGCAGTAAGCGACGGCGTAAAAAAAGTCACACTCCCTCTCGCGATCGAGTCGCCCGGCTACCATACGCTCAGAGTCTGGATGGTAGATCCCGCCGTCGTCCTCGAGCGCATCGTGCTCTCTCCGAATCCGCTTCCATATAGTTACCTCGGCCCACCTGAAAGCTATCATTCAAGCGTTCACGAATAGAGGAAGCCGCGCACCGTTTCACGGCTAAGCCCGCGAAACGGTGGCGATATGAAGTGTCCGAAGCGGACTCGGGCAACAGTCCTTTCGATCGTCAAGCTTCCTTAGATATGGGTGCTGAGGTAGTCGTAGCTGATCTTAAGGCTGTCGAGGGGAGGAATCTCGGTGGTGTCCTGTTCGACGAAGAATTGGCGGACGCCATCCGCAGTTGCCGCTGCCCAGATAGCCGGCCAATCGAGAGTTCCCTTGCCCGCTTCCGTGAAGTGCTGCGACGGGCCGCTAGTGGTGAACGGGAAGCCGGGCTTGCGGTCCTTTACGTGGAGGGTCTGCATACGCTTGGGGTAGCGCTTCAGCAGCGTGACGGGATCCTGGCCAGCTTGGGTGACCCAGTAGCAGTCCATCTGCCAGTAGACGAGCTTGGGGTCGGTTTCGGCGAGGAGGGTGTCCATGCCGGTGGCGCCGTTATCGAAGGCCGCGAACTCGGCGTTGTGGTTGTGGAAGCCAAACTGAAGTCCGGCGGCCTTGGCCTGCTCCCCCCAGAGGTTGTACTGATGTGCGGTGCGCTTGAAGCCGTCGGTGGAGTGGTCGTCTTCTCCGGGGGTGTTTCCGCAGACGACGTACTTGACGCCGAGTTCTTTGGCATAATCCATGCGATTGCCGAAGTCGGCGTACGAGAAGTGGGCGCTGGGAACCTCGAGGCCAGCGTCGTGGATCATGGCTCTTATCTCTTTAGCAGGCTTATCACCATAGAGAGCGGAGTAGGTTTCCACCGTGCGGTAGCCGATCTTGCGAACGGCGGCGAGGGTACCCATGGGATCTGTCTTCATAAGCTCACGAACCGTATAGAGCTGCACGCCAAAGGCGTCAGGACGTGCTTTTTCTGCATGGGAGGTGCGACAAAGGCCAAAGGCGGCTACGGCTGCGGCACTGCGGCCCAGGAACTCTCTTCTCGTTTGCATCTTGTATCTCCGGTGTTGCAGGGGTTTACGAATACTCTTCGATGAGATTGTGCGGACGGCGTTCCATAAGGAAGCCGTCCGCTGGCTAGATCAGTCCGGTTTAGAAGATTACCTTGGCGCCGAACTGGAAGATTCGCGCCAGACCAGTGGTTCCGGTTCCTGTGCTGGTGGCGGTAGCGGTGATCTTGCCGAAGTTACCTGAATTAACCGCGCCCGTTGGGTTGGCATAGTTGGCATGGTTGAACAGATTGAAACCTTCTGCGCGGAACTGCCCGTGAATTCGATGCTGCGGGAAGATCTCCTTGAAGATGGAGCCATCAAGTTCTTCGTAGCCAGGGCCAAACAAGCTGTTGCGATGCACATTGCCGAAGGTTCCCAAGGCGGCCGGCACGAAAGCAGCCGTATTGAAGTATTGCGTCAAGAACGATGCGCCTGCGGGCCGTGCCGTACTCGGATGGTTGGGGGCGTAATCTGCAAAGTCATTGCCGACGTTTGACAGGGAACGATCCGTACCACTGGTGATGGTGAATGGCAGACCGGACTGCGACTGCATAATGGCGTTTACCTGCCAACCATTTACGAATCCACCAGCGAATCCGTTGACATTGAACTTCGGCAACACGTAATTTGCTGAGATATTCGCACGAATCTTCTGGTCGTAGTCTGCCGGACCAACGCTCGTGGAGAAATCGAATGGGTTCGAGGGGCCGGTGCTGCCTTCCGTTCCGGTTGAGCTGTTGTCCATGATCTTTGAATAGACGAAGTTCCCCAGCAAGGACAAGCCGTGCGAGACGCGATGCGTCACTGTGACCTGAAGGGAGTTGAATATAGCCCAATCAAACGAATCGGCGAATTCTACAGCGCCAAGGCCGGGATACAGCCTGCGTGCGTTTTCATTACCGGTGGTGCAAGTAGTGCAGGTTGAGTTGTTGAAGTTTGCGCAAGGAGCACCCGCGGCGCAGACCGCAGGATTGAACTGACGAGAACTCATCACATGTTCAGCATGATTCCCAACATATGCCACAGCTAAAGAGTAGTGGCCCGGAAGCTCCTGCTCGATTGTGAGGTTATACGCCTGGGTATAAGCAACATGCGCTTTGGGATTCAATACGCCGCCTGAGACCGGCAGCAGGAAGGGGTAGGTTGCAAATTGGCTTCTGGGGATGTTTGCGCGAGGGAATGGATCTCCACCCACATAGCCCGGAGCGGCATAGATGTTATCCCATGTGTTTACCGGGTTCGGAATACTGAGGTAGAGATCGACGGGCTGAGTTGCGTCCGTGCGTTGATAGAGCAAACCTTCCGGGAAGCCATAGAAGATGCCATAAGCGCCACGTATGACAGTTTTACCGCGTCCATCGATGTTGTAAGCGAAACCTAGACGCGGAGCGAAGTCCTTGTAGTTGTTGTGAAAGATGGAGGGTACTACGCCACGGTCGCCGTTGAAAACCAGACCCAGAGGAGCACCAGGAGCGACAGTGGACTGTTGCCCGGGGATGAAGCCGACGAGGGTGTTGTTCTTGTCGATGGGAGGAAGCCACGGATCCCAACGAAGGCCGGCGTTGATTGTGAGGTTGGGAGTGGCCTTCCAGTCATCCTGAACAAAGACAGAAGGTCTATTTTCACGCAGATAAAACTTGCGGCCATTGTCCTGGAAAAACTGCGAATCGAGACCGAGATAGAAGTCGGAGAGTGGGCTGCCACCGGCCCCGCTGGCAGACTGTGTGCGCTGACCGTTGAAGGTGTTGTCACCAGGTGTGTAGGAGTAGTCGACCGCATTGATATCGCTACGTTCATAGCTGGCGCCAAAAGCGAGCGTGTGGTGACCAAGCAGTTTGATTCCCTGCCCTTTGTACTCGTAGGTGGTGGGATCCTGTGTAAGGGCGCCACCGGAGAAGACGTTGACAAGGCCATTGATGTTCGCGCGAATGCCGGGAAAGATGGGTACATTGGTTCCGAGTGGAATATTCGCGCCAAGATTCTGAAGCGACTTTAGACCGGGCGCCTCGGGTATTTGGGTGCGAGCGAATCGTCCGGCGCTCGCATAGAGGGTCAGCGTCAGTGTGCTGCTGAAGACATGCGTATCGCTGATATTCAACGACTGATTGCGGAAAAGGTTTAGAGCATAGAAACCGAGCGGAGCCGCGAACGGACGCTGGAAGTTGTCCTGATTATAAAAATAGCGGCCACTCAAGCGATTCTTTGCAGAGATCTGATGATCGATCTTCACGAGATACTGCGTGCTGTCGATGTTCTGGTTCTGGAAGACGATAACCTTTCCGTCAATCGGGTCGGCGCCAAGTCCTGCAAGATACTGATTGTAGAGCGCCAGCGAAAGAGGATTAGCGGCGCTGGCGATTTGGTTGTTTGCGTATGCGAGCCCGTTCGCTGGATTATAGAGCTGCTTGCAGGTCGAGGCCGCAGCAGCATTCTCTACTGCATACGCGCAACTGGTGCCCACCGAGTTAGGGGTTAGCGCAGAGAAATCACCTTTCATCATTGCGGCTGTTGGTATATAGATGGTGGCCGTCGTGGGGCTGGAGCGGCGTTGCAAGTCTTCCGCGGAGAAGAAGAAGAAGGTCTTGTCGCGACCGTTATAGAGATGAGGAATGACGATTGGGCCGCCGACGGTACCGCCGAACTGATTCAGCTTGAACGGAGGGTTGATCAGAGCGCCGGTGAGCGGGTTGCGGACTGGGAAGTGATTGTAGGCATCGAGTACCGTGTTGCGAAGGAACTCGAACGCATTACCGTGAAGCTGGTTCGTTCCGGAGCGCGAAGAGAGTTGCACCAGAGCGCCGGCGCCGGCGTAAGCCGCACTGAAGTTCGTCGCTTGTATGGTGAACTCCTGTAAACCGTCAGGGCTGGGAAGGATTGGCACAGAGTCGAAGAAGCGATTCTCGTAGAGTGAGCCATCCATCTGGAAGTTGTTTTCCGTAGGGCGAAGGCCGTTGACTGAGATGCCTGTCTGGTCCTGTTGTCCACTCTCTGTGCCCGTTGAGGTGAGCACAGCGCCAGGCGTCAACGAAGTGAGCTGAATCGGATTGCGCTGATTGAGCGGCAGATCCTGCATCTGGGTTTCATTGACTGTCGTCGCGACTTCGGATGTGCTCGTCTGTACCTGCTGTGAATCGGTACTGACTTCAACGGTTTCAACAGTGGTGCCGACGGTCAATTTGATATCGAGGCCCACCGTTTGACCAGTGAGCAACTGCGTAGCGGAACGCTTCTGGGTTTCGAAGCCTGGTTTCACGATCTGCAGCGTGTAGGCGCCGATAGGCAGGTCGGGGAAGGCGAAGTTGCCAGTCGCGTTGGTTTGCACCGTGCGGGTGAGTCCGGTATCCGGGTTGGCGACGGTGACCGCGGCGTCTGGAATGGATGCACCGGAGGAGTCGCTCACGGTACCGGTTATGCTTCCGGTTGATTGGGCGAAGATTCCGGTTGTTACGAAGATGGACAAACTGAAGATGAAGATCAGTGAGAGGCGCTTCCTGAGAATTGTTAACATGTCATCCTTTCAAGGGGACAAGTTGAAAATTTATAGATCGTTGTACTTTCGGGGCCGGGTAGAAGTGCTTTGCATCTAGGAAGCCAGATCGGCTTGCGTTACGGTTTTGCGATCCCAATACGAACGGAGCGCCATCTCAACAGGCATGGTGGCGTCTAGTCCAATCGAAAGGGGCGCGGGGGTTTTGGTTCCGAGAATGACGGCGTCGAGGAAACTCTTGGCGTGCGCCTGCTCGAGGCTCTGGCGAGCTTCGAGAACGACCGAGTCACCGTCGTTTGGCGTCAGCGTGTAGCCGCCGCGAGTGAGGTTGAGCGTGCCTTTGGTGCCTTCGAAGTACACCGAGGGCGTGGGGTCTTTGATGGAAAGCACGGAGGACTCGAAGTTGAGGTTCCACTTCTTGTACTGGACGATCGCGCTGACAGTGTCAGGGTTGTCGCGATCATCGTGAAGGACATAATCGCCGCCGAGAGCGGTGGCGCGTACAGGGGCGTGATCGTCCATCATCCATTGCGCGACGTCAGCCCAGTGCGTCAGGATATCGGCAAGCACGCCGTTGCCGTAAGCGTGATACGAGCGCCAGGAGCTATAGCGAGCAGTCTCATACGGCACCTTCGGCGCAGGTCCGAGGAAGAGGTCCCAGCGAAGATCGGCAGGCTTGGGCTCGTTAGGAATATCGCGACGCTGCCAGGGAAAGTTGTGCCAGACCGCGCGAACGAGCACAACATCGCCGAGCTTGCCGGTGTCGAAGATCTCCTGCTTCGCCTTCATATAGTGTGCGCCGCTGCGCTGCTGCATGCCGCATTGCAGGACCTTCTTGCTGCGAGACGCGGCGGACTCCAACACAGTGCGCTCGTGCCACCGATGCAGCGTGGGCTTTTCCAGGTAGACGTTCTTGTCGGCGGCGAGTGCAGTAGTGGCCACCTGCACGTGCAGGTGGTCGGGTGTCGCGATGAGGACGCTGTCGATGTCCTTGCGAGCAAAGAGCTGCTGATACTCGACGAAGGTCGCGGCGTCCACGATATGGGTCTTCAGGCGGCGCTCGTTCTTGAACGTATCGATCTGCTTGCCATAGATATCGCATAGCGCCACGACGCTTACACGGGAATCCTGCACGAACCCAGCAACGACTTCGGTCGCACGGCGGCCCGTTCCGATGACGCCGAGATTGACGCGGTCGTTGGCACCTGCAATGGCGGCATAGGACTTCGCTGTCATGCCAGCCGTCGCCGTAAGAGCTGCGCCTGAGATTAGAAATTCGCGACGATTCATGATCCGAATGCCTCCTTCATGGCCTTGTAAGCGGGGGCGATGACGGTGAGGCCGGTGTGCGAATGGTCTTCGCGCTCCTCTTCGTTCTCTACCCAGCCGCGCCAGCCGATGTCCTTGAGTGTGTCGGCTACGGCCTGCAGTGGGAACGTGCCCTGGCCGAGCGAGATGAGATGGCCATCCTTGGTGTAGTCGCGGAGGTGGAATCCGACGATGCGTTTGGCGTGCGCGCGGATAAAGGACGGCACTTGGATGCCGACGCGATAAGCGTGGCCGGCATCGAGAAGGAAGGAGACCAACCCAGGGTCGGTGCGCTTGTAAAGAGCTTCGAGCTCTTCCGCAGCGGTGGGAGACTCGTACTCGTTGTGGTACGCGAGAGTGAGTCCTATGCTGCGGGCGAAGCGACCGGCGGCGTTCAGGCCGTCAATCTTCTGCTGCAACTCTTTTTCGTTCGTCGGCTCAATCGCGCTGAGGATGAGGTGCCCGGCACCGAGAGACTTCCCGCCGCGCGCAACCGGCTCATAGAGACTTGCAGGGGCGATGAAGGTTTGGGGATCGTACTTCGCCGCGGGCAGGAAGATGTGAATGCCGAAAAAAGTCAGGCCCGTCTGCTCGATCTTTTTGCGGGCTTCTTCAGGCGCGGCGAACTGCGGCATCACGTTGGCGAAACCGCTCTCAAACCCTTGGTAACCGAGCTGCTTTACCTGCGCGAGCGCAGCCACAAAGGTATCGAAATGATCATGGTCTATCGGAAAGGCATTGAGCTGAACGCCGAACTTTATCTTCGGCGGCTTCGCGGCCTTCTCGGCAAGCGCCAGGGGCGATGTAAGGGACGAGAGGGCCGCAGCACCCGCCGCGAATCCCAGGGTTCCTAAAACTTCTCGTCGAGAACGAATGTACATCCAGACTCCTTTGATTTCCTGCTGTTTCGCATGGCCGTATTTGTGGTGGCGCGAATTATAGGCACATGCACGAATTGCCGTCAATCAATTTCAATAGATTGGTCAATTCCTTTAGTTTTGAGCGATTTTTGTCTTTCACAGACAGCAAAATGCCCACGAAGAAGCTTCGTGGGCACTTAGAGGGAGGTTAGCGCTTATGCATCAACAAGCAGCAGTGGCCAACACCTCGGTGCCGAGGCGGAGACAACAGGTAGCTATGTGGACAAACGTCATAGAAGGACAATATCGCAGACCCTTCTTCAACGCAAGAGATCATCGTGATCTTCGTGCATTATGATTTGGGACGCCGAAGCAACGACAGTTTCTAATACGCCTTACAGCAATATCTGCAAAAGCAGAGTCGAGTAAACACTTGCAATCGGTTGCGGTCCAGCATAAGAGTAGTTAGCGATGACGGAGGATTAAGGATGACGAAGTACCTTGGAGCCCTGGATCAGGGCACCACCAGCACTCGCTTCATGGTGTTCGATCGTTCAGGCAACGTCGTTGCCTCTGCTCAAAAGGAGCATGAGCAGATCTATCCGAAGCCGGGTTGGGTCGAGCACAAGCCTCTGGAGATATGGCATCGCACGTTGGAGGTGATCGACGAAGCTTGTGAGTCACAAGGACTCACCGCCGCGGATCTTGCATGTATCGGCATAACGAATCAGCGCGAGACCACCGTGGTCTGGAACAAGAAGACCGGCGAGGCGGTCTACAACGCGATCGTGTGGCAGGACACACGCGTCGGCGACTATGTTGCGCGCTTCGCAGCCGATGGCGGACAGGATCGCTTTCGCGAGAAAACGGGATTGCCGCTGGCAACATACTTCAGTGGCTTGAAGATTCGCTGGATCCTCGACAACGTGGAAGGTACGCGAGCAAGTGCCGAACGCGGGGATCTCATCTTTGGCAATGTAGATTCCTTTCTGCTTTGGAACCTGACCGGTGGTGTCAACGGCGGTGTTCATCTTACGGACGTCACCAACGCAAGCCGTACGCAGCTTATGAACCTCGACACGCTGGATTGGGACCCCGAACTGCTGAAGATCTTCGATGTTCCCCACTCGATGCTGCCGGAGATACGTTCCAGCAGCGAGAGCTATGGTGAGATGACGAAGACTCGACTACGCGGCGTTCCTATCGCGGGAATGCTGGGCGACCAACATGCCGCGCTGGTCGGTCAGACCTGCTTCAAACCAGGACAATTGAAGAACACCTACGGCACAGGCTGCTTTCTCGTCATGAACACGGGCGGCAAACGCGTTGTCTCGAAGAACGGTCTGCTCACGACGATTGCCTATCGCTTTGGCAAAGAACCTGTGCAGTATGCGCTCGAAGGCAGCATTGCGGTCACCGGCTCGCTGGTGCAGTGGGTGCGAGACAACCTGGGTATGATCAGCAACAGCGGTGAGATTGAAGCCCTGGCTCGCACGGTAGACGACAACGGCGGCGTCTACTTTGTACCCGCGTTCTCCGGGCTTTACGCACCCTATTGGAAGGACACAGCGCGCGGCGTGATCGTGGGCCTTACACGCTATGTAAACAAGGGCCACATCGCACGTGCCGTGCTGGAAGCCACAGCATTCCAGACGAAAGAGGTTGTCGAAGCGATGGAGGCAGACTCCGGCATTGTGCTCGATCAGCTCCGCACCGATGGCGGCATGGTGACCAACGATCTCCTAATGCAATTCCAATCCGACCTGCTGGATCGCGATGTGCTGCGCCCGAAGATGAGAGAGACGACAGCACTGGGGGCTGCTTATGCTGCAGGTCTGGCGTGCGGATACTACAAAGACACCAATGACCTGATCTCAAACTGGCATGTGGACGCAACCTGGAAGCCGAAGCTATCGGAGACAGAACGAGCGCGCCTCTACAAGCAGTGGAAGAAAGCCGTTACACGTTCCTTCGATTGGATTGACGAATAACATCTCACACTACAAACTTTCACGCTCATCACGTTTCGCACCAGCAATGGAGATTGATCGACATGAAGAAGGCTTTTCTTGGAGAACTTATAGCGGAGGCTGTCGCGGTCTTTATCATCATCGCCATCGGCGACTCTGTCGCCGCTATGTACAGCCTGTACACCCCTAGCCCGTATCAAACGGCTTACTGGGGCGTGTGCATTGTGTGGGGTCTTGCCGTCACTATCGCGATCTACACCACGGCATCTGTCAGTGGATGCCATGCAAATCCCGCCGTCACACTCGCACTGGCAATCTTCCGTAAGTTCTCGTGGCGCAAGGTAATTCCCTACTGCATCGCCCAGGTCGTCGGCGGCTTTGCCGGCGCGGCGATCGTGTATGCCCTGTTCGTGCCGGTCATCAACCTCTTCAACACGACGCACAATCTCACACGCGCTGCTGGCGGCGCTGCGGGAGTCTTCTTCACGCATCCTGGTCTCGCAATCACCCCAACGCACGCGTTCTCCGACCAGATCATCCTCACCGCGATTCTGGTCTTCGGCATCTTTGCGATTACGGAACAATATAACGAGCAGGCACCCGGCGCCAATACCGGCGCGCTCATGATCGGCTTCCTCGTTGCCATCATCGGCGGCTCAATGGGCTATCTCGAAGCATGGGCCATCAATCCTGCCCGCGACTTCGGCCCGAGGCTCTTCTGTTTCTTTGCCGGATGGGGACCTGCAGCGTTTCCTTCGCCGGATAACTATTGGTGGATACCCGTAGTGGCTCCGCTGATCGGCGGTGTCATTGGCGCAGGAGCGTATCAACTCCTCATTCATCAGTTCCTGCCTGCTCGAAACCGCGTAAGAAGCGACCCACTGACCTA
>Ga0302312_10002160_pt1 | contig 11558 bp, 10 predicted proteins | sample III_Palsa_N2_1_FD_200529 | JGI IMG/M metagenome (GOLD analysis project Ga0302312, IMG submission 200529) | Peat permafrost microbial communities from Stordalen Mire near Abisko, Sweden - III_Palsa_N2_1 | ecosystem: Environmental > Terrestrial > Soil > Palsa > Peat permafrost | place: Sweden...
GCGCATGGCAGAGCGCGCGCCCGAGCGCGTGCTGGAAACCGCGTGGTCCGCCGATGTGATGGGCGGGAACGGGCGCTCGGTTTACCCGGTCGACCTGACGATCGACGCGACGGATCGGCAGGGCTTGCTGCGCGATATCTCCGAAGTGTTCGCGCGCGAGAAGATGAATGTGATCGGCGTGAAGACGCAAACGCGTCGTAACGCCGCGTTCATGCAGTTCACGGTCGAGGTGTCGAGTGCGGCGCAGATTCAACGCGCCTGCACGTTGCTCGGAGAGGTCACGGGCGTGTTGCGGGCAGGGCGCAAGACGTGACGCTTGCCGAGCGCTGCGCAACGCTAAAGCGCAGCGGGAATTTTCAGCGCCGGTGTACAAAAGTACTTGCCAAGCGATGTGGGGCTCCATATAATCTCGTTTCTTCAGGCTCGTAGCTCAGCTGGTTAGAGCACCACCTTGACATGGTGGGGGTCGTTGGTTCGAGTCCAATCGAGCCTACCAACGAAAGAGAAATTCCGGTTTGCCGGGGTTTCGCAAGCTGCAGTAAGCGCCTTGGCGCAAAAGGCGAATACGGTTATGACACCGCGAACGTTGACCGAAACCACTTCGGAGCGACGCTAGTCGAGGACCACTTTCGCCAATGTAGTTTGCAGGAAATGTGAATGCGGCCCCTCGAAAGCGGGGCCGCATTTTTTTTGGCTTATTTGATGGTTGTATGTGCCGCCGCCGGTCGGCATTTCGGAGAACGCAATGGTTTCGATACGTCTGCCTGACGGTTCTGTTCGTCAATACGAGCATCCGGTGACGGTCGCGGAAGTGGCCGCGTCGATCGGCCCTGGCCTCGCGAAAGCCGCCCTCGGCGGCAAGATCGATGGTGAGCTGGTCGATACGTCCGCGTTGATCGATCACGATGTGTCGCTCGCGATCGTCACGGAAAAAGACGCCGATGGCCTCGACATCATTCGCCACTCCACGGCGCACTTGCTCGCGTACGCGGTGAAAGACCTGTACCCGGAAGCTCAGGTGACGATCGGCCCGGTGATCGACAACGGCTTCTACTACGACTTCGCGTACAACCGTCCTTTCACGCCGGAAGATCTCGAGAAGATCGAAAAGCGCATGCAGGAACTGGCGAAGAAAGACGAGCCGGTTTCGCGTCGCGTGGTGTCGCGCGACGAAGCGGTGGACTACTTCAAGAGCATCGGCGAAAAGTACAAGGCCGAGATCATCGGGTCGATTCCCTCGACCGACGAAATCAAGCTGTACTCGCACGGCGGCTTCACGGATCTGTGCCGCGGCCCGCACGTGCCGTCCACCGGCAAGCTGAAGGTCTTCAAGCTGATGAAGCTTGCAGGTGCTTACTGGCGCGGCGATTCGAAGAACGAGCAGTTGCAGCGTATCTACGGCACGGCCTGGACGAAGAAGGAAGACCAGGACGCGTATCTGCATATGCTCGAAGAGGCGGAGAAGCGCGATCACCGCAAGCTCGGCAAGCAGCTCGACCTGTTCCACATGCAGGACGAGTCGCCGGGTATGGTGTTCTGGCATCCGCGAGGCTGGACGTTGTGGCAGCAGGTCGAGCAATACATGCGCCGCCGCGTGAACGATGCGGGCTCCTCGAAATCAAGACGCCGATGATCATGGACCGTTCGCTCTGGGAAGCGTCTGGCCATTGGCAGAATTATCGCGAAAACATGTTCACGACCGAATCGGAAAAGCGCGACTACGCGATCAAGCCGATGAATTGCCCCGGTCACGTGCAGGTGTTCAATCACGGTCTGCGCTCGTATCGGGATCTGCCGCTGCGTTATGCGGAGTTCGGCTCGTGCCATCGCAACGAATCGTCGGGCTCGCTGCATGGTCTGATGCGCGTGCGCGGCTTCGTGCAGGACGACGCACACATTTTCTGTACTGAAGACCAGTTCATCAGCGAATCGATCGCGTTCAACACGCTGGCGATGAGCGTGTACAAGGACTTTGGCTTTGATAATGTCGACATCAAGCTGTCCTTGCGTCCGGACGCGCGTGCCGGCACTGACGAGACGTGGGATCGCGCCGAACAGGGTCTGCGCGACGCGCTGACGGCCTGCGGTGTGACGTGGGAGGAGCTACCGGGTGAAGGCGCGTTCTACGGTCCGAAGGTCGAATACCACATCAAGGACGCGCTGGGTCGCTCGTGGCAATGTGGTACGTTGCAGCTCGACATGGTGTTGCCGGAGCGTCTGGGCGCCGAGTACGTCGCCGAAGACAACAGCCGCCGCCGCCCGATCATGCTGCACCGGGCAATTGTCGGATCAATGGAGCGCTTCATTGGCATTCTGATCGAGCACCATGCTGGTGCAATGCCGTCCTGGCTGGCGCCGATGCAGGTGGTTGTAATGAATATCGCGGAAAGTCAGATGGAATATGCGCAGTCTTTGACCCAATCGTTGCAAAAACAAGGGGTTAGAGTAGCGGCCGATTTGCGCAACGAGAAGATTAGCTATAAAATACGGGAGCACACGCTAGAAAAGGTGCCGTACCTCCTTGTGGTCGGCGACAAAGAGCGTGATGCTCAAACGGTAGCCGTGCGTGCCCGTGGCGGTGTTGATCTGGGTGTGATGCCCGTCAGCGCCTTCATTGAGCGTCTGCGTCAGGACGTGCAGTCGTTCAGGTAAACCACTTGGCAGCCCGGCTCGTTTTTTTAATTTTTAGAGGAAACGTAACATCGCTACTGATAAGTCTGCGCACCGCATTAACGGTGAAATCACTGCACCCGAGGTGCGTCTGGTCGGAGTCGAGAACGAACCCCTCGGCATCGTGAAACTTGCCGATGCTTTCCGCATGTCGGAACAGCAAGATGTAGATCTGGTTGAAATCGCCCCTCAGGCGGTGCCACCGGTTTGCCGCTTGATGGATTACGGCAAGTTCAAGTACTCGGAAGCAAAGAAGCAGCACGAGGCCAAGCTCAAGCAGAAGATTGTCCAGGTCAAGGAAGTCAAATTCCGCCCGGGCACTGATGACGGCGATTACAACGTCAAGCTGCGCAACCTCATTCGCTTCCTCGACGACGGTGACAAGACGAAAATCACGTTGCGTTTCCGCGGCCGCGAAATGGCCCACCAGGAAATCGGTATGCGCATGCTGGAACGCCTGCGCACGGACCTCGACGAAGTCGGTCAGGTCGAGCAAATGCCGAAAATGGAAGGGCGCCAGATGATCATGGTGCTCGCTCCGAAGAAAAAGAAGTAAGCAACTCGTGCGGTTGTAAATGGGTTGCAGGGCTGCGCGCTGCAAGGTGCGCGTCCGTCATTGTGAAAAGATTGAGTCGTACTTTGCCGCATGTGTGGCGAAGACCAGCAGGTTTCAGAGCAGCGCCCAGATAAATGGGCGCCGTTCATGAAAAGCGGCGGCCAGCAGCACCGGCCGGCTGCATACCAAGTGGACTGGGTTTCGAAGGGCGGGTAATGGCCATCAGGCCGACCGCACACCCATATCCATCTAATAATGGAGTTGTCATGCCGAAGATGAAGACCAAGAAGAGTGCTGCAAAGCGCTTCGTGGTGCGTCCGGGTGGTACCGTCAAGCGCGGTCAAGCCTTCAAGCGCCACATTCTTACCAAGAAGACCACCAAGAACAAACGCCATCTGCGCGGTTCCACGGCAGTTCATGAGTCAAACATGAACTCCGTGCGCGCAATGCTGCCGTTCGCTTAACCCTTAACTAAAACTCACAGGAGCTAACTATGCCTAGAGTCAAACGTGGGGTTACCGCACGGGCCCGTCACAAGAAGATCATCAAGCTGGCCAAGGGTTACCGCGGCCGTCGCAATAACGTCTATCGCATCGCCAAGCAGGCGGTCATGCGCGCAGGCCAATACGCCTACCGCGATCGCCGCAACAAGAAGCGTGTGTTCCGTGCATTGTGGATCACGCGTATCAACGCGGCGGTGCGTCAGCACGACATGACGTACAGCGTGTTCATCAACGGCCTGAAGAAGGCTTCGATCGAACTCGACCGCAAGGTGCTGGCCGACATGGCTGTGTTCGACAAGGCTGCTTTTGCTGCGATCGTTCAGCAGGTGAAAGCCGCCGTTGCAGCCTGATTGCGCTTTGGGCAATTAAACTGCGTGGTTCGTTGCAGCGAACATCCGGTAGTCTCGGTGACGCTGCAACAAAAACGGGGCTCCTCACCGAGCCCCTTTTTTGTTGGTCGAACCAGTTTTGCATCGATTGAACACTGACGTTGAAATGATGGGATCAATGGATCTGGACCAGATTGTCGCTGACGCGCAAAAAGCCTTCGGGGAAGCCAACGACGTCACTACGCTCGAGAACGAGAAAGCGCGCTTTCTCGGTAAATCGGGCGCGCTGACCGAGCTGTTGAAGGGTCTTGGCAAACTCGATCCCGAGACGCGCAAGACCGAAGGCGCGCGCATCAACATCGTCAAGCAGCAGGTGGAAGCCGCCTTGACGGCCCGCCGTCAGGAGCTTGCGGACGCGCTCCTGAACCAGCGCCTCGCCGCTGAAGCCATTGACGTCACGTTGCCCGGCCGCGGCCTCGGAGCAGGCAGCCTGCATCCGGTCATGCGCACGTGGGAACGCGTCGAACAGATTTTCGGTTCCATCGGATTCGATGTGGCCGACGGCCCCGAAATCGAGACCGACTGGTACAACTTCACCGCGTTGAACAGCCCGGAAAACCATCCGGCGCGTTCGATGCAAGACACCTTCTACGTAGACGGCAAAGATGCCGACGGCCGCCAGTTGCTGCTGCGCACGCACACGAGCCCGATGCAGGTGCGTTACGCGCGCACCAACACGCCGCCGATCAAGGTGATCGTGCCCGGCCGCACGTACCGTGTGGACAGCGACGCGACGCACTCGCCGATGTTCAATCAGGTCGAAGGCCTGTGGATCGACGAGAACATCAGCTTCGCCGACCTGAAGGGCGTCTACACCGACTTCCTCAAGAAATTCTTTGAACGCGACGACATCCTCGTGCGCTTCCGGCCGTCGTATTTTCCGTTCACCGAACCGTCGGCTGAGATCGACATGTTGTTCGAAACGGGCAAGAACGCCGGCAAGTGGCTCGAGATCTCGGGTTCCGGCCAGGTTCACCCAACGGTGATCCGCAACATGGGCCTCGACCCGGAACGTTACATCGGCTTTGCCTTCGGCAGCGGCCTCGAACGGCTGACGATGTTGCGTTACGGCGTGCAGGACTTGCGCCTGTTCTTCGAGAACGACCTGCGTTTCCTGCGGCAATTCGCTTAACGCTTCGAGCAGCGCACGTTGCCAGATGCATAGACACAGGCAATTGCGCGCCACAAGCAGTGCCACCGGCAAGACGCCTGGTTACCAGAACGTGGCAACCAACGAAGGCCCCAGCCGGACGTGGACTAACCTGATCAGAACGTACACAGAACCATGCAATTCCCGGAATCCTGGTTAAGAAGCTTTGTCGACCCGCAGATGACGACGGACGAGCTGTCGCACGCGCTGACGATGGCCGGCCTCGAAGTCGAAGGCCTGTGGCCCGCCGCGCCGGCGACCAAGAAGATCGTGGTCGGCCGGGTTCTCGAGGTGGTCAAGCACCCGGACGCGGACAAGCTCAACGTGTGTCAGGTCGACGCCGGCACGGGCGCGACACTGAACATCGTTTGCGGCGCACCGAACGTGGCCACGGGCATCAAGGTGCCGGTCGCACTGGTGGGCGCAGAACTGCCGCCGGCCGAAGAGGGCGGTGCGCCTTTTGCGATCAAGCTCTCGAAGCTGCGCGGCGTGGAAAGCCAGGGCATGCTGTGCTCGGCACGCGAACTGAAGCTCTCGGAAGATCATAGCGGCTTGCTGATCCTGCCGGAAGATACGCCGATTGGCCAGGACATCCGCGAGACGCTCAACCTCGACGATACGATCTTCGAGATCAAGTTGACGCCGAACAAGGCGGATTGCCTGTCGGTATTCGGCGTGGCGCGCGAAACGTCGGCCATCACAGGCGCATCGCTGCATGCGCTCGACATCAAGCCGGCCATCGTCAAGTTGAACGAAACATTGCCGGTGAAGATCTCCGCGCCGGACCTGTGCGGCCGTTTCTCGGGCCGCGTGATTCGGGGCGTCAATGCGCGCGCGAAGTCGCCGCAGTGGATGGTCGAGCGCCTGGAACGTTCGGGCCAACGCAGTATTTCCGCGCTGGTCGACATCTCGAACTACGTGATGCTTGAGCTTGGCCGTCCGTCGCACGTGTTCGATCTGGACAAGATCCACGGCAGCATGGATGTGCGCTGGGGCCGCAAGGGCGAGACGCTCAAACTGTTGAACGGCAACACGGTCGAACTCGATGAGACGGTCGGCGTGATTGCCGATGAGCAGCACATCGAAAGTCTCGCGGGCATCATGGGTGGCGACAGCACGGCCGTTACGCTCGACACAACCAACATCTATCTGGAAGCCGCGTTCTGGTGGCCCGATAGCATTCGTGGCCGCTCGCGCAAGTACAATTTCTCGACCGACGCAGGTCATCGCTTCGAGCGCGGCGTCGACTACGCGACGACGGTTGAGCATATCGAGCGCATCACGCAATTGATCCTCGATATCTGCGGCGGTGAGGCCGGTCCCGTCGACGATCAGATCGTCAACGTGCCGCAGCGCGCGCCGGTGAAGATGCGCGTCGCGCGTGCGAACCGCATCATCGGCGTTGCGATTGGCGCAGATGAGATCGCGCAGATCTTCACGCGTCTTGGCCTCACGTTCGAGCGCGAAGGCGACGACGTGTTCTCTGTGACGCCGCCGTCGTACCGCTTTGACATCGAGATCGAAGAGGATCTGATCGAAGAAGTCGCACGTATCTACGGCTTCGAAAAGATTCCGGCGCGCCCGCCTGTCGCGACCAGCGAAATGCGCGCGACCAACGAAACGCAGCGCACGCTCCACGATATCCGTCACGCGCTCGCCGCGCGCGACTACGCTGAGACGGTGAACTTCAGCTTCGTCGATGCGCAATGGGAGCAGGATTTCGCCGGCAACGACAAGCCCGTGCGCCTGCTGAATCCGATCGCGAGCCAGCTTTCGGTGATGCGTACGACGCTGTTCGGCAGCCTGATCGAAGTGCTGCGTACGAATTTGAGCCGTCGCGCCGCGGACCGCGTGCGCGTGTTCGAGGTGGGCCGCGTGTTCTTGCACGATCCCGCCATCAAGGCCGGTGAACTGCAGGTCGAAGGTTTTTCGCAGCCGAAGATGTTCGGCGCGCTCGCCTATGGCCCGGCGCAGGACGAACAATGGGGCGCGGCGACGCGCACTGTCGACTACTTCGACGTCAAGGGCGATCTGGAAGCGTTGCTGTCGCCGGCGGTGGCACGCTTTGTGAAGGCGGAACATCCGGCGCTGCATCCGGGACGCAGTGCGCGCGTCGAATTGAATGGCCGCGCAGTGGGCTGGATTGGCGAATTGCACCCGCGCTGGATGCCGAAATATGATTTGCCGCATGCGCCGATTCTGTTTGAAATCGAAGCAGATGCATTAATTCAGCGTGCATTGCCGGTACCGTCGGAAGTGTCGAAATTTCCGCCGGTGCGTCGCGATATCGCCGTGGTCGTCGATCAAAAAATCGAAGTCCAGGCACTGCTTGACGAGATGCAAAAGGCGCTCTCGGAAGACGCCTGCAAGACCGTCAGAAGGGTTGCGCTTTTCGATGAATTCCGTCCAAAATCAAATACTTCCGGCGGGTTAGCAGCCCATGAGAAAAGCCTTGCGTTCCGTGTGACCTTGCAAGATACTGGCGGGACCCTTCAGGACGAGACGGTCGATCTGGCCATTCAAACCCTGGTGGATCGTCTGGCTCGAGTATATGGCGCACGGTTGCGCGGATAACCCGCGGAGACTCTTTAGGCCGCGATTTCCGCAATCTCCGTTTCTGGTTGGCGCGCCATTTGATAGATATGAATGAAATGAACTCGAGTGATTTCGAAGCCCTTCTTACGGCGCAGCGTAGCGCCATGATTCGCGATATTCCGACATCACCCGCTAACACTTCGGCGGAAACGCCCACGCTCACCAAGGCCGAGCTTGCCGAGTTGCTGTTCGACAATGTCGGACTCAACAAGCGAGAGGCGAAGGACATGGTGGAGGCGTTTTTCGAAGTGATTCGCGATGCGCTGGAAAGCGGAGATAGCGTGAAGCTGTCGGGCTTCGGTAACTTTCAGTTACGCGACAAGCCGCAGCGTCCCGGCCGCAATCCGAAGACCGGCGAGGCAATTCCGATTGCTGCTCGCCGCGTTGTGACGTTCCATGCAAGTCAAAAGCTGAAGGCGCTGGTCGAGACCGGCGCTGAGGCGAGCTTCGCGCGCTGATCGACTGGCGCGTTCCTGCGCAACCCACCACGACGGCTAACTGACGATGACAGCGACGATCGAAAAAGTCGTCTTGCCTCCGATTCCGGCGAAGCGCTACTTCACCATTGGTGAAGTGAGCGAGCTGTGCGGTGTGAAGCCGCATGTGTTGCGGTATTGGGAGCAGGAGTTCACGCAGTTGAGGCCGGTGAAGCGGCGCGGTAACCGCCGCTACTACCAGCATCATGAGGTGCTGTTGATCAGGCGGATTCGCGAGCTGTTGTACGAGCAGGGCTTCACGATCAACGGTGCGCGTAACCGGCTCGATTCGCATGGTGCAGTGCATGGTGGGCCGGTGGATGATGTGGTGGAAGAGGGCGAGGTGGCTGATGCGCCGCCTGCAAAAACTGCCACCGTGGATGTCGATCAGTTGCGCAAGGAATTGCTGCATGTGATCGATCTGCTGGGGCGGTAATCTTTTTGACTGCACTGGCAGTTGCCTGCTTTCGCAGTTTTGTGGTGGCCGCAGGTTCAAATCGATTGAAGTGTCTGTTATAATTTTTAGCTGTTCGGGGCGTAGCGCAGCCTGGTAGCGTACCTGCATGGGGTGCAGGTGGTCGGAGGTTCAAATCCTCTCGCCCCGACCAAAAGATATAAGGCTCTCACTGCTTCGGCACTGAGGGCCTTTTTCGTTTGGGGCGGATTTTGCCCCCGCGTTTGCCCCACACGACGGATGGTTTTCCTAGAGCGGAGCGGAATTCTAGGCGGGGGAGAGAGGGCGGTCCGCGCACGATCCTAGAGAGTTTGGGGCAAGTCGAGCGGCTCATAAACCGGTGTGTGCGCTACGCCGCGGTCAGCCAGCTATAGCGTGAACGCATTGTCATTTCTGACGGTGTCGGAGGGGCGACTAGTCGGCCGAATACAGGTCGGTCGGAGAAGGAGAAGCTCATGCGATTAGGAGTCCGACGCAGTAACCATCGGATCGTCGCTGGATTTGTCCTCGGTCTCGCCTGCGGATGTCGGGCAGTCACCTCTAATGAGACGGCGAGTGCGAAGAGATAACCAGTCGTGATCTAGTGGATATGCACCGTTCGACGCATTAGTTGTGCCTTTCTGCACGCGAGTCTGCTCGCTTCCATGCTGCGGACTCATAATCCGCCTCCGAAAGGACACCGTGGGTTCGACTCCCACCCGGCCCACCAAAGAAATCAAAGAAACGTACACACTCGGCCCTTGTCTTTTTCAAGGGTTCAACAAAGGTTCAACGGCGAGGGTTGTCGCTTGCTCACACGACGATTCTGCGTTGGGTGCAGCGCTACATGCCCGAGTTCGTCAAGCGCTGGAACCGTTTCGCAACCCCTGCGGGACGGTCGATCCTTACCGGGCGGTGGATCGGGTCGGCCAGACGGTAGACTTCATGCTCGGGGCAAAGCGCGATATGGCTGTGGCAAAGGCCTTTTTCAGCAAGGCAATCAAGCATCAGGGACAGTTCGCGAAGACCATCGCTGATCGAGGCGTCCGCCGTCACCCGGACGCCTTGATCCCGCACAAAAACGCTCCTGCGAAGTCTCGTAGGAGCGAGCGTCGCAACGCTACTGCCCCAGATGTTTGCGCACATCCTTTACCTGATCCGCCGTCACGTGTGAAGCGCTGTTGCCCCAGCTTGACCTGACGAACGTCGCCAGCTCGGCGACCTGTTCGTCGTCGTAGCGCCAGGCGAACGGCGGCATGGCCAACCGCGTCGGCGCGCCTGCCGTCGACGGCAGACGCGAGCCATTCAGGATGACTGTAATCAGCGAGTCAGGGTGGGCTGCAAGCACCATCGGGTTGTTGGCGAGAGCGGGGAACACCCGCGACGCGCCTTGCCCATTCTGCCGGTGACACGCCGCGCAACTGTCGATGTAGATGCTCGCGCCCGGCGCCGTCGCCGAGCCGGCCATGATCGACTTGAGCGTCGCATCGCTCGCCTGGAACGACGCCGCATCTTGCTGGCGAGGCGACAGGCTCTTCAGATACGTCGCGATCGCATGCAGGTCAGTGTCGCTGAGATACTGCGTACTGTGCTCGACCACTTCGCCCATTGGACCCGTCACGGCAGAGTGAGGACCACGCCCGGTTTGCAGCAGCGCGACGATATCCTGCTCGGACCAGCTACCCAACCCGGATCCGGCATCGCCGCGCAGATTGATCGGCGAAGCATGATCCAGTACGGCACCGGACAGATAGAGCGAGGTCCTGCCGCTCAGGTCCAGCTCCTGCATGGCAGTCCCGCGCGGCGTGTGACACGCGCCGCAGTGCGCGAGACCTTGCACGAGATAGGCGCCGCGATTCCATTCCGCGCTCTGGGAGTCGACGGGCTGGAAGCCTGAGTCGTCATGGAACGCGCGGTCCCACAGCGCGAGCGGCCAGCGGACGCTCAATGGCCAGACAATGTCGGCACGCCGGTTTGGCTGACTCGAAGCCGGCACCTTGGTGGTGAAGTACGCGTACAGATCCTTGAGATCCGCGTCGCTCACCTTCGCATAGGACGTGTAGGGCATCGCGGGATACAGATGTCGTCCGTCCTTTGCGATACCTTCGCGCATGACGAGCACAAAGTCGTCGAACGAGTAGCTGCCTACACCATCCTCGTGATCCGAGGTGATGTTGGTCGAATAGATCGTGCCGACCGGCGTTTTGAACGGATAGCCGCCCGCGAACGGATCGCCGCCCTTCGCCGTGTGGCAGGCCATACAGTCGCCAGCGCGCGCCAGGTATTCGCCATGCACGGGGTCACCGGCACGCGCCGCGACATCTGCAGCCACGTTCACGGCGGGTTTGCTCCATGTGGAGGCCCAACTGCCTGCAACGACAATCGCGATCGCGGCGATGGGGATGAGGAGTCTCTTGCGCATCGTCATCTCCCCTTATGCCTGGACCATCGGCCCGGGGTTCTTCAGGTACTGAGAGCGGATGTTGCTTGCCGCCCAGTACGCGAGTCCCCCGACGAGGCCCGTCGGGTTGTAGCCGATCCCGTGAGCGAACGTGTTCGAGCCGAGCACGAACACGTTGGGCACATCCCAGCTCTGCAGGTACTTGTTGACCGCACTGGTCTTCGGATCGGCGCCCATCGACGTGCCGCCGCACACGTGCGTGCTCTGGTACACGCGTGTGTCCCAGTGCATGCCCGGCTTGAAGACGCGGCCCGAGATGCTCTTCGGATTCATCGCGTGGCCGATCTCCATCATCTTGCCGCCGACGTACGCAGCCGAGCGCAGA
>Ga0302312_10002172_pt1 | contig 11525 bp, 9 predicted proteins | sample III_Palsa_N2_1_FD_200529 | JGI IMG/M metagenome (GOLD analysis project Ga0302312, IMG submission 200529) | Peat permafrost microbial communities from Stordalen Mire near Abisko, Sweden - III_Palsa_N2_1 | ecosystem: Environmental > Terrestrial > Soil > Palsa > Peat permafrost | place: Sweden...
CTTCTTATCTTAGTGCGGAATGGACGGGACTCGAACCCGCGACCCCATGCGTGACAGGCATGTATTCTAACCAGCTGAACTACCACTCCGTTTTGGGTTTGCAAATATAAGCAGATTTTATACTTACACAAGGACTAATTTCAAAAAAAGCACACATTGTTAGTAACAGGTACAAAACCAGCATTTTAGCTTTAAAACTTTCTCATAAATTTAAAAAAACTGAAATTGAATGCAGTTGTTAGCTTATAAAGCTGAATTATTATGCACGATTCATCCGAAAATATACCTGCGCAGCAGGAAGGTGAGCACACCGATGTGATACATTTTGTTGATTGCGAAACACGTGAAAAGGCGCACCAATTATTTCTATTGGCAAAAAGCAGACTGAAAGATATATCCAACTGGCATAAAATCAGTGGGCCGGGATCATCGAAATTTTCAATTACCGATACGCAAGGTAAGGAAGATTATAAAATTGCTGAAAAAGGAGATCATTTTTATATAAACCTGCCTGCACCAGGTTCCATTGCCGGCGACGGACTGGAATGGGTACGAATAGAAAGCATTGAAGACATGGAAAATGCCCATGCCGAAAGTGAATTTATCGCTATGACCGTAAGGCCGGTTGCCAATCCCAGGCATCCGGATAAAGCAACCGCGCACTTTTTTAGCCATAAATCTACCAGTACCTTTATTGTAGAACGTTATTTAAACCACGTGAGCGCCGCTGTACACGGTCGTAATGAAATCCCCAATAATCACGACACAAACCTATACGATACCGTGCGCAATACCATTATAGCCTTAACAGCCCGGGCAGGATTATCTGGCCCGCAGTGGAAAAAACTGGTAGTCGGCTTGTTGGACGATAATTGATTATTATTTTGTAACAATTATATTAGGCATAAAATATAAACGAATGCATATCGTTATTTTTGCATATAAACTATAATTAACAACTATGAAGGCTCTAAAAGTATTATCAATTGTTATGTTAGCTATTTTCAGCTACACAGCAGTAAGTGCAAGCACCATGCATCACAGGCACCACAGGCATCACGGGCACCGCAGGCGCATGTAATAAAAAGGGTTGGTATTAATACTAACCCTTTTTTTGCGGGTACATTGTGCCATTGCTGCACAATGTATCCTAACCTTCATACACTTGATTTTGTTGGAATTTGTTTTAAACTGTCCCTTTAATCTATCTTAGCTATCGCAAATTATTACGATAGTAAAATATACAGGATCATGTCAGCAAATCACTCACCACAGCATCGGGCAGAAACTTTCAGATCGCTACACCAACGTACAGGCATATTTGTTGTTGCCAATGCATGGGACGCAGGTTCAGCAAAAATATTAGATAGCTTAGGCTTTGAGGCACTGGCCACCACCAGCGCGGGGCTTGCATTTGCGTTGGGTAAACCCGACGGGCATGTGTCCATAACCCGTGAGGTAACGTTATTAAACGTAGAAAGTATTGTAGCGGCAACAAACTTGCCGGTATCTGCTGATCTGGAAAATGGTTACGGCGATGATCCGGAAGATTGTGCCAAAACAATTTTATTGGCGGCACAGGCAGGGCTTGCAGGTGGTTCTATTGAAGATGCTACAGGTAATGCAAATTATCCTATCTATTCCTTTGAGCATGCCATTGAGCGTGTTAAAGCAGCGGTAAGCGCTGCGCGTAGTCTTCCCTATCCTTTCACTCTTACAGCAAGGGCAGAGAACCTGATCCACGGGCGACCTGATCTGAAAGATACTATACGTCGATTGGAAGCATTTGCTGATGCCGGTGCTGATGTGTTGTTTGCCCCCGGCTTAAAAACACGTGAAGAAATTGAAGCTGTTGTAAAAGCAGTTGCACCGCGCCCAGTAAATGTGATAATGGGCATAGCGAACACTAATTTTTCACTAAATATGCTTGCTGAAATTGGTGTAAAGAGAGTAAGCATCGGTTCAGGTTTTATTCGCGCTGCGTATGGTGCCGTTTTTCGTGCTTCGGAAGAAATACTTCAAAAAGGTACATTCAGCTTTGCGAATGATGCAACGCCTTATGGTGAGATCAATAAGTTATTTAAATAGGTTGACAGTTACAAACTGTCTTTTATCTGAGGCATTCAGTCGCAGACTGAAGCTAGGATATTTTATAAGACAAAAGGCCGATCAGTTTGATCGGCCTTTTGTCTCATTTACCTTTAAACTTGTTATTACAGTTTCCTTTTTACTTCAACATTTTCGTAAGCTTCAACAATGTCGCCTACTTCAATATTATTAAAGTTGTGGATATTTAAGCCGCACTCGTAGTTGGCGGTAACTTCTTTAACATCGTCTTTAAAGCGTTTTAATGAAGCTAATTCACCTGTGTATATTACCACACCTTCGCGGATAATACGTATTTTACTATTACGGGTTATTTTACCATCAAGTACCATACAACCTGCAATAGTACCAACCTTGCTTATCTTGAATGTTTCACGTATTTCAACGTTAGCAACAATCTTCTCTTCAAATGTTGGTGCAAGCATACCTTCCATTGCCGCTTTTATCTCATTTATGGCATCATAAATAATAGAGTAAAGCCTGATATCGATCTGCTCAGCTTCTGCCAGTTTACGGGCACTTCCGGATGGACGGACCTGGAAACCAATAATGATCGCGTCAGATGCCGAAGCCAGCAATACATCAGATTCTGATATTTGCCCAACTGCTTTAGATATAATGTTAACCTGAATTTGCTCAGTCGAAAGTTTAAGCAATGAATCAGATAATGCTTCGATTGAACCATCCACGTCACCCTTAACAATAATGTTAAGCTCCTTAAAGTTACCAACTGCCAAACGGCGGCCAATTTCATCAAGTGTGATGTGTTTTTGTGTACGCAAGCCTTGTTCGCGTTGTAACTGTAAACGTTTGTTTGCAATTTCACGTGCTTCAACTTCGTTTTCTAATACGTTGAACTTATCGCCCGCGGTAGGTGCGCCCTGCATACCCAGCACCTGTACCGGTGTTGATGGGCCAGCAAATTCAACCCTTTGTCCGCGTTCGTTAGTTAATGCTTTAACACGGCCACTGTAACAGCCTGCTAATATCGGATCGCCTACCTTTAATCTACCCGCCTGTACCAAAATAGTGGTGACAATACCACGGCCTTTATCAAGGGCAGCTTCAATAACGGTACCAACAGCTCTTTTGTTAGGGTTAGCTTTCAGTTCAAGCAATTCAGCCTCAAGCAATACTTTTTCTAATAGCAGATCAACGTTTAAACCTGTTTTGGCTGATATTTCCTGCGACTGGTATTTACCGCCCCATTCTTCAACCAAAATATTCATGGCTGATAGTTGCTCACGGATCTTATCCGCGTTAGCTCCCGGCCTATCTATCTTGTTAAACGCAAATATGATCGGTGCGCCTGCAGCCTGCGCGTGGTTTATGGCCTCGCGGGTTTGTGGCATCACGCTATCATCAGCGGCTATCACTATAATTACAATATCTGTTACCTGGGCACCACGCGCACGCATGGCGGTAAACGCCTCGTGACCCGGTGTATCCAGGAATGTTATTTTTCCTTTATCGTCTGGCAACGTAACTTCATAAGCGCCAATGTGCTGGGTAATACCCCCGGCTTCGCCGCCTATTACGTTTGTTTTGCGTATAAAATCGAGCAATGATGTTTTACCGTGGTCAACGTGGCCCATTATGGTTACAATTGGCGCACGAGGTACCAGATCTTCAGGATTATCAGGCGTGTCAAGACTACCTTCTTCATCCTGTGGTTTCACAAACTCTATCTGGTAACCAAACTCATCAGCCACAATAGCCAGCGTTTCCGCATCAAGCCTTTGGTTAATAGATACGAACATACCCAAACTCATACAAGTTGAGATGATCTGCGTTACCGGCACATCCATCATTGCTGCCAGCTCATTAGCGGTAACAAATTCGGTAGCCTTTAATACTTTTGATTGTGATTCCTGCTCTAATGCCAGTTCTTCGGCTGTTGCAGCTACATCATCACGCTTTTGGCGACGGAATTTTGCACGCTGTGCAAACTTACCTGATTTACCTGCTCCGCTTAACCTGGCTAAAGTTGCCTTTATCTGGTCTTGTATATCTTTTTCTGTTGGTTCTTCCTTAGGTGTATTGCTGTGTGGGGTATGATTTCTGTTATTTCTGAAATCGGGGCGATTGCCGCCGCCATGTTGTCCACCACCGCCTTGTTGCCCCGGAGGATTATTACCCCTGTTCCTGAAATCAGGACGATTAGGGTTGACCGGATGAGCAGGTTGCTGCCCAGCCTGGGGATTTTGACCTCCCTGACCCTGACCACCTTGTTGCTGCTGGTTATTATTCCCGCCCTGGTTATCTTTACGCTTTCTTTTGCGTTTATGATCGGCCTGGCTATTTGATGATGAAGCTACCGGGTTACGTTTTGGCGGATTAACCGGCAATTGTATTTTACCAATAACATTCGGGCCTGTTAAGCGCTCCGCTTTGGCACGTATTACATCATCATCCTGTGCCTCTTCAACAGCTTCTGGTGCAGGCATTGCTTCAACAACAGGTGCCTTAACAATAGGTGTTTCAACAACCGGCGCAGGCGCTACAGCTACTGGCGCAACAGGAGCAGGGGTTTCAGCTTTAGGCGCCTCAACTACAACTTCCTTCTTAACTTCAGCTACAACAGGCTCAGGTTGTTTTATTTCTTGTATTGGTTCAGCAGGTTTTATTACAGGTGCAGGTGTTGCGGGTGTAATTACTTCCTTCTTAATCTCAACAGGTTCTTTTTTGTCGCCAAATCGTGGTTTTGCATACGGATCATCAAGATTGATCTTACCTACCACTTTTACGCCAGGCAATGTTTCACCATGATCCTCAACCTTTTTAGGTTGTTCAGGTTCAGGCTGCACTTGTTTTGGCTTTTCAGGCTGCGGAACATAGTTGCCCGCATTTTTGATCAGGATCTCTTCATTTTCAAAATCTCTTGATCTGCGGAACTCTGCAGGCTTTTCGGCCTGTGCTGGTTCATCTTTCCTGATCTTACCGATGCTGATCTGCTTGGCTTCTTCTTTAATACTTTTGTCAAAAGCAAACTCCTTTAACAAAGCATTATACATGTCGTTATCCAGCTTGGCCATAGGCTGTTTGTCTACCTTGTAGCCTTTGGTCGCCAAAAAATCAACAATGGTACCCATACCAATGTTCAGCTCTTTTACTGCTTTAAATAACTTTATAGATTTGTCTTCTGACATTTATTACTTTTTTCTCTGCTTATTTATGCAAAAATACGATTTTAATTTTTGGTTATTATATTTATTCGAACTCTGCTTGTAGTATTGATAATACTTCTTTTACTGTTTCTTCTTCAAGGTCGGTACGTTTAACCAATTCACCCACAGTTAATGCCAGTACTGATTTTGCCGTATCTAAACCTATACGTTTAAATTCGTCAATTATCCAGCTGTCAATTTCATCTGTAAATTCTTCGATATCCACATCCTCATCCTGCTCATCAGCTTCGCGGTAAACATCTATTTCATAACCAGTTAACTTACCTGCTAACTTAATATTATGCCCACCACGGCCAATTGCCAATGACACCTGATCGGGTTTTAAATATACCGCTGCTGTTTTTTTCTCATCATCTAATTTAATAGAAGTAATCTTAGCTGGCGATAATGCACGCTGTATATATAACTGTAAATTATTGGTGTAATTTATTACGTCAATATTTTCGTTTTTCAGTTCACGTACTATACCATGTATGCGCGATCCTTTCATACCAACGCAGGCACCAACCGGGTCAATACGGTCATCATATGATTCTACCGCTACTTTGGCACGTTCGCCTGGTTCGCGTACAATTTTCTTAATGGTGATCAAACCATCAAAAATTTCCGGAACTTCCTGCTCAAATAAACGCTGCAAAAACTCAGGAGCTGTACGTGATATAATGATCTTAGGATTGCTGTTCAGCATATCTACCTTACTAACAACCGCTTTTACGCTGTCGCCTTTCTTAAAGTAGTCGGCAGGAATTTGTTCTGTTTTTGGCAGCAACAATTCGTTACCTTCATCATCCAGCACCAAAGTTTCCTTTTTCCAAACCTGGTAAACCTCACCGGTTACAATCTCGCCAACACGGTCTTTATATTTTTTGAATATTTCGTCCTTTTCAAGTTCCAGAATTTTTGAAACCAGTGTTTGGCGGGCAGCTAGTATAGCACGGCGACCAAAACTTTCAAGCGTTATCTGCTCAATGTACTCATCACCTACTTCAAGGTCTGCATCCAGTGTCTTTGCTTCAGCCAGTTCAATTTCAAGATCATCATCCTCCGAGAAACCGTCTTCCATAACTACACGGGTGCGCCAAATTTCAAGGTCACCATTGTCTGTGTTTACGATTACGTCGCAATTCTCATCATTGCCATACTTTTTGCGAATCATGCTTCTGAATACGTCCTCAAGAACGCTCATCATGGTTGGCCTGTCAATGTTTTTGAAATCTTTAAATTCCTGAAAAGAATCAATTAAATTAATATTGCTCATTTTTCATTAAATTGTTTGTTTCTACAAGGTAATGAAGCTATCATGAGCTTGTTTTTTAAGTGGCAGCTCATGATGGTTCCTACTTGAATGATATTAAAACTTTTGTTTCTGTTATTTGATTAATCGGGATCACGCTTTCAATAACTTCAGCTTTTTTCCCTTTTTGTTTCACTTTTTCTTCAATCGCTATTGCGTCTTCAGTAATCGCGGTCAGCTTGCCTTCTCTTTTCACACCATCAGCCATTTTAATAGCCAGATCCCTGCCTACATTCTTGGCATATTGCCTCATCAGCGTAAGCGGTGTATCCAGCCCTGGCGATGAAACCTCCAGGTTATAAGCGTTTTCTATAGCACTTTCTTCCTCAAGATGAAAGCCTACATGCCTGCTTATCGCCGCACAATCACCAATGCCAATACCTTTATCACCATCAACCAGAATGATCAGCTTTCCGTTCGAATGCATCTTAACATCCACTAAAAACAGATCAGCTCTGTCGGCAATCTTCTCATTAACCAGTTCTGTAACTCTTTTTTCAATATTCATTATCTGTGTTTTGATAATTTTGATTGATAAACTAAAAGAGGGGGCAAATCGCCCCCTCTATTTAATTTGGATGCAAATGTACTAAATTTTATTGGAGTTGCAAAGTGGTTATTGCTTAAAAATCAAATCTGTATACTGTTGATGGCTTAATTTTTTATGCTTAATTATATCATCCCATAAACTGCGCCCATATTCATAATGATGGTAGCGAACAAAGTACGTTTGCAGCTTTGCAAATGGAGTATCAGGCGTAAACACAATAGCACCATCTGTAACCAAATATTTACCGGGCTGCGGCTTTTGATAATCCTTCATATCGGTATCTGCCGGCATGTGGTAAACTGGCACCAGGCTTTGCCAACTGGCGGTCGCCGAATCTCTGTTGATCTCCTGCACAACGGTATAATCCAAGCCGGTAATTTTTAATGAATGATCATTAATAAGACTAATTTGGATAGCTGTTGACTTCGGTTTTGAAGTACAGCCCAGACAAATCACCAATAATAAAAGCGGCCAATTTTTCATTTATTTAAGATTAAAGGCATCATTCATGATGACGGTAATGACTCATTTTTAAATTACTATATTAGGGGTATCACTAGTAATTTATGTATTTCATACTTTCAAAGGTACTTTTATTCCTGCTTTATCCTATTTTATGGTTCTTTGCGTTGTTCATTATTGCGATTACAATCAAAAATGCCCGGCGCAAAAAACGATTGCTGATTGCATCGGCTTTACTGTTATACCTGTTTAGCAATTCCATCTTACTAAACCTGTTTGCAAAAGCATGGGATTATAGCCCCTACCCTGTTAAAGATACAAAAACTTATAGCTGCGCTATTGTATTGGGCGGCTTTTCAGGGGTTGACGGATCAGGGAATGGTTTTTTTAATGCCGCTTCTGACAGGTTTATAGAAGGTATAGAATTACTGGCTACAGGAAAGGCAAAACACCTACTGATCTCAAGCGGAAATGGTAATCTAATCCCCGGAAAGTTTAAAGAGGCCGACTGGGTGGGTATACAGCTTAAAAATCTTCATTTCACCGATAGCAGCATATTGATTGAAAATAATTCACGTAATACTATTGAAAATGCTGTTTTTTCAAAAAAGATACTTTTGGCCCGGCATTTAAACCCGCCATATTTATTGGTTACCTCCGCTTTTCACATGAGGCGCTCAATGATGATATTTAAAAAAGAGGGATATAATGTAATTCCTTACCCTTGTAATTACATAGCCGGACAAGGGGACATAACTTTAGGTGATCTTTTACCCAGTGCCGAAGCATTAAGCACATGGAATATGTACCTGAAGGAACTGGTAGGGTATGTGGTGGATTATTTGAAGATTTGAAAAGAAAAATTGTCATTCTAAGCGATAACGAAGAATCTTTACACATTATTAACACGCGTTTAGATTCTTCGCTATCGCTCAGAATGACAGGCTTATTACCTAAACTATCGGCTCCAATGTTACCGGGTCAATACGTTTAAGCAGGATGTTACTTACTGGTTTTACCACTAAAGGTATCTTCTCAATATAAGTTTCGCTGGTATCTAAACCAAAAGCCTTTGCTTCAGATTGTGCCAGTTTTTTAATGCTGAAATAACTATTCAGGATAAATGATTCAGAGATACTGAACAAATTGTTGTATGACAGGAATTTCTCTAAGATCACAAAGCGGAAATCAGATACTACCTTAAATTGTTTTAAGGATTCGTACTTGCTGGTAATATCCAGTTCTTTGCGGGCAACCATATCTTCAACCACCTTGCGGAACAACACATTAACCCTTGGCTGAATACGGAATCCTAATCGGAAATCGACCCTGATGATCTTACCTTCTTCTACCTGGTCAACGCTATACTCCATAGTATAAGGCTCGTCGGTGGTATCAATGTGTACAAACCAGTAAGTGTCTGCACGTTTAGGGCTCCGGCTCATGATGGAGTAAATCACCTTTTCTTCTATCTGCCTGCTGTTGTTTGCCTTTGTTAAGTAAATAAGCTGACTTGAATATTTAGGGATGGTTTGGTCGGCACTTAACGCGTTCAACATTGGGATCTGATCTTCGAGATCGATAAAATGCAGGAAACGATTATTGATCTTACGTGCCCTGAACCAAACGTACATGGTAAATATCAAACCGATCTCAAAGAACACAAAGAATATACGTTTTAATAATTTAGCCGCATTGGTAATAAAGAAGCTGAACTCTACGGTTAAAAATACGCACAGAATAATAGTTACTAACCATACGGGCCAGTGTTTTACGTAGCGCATAAAATAGTACATCAAAATGGTGGTCATGAGCATGGCTATGGTGATAGAGAAGCCATAAGCAGCCGTCATGTGTTCTGATGTTTGGAAGTACAACGTTACAGCCACACAACCAAAGCACAGCAACCAGTTAATGCTGGGTATATAAATTTGCCCCCGAACATTTGATGGGTATTTTATAGTGATCCGTGGCCAAAAGTTCATACTCACTGCCTCACTAATTAAAGTAAATGATCCGCTGATCAACGCCTGGCTGGCAATAATAGTTGCAAGCGTAGCTAAGGCCACACAAGGGATCATTAATAAATGTGGATTGGGTACTATCTGGTAAAATGGGTTAATACCGGCGTAGCTTGTATTGGCAGGCTGTGTTAAAACCCAGGCGGCCTGGCCCATGTAATTTAACAACAAAGTAACTTTTACAAATATCCAGCTCATCTGGATGTTTTTACGGCCGCAATGCCCAAGATCAGAATATAATGCTTCAGCACCAGTGGTACATAAGAATACCGCACCTAAAAGCCAGAAACCATGTGGATGCTCTATTAGTAATTTTGCACCATAATATGGGCTTAATGCTTTTAAAATAGACAGGTTATGCACCAGTTGCAATGAGCCTAAAACACCTATCATTAAAAACCACATTAACATAACCGGGCCAAAAGCAGAGCCTACTACCTTGGTACCAAACTGCTGGAAAAAGAACAGCAATAATATAATACCAATAACAATACCTATAATAAGGCCACTGCCTGGCACAAATTCAGCTGCCAACGAAGGTACATTGCTCAAACCCTCAATTGCCGAGGTAACAGATATTGGCGGGGTAATAATACCATCGGCCAACAAGGTGCCCGCACCTATTATTGCCGGTATAGCCAACCATTTACCATAACGCCTAACTAAAGCGTATAACGAGAATATACCACCCTCACCTTTATTATCGGCTTGTAGGGTAATGAAAATATATTTAAAGGTTGTTTGTAAAGTAAGTGTCCAGAATATACAGGAAATGCATCCTAATACAAAACCCTGGCTAATTGTGCTGTCTTTTGCTCCTTCGGTTAGCAGGGTTTGGAAAACATACAGAGGGGATGTACCAATGTCTCCGAAGATGATGCCTAGAGTTATCAGCAGTCCGGCTGCCGTAACTTTCTTAAGATGGGGGTTCATTTTTTTTGCTTTTTGTTTGTTTGAAATGGATTGCTTTTTGTTTAATCGTATTAATTAGGTGTGATTGATGTTAAGATTAAAATAGAACCGGCTGCCTTCGCCGCTTTCGCTTTCAACGCCTATGGTGCCGCCCTGTGCCTCAATAAAATCTTTAGCAATGGCTAAACCCAGGCCGGTGCCGGTTTTATCAGCATCTGCGCCGGGTATTCTGAAGTATCTTTCAAAAATTCTTGCCAGATACTTTTCATCAATACCCTGGCCTGAATCTTTAACCGAAAACTCGATGATATTGCCTTTATGCCTGGCAACATCTAAATTGATGACTGATTTGGACGGGCTGTATTTAACCGCGTTTGATAACAGATTAATAAGCACCCACGTAGTTTTATCCAGATCGGCCATCACATTTGGCAGGCTTTCCGGACAGTTGACGGCAATAGTTAATTCTTTTTGGTCAGCTAATGATTTAACGGCTTGAATAGCATAGTCAACAATGTTTTGTGGATGCGTACTGCCAAAATTAAGGTTGATCTTGCCTGTTTCAACCTGCGCAGCATCCAATAATTCGGCTGTTATATGCAATAACCGATGGGTATCATCATCAATATTTTGCAGTAATTGCTTTTGCTCACTGTTAACGCCGCCAACGCGCGCGTCTTCTAATAACTTCAAACTCATTTTTATGGACGAAAGCGGGGTCTTCAGTTCATGCGAAATTGTGGCTATAAAAGTTGTTTTAGCCTCATTTAATTGCTGAAAATCTGTTATATTTTTAAGGATGATCACTTTCCCGATAACTTTATTATCATTTGTTACCTCAAGAACCTCCTTATTAAAATAGCTTTCCCGATTGTCGGCAAATATCTTCATTTTCTGCTGATCTACAAATAACATATTGCGTAACAGATCATTTTCCATTGCAATAGTGGGCGCATACTGCGCAGTTAGCTTTTCTTCGGGCAAACCGATCA
>Ga0302312_10002173_pt1 | contig 11524 bp, 9 predicted proteins | sample III_Palsa_N2_1_FD_200529 | JGI IMG/M metagenome (GOLD analysis project Ga0302312, IMG submission 200529) | Peat permafrost microbial communities from Stordalen Mire near Abisko, Sweden - III_Palsa_N2_1 | ecosystem: Environmental > Terrestrial > Soil > Palsa > Peat permafrost | place: Sweden...
CGCGGTCCTCGGGATAGGCCGGCGCCTGCTGCATCTCCATCGTTCCACCCTTGAGTCTGGTGAGCGCGAAGTCGGGCACACCACACGCATTCTTGAGGGAGCAGTCATAAAGCGGCGTTCGGAAGACCTCGGCTAGGTTCGCGCCGTAGAACTTCTGAACGTCATCTGGACGCGTCAACAAGGGCTTCTTCGGAAGACTTTGCTTGCGAGGCACGCCCACCTCCGTCCGGGCAACAGCCTCAATATAAACCACCTAGGAAAGCCGCGTCCACGTTCCTCCGAAGCAGAGCAGTTCAACCCCGAGGGGCCCTCTCAACGAGTGTATTGTCGCCTAAGCACTTATCGAGGTTCGGATTAGTACTGAGATGTCGGCAAGTATCCCGGAATCTCATTGAGGAGGGGCCGGATAATCGGACACTGCGGCGTTTATCGGGACTGACCTTCCCTCCGACCGCTCCGGAGCCGATAGCTTCGCTCATTGAGCGTCAGCGCTGAAGTCTCTTTGTCGAGACTTCGGACCTAAGGTGGTTCGCGGAACGGTTGCACAGAAATGCGATCGTAGCGCACTTCCAGCACGATCAGGGTCTCAGTACCGCCCGGCGCACGAAGAACAACTTCATCGCCCTCTGACGCTCTCATTAATGCGCGCCCCAGGGGGGAAGCCCAACTGATGTGGTTGCGGTCGAGATCGATTTCGTCGGTGCCGACTATGCTCGCCACTCGCTCCGCCCCTGCGGCATTCGCATAGCGCACGGTGGCTCCAAAGAACGCTCTCGTCGCTCGCTGCCCTGTTCTCGGAGCTTCCGGATCGACCACCTCCGCTGCGTCGATTCGCTTCGTCAGGAAGCGAATCCGCCCATCAATCTGCCGCAGTCGTCGCTTGCCGTACTGATAGTCGGCGTTTTCACTGCGATCGCCATTGCCCGCAGCCCACGCCACCACGGCCGGGCGATCCTTGGTGAGCAAAAAATGGCGCTCATCTTTCAGACGCTCGAGTCCGCTCGGAGTGATGTAGTTTTTGCCGTGGTTCGCCGCGGGCTCCTCTACTTTCGGTCTTCTCGTGAACCCTTTTCGCATTCTGCGGCACTCTCCCGGCGCGATTTGAGATAGGAGCGTCTATCAGGCTCGATGCTTGTCCTTCCAGTTCTCGGCACTGATGGCCCACATGCACACCTCGATCTCTCTCGGGCCCCAAAGGATGTTGTGTGTGTAACTGAATCCCACCCGCTCCAATAGCTTCCGAGAGTTGTCATGATCGATCCCGTGCCCGGCGACAATCGCCGGCATTTTCAGCGTGTCGAAGCCATGCGCGAGTACAGCGATCAGGGCCTCCTCGCCTAGGCGCTGACCCCACCCGGCACGCATAAGATTTACGCCAACTTCCATGATCTTAGGGTCCTTCGACCACGGCCGCAGACCGGCACACCCCGCAAATTCACCCGATTCTAGAAGAAATATCGGCCAATACTGTAGGCCCAACGAGCGGTCACGTTCACACTCCGTCTGAAGTCGTGCATGCGCTTGTTCACGCGTCATCGGGCCGCCGAAGAAGCGAGTCACCTCTGGATCACACCATAACGCTTCCGCAAGTGCGGTATCGGCTTCCGTCCAGTTTCTAAACTTCAGACGCACAGATGGCAATGGAAACACGCGCAAACCTAGCAACTCGTCCTGCAACAACGAGTTTACCCGTCGTTCCTGTGAAGTCGGCAAGTGTCCCGGAATCTCATCGAGGAGGGGCAAGATAAGCGGACACTGGAGCGTTTATCGGGATATATTCCCAGCCGGGCTGACAAAGCATCCCACCTTCGACCGTTGCCCAATCGATCCTGAGAAACCCGCTTCCCGTAAGGGATGCCCTTGGGTTGATGTCAAATTGCCAATGCGCTTGTCCATCGGTCTGCACAAATAGCAATTCGCGGGCTGAGACCACGTAAAAGGTGAAGTTGGAAAAGCCCAAAGAATCGTTGAAGCTCAGTGCCGCCGTTCCTCGGCCATTCATGGAAACCTGGTAAGTTCCCATGAACGGTACAATTCCAGCGAATTCTAGGATGTCCTGCGAGAGAAGGCTCTTGAAGTTTGCGAAGGCTGCTTCACTGGGTTTGCTAGCGGGACGGATTCGTTCCTGATGGAATGAAGGCAGATCTCGAAACACGAACCCGCACCGGGAGCACTGCTGAGTTGGATGGCGGTGCCGTGCTGCTCCGCAATCCAGGCGGCCAGGCTCAAGCCGAGACCGGAGCCGCTCCGTTGTTCCGTCCTGTCTCCGCTGACACGGTAGAAACGTTCGAAGATACGGTGGTGCTGGTCCTTCGGTATGCCAATGCCAGAGTCTTTGACGGCGAGGATCACTTCGCTTCTGGTCTGCGTAGCGATGATAAAGACGGCTCCGCCTGGTGGAGTGAATTTGCAGGCGTTGTCCAGCAAAATGCGCAGAAGGCGAAGAAGGGCAGGGCGATCGGCTGCAACCCAGAGCGAATCGCTGGAGGATGCCTGTTCCGCGCCCAGGCGTTCCGTTTGCAACGTGAGCATGAGATGTTTTGCCACGGGAGTCCATTCCTGATGCACGGCTTGAATCAGCTTCCACACATCCACGGGGGCGAGTTCGAGCGGTTCTGAACGGGTTTCAGCGCGCGCAAGGCTGAGCAGAGTTTCCGTGAGGCCGGTCATCTCTTCAGCAACTTCCTGGATGTGTTCGAGTGTGTTCTCATATTCAGCCGCCGAACGTGGGCGCATGAGCGCAATGTCAACCTCGGTGCGCAGGCGTGCGAGGGGCGTACGGAGCTCATGGGAGGCGTTGGCGGTAAATTCCCGCATGCCACGAAAGCCAGCATCGATACGGGCGAGCATGCTGTTGAGCGTGACGGAGAGATGGGCGATCTCGTCGTCGGCCGGAGGAACCTGGAGCCGTTGATCGAGGTTCTTGTCGCTGATGCGTCGAGCTTCGAGAGCCATCGCAGCGATCGGCTCGAGCGCCTTACGGCTCATGGCATGGCCCGCGACAACCGCGGCGCAGAGCACCAAGGGCGTGAGAATCCACAGCCCGATTCCGAACTGACGAAGAAGGATCAGCTGCTTGTTCATGGAAGCACCTACCTCCACGGAATAGGAGCGTCCATCTACATCGATCGCAGCGGAGAAGGCCCGGATCTGACGGGTTCCGCGCTTGAAGTCAGTGGTCTGTCCACGGCTGGGGAGAGCCTGCGGCAATACCAGGGAAGCGTTGAGATCGGCCATCCTGTCCGAGCGATAGACCCAGCCACCATTTTGATCCAGAATCTGCAACCACTTACCGTCATCGCGAAAGTGGTAGATATCGTCGAACCGCTGTTGGAACGTAGCGTCCGCGGGCGAGCTATCAAACTCCCGGAGCTGTTTGCGGACGTCGTCCACCCGCTCCTGCAGATCCTGATGAGCGCTTGCGTCAATGGCGCGCCGAAGCATACACCAGCTAGTCACGCTCAACAGGACCGCAACCGACGCGAACATGATGGAGTACAAGATGGTGAGACGCACGCGAATTGGAAGCGAGCGCATGGTCATTGGCATGGGTCTGCGGTCTTTTCCGTTGAATTTTTCAGCAGGCGATAACCAACGCCGCGCACCGTGACCAGCAGCTTCTTCCGGAAGGGTGTGTCCATCTTGAGACGCAGGCCGTTGATGAGGACCTCCAGGGCGTTGTCCGACGCTCCTTCGAGGCTGCCCCATACAGCTTTGCGCAAAGTGTGGCGATCGACAGCGAATCCAAGGTTACGATGAAGAGCTTTCAACAGAAGGTACTCGCTGCGCGTAAGTTCAATGGCCATTTGATCGCGATGAACGACCAATCTCGAAGCATCCAGGTGAAGTTCGCTGTCGCGGCCAATGGTGCGGCTCAGGACGTTCAGACGAGCCAGCAGCTCCCGAAAAGAAAATGGCTTGGTGAGATAGTCGTCGGCGCCGTGATCAAAGCCACGAAGGATGTCGTCTTCGGTATCGCGTGCGGTCAGCATCAGGATAGGAACGCTTTTGACTGCGCGGATGCAACGAGCGACAGAGTAGCCATCGCGAATGGGGAGGCCAATGTCGAGAATGACGGAGTCGAAGGAAAAATTCAACGCGAGATCGAGCGCCGCGCCTCCATCCGAAGCTGCGACCGATGTGTGTCCTGCCTCGCGCAGTCCGTTGCAGAGAAGGTCCAGCATTCTGCGATCATCCTCGACCACCAGAACATGCTGCTTTGGAGCGAGTGCTTTCAGATCTTCCACAAATTTGCCTCGAATCTCAACGTTTTGCCTATTTTTGCAGATGAGTCACGACGGCGATACGGCAAAGAGCCCACCTTAGGATTTATTTATCACCCCGTTAACAGAGGTTTACAGCATCGGCCCACGCTAAGGAAGTCAAAACGATTCCAACTGCACCGTGGACAGAGCAGCCCATCGCTGATCTCCGTCCCAATGGAGACTTATGCTTGTGAAGTCCGTTCGCTCTCTTCTGTTCGTGATTGCCCTCTTTTGCCTTTCATCACGTCTCATGGTCGCAGTGGTAACGACTACAGTAGCTGCAGGAACAATCAACGGCACAGTCAAGGACGTGACGGGTGCCGTGCTACAGGGGGCGCAGATTGTTCTGACGCCGAGCGGCGCTACCGTCGCATCGGATTCACAGGGAGCGTTTTCCATCCGCGGTATCCTGGCGGGCACCTACACGGCAACCGTATCGTATGTGGGATTCACGGACTTCACCACGTCTGTGACCATCACAACTGGGCAAACGGTTGAGTTGAACGCGGTGCTGTCGGTCAGCAAAAACGCGCAGTCCATCACCGTAAGTGGCAACCTGGAAGGAGACGTTGCCGCGATCAACGAGCAGCGCAGTTCCGCAAACATTTTGAACGTAACCACGGATACAACGATTCAAAGCCTTCCAAACTACAACGTCGCCGATGCCATCGGGCGGTTGCCGGGCGTGACCCTGCAGCGAAACGAGGGTGAAGGTCAATACGTGCAGATACGCGGTACGGAACCGCGGCTAAGCAACACCACGATTGACGGGGTAATCGTGCCCGGACCCGATCCCCAGGTGCGCCAGGTGGACCTTGATACGATTCCCGCTTCCATCGTTGGTTCAATCGCTATCAACAAAACGCTATCGGCGAATCAGGATGGCGATGCGATCGGTGGTTCGGTCGACATCCGCCTCAAGCAGGCGACTTCTGACAGGCCGTACATTTCCGTCACGGGCATCGGAGGGTGGACGCCGATCGATAATACGCGCAAGGCGTTCAGCATCAATGCTGCGGCAGGCATGCGCTTTGGACCGAATTCATCCCAGGGAAAACGCTTCGGGCTGATGATGGGTTACAGCTACGACTACAACGGTCGCGGCATCGACGACATCGAGCCGAGCCCTGATCTGAATTCCGACGGCTCCACGCTGTTTGACAACCTCCACGAAAATGAATATCTCTACGATCGCACCCGTTACGGGATCGCCGGAGCCCTGGACTACAAAGCTTCTGCCAACTCAGATCTTTACGCCCACGGACTGTTTTCTAACTTCCGCGACTATGGCGAGAAGTATGAGTACGAGTATAAAAACTCGGGAAGCTCTTCTTTCCACACCAGCGTGCGTCGTCCCAACCTACAGGTTGAAAGCCTTGCCCTCGGCGGCAATCACGTGTTCAATCACTCGTTTCTAAACTATCAAGTAGCTATCGCACATTCGCGCTTCGGCGGGGCTGCCGGCAATCCTGGCGCGGACTTCGGAACGACGGCCGCGAATCCGGACTGCGCCTATAGTCCGTCTACCACGATCAGCATCTATCGCCCGCAGTTCACATGTATCAATCCAAACGATGCGGCGACCGACCCGACCCAGTACCAGATGCAAGACATGAACCTCACCACCGGGCAGGCGACGCAACTAAATTTGCAAGGTGGCGCCTCCGCTGGATTCAATTTTCACCTGGGACCGCATGCATCCACCTTTGAGTACGGCGGGCAATACCGCAGTGAGCACAAGGGGCAGGACGCCTATTCCCCGACATACGATAACAACGAGAATCCTCAACTTCTGCCGTACGAGAGCCAGTTCCTCAGCAATTACACGAACCCGCACTATTACGGTGGCAGCTACTATCTTCCACCCGTCACGAATTTCTCTCTCATGACGGCGTACCTGGCGGCGAATCCGACGATCCTTCCGCTGGACGTCGCGGCAACCGCGCAGGCCTCGGACGCCTCCAACTATAACCTTCACGAACGCGTAGGCGCCTTCTACGTGATGGATACCCTGGCCCTCTCCGCGAAGCTTCATCTTCAAGTGGGCTTGCGCGTGGAGACGACCAACACCTCCGATACCGGCTACCTGGTGACGACGAACGCGGACGGCAGCTATGGCGGGACAACGCCGCAATATGGCAGCGGGTCCTACATCAATCCGCTTCCCAGCGTTCAATTGCGGTATAACATCGACACCGCCTCGGACATTCGCGCCGTCTATGGCCGGGGAATCTCGCGGCCGGATCCCTACCAGTTGGTGCCCTACGTTGTCTTTACACAAGGCGGCGGTCCATCAGGAAATGACTTGGTGCAGGTCGGCAACCCGGCCCTTGTTGCCGAACACGCCAACGACTATGACATTCTCTACGAACGCTACCTGCCCTCGGTCGGCATGATCGAGGGAGGCTACTTCTACAAGCAGATTACGAAGCCCCTCTACCTGGAGCAGTCCATTGTTCCTGAAACCGGCTCACCACTCTCTCAGCTCTACGCCGGAGACGCAGCACAGCAGGAAGTGGATGGCGACCATGCGTATGTACAGGGCATTGAGCTGGCCTATCAGCAACATCTCACCGGTCTGCCCGGAGTGTTGCGCAACGCCCGTATCAATGCAAATTTCACCTACACGAGTTCCAAGAACTATAACCTTACGGGCCGTACCGATACCCCGGCTCTGGTCGGCCAAGCGCCGTACTCCTGGAACATCGGACCCTCGTATGCGACCAAGCGAGCGCTGGTTTCAGTGGGAATCTCGCACAACGGTGCCAACATCTACGCGTACCAGTATCAGAATACGGGCGAGCTTTTCGAGCAAAACCTGGCCAATGGGAACACTCCGCCGTGCTTTCCCAACGGCCCGACCGATGAAAGCCTCAATACAACCACCAGCCCGTGCGGCGACAATTACTTCTATTCCCACACGCAGGTGGATGCTCAAGCGAGCTACTACGTCGGCAAGGGATTCACGCTGATTGCCTCTGGCGAAAACATGAACAACGAAGTCTTCGGCTTCTTCAATGGAAGCTCGAAATATATGACTCAGCGCGAGTATTACAAGCCCACCTACTCCTTCGGCCTGAAGTGGGATCTTTTCAAAGCCAGGCAGTAAACAATCAGGCGGCATTCTCAACTGCGGAGATCCACTCCGTCGGCCAACTGTGTGCGCTTGCGTATTTCCCGAGGTTCCATCATGGTGAAACAATCCGTCCGTCTGGTGCTGTCCGTATGTCTCGGCGCAGCGAGTCTCTGCGCGCAGCAACCTGCCCCACTTACACTAGAGAAAACCATCACGCTCACCGGTGTCACTGGGAAGTTCGATCACTTCGCGCTGGATGAGGCGGGCAATCGGCTTTTCGCATCGGCGACCGGGGCAGGCGCTGTCCTTGTTATCGACCTAGTTTCGGACAAGGTCGTGGAGAAGCTGGAGGGCCTAGGCAAGCCGCACGGTCTCGCTTGGATCGCCGAGACTGGACGCTTATTTGTGAGCGATGGCACCAAAGGTGAACTGGATGTGTATGCCGGTTCGCCACTCAAGCATGTCCAGTCTATTCACCTCGCCGAGGACGCCGACGACATGATTTACGATGCCGCGACAAAGCTGCTGTACGTTGGCTTTGGTGGCACCAATGCGGCCAATCCCGCGCGGGTCGCCGTTGTGGACGCGGCGACATTGCGCTTGATCGCCACCCTCCCTGTCGCATCTCATCCCGAGGGGTTGGAGTTTGATCCCACAACAGACCGCATCTTCGTCAACGTTGCAGACTCCGGGCAGGTGGTTGTCATCGACGGCAAGACCCGCGAAATTGCAGCAAGGTGGTCTCTGAATCGATGCAAAGACAATACACCGCTAGCCTTCGACACGGACAAACGTCTTCTGCTAGTAGGTTGCAGAACGCCTGCGGAGATTGTGGTTTTGAACGGGAAGACTGGAATCGAGGGTGCGGCAGTGAGTTCAGATGCAGGTGCAGACGACCTCTTCTTCGAGCTGACAACACGCCACGCCTTTTTGATCACTGGCGCTGGCGTGGTCGATACCTTTGCGGTATTAGCGGACGGCAGCCTAACCAAGCTTGACGCAACCCAGACGGAACGCGGTGCAAAGACCGGTTATCTCGACGAGAAAGGCCGACGTCTCTTCATTGGTGTGCCGGGTATAGCTGGCGCATCGAGCATCCGGGTCTACACGACGAAGTAGACCCGCGTCGAACATAGTCGCGAAGGGAGCACTTGCAATGAAGGCAAAGTTGATCATCGTTATACGTTGTCTGTTGGCTTGCCTCTTTTTGCAGGCGTGCTTCTCAAGCGCCCAGGCAACGTCGCACGTCGATAGACGACCCAAGGCTCGGGAGCAGCTGAAGTTCGTGTTGGTGCTGACTCGGCACGGTGTGCGTTCTCCCACCTGGACAAATGCCCGTCTTGACCAGTACGCGAAGCAGCCCTGGCCCCAATGGCCCGTTGAGCCGGGCATCCTGACGGCACACGGAAAGCAGCTGATGACGTACTTCGGCGCGTACTATCGCGCCTACCTCGCGCAACTAGGGCTGCTCTCTACTGAGGGTTGTGCGGACGCTTCACGGGTGTATCTCTGGGCCGACACGGATCAGCGAACCCGCGAAACTGCCCACGGTCTAGCCGATGGAATGTTTCCTGGTTGTCAGGAGCAGGTCCATGCGCTGCCGGGAGCCACTCGCGATGAGTTATTTCACCCTGAGTTCGAAAGCTCACTCCAGCCAACGGAATATGCGTCGCTCGCAGGGCGTATCGGGAATGATCCCACCGCTTTGCTTGCTGCCTACCGCATGCCCTTGGAGGCTATGCAGCGGGTCTTAGACGGTTGCAGGGCTGAGCCGTGCGGCAGTGAGGGAAACACGAATCTGTTGACACTGGAACCTTCGCTTACGGCCGGCAGCGAAGGCCACTCTGTCCAACTGAAAGGACCATTGTCCACTGCCGCGACCTTTGCCGAAAACTTCCAATTGGAGTATCTGGAAGGAATGCCAGCGGAAGCGGTGGGCTGGGGCCGCGTGGATGAAGCGCAAATGGTGTCGTTGATGTTGCTGCATGCAGCTTCTTCGGACTTGATCCAGAGAACGCCTTCCATTGCCCATGCACAGGCTTCAGATCTGCTCTCTCACATTTTGCAAACGCTCTCGCAGGCGATGCGACGTGCGCCAGTTGCCGGGGCTATTGGATCACCAGACGATAAAGTTGTTTTCCTGATCGGCCACGACACGAACATCTCAAACGTCGCGGCTCTGCTCGACGCTCATTGGCTGGTCCACGGGTATCAACGAGACGATGCGGCCCCCGGCGGTGCGCTGGTCTTCGAGCTTTGGCGGAGGCCCGGGCGTGCCGATGCCGTGAAGGTTTACTACGAAGTTCAGAGCCCCGAACAGATGCGTAACTCAGTGCCCTTAACGACCACCAACCCACCTAAGAAGGCTGCAATTTTCTTGCCCGGCTGCAGTCTTTCGAGCAACGATTCTGCCTGCGACTGGAAGGATTTCCAACAGTTTCTGCTTACGCAGACAGGTAAGCCCGCCGGTCACTAACGTAATGGATTTGTCAGACTCCCTGGCGCGTAATTTCGACGTTCTCTGAGCAATATCGAGTTGGTCTCACGAGATGAGATCGCACGAGTTCCGGAGCCTCTCGCCGTGTCGGTTTTCGGCAACACAATTCTCAACAGCTGAGAACATGTCAATGCGCTCATCAAAGATGGTTATTCCGACCCAGGACGGCTGGGTTCTGAAAGACGCCGTACTCGACAGTTTGGTACCATCCCGAAGAAACTGTGTGAAGAACGGAGTCCAGGACGGCAAAGCGCTCGGGTTCGTTACCGTTCTGCGTTCTGAGGCTCGCAGATTCTCGGGAGCGCGTAATCGGGTGTCAGCCAATCGCTGCCGTCTATTGTTTAGGCGAACTTTATCCAAGGCTGACGAATCTACCTCCTGGTGAAGGCGTGTACTTAAAATTGGTCAATCCTTCAACCGCAAGAGAAAAGAACAGTATGAATATGAAAACGATCAGGAGAGGTTTTATATCGACATACCTCATTGAGGCACCGGTCTGTACGGTGGTATTCGTAGCCGGGGTAAGGATCGCGTGAAGCGCAGGGATTTTGTACGGCTTGGATGGGCCGCCATGATCGCGACCGGAGCAGGTAAGTTGCGGCCCGCGTTGGGGGAGTCGTCAGGCCTCGGGAAGTTTCCGGGGCCGCCGCAGCACGTGATGGAGCCGTTGAAATCGAAGGCCACCGGGCGACCGGCGGATTTCAACCTGCAGATCGCGCCCATGATGGTCGAGCTGGCCCCGCAGGTTGTCATCAGCACAATCGGCTACAACAATAAAGTTCCCGGCCCCCTCCTACGGACGCGAGAGGGCCGGTCCGTCACGGTTGATGTGGTGAACGACACAGACGTTCCGGAGTACGTGCATTGGCATGGCCTGTTCGTTCCGCCGGAAGTAGATGGAGTGGAGGAAGAAGGCACCCCGCCGGTCCCGCCACACGGCACGCGGCGCTATCAATTCGTGGCCAAGCCGGCGGGTTCGCGATGGTATCACTCGCACACCGCGGCCATGATGGATTTGCACCGAGGATCCTACACGGGCCAGTTCGGCTTCTTCATGATCGATCCCGCGAATGACCCTGGACGCTACGACCAGGAAGTCTTCCTGGCGCTGCGGGAATGGCAATACTTCCTGTCCACGATGGATCAGGATGAGATGGGGGCGGATCCCGGAGATTCCAAGCCCGAAAGACCTGCAACTCTGGACCTCCGGCCGAACGGACTCGAAGTCAGCGCCCCTCTCTATTCGATCAATGACAAAATGCTCGGAGCTGGGGAACCGCTCCGCGTGCGGTCGGGTCAGCGCGTTCTGGTGCACCTGCTCAACGCCAGCGCCGCCCAAATTCATCGCGTGGCTTTGGCCGGCCACAAGTTCCAGGTGATCGCTCTCGACGGCAATCCCGTGCCGTCGCCCCAGGCGGTCGATGTGATTGAGATCGCCCCGGGCGAGCGCGTGGATGCGATCGTGGAGATGAACAATCCGGGCGTCTGGATTTTAGGAGAGATCCGCAATGCGGCGCGGCAATCCGGTATGGGCATTGTCGTGGAATATGCCAATCAACAGCAGCGCGCACTATGGACTCCGCCTCCGGGGTCGCGCTGGGACTACACCATTTTTGGTACGAGCGCGCCGCATCCTGTGCCAGACCAGACCCTCGACATGGTCTTTGAGAAAGTGCCTGGCGGCCC
>Ga0302312_10002180_pt1 | contig 11503 bp, 7 predicted proteins | sample III_Palsa_N2_1_FD_200529 | JGI IMG/M metagenome (GOLD analysis project Ga0302312, IMG submission 200529) | Peat permafrost microbial communities from Stordalen Mire near Abisko, Sweden - III_Palsa_N2_1 | ecosystem: Environmental > Terrestrial > Soil > Palsa > Peat permafrost | place: Sweden...
TCGGCACCCTTAAACTTAACAGGGCGCTGCAATTTGTTTTTGCCTCGCTTACACTATTATTTATTTTATTGGCAGTAGGTGATTCGACGGGAAATGCAAACATTACACACCTGGCAGGCTACGAGGGAATTATCTGCGGCGCATCGGCTATCTATACAGGCATGGCCAATGTGCTCAATGAAATCTATGGAAGAGAAGTATTGCCGATAGGGGCGATATCTTAAGAAGAAAAATATGTCATTTGGAGCGATAGCGAGAAATTTATACACGAACAAGGCGTACTATGCAGGTGTATAGATTTCTCGCTATCGCTCGAAATGACATTAATAAAATAATTTTTTACACCGCGTCAGACAATGACGAGAATGTAAAGTCACGTATCTTCATTGGTGGTATCATATAGCTTCGATAACTTTCAACACTAATGGCCCTTTCAGGTTTGCCTAATGCATCTACGTTATTTAGCATGATAACCGGGCTTTCATTAAACCTGAAATTTTTGATCGGGAATTTTATCTTACCGTTTTCAATATAAAATGTACCGTCGCGGGTAAGCCCTGTCAGCAATAATGATTGTGGATCGACACTGCGGATATACCATAGGCGCGATACCAGTACACCGCGTTCGGTGCTTGCTATCATTTCTTCAAGGGTACTGTTGCCGCCTTCCATAATAATATTGCTTCCACCGGGAACTGGTTTTACACCTTTCTTATCAGCCCAATAACGCGAATAGCTTAAATTTTTAACTACACCATTTTGTATCCAGTAGGTTTTTTCAAGCGGCAGGCCTTCCCTGTCCCAGGTTGAACCGGGCAGATCGGCATAAAACGGATCGGAATAGATGGTTACTTTATCGTCTACTAATTTTTCGCCTAAGCGCGTACCTCCGCCTTTTTTGCTTAGAAAGCTGCGGCCCTCTTCGGCGCTGCGGGCATCAAAACGGAACATGTTTTCCAGCATATAAGCACCGGCAGTTGGCTCTAATATTACGGTGTATTTGCCTGGCTCGATAGCCTGTGCCCCTACAGATTTATTGGCTTTAGTTGCCGCTATAGTTGTGGCCGAAAATGTATCCAACTTTTTAACATCGGTAAAACCACGTGCTGCATAACCCGAACCAGTGCCAGCCTCGTTACGGGTGGTTACTGTAAAAACCACATCCGAAGCCTTGTTATAAGCAAATAGCCCTTTTGAATTCATTACCGCGTTGAAATTGGTTGAATTTTCAAGGTAACCGGCTGCTATAAGTTTGGCTTTTGTAGTTACCTCCAAACTTTTGCCCATCATTTCGGCCCTACTTTCCGGTGTCATGGCGGCTGTGTTGGCATTATACTCGATAGAATCTGCAAATGGAGTTGCCGGGGCACCTAACATGGGCATATGCTCGCGGTTGTCCGGGGCATATTGCGCCAGTTCTTCCGACCGCCGAACGGCCCTTTCTAACGAAGCATCGTCAAACTCATTGATACTTGCCGAACCTGTTTTTTTGCCGAATGTCGAGCTTATCTGCAAGGTCAATGTGCTTATTTCGCCCGCTGTTGATACCTGGTTTAAGGCTGTACGGATATTGCCGCCTTCGCGACCGTTTAAGCCTACCTCGCATTCGTCGGCTTTTGAATAACTGAGCACTTTCTTTAATAAAGCCTGTGCTTCTTCTTTGCTAAGTAATGACATATATGATAAATTATCCTATTCTTCTTTTAGTGTTAATAACATTTACCCCGGTAAACTTTGCGGTTGATGTACCGTGCGATACCGCATTCGACTGGCTTGGCTGGCCTTTGCCATCATTAAATGCGCCGCCTAAACGGTAGTCGCGCTCATCGCAAACGGCAGAGCAGGAGTTCCAAAACTCGTTTGTAGTAGCCTGGTAAGCAACATCATTAAGCATGCCCACAATTTTGCCATTCTTGATTTCGTAAAACAACTGGCCGCCAAACTGGAAGTTATAGCGTTGCTGGTCAATAGAGAATGAGCCGTTACCGACGATATAAACCCCTTTTTCAACACCTTTTATCATATCGTCAACACTAAGCGGGGTTTTGCCCGGCTGTAACGATACATTAGGCATACGCTGAAACTGTACCGCATCCCATGATTGCGCGTAGCAGCAACCCTGCGAAGCGGTAAGCCCGATAACATGAGCCTGATCGCGAATGGCCTGGAAGTTAACCAGTACACCATCTTTAATAATATCCCACTGGCCGCATTTTACGCCTTCATCATCATAACCAACAGCGCCAAGCGAACCGTATTGCAGCTTATCGCCAACAATATTTACATTTTTACTGCCGAAATGGAAGTTCTTTGATCTCAGTTTTTCCAGTGTAAGGAAACTGGTACCCGCATAATTAGCCTCGTAGCCCAATACACGGTCAAGTTCGGTAGGGTGGGCTACTGATTCGTGGATAGTTAACCAAAGATGCGATGGGTCAAGCACAAGGTCGTATTTACCCGGCTCAACGGATTTTGCACCCAGTTTATCAGCGGCATTTTTGGTGGCGTTTTTAACGTCCTCCAGCATATCATACCGGTTTTTATAACGGGTTACAACGCCCTGCACTTTTTCTGAATCTTTTGGCGTAAGGTATTCATAACCCATACCTACCGGCGCACTTAAAGCCGCGCGCGATTCAAACGCACCTGTTACCGGGTCGGTTTGTGTAACATCAAAGGTTGGATATAAACGATGTATGTCCTGATCGATATAAGAGCCATCAGTCGAAGCAAAATACTTTTGCTCATTAATACACTGTATCCTTGAATTAACAAAACTTGCCCCGCCAGCCATTGCAGCCCCGTTTACCGAGAGCAGCATATCAATTTTTTCCTTAATAGGCACTTCAAAAGCATTTTTTTCGATAGGCGTTTTCCAGCTTACCTCGCCATAGCCCTTTTGAGGAGCTAACTGCACAGGTGAAGTACTGATTTTTGAGTTTGCCTTGGCAACCGCACAGGCAGCCTCGGCGGTTTTGGCAATGCCGTCCTTGCTCATGTTATTGGTTGCCGCAAAACCCCAGCAGCCATTAACAATTACACGCACACCCGCCCCGTACGACTCAGAACTGCTTACATTTTGTACACGGTTTTCGCGTGCGCCAATGCCCTGGTTCAAATACCGGCCAATGCGTACGTCTGCATAAGACGCGCCTTTTGATTTGGCGGCATTTAAAGCTACATCGGCCAATTCCTTTTTAATGCGGACATCTACCTGGTCAAGGGCTTCCTGCTGCTCAATAGGCCGTGAAAAAGCGGCGAAGGTGGGCAGCATAGCAGTACCGGCTCCAATGCCGGTTAAATAAATAAAATTTCTTCTTTTCAAGGTTTAATCCTCCTTATTTTTATAATATGTAGAATAATAATTTTTTCTAAACAGTTAGTTTTTGTTCCACCCATAAAAACGTACAAGCGGCTAATAAAATTACGTAAAAGAGCGCTTTTGGCATTTCAATACGTGCCCCGGCATCTGTTTGTTTCCCTTGGGTAGCTATTATACCTCTATTATCGGAATATTTTTTGGTATCAACTATTTTTTTGAGATTTTTTATGCTTTTCCAGTCATTTTTTTGATAGGCATACCACCCGGCGGTGGCGTTATTGGGCATTGTGGTTTGATGCCAGCCAAATTTTGAGGGCCAATAGGTCATATTCCAATTATAAGCGATGTCAGCATCTTGTACAGGGGATACTGTTGTATTATCTACAGAAATTGCTGCCGGAACCGCGCCGCTTTGCAATTGCAAAACCGAAGGCTCATTTTCAGTCGCAATTCCATCTGCAACCAACCGACCCGGAACAGGCGGCAATTTACGGGAGGCCTTACTAATTAATAACGACCACAACGCCGCATAATCCTTACTGTCGCCTGCCAGTTGCCATGTGTAGGTATTACGCGATGTAATAAATACAAGGCTGCCTTCGCCGCTTAAACCAATAGCCGCTAACAAGTGATTTTGCGTATCAAAAAGCAGGTTTTGAATATTATCGCGGGCGATAATATAAGATGGATCGATAGCAAGCGGTGCGGTCTTTTCTTTTTGACCCTGTATTAGCAAAGGAACAGCTATAGTTTTTGACGATATCGCATTTACTTTAAAATCATTATCCAACCACGATGCGGACTTGCCGGTACTATCAGCACGGATGATCACACCTAAGCCGTTTTGCCCAACCTGTTGTTTAAGGGCAGCGTTTTCAACTGCGCTAAGTGATTTTAAGGTTGAAAGATCACCAATTACCACATCAAATTTATTTAACAAAGCAGGTGATAAATTATCCAGCGGCTGCTTTTCCATATTCACAAAATCCTGGCTTGTTTTATCCTTGCTGATGGAAGCCCTTGCAGCAATGGCATAACCATTTTGACTTAGCCAATCTTTTAAAAATTTACTTTCAAAATCGGGCGAGGCCGATAGTATTAAAACTTTGAGGGGTTTTGCAGCCTCAACGGATATGGGAGCTGTTTCTTTCTCCAACGTGTCTTTACCATCTATCGCCAGCAATGTGCAGGTAGCCTGCCCGGCGATTTTTGGTGTAGCGTTTAATTCAAAATCTGATATTTTACCTGCCGCTATATTAACAGAATCTAACGTCGTGTTTAAGCCTTTCAATATCAATTTTACTGTTTTTGATGAGGTATTGTTATACCTGCCTTGTACTTGCAATTGATCGCCGGTTTTTAATTGTTGCTGCCAGTTAACCGATTGTATGCCGGCAGGGATAACCGGGGGAGTAAATGATACAGGGGTATTGAGTTGTTGCAGATCTGCATCATTAAGTCCGTAGCCTGAAATATGTAATAGCTTTACGGCCGGGTATAAATTATTGATGTCATTTATGCCTGATAATAAGATGGCTTTTGGATAGGACCTTTTAATGTCCTTATTAAGTGTAAAAGTCATTTTATAAGCACCTTTACTGATGCTGTCGGCATTATAGCCTTCGGTTAATAAAACGGCATCGTTATTACCAAATATTTGGCTTTTTTTATGGTAAGTAAGAGGCAAAGCTATACAAGCCAAAGCGGCTATAGCAACAAATGAAGCTATAATACGCCAGGTTAAATGGTTGCGGTCGGCCCGTTTATACTCCAGCCACCCGGTAAATGCGGCCAATAATAAGCAAACAACAATAACCGTTAATGTCCAACTCATAGCTAATTTTTATTTCGGGTTGCTACTATTTAAGCAATGTTCCGTAGGAACAATTGGTTGGTAGAATCAAATTATTATTAATGATCTGCGTTCCGTAGGAACGTCTGGTGATTGCGTCATTCCAGTTCTTTAAAGATATATCTCTCATCCCAATCAATATCAAAAACAGTTAAAAGCTTTCTATACTCATCTAAGAATGTTCGTTCTTTATGATGAAGCTCCTGATCTCTGATATAACGAACAACATCCGGTACCTGGCTTTTTGAGTAAGAAAAAGCACCATACCCTTCCTGCCAGGCAAATGGAGATTTGCACAATTTCTCTGCTTTAATCCATTTACTGCTTTCTGTTTTCACATTTTGTATCAATGAGGAAATGGATTGGTCAGGTCTCATACCAATAAAAATGTGCATATGATCGGGCATACTATTTATTTGCAGCATTTTATGTTTATTCTGTTGAAAAATACCAGTCATATACTGATGGAGTCTTTCTTTCCAGTCATTGTCAATTAAAGCAGCCCTGTACTTTACTGCAAATACAAACTGGATATGAATTTGGGTATAACTATTCGCCATAAATCAAAAATACAATTAAAAGCAATTCGTAAAGCACCAATCGTTCCTAACGGAACGAAATATAAAATGAACAACTTTTTCTACCAACCAAATGTTCCTACGGAACAACTCTGTAATTCTGTTAACGATGACGCCAATTAAATTAAAGCAACAATTAGAAGATAAGAAAAATTCGCATGAAACTGAAGAACTCAAAACGACAAACATCCAATTCATCTTACCGGTTTAAATGATTTAAATTTTTATAGTAGCCTTGTGCTAACCCCATATCGGCGGTAGTTTGTGCTTGCGCCGGCATTATCACTTTTTGAGGCAGCGTTTTTTGTATGGCCCTTTCAATTAGGGCTATATCCGTTGGCTTGGCTTTATTGGCAGCAATTATACGGTGCATGGCGTTTAGCGCAGGTAAATATATGCCCGGCTCGGCGGACGCTTTTGCACCTAATTGCTGTTCGGCAATTTCTAAGGTTATCTTATCAGCAGTATTTAAAGTGGGTGCGTATTTTAACTGCTCTAACACAGTAACGCTCTTTTTTAATACTTCAAACTTATCTGCCTGCACTTTTATATCCTGCTGGTTTACGGGTTGGGTTATTTTGCTCAAATCGCCGGTCAACCGTTTTTCAATTTTAAGGGGCGGCGGATTGTAGGATGTTTTTGCCACATAGGCCCTTGATTTTTGTTGCAGGTCTTTTAATAAACGCAGGGCTTTATATTCAAAAGGCAGTCCGTCATTTGGTTTGTACAGGCGCAGTTGCAATTCGGCCTTCCACATTTCGGATAGGGTGGCTTTTAACTGTTCTTTAACTGCCGGTTCCAAATAGGTGGCATCTTCGGCATTATCGTGCTTATCGGTATAAGCATCTAAAAACATTTGGGCGTTGCTAAAATTTTCAACTTTCGCAAGTTCGTCGTTTCCCTCTTTGCCGCTTTCATCTTCTTCGCCTAAAAATTTGCCGTAGCGCAGGCGCAGCAGTTTTTGGTCAAGCCCCAGGTCGTTACAACGTTTATTAAACACGTCGACACTAATACTGTCCTTATCCTTCAGCAGTTGCTGGCTGTCAATAATGATCTGCCGTTCGCTTCTGAAAAATTCGGGTTTGATGCTTGACCCGGTGAGCAGGCCATCCATGCTTAATAGTTGGGCGGTATCCTGTATGGAAACTATATAAACATCCGTGCGGCTTTTTTGCTGATGGTTATCCTGTGCCTGTATGTAAAAATATAGCTCATCGCCCGGCTCCATATTCAGGACCGGCAGGTCAAGCAGTTTTTGCACATTATATTGGCGGTTATGTTGTTGAAACGATGCGCCGAAATTCATCTGGTATTGCTTAAACCTAACCGATTCGCCGCTGCCCTTGGCAACGGTGGCAAATATCTGCGCGTCGGTAATGCCGTAATCATCATCAAGGGTAACTGTTAAATTAACCCTGGGCGCTTCGCCTGCATCAATATGGGTATATTGTTTGGGCGTTTTTACGCGGATTACGGGTAAAGCATCCTTAATCACTTGTACCTGGTACAGGTCAGACAGTTTACCATCAATACTCACCTGGTAAAAACCCGGTTGAGTAATGTTTTTTGTGGCAGTCCATTTAGTCTTATCGTTGCTGGTTAGTGGCAGCTTTTCCTTTTCGTTAAATAACAGGTAAGCGTTTTTTACAGCTATGCTGGTATTGATAATCCAGCTAACATCAGCGCCTTCTTCGGCGTTTATGGTAAATTTATCCTGTTGATAGTTTGCCTTGCCGGTATACGCTGGTGGCGTGATTTTAATATTGACCGATTCAATTTGCGGCAATATTTTTTCGGGTGGTGTATTAGCTGTTTTAGTAGTCCCCAATAAACTATTAACGGTTGCCTGCCAGTTATAATGCATTTTTGAAATAGCAAAACACAAAGCCAGGGCAATAATAAAAAACACCCATGCAATTTTAACGCGTTTGGTAAACTCACGGGGTAGTGCAGGGATATTTTGCAGGGCATATTCAACCTTACTCAATTGTAATTGTTCTAATATATTTAAGTCGTTTGCAGGTTTTATTGCCAGTTCGCTGCTCTCCTCCAGTTCGGGGTAGGCGATATTTAAAAAGCTACAGATTGCGTTTAATGTAATTTGCCAGGGGCGGCGTAGGGCAGATAATGCGCCAAATATGATCACAAAAAATAAAGGTAATAGCCAAACCGACCAGCTTAACAAGCTAATTGCCAACCGGGTTAAAACAAATGCAATAGCCGCCGACAACACAAAATCAGCCAGTAACTGGTAGCTGATCCACGTTTGCTGTAGCTTTTTAATTTTATGTAACCCGTTCCGCTCAGCCATTGGTTGTTATAGTTTGTGTTTTATTGGCCAGCCACCGTTCTGCTAAAAATAGCAGCGCAAGCAGCAGCCAAAAATAATTGGAAAGGTTTGCAAACCCAGTGGTTTTTATAGCAACCGCATGTGTTTGATTAACATTACCAGGCGTAATTTGCTGCTGATCTAATATACGTTTATCATATTTATTAGTTGCCGATGTTTTACCCGGAACCATTAGTTTCATCATCCAGCCCGGGAACTCATTGCTCCAAACCAGGTCATTCCATGCCGGGTCAAAACGGCTATAAAAATTATAAATATTGGTTTGCGCCTGCCGTTGTACACTCAAAACCGGGTGACCAAAGCCATTGCGCCAAATTGTATTATTATTCAGCTGCGACGTTTCAATCAATTTATACAAGCCTATTTTTTGCCCTTGCTGTAACGATACTGAAAATACCGAATTATCGCTTAACCACGAACCGGAATTAACTATTTTTCCCTTTTCATAACGAAAGATATTGCGGGTTTGTTGCAATAACCTACCGCTTACCGGCTTTTCTGATAACCAAAATAACCAGTTTTGACCGGTTGGAATTGTACCCGGATCATTGTATTGTTTGATAATGGTTTTTCGCTGTGTAAATTGGTTTACCGCCTGTAATGCCGCTTTTAAATAACCTGCATCAATGGTATTGTTATCTGCATAAACAGCAATGTGCAAAGTGGTGGTATCTACAATAACAAGCTGCCGGCTGACCGATTTTAAGCCGATGGTTGCTTGTCCGTTACTAACATTTACATTGAAAGACGAGTTAGGCTGATCGTCTGATTTAATATCGGTATACGTATACGAAGTACCGGATGGCTTGCTCTCACCCTGCTCAACCCTTATTGTATTGTTATTATTAATCCACGCGCTTTCTATCCATTTACTTGTTGAATCGGCAGGGATATAGGTTTGCCAGTGCAAGTTTAAAGTTGCCCTGGGCTTTTCCCCGGTAAAATATATAGCCTGGTTTGGCGTGAAAATATATAAGGGCAGGGTAGGGGCAACCAGCGTATCCAGTTCATTAACCAGGTGCCAATAGTTGGGAAATTGCGCGCTTTCATTAGCAGCAGAATCTTTAAGGTGCGCTAAAATTTGTCTCAGATCAGATTTTTGAAATCCATTGTTAAAATAATGAAACTCGTACCCGGCATTGGTTAATGAATCGATTTGGGGTTTAAACTTTGGATATGATTCCTGCAGGTTTTCTTTCGGTACCAATATCCAACCCTTTACTTTACCTGCTTGCAGCCTTTTTTGCCATAACGGTATAGCCAGCAGTAATGCCAATATAATCAGTAATAAGCAGCGCAAAATGAACAAAGGAATATTGATTAACTTTAAACTGCGGCTGCTTTTGCGTGATGCCGCTTCCATTAATGATATGCTGCCAACCTTTAATACTTTCCCCGGCCTTATGTTCCATAAGTGTATCGCCACGGGGATAACCACCGCTGCTACCGCAAATAACCATAAAGGGTTTAAAAATTGGAACAATGTCTATTTATATAATGCAGAGACGCAATGGTTTGCGTCTCGATACGATTTTGTTATTTAATTACACACATAATGCCCGGAGACGCAAAACATTGCGTCTCTACACAATGCCCTTGTTTCGTTGCACCAAAAAATCTCTTAACGCCTTATCCAATGGATCGCTGGTATTTATCATTCTGTGGAATATATGTTTACTTAATAGTTGCATTCTTATTTTTTCCTGGTGTGTGTTCAATGTTTCCTGGTATTGTATTTTTGTTTGCCTGCCTACAGGTATCACTTCTCCGGTCTCCAGATCTTCCAATTCCGAGTATCCTTTAAAGTCAAAATCAAGTTCGTTCTGCGCCATTAACTGGAATACGATGATCTCATGTTTTAACGCGGCCAACGAATCCAGCAGTTGGGTAATTTCGCCATTGGGTTGATACATGTCGGTAATGAAAATCAACATTTCCTTACGGCCAGACCCTGCAAATAACTCTTTATAATGAACAGGTTTTGTAAATGCGCCTGCCGGTTCAATATGTTCCAACTGGTAATATAAACGCTGTAAATGCTGCGGATCGGGCTTTGAGGCCAGTGAAAACAGGCCGCCCGCTTTAAAAACATATAAGCCCACCGCGTCGCCCTGCAAATTGGCCAGGTAGGCTAATGAAGCGGCCAAAAAACGGGCATAGTCTATTTTTTTCAGCATTCCGTCATCATGGTTCATGGATGCGCTGGCATCAATGAGAAACCTTACCGAAATACTGGTTTCTACTTCTGACTCACGGATATAGTACCTGTCCGAGCGCGCATACATCCGCCAGTCAAGCCAGCGCAGGTCATCGCCGGGCTGGTAGCTGCGGTACTGGCTAAATTCCAATCCCGGGCCTTTAACGGTACTTTTGTTAAAGCCGTTCATAAAGCCATCAATAACCGTTTTAGCCAGCAATGGCAGGTTTTTAATGGTCATGAGTACTTTGGGATCGAGAAGCATTTTTATATTTCGGATTTTTCGTGTTTTGTTTGTTTTTTTAAGGAACTCAAGAGGGCTGCGCCGTTTCGGATGTTCGATTTCGGATTTATTTATTGAAGTAAGATTTAATGTCCTGGCTCTTGATTCTTAGTTCTTGATTCTATCTTTAGGTCGTTCAATCAGTTTAATTAATTCAGCTGTTGCTTTGTCAGAGGTAATGCCTTCGGCTTCTGCTTTGAAGTTCATTAATACCCGGTGCCGTAATACGGGCGCGGCCATGGCATGGATGTCTTCCATTAATACAGCATAGCGGCCTTTTAGCAGCGCGCGGGCTTTGGCAGTTAAAATTAAGGCCTGCCCGGCGCGCGGACCGGCACCCCACCGTACCCACTCTTTTACATAATCTAAATGCGTAGTTTCAGGCCGTGTAGCGCGGATGAGCGAGCTTACATATCTCACCAAATCATCGCTGATGCTTACCTGTCTTACTAATTGCTGTGCCTGTTGTATTTCTTCTGCGGTTATTACCGCTTTTACTTCGGCTTTTTTAGTGCCGGTAGTGCGGTTTAATATTTCAAATTCTTCCTGGCCGGTAGGGTAGCCTATTTTAACCAGCAACAAAAAACGGTCAAGCTGGGCCTCAGGCAGGGGATAAGTACCGGCCTGTTCAATAGGGTTTTGTGTAGCTAAGATAAAGAAAGGTTTATCCAGCGGGTAGGTTTGGCCGCCATAAGTTACTTCAAATTCCTGCATAGCCTCTAACAAAGCCGATTGTGTTTTTGGGGGCGTACGGTTGATCTCATCGGCCAAAATAATATTGGCAAACAGCGGACCTTTATTAAACTTAAAAAAACGTTTGCCTGTGGCATGGTCTTCTTCTAAAATTTCCGTACCAACAATATCGGTAGGCATTAGATCGGGAGTAAACTGGATGCGCCTGAAAGAAAGGTGCAGCGCCTG
>Ga0302312_10002204_pt1 | contig 11434 bp, 9 predicted proteins | sample III_Palsa_N2_1_FD_200529 | JGI IMG/M metagenome (GOLD analysis project Ga0302312, IMG submission 200529) | Peat permafrost microbial communities from Stordalen Mire near Abisko, Sweden - III_Palsa_N2_1 | ecosystem: Environmental > Terrestrial > Soil > Palsa > Peat permafrost | place: Sweden...
TTTGCAGGCGATAGGCAAGGGAGAGTGGAATACACGACTCAGGGGCATTCACACCAGGGATGAAATGCGGGATTTGGCGAACGAGATCAATACGATGTCTAAACGGCTGCGCGATGCCGATGCCCTGCGCGCCGAGTTCGTTTCGTTTGTTTCCCATGAGCTTCGGAATCCTCTAACTACCGTTAAGGGCTTCGCTGAAACGCTCAGGGCGGTGGACAGGCCGGGCCATCAGGACATGAGTCCTGAAGAGCGGGCCGAAATCTACGAAATCGTCTGCGAAGAATGCGATCGGCTGATTCGCATGACCAACGAACTGTTGGAGACAAGCCGCGTGGAGGCTGGGAAGCCGGTCGTTCTTAAACTCGTTACCTTTGACATGGTCCGTCTTGCAGACAAGGTCGCAGTGATCATGGGTAAGCATACGGACAGGCACAAAATTACCGTCGAAGGTCCGGCAAAGGCAGTGACCATTGAGGCGGATCCCGACAAAATTGAACAAATCCTGATCAACTTGCTCAGTAACGCCATTAAATATTCGCCGGGCGGCGGAGATATCGATGTCAAGGTCCGTGATACGCCGTCCAGCATAGAAATTGAAGTGCACGACTGTGGGGTCGGGATGTCTCCCGAGCAGTCTGCCCATGTCTTTGACAAGTTCTATCGAATACAAGACGACCAGCAGGCGGCTGGAGCGTTTTCCGGGGCGGATGGGTCCGGCATAGGGTTGTATCTCACCAGGGCGCTCGTTCACGCGCACGGCGGCACAATTAGGGTAGAAAGCGAAGAAGGCAAGGGCGCTGTCTTTGCTGTAACGCTGCCGAAGCGGCAGATGCAGCCGCGAGAAGATGAGCGGGCCGCTGTCGTGGATTCCGGATCAATCGCGGAATCCGCGATCACCGATCCCATTGCACAGGCTTAGCCCGGCTCCTGACTTTGTTTGCGCGCCGCCTTCATGATCGTTCCAATCACCGACAAAATCTTTAGCAGCTCTTTGGAGTGTTCCTGCAGCGCGGCAAAGTCGATGTTTCGAATGCCCTCTGCAGCTATTTTCGTGTGCTCTACCGTCTCTTTGACCGCTCCGACCGTAATTGTAGCCCGCTTTATGATGCGCTTTACACGGACGCCTTCCTGGTCATACACACCCTTTCCGGCAGTTATGATATTCTTGACCGATTTAACCGGTCCGCCCAGGCGGCGAGCCGAACGCAGTACTTCATTCTTGATCTTAAGGATGGCAATGACAATTGTGGCAACGACGGCGATCAGACCGACGAGTGTCAGGATAAGCAGCACGGACATTATGTCTGAAAGAATTTGCATGACTTATTGTACTCTCAATTCGGGTACCATTGTACGTTAAGGAACTATTTTAGGAGATCCATAAATGGCGAAGGGTTTAATAGCCGGAGACTCCGTGCGGGTAGTAGAACGCGCGCAGGGACCGGCGGACATCAAGTCTAATCTGTATTACCCACATTACGCGGGATTAACCGGCGTAATTGGGAAAGTCTATACGGACAATACAGCTTCCGTGACCATTGACGTGGGGTCTCTTCCTCCTGCACTCAGGACACGGCATGAAAACAGCACGCAGGCGATGCGTCAGAAGTGGCTCGACGGACTGTCCGATGAAGCGCGCAACCGGTTAACCGCTGCTGAGAAGAAACTGAGCTTGCGTTATGCGATCCTCGTTGGTGTGGACGATCTCAGTCCAGAGACCAGAGCCGCTGCCTTAGCTGCCCCACCGAAGAAGATTGAGGCTCCCGCACAGGCCGCTGCGAAGGCCGCTGCCTCTTCGGAAGCTGCACGCAAAACTCTGGAAGAGATCGAAGCCGAAGAGGCCAAGCATTTCGCAGAGATCGCGAAGCAGCGTAACGACGAGCCCTCGCTGGATTTCTAAGCTGCACGCAGCACTAACTGTTATTTGGCGTTGCATTAGAAAGCAGGCAGGTATTGGTGCACGGCTTCATTGCCGGACTGCTTATCGCTGGGATTAGCCTATCGACGCCATTTTTACTCGCTGCGCTGGGTGAACTCTTCGCCGAGCGTGCCGGGGTCATTAATGTCGGGATCGAAGGCATGGTCCTTGTAGGCGCTTTCTGCGGCTTTGCTGCGTCCTATTTCAGTCATAGCGCCTGGATTGGCGCCCTTGGAGCCGCAGCAGGCGGGATAGTATTTGCGGGTCTGTTTGCTCTGGTCGCTGTCGGCTTCAAAGCCGATCAGGTCGTGGCCGGCACTGCGGTAAACATCCTCGCCTTGGGCGTCACGGGCGTCTTCAATAGAGCTCTCTTCGCTCAGGCGGGTTCTTCGGCTACTGCGTTTTCTTCGATCGATATTCCTCTGCTCGATCGCATCCCATACCTTGGTCCCGCGCTGTTCACTCAGAATGCGCTTGGCTATCTGGGCTGGCTTGCCGTACCCGCGGCGTACTGGTATCTCTATCGGACAAAGCCCGGCCTTCGCCTGCGCGCTGTAGGTGAGTATCCCGCAGCCGCGGAGTCCGCCGGGGTTCCCGTTAATAGAACACGCGTGTTCGCCGTGCTGTTTGCCGGCGCTCTGGCAGGGCTTGCCGGTGCCTATCTGAGCATCGGCTACACCAATGCGTTCATAGAGAACATGAGCAAAGGCTACGGATTCATAGCCCTCGCGGTAGTCATCCTCGGTCGCTGGAACCCCGTTGGCACGCTGCTCGCCGCCCTTTTGTTCGGCATAGCCAGCGCCCTGCAATCGCAGCTTTCCGTCCTGAAAATCCCGCTGCCGTATCAGGTCTTCCAGGCGCTTCCCTACATCATCACCCTCGCCACTCTCATGTTCCGAGCCGCCGGAAGAGCTGGGGGGCCAGCGGCACTCGGTCGGCCGCACGAGCGAGCTTAGTATATTTATGCCGGGAGGCCCTTTCAGTCATTGTCTCATGTTACAATATAAAATGCCTCGTCTGCTCCCATCCGATTTCTTGAAATATGTCTTCGTTTGCCTGCTGCTAGGATGGATTTTTGGGTCCAACGCTTCGATGTGCTTTGCGTGTGTGACAGTTGGATCGCAGCCAGTACTCATTGCCGATGAATCGGCCATTATTGTCTGGGATAGTTCGATGCACACTGAGCACTTTATTCGCACCGTTAGCTTTGATACAAAGAGTACTGACTTTGGTTTTCTGGTGCCGACTCCGACCACTCCCGAACTCGAAACTGCTGATGATTCAGCGGTCCCGTTCTTAACGGATTTACTACAGCCGCATCTTCGAGGTGAGGTAACTCAGGTTATTCCGACCTCGATCTGGTTTACCATGTTGGGCGGTTTAACGGGAAGCTATAATCTTGCTCACACGCTGGGCATGGACAATCCGGGAGGGATCGATATCGTTGCGGAGCAGCATGTTGCTGGAATTGAATCGATAACCCTGGCTGCGTCTAATACAGCCTCTCTTGAGCGCTGGATGAAGGCAAATAAATATCCCTGGTCAACTGACCAATCCAATTGGCTTAAGCCCTATATCGATCGGCACTGGAAGATTACTCTGTTTAAGTTCACTAAAACACCCGGTATGCAGGGAGCCGTGGCGAGTAATCTTTTGAAGATGTCCTTTAAGACAGATCGACCATTTTTCCCCTACAGCGAGCCGCAGAGCCAGCGTGAACCTGGTGCTTACGATACGCATCGTCTTCTCCGCGTGTTTGTGCTTGGGGGCTCGCGTGTGGACGGTGTTCTTGCGTCAAACGGAGAACAGGTCGTTTGGCCCGGAAGGACTATCTGTGCGACTCCCCTTACAACTGAACAACGAAACAGGCTTGCACCATTGTTGAGAGTTGGCTCGGAAGACCTTCCTGGCGGCTCCTGGCTAACAGCATTCGACGATAGCTCCTCTCCCCGTCCAGGAGTGGCTGACCTCTATTTTTCACCCAGCGATAATCATGGGGAAGTCCGACCGCATCCTCTTGACGAGCGAATCAAGCACAACTACTTCATCTCGATCGACCTGGTAGCCATTCTTGTGTTGATTTTAGTTTCGGTTGTACTAAAACGCATGAAAAAAGCCGGCCGAATTACGAATCGCTACGAAGCTTACAAGGCGCTTGCGGCAGTGTTGTGCTGCTTTCTTTATGTCTGTGCTTTGGTTTCCTGCAGCGGCTATTACTTTGCGTCAATTTAGACGGGTGGCAAGAGCTATTTTGCCCCATGGCTTTGCAGCAGGTTGATGATTTCGGGGTGGTTCATCTGTTTTGCCTGGTCGAGGGCGGTTTTATCGAAATCGTCTTTTTGATTTATGCCCGCGCCACGTGCTATCAAGAATTTTGCGATTTCAATGTGATCGAAGGATGAGGCGTTCATCAGCGCCGTGGTGCCCGTGTTGTCTTTTGCGTTAATGCTTGCGTGTCGTGAGACCAGGAATTGGGCTACGTCCAGATGGTCCCAGAAGGCGACTGAAATGAGGGGTGTTGCTCCCTGGTCATCGCGTGCTTCCATGAGAGCTGGATGGGCAGTCAGTATGACTTTTACCGTGTGCAAGTCATCGTTCTGAACTGCATCGAAGAGTTTTTTAGCCGCCGCGCCTGGTGTCTCTTTGTAGCTTGAACCATCCGGAGTACTGCTGCTTGACGAGATGCCGGCCCCCTTTGTTGGATCGCCGAGGTCTACTCTCCAGACACCATCCTCAGATCTTGCATAGAATGTTGACGGCAATTGGCTTCCGGCTTTAGGGCTGAGTACGGTGATTTTGACCGTCGTTGGATCGATCACTGTCATTTTGTATCCAGTTGGATCGGCTGGATAGTCGGTGACAGGCGGCGTTGGACTGGATTGACTGGATAATTTCTGGACGCGCGTGTCGAAGGGGACTAGTCCTTTGAGAAGGTCGCGGCCTCTGGATGTTGCGGATACTGGCAGGTTGTCCAGACTACCTTTGGGCATTGTCTTGTCATTGAGGCCAAAGCCATTAAGGTATGTTACAAGGTCTTTCGAGAAGTTGGGGTCTGGATTTTTTGTCCCCATGGCTTGAAAGCCCGCTACGAGCGAAAGGCCGAGGGCCTCTATAATAGCCATCTGCGCTGCCGATTTGTTCGTAAGGGCATCTGCAATTTCGGGCATCGTCGTTGCGGAGCGCAAATGCTGAACAGCGTCAAATGCTGCCTGCTTTTGGTCATCCGCAGGCAGCACTGTGTTTGCCGTATTAGGAGTTGGGGCTGGTGCGACGGGATCGGACCAGCACGTCTGGGCCATGCAAGTGAGTGCTGCTGCTAAGCATATTTTCGGAATTATCCGCATGAATCGACTCCTTGCGTGGCCCAAATGTCTATCGGTTAAGCCATTCCCTGCCTGTGCTTTTGATGAGTTGTTCGGCTTCTTCCGGGCCCCAACTGCCTGCGGCGTAGCTTGGGATTTCCGCAGAGTCGTCGATGGACCAGGACTTAATGATTGGAGTGATCAGCCCCCATTCGGCTTCTACTTCGTCGTCTCTGGTGAAGAGGGACGCGTCGCCTAGCAGAGCATCCATAATAAGGCGCTCATAGGCGTCGTGTATGCGCTGGCCGAAGCTGGTGCCGTAGGTGAAGTTCATCTCCACGGGAACTACTCTTGTTTGCTGGCCGGGCGGCTTGGCTCCCAGGCGCATCGTGATCCCTTCGTTGGGCTGAACGCGGATCGTGATGATATTTGGCTCTGCACCGGTGTGGTCGGTCTGATTGAGCAGAATGGGAGGGATGTCCTTGAAGGTGATGTTTACTTCCGTAAGACGCTCCGGCATTCTCTTTCCTGCTCTGACAAAGAATGGAACTCCGGACCAGCGCCAGTTCTGGATGTCGAGGCGCAGCGCCACATAAGACTCCGTAACGGAATCTGCCGGGACGTTAGGCTCTTCTTTGTATCCTGGGACCGGCTTTTTGAGGATCTCTCCGGGGCCGTACTGTCCGCGGACAACGACGCTGGAGCAGGTTGTCGATTTAATCGGCTTTATCGCCCGCAGTACCTTGGCCTTTTCATCGCGGATGTCGTTGGCAGCCATGGTGTTGGGCGGTTCCATGGCGATGAGTGCGACCATCTGCAGGGCATGGCTCTGAACCATGTCGCGCAGTTCGCCGGCCTTATCGAAATAGCCTGCCCGCTGTTCTACTCCCACGGTTTCTGAGACTGTGACCTGAACGTTGTCGATGTACTTGTTGTTCCAGAGAGGTTCGAAGATGGCGTTCGCGAAGCGGAAGACGAAGATGTTTTGCACCGTCTCCTTGCCGAGATAGTGGTCGATGCGATAGATCTGGTCTTCATCGAACACGCTCTTTAGCTCGTTGTTCAGGGCTCTGGCCGTGTCGAGGTCGGATCCGAAGGGCTTTTCTACGATGATGCGGGTGAATGGGGTGTTCGTTTCACCGTCCTTCTTTGCAAGACCCGCTTTACCCAACTGCTGAATGACCGTTGAGTAGGTTGATGGAGGCGTAGCCAGGTAGAACAGGCGGTTGCCGCCCGTTCCTTCGTGGGCGTCGGAATGCTCCAGGCGCTCGCGGAGCCAGGTGAATCCCTTGGCGTCGTCGAAGTCCGAGCGGTGGAAGACTACGCGGTGCGCGAACCTGGGCCAGCAGTCATGGTGCTCTTTCCATAGGTCCGGAGCGAACTCTTCGAGAGACTTTTTCAGTTCGGTTCGGAAGCTTATATCCGAAAAATCGCGGCGGGCGAAGCCTACGATCTTCAGCTTATCGGGCAACAGTTTCTGCGTCTCCAAAGAAAAGAGGGCAGGGATCAGCTTCCGATGTGCGAGATCGCCAGTAGCACCAAAGATAACGATGTTGCAGGGCGGCAACGGGTGCTCGATGAGCAGCGTCTCATCTACAGGCTTCACCGTCGTTTGTGTTGTTTCAATAGCCATGGACACTCCTCATGATGTTGGGAAGAACTTATACGCCTATTTTTTCGGCGATAGTTTGGGCGGAATCTCCGGCAGAGATCTGGTCTGCGGTACTTTCGGAGGTTCCTGAGTGCGTGGTCGATTGTCCGGAGCCGGTGGCGTCGGAAATCGTACCTTCCGTTTTAACAGCGTGGCCGCCAAATGCGTTTCTTAGAGAGGCAATTACTTTAGCCGCATAGTTTTCGTCCTCGCGGGAATGGAAGCGCTCGTAGAGGGATGCGGTGATGACAGGCGCGGGGACGTTGTGGTCGATGGCTTCCTGGATAGTCCAGCGCCCTTCGCCGGAGTCTTCCACGTATCCGCGTACGTGCTCCAGGTTTGTGTCGCTCTGGAAGGCAAGGACGAGCAGGTCGAGCAGCCAGGATCTGACGACGCTTCCATAGCGCCATGCGGAGGCGATGGCGGTGAGGTCTAGCTCGTATTCTGAGGCGTGAAGGATGTCGAATCCTTCGCCGTATGCCTGAAGCATGCCGTATTCGATGCCGTTGTGCACCATTTTTGTGTAGTGGCCGGATCCGGATGCGCCTGTATAGACGTAGCCATTTTCGGGGGCGAGGGTCTTAAAGATAGGCTCAGCGTATTTTACCGCCTCTTCCGTACCACCCATCATCAGGCAGTAGCCTTCCGTGAGGCCCCACACGCCGCCGCTGGTGCCGCAGTCGATATAGTGTATGCCCAGTTTTTCGGTCTCTGCATTGCGGCGTACCGTGTCTTTAAAGTAGGAGTTGCCCCCATCAATAATGATGTCGCCGGGTGAGAGAACAGCAGTCAGGGCTTTGATGGTGTCGTCGACGGGTTTGCCCTGCGGCACCATGATCCAAACCACTTTTGGGGACTGCGTCTGTTTTGAAGCTGCGTCACTCAGCGTAGAGACACCTACGCCGCCCCGTTTGTTAACTTCTTCCAGTTTTTCCGGGGATGTATCGTAGCCGTAGACGGTGTGTCCGCCCTTTGTGAGCCGTTCCAGCATATTCATGCCCATGCGGCCTAGACCAACGATTGCTATTTCCATGCGGTTTGTCCTTTTACTTATTGGATTGGTTGGACAGGGGTCAGGAGAAATGCGTGTCCTGTCCCATTGTATATTCCATATCCGGCGATCTGTCCTGAGTTATTGATCGCGTTGGCCGATTCCAGAACCCATCCTGCTGTCCCCGTTGTTAGGTCATTTAAGTCCGCCATACGCCCGTGCGCCCAGAGGAAAGCGTGCCGGGGGCCATCAGGACCCGAAGCTTGTGCGGGTCGAGTGGAGGCGGTTCCCACGACCATATTATGTGTGTTGACACCGAACGCAACGCTATTGCGGCCGCCGAGCGTGCCTATCCCCAAAGTATATTCGTTCGACCAGAGGAAGGCCCGCGAGCCTCCCCCCGCGGTGCCGCTTGCCGTCATGGAGCCAACGATGGAGGCGTTGTCACTGATGCCTTCCGCGGACAGGTGGTAGAAACCTGGCGGGGGAGCGATGGGAGTTCTGACACCGGCGGTCCACAGAGTGGCGGAATCGCCCAGTTCACAGGCAATTTGACCGTGTACATTTATGGCTGCCGTTCCACCTACTCCAGCATCGCCGAGGTCTACCATCTGACTTTGTTTTAGTCCCGGAAGGTACAGGAATACGTGGGGGAAGAATGAGCTGTCGCTGCTTCCCTTAGCATGTCTGGTGGGAACAAAGTCTGTGATCCCGACAACCTGGCCCTGGTTGTTTATGCCGCAGGCAAGGCTGTCGTAAACTTTCAGCGGCACATTCTGCATGACCGGAAGCGCCCCGATGGATGTGGTTTTGCCGCTGAACCAGATAACAGCGCGTCCGTTCATGCTGCCTGCGATCTGGCCTTTGTTGCTGATCGAGTAGGCGTACCCCGGCCCAACTACTTTTGCCCCGCCTCTTTTCCACACCGTGGCTCGGACATCAGGGTAGGCGCCCTGTGTCCCAGCGACCATTCCGCCATCATTGATCGCGAGCGCCTGCCCGGCGCCCAGATCCTGAATGGTATAGCGGGGCAGAGCGCTCGCGGCGAATGTCGTGGAGGCTGTGGCGAGAAGGCCAACTAAAGTTAGGGCTCCGGTGAGCCGGCAGCTTTGCCGGAAGTTATTCCTGATCACTTTCCGGACTCTTCCGGGTTTGTCCACTGGCTATGGAAGGTGCCTGGCCGATCCGTCCGCTCGTAGGTATGAGCGCCGAAGAGATCGCGCTGCGACTGAATGAGGTTCGCGGGAAGGCGCTCCCTGCGGTAGCTGTCGTAGTAAGACAGTGCGGAAGAGAATGCCGGAACGGGGATGCCGACGCGGGCGGCTTCACCCACAACTCGTCTCCATCCGACTTGTCGCTTTGCGACGGCGTCCGTGAAGTACGGAGCGAGCAGCAGATTCGACAGATCGGGGTTGGTGTCGTAGGCTTCCTTGATTCTGTCCAGGAAGGCGGCTCGGATGATGCATCCGCCGCGCCAGATCGTCGAGATGGCTCCGGGGTTAAGGTGCCACTGATGCTCTTTGGCTGCGGCCAGCATCTGGTCGAAGCCCTGCGCGTAGGCGACTATTTTGGAAGCGTAGAGAGCGGCGCGGACATCTTCGATGAAGGCTGCTCGGTCGCTGGTGATGGTGACTTCGGCTGGACCCTGTAGGATTTTTGAGGCCGCGATACGCTGGTCTTTAAAGGAGGAGACACAGCGGGCGAAGACGGCTTCGGTGATCGCGGTTACGGGAATGCCGAGGTCCAGGGCGGATTGTGAGGTCCACTTTCCGGTGCCCTTCTGGGCTGCTTTGTCCAGGACCGCATCGACAAGGTCTCCGTCGGTGAGATCGTCTTTGCGGGCGAAGATCTGGGCTGTGATCTCGATCAGGAATGAGTCCAGATCGCCTTTGTTCCAGTCTGCAAAGACATTGTGCAGTTCGGCATTGGTCAATCCCAGTCCATTTTTGAGGATGTCGTAGGCTTCGGCAATAAGCTGCATGTCGGCGTATTCTATGCCGTTGTGCACCATCTTGACGTAGTGGCCGGATCCGCCTTCACCAATGTAGGTGCAGCAGGGATCGCTGCCGACCTGGGCTGCAATTTTGGTGAAGATGGGTTCGACAATCTTGTAGGCGTCTTTGCTGCCGCCCGGCATGATGCTGGGGCCGTTGAGCGCGCCTTCTTCGCCGCCGGAGACGCCGGTGCCGATAAAGGCAAATCCTTCGGCTTCAAGCTCGGTAACGCGCCGCTCGGTGTCCGTAAAGAGGGAGTTGCCGCCGTCGATCAAGAGATCGCCCTTGGCCAGAAACGGCTTAAGCTCGGCGATGACATCATCCACCGGCTTCCCGGCCTTGACCATAATCATGATCGCACGGGGCGGGGTGAGTGCGTTGACAAAATCTTCGGTGGATTTAGACCCAACGATGTGTCCTTCATTGCCATGTTCCTTAATGAAGGCGTCGGTCTTTTCCGTCGTTCTGTTGTGTACGGCGATAGGGAAACCTTTGTGGGCGACGTTGCGAGCCAGATTCTGGCCCATTACGGCAAGCCCGGTCAATCCAAAATGTATGTCAGTCAAAGAATATATGCCTCCCACTTATCACGGTACTGTCTGTTTTCCCTATATTATGGCAGACAGAGGCTGTCTCCTGCCTAAATGCTGCAAAGTTTAATCGTTAACATCTGATCAATATGTAGGACTTGCATGAGTTTTTTGACAAAATGGCAACAAAATGACAGGCAGGGACGCCTGTCTCACTATGAAAATGTCCGGTTTTGTGTCGATTTTGCCCGGTTTTTCGGGAGAAATTTCGGACATTCCATCTGAATGGCGATTTTGATCGGACATTGGGATTTCCCAGTTTGAATTTGATATTCGTGGTCTGAACATTTGTTTGATGCTTGCTAATATTATAGCGGGCTGTGTCAAGGCCTCGGGGCGCAGCTTCCAGGGCTGAGTTTGCAAGACCTCTGAATTTTGCAGTCCACGAGTGCTTGACAAATGGAATCTCTAGTGTTATACTGGACTAGTCAACCGATTTGCGGAGCGCTTCATTGCGTTGCTCGTCAGTATAATGGAAACCAATGCTGGATACCGTTCAAAAACCAAAAACTGTCCGTGGTGTTGCGGCCTCACCTAAGAGAGAGGAAGCGCTCATCTATCGCCGGATCCAGGCCGCGATGCGCGAACGGATCGCGGACGGCGCTTGGCCGGCCGGTCAAGGCATTCCGAACCGTACGCTGCTGTGCAAGGAGTTCGGTACGACCCGCGTCACTCTGGACAAGGCCATTCAGGGTCTCGTCGCGGAAGGGGCGCTTCGGTCTGCAGGGCGCATCGGAACGTTCGTCTCGCTGCCGGAGGAGATTGCAGCTCGGACGCTTAGGATCGGTGTTATTTTAGCGAGCGACACGATCCAATCTGAGGACGCATCCGTCTATAACGACAACTTTTACTTCGGCCCACTCTTTCAGGGTATTCGGGACGCCGTTTCTGGAAAACCGGTAGAAACGGTCTTCACGCACCTGTATCACACAGAATATCTTCGGTTTTGCCGCGATGCCGCGTTGGATGGGGCGATCTTGATCGCTCC
>Ga0302312_10002205_pt1 | contig 11432 bp, 8 predicted proteins | sample III_Palsa_N2_1_FD_200529 | JGI IMG/M metagenome (GOLD analysis project Ga0302312, IMG submission 200529) | Peat permafrost microbial communities from Stordalen Mire near Abisko, Sweden - III_Palsa_N2_1 | ecosystem: Environmental > Terrestrial > Soil > Palsa > Peat permafrost | place: Sweden...
TTCCTTGATCTCCTGGCCGCGATCGTTGAACATGGCGCGGACCTTGCCGAAGGTATCGCCGACAACGTAGCTGTCGCCGATCTTGAGCGTACCGTTCTGCACGAGGATGGAAGCGACAGCGCCGCGACCACGATCGAGCTTGGCTTCGATGACCGTACCGACGGCGGGACGCTCGGGCTGGGCCTTCTGCTCATTGGTGTCGGCGACGAGGCAGATCATCTCTTCCAGGCCGTCGAGGTTGATGCGCTTCTTGGCCGAGACCATAACGAACTCGGTGTCGCCACCCATGGAGGTAGCCTGGACGCCGCGTGCGGCGAGCTGCTGCATCACCTTGGAGGCATCCGCTTCGGGCTTGTCGATCTTGTTGACGGCGACGATGATGGGAACCTTCGCGGCCTTGGCGTGATCGATAGCTTCGAGCGTCTGTGGCATGACGCCGTCATCGGCAGCCACGACCACAACGACGATGTCGGTGATCTTGGCGCCGCGAGCACGCATGCGGGTAAAGGCTTCGTGACCCGGGGTATCGAGGAAGACGATCTCGCGACCGAAGGCGGGGCTATCGGGCTTGGTGATCTTCACCTTGTAGGCGCCGATGTGCTGGGTGATGCCTCCGGCTTCGCCGGCGGCTACGTCGGTGAGGCGGATGGCGTCGAGCAACGAAGTCTTACCGTGATCGACGTGACCCATGATCGTGACCACCGGTGCGCGAGTCACTTCGATCATGTTGGAGGTGTCTTCGAGGAAGCCTTCGATGGCCTCGTTCTCAAGCTGCTCTTCAACGGAGATGACCGTAGCGTCTGCGCCGAACTGGCGGGAGACTTCCTTGACCAGCTCGCCGTCGAGCGTCTGGTTGACCGTCACCATCACACCCTTCATCAAAAGGGTCGCGATGAGATCCTTACCGCGAACTTCCAACTTCTCGGCGAGGTCCTTTACCGAGATTCCTTCTGTGACGGTGATGGCCTTGGTGATGGGCACTTCGCCCATGGGAACCTGCGCGGCGCCGCGGCTGGGGGCATAGCCCTTGAGCGCGACTTCCTTGTTCTTCTCGTAGCGCGGTGCGCCGTTGCGTCCGCGAGGTGCGGGACGCTGCGGACGTCCGGGTGCTGGAGCTTCGCCGGTCGGCAGCAAGCCGCCGGGACCGCCGGGGCGAGGACCGCCAGGGCCACCGAAACCGCCGGGGCGGGGTGGGAAGCCAGGACGTCCACCGGGTGCGAAGCCCGGACGCGAGCCCGGACCGCCAGGTCCACCACCGGGGCCGGTGGGGAAGGTGCGAGTGGGGTGCATCGGGCGTCGTGCGCCGGGCGCCATGGGACGCGATCCGGGGCCACCCTGCTGCGAGCCGGGTGCGCCGGGACGCGGGCGCTCAAAGATAGGACGGCGAACCGCGCCCGGAGGCGGCGGAGGCGCGAGATACGTGGGCCGCGGGCCGGTCTGCGGCATAATGACGCGACGAACAGGCGCTGCCGGAGGAGCAGGAGCAGCAGCCACTTCAGGTGCAGGCGGCGGCGCGGGAGCTTCAACAGGAGGCGGTGGAGGCGGCGCTACAGCAGCGGCAGCCGGAGGCGGCGCAACGGCGGGCTTCGCGACTACCGGAGCAGCAGGCGCAGCAACAACAGCCGGTGCGGCAGCCGCAACGGACGGCTTGGCCACGACAGGCCCGGTGACCGGGCGGCTGGCGATAGCCGGCGGCGCAGCAACGATCACGGGATTCATCGGGCGGGGAATCGGGACGATGCGGCGCGGCGCAGGAACCACGGGCGCAGCGGCAGCAACGGGTGGCGCAGCAGCAGCGGCGACAGAGATCGTCGGCTTCTGCGGTGCGGCGGCACCGGCAGCCGGCGCGGCCACGACAACGCCACTGGGGCGTGCAACGGTGGGCCGGGCAGCGGGTGGTGGCGTGGAGCGCGCGACGGCCTCAGCCTGCTTCCGCTCGAGGATAGCTTTCAGAGCATCGCCGGGCTTCGATACATTGGCGAGGCTGAACGCGGGCTTGGCTTCGACGGCGGGCCTGGCGGGTGCAGCCGAACGAGTGCCGCGATTGAAGTAGCCGCGCACCTTCTCTGCTTCATCTTCTTCGATGGAGCTGGAGTGCGTCTTCTTCTCGGTGACGCCGACCGCAGTCAGAGCATCCAGGATGGACTTGCTCTTGACTTCCATTTCTCTTGCGAGATCGTTAATGCGTACTTTGTTCATCTATCCCTTTTCGCCCTTTTCGGGCCGGCTCCAGCCGGTCCCAATTCTGCCCTGCGCCCTTAGCTGTTCATATCAGCCTCATCCGGTGTAGGAGTTTGATTCTTTTGGTTCAAGGCTATTATCCCTTGAAACGTTGAATTTTCAGCGACAGCGAACGGCGTTTCGGCCTGAAAAACGACGTTCGCTGCGCTGCGTGAACTGTTCGAGCACCGATGGCGGCTGCTAGCCATCGATGCCTTCGTCCGATGTTTCCTGCGCCTGGTCGACCAGCTCGTCGATGGTGTCGTTATCCATCTCGATTCCGGCCTCGCGGGCGTCGTTCGCGTCATTGGCATCGTTGTCGGAGAGGATGTCCTCGGCGTCCGCGATGTCTTCGGTTGAAAATTCGTCAATCTCTTCGGCTGAGCCAGATTCGGCGGCCTGTGCTGCGATGATCTCTTCCGGCGTGTTGGTCATGGAATGCACCTCGTCTCCAGCTAAGTCAGATGCAGCAGCAGCGGCGATCGCTTCCTCTCCGGCAACCAACACGGGCTCGACGGGGATAGGACGCTCTTCACCCTCTTCGTACTGACCGAAGTAATGGCGAACGGCGACGGCAATCTTCTCGACTGTCTTTTCGCCGATGCCGGGGATCGCGCTAAGCTCTTCGGCGGTCATATCGGCCAAAGACTCGACCGTGGTGATGCCCGCAGCGATGAGCTTCTCCATCACGGAGTCGCCGAGCTCGGTGACGGCCTCGATAGCGGTCGAAGGTCCGCCGCCCATAGCCTGCATCTGCTGCTCGACCTCCTGACGCTTCTCTTCCTCGCTCTTGATGTCGATCTTCCACTGCAGCAGCTTGGCCGCGAGACGAACGTTTTGCCCCTTCTTGCCGATAGCGAGCGAAAGCTGCGTATCGTCCACGATCACTTCAAGCTGCTTGTCAGCCAGATCGGTAATGCTGACACGCGAGACCTTGGCGGGCTGCAATGCCTTCTCGGCGAAGGTAGTGATCTCCTCCGAGAACTCGATGATGTCGATCTTTTCGCCGCGCAGTTCGCGGATGATGGACTGCACGCGCATACCCTTCATGCCGACGCAGGCGCCGACCGGGTCAACATCCTTGTCGCGCGAGACAACAGCGATCTTGGTGCGCTCACCAGCCTCGCGCGCAATGGCGCGGATCGAAACGGTGCCGTCATAGATCTCGGGAACCTCGGACTGGAAGAGGTTCTGCACCAGCGCCGGAGCAGCACGCGAAACAATAACCTGCGGACCCTTTGCCGCACGATCGACCCGCAGCAGTACCACGCGGACACGCTCGCCGACGGCGAACTGCTCCAGCCGCGACTGTTCACGCTTGGGCATCCGGGCCTCGGTCTTGCCGAGGTCGAAGATCACGTCCATCGGCTCCAGCCGCTTGACGGTCGCGGTAAGAATTTCGCCGGTCTTGTCGCCGTACTCCTGGAAGACAGTGTCGCGCTCGGCTTCGCGGACTTTCTGGAAGATGACCTGCTTGGCCATCTGCGCGGCGATGCGGCCCAGCGGGCTGGTGTCCTTATAGAAGCGCAGTTCGCCGCCGACCTCAACCTCAGGCGCGAGCTCACGCGCGGCTTCCAGCGTCATCTGGTTATCGGGGTCTTCGACGAGCTCCGGCGTTTCAACAACGGTCTTGAAGACATACGCGCGAATCTCGCCGGTCTCGCGGTCCATCTCGCCGCGCATGTTTTCGACAGTCTTGTAGTACTTGCGCGTAGCAAGGGCGATAGCGTCCTCGACGGCGCTCACAACGATCTCGGGCTCAATGCCTTTTTCGCGGCTCAGGATCTCAATCGACTGATACAGGGGACTAGCCATTATTGGGTCTCATTTCTGTGTTGGGGCTATTCAGTTGTTTGTTGAACTATTTAATTAAATCTCTGCGACCAGGTTGGCCTTTTCAACATTGGAGAAGGCGATTTCTACAACTTGCGCGGTCAGGGTCTTTTTGGCCTTGGCCTTTTGTTTGACGGCAGCGAGATCGAGGGTCAGGTTGTTGCCCTCGAAGGCAGTAAGACGTCCAGTGAAGTGGCGATTGTTGTCGACCGGGGTAAAGGTCTGCACCTTCACCAGGCTGCCCTTGAAGCGGTCATAGTCAGCCGGCTTCAGCAGCTTGCGTTCCAGCCCCGGAGAGCTGACCTCCAGCGTGTACTCCGCGCCGGGAATAAGGTCTTCCACGTCAAGCACAGTGCCGAAGTCGCGGGCAAAGTTAGCGCAATCCTCATGCGTGGTGCCGGAGAGCATCTCGACCGGCACACCCTTGGGCAAACCCTCTGCCTCGTCGGAGGCAGCCTGTTCGGCCAGCTTGGTACGGGCTGCGGCGTCCTTTTCGAGGAAGATCCGCAGCAAACGGTGCTTGGCCCCGCCCGTGAACTCGAGGTCCACAACGTCAAGCTGGTGCGAGGCCGCGACGCGGTCGGCAGTGGCGCGAATTGTCTCTAACTGCAAGGCCATAGGACGTCTTGTCGTGCTTGGATTCCGCTGCTGCTGTCACTGGCTGCGAAACCATGTTTTGAGCAAACAAAAAGTGGGCTTTGGCCCACTCGTTTCTTCCGCCGACTTGCCGGTGTGCTCACGGCTACTTGCAGGTCCCGGAACAGGCGGCCCCATGCGGCAGAACAAATTCGTCTGCTTTATTGAGTGTAGGGCGAGGCGATGGAAAATTCAAGTTCGGCGCGGCGGGCGTGTGTCGCGCATGAAGTTTGAAATTGGCCTTATCGCAGTTTATCAGTACAATAAAAGAACGATAACAGCATTTTATCGGCACCCCCGTGACTCTCATGAAGGATAAGAAAAACGCGTTTGTTCCCACATTCGGAATTACCCCGGCCATCGCCGGCGGTTTGATGCGGATCGAGGCGGTCAGGCAGTCGCTTGAGAGCCTGCCGATCACGCCAAAGGTGCTGGCAAACCTGAGAGAGACGGCGCGGCTGTTCTCGACGCATTATTCGACAATGATTGAAGGCAATCTGCTAACCCAGGAGCAGGTAGCGCAGGTGATTGGCGACTCACAGCACTTTCCCGGCCGGGAGCGCGATGAGAACGAGGTGCGTGGCTATTACGCCGCGCTGGATGAGGTGGAGCTGCTGACCAGGAGCGGGGCAGGCATCAGCGCAGAGGCAATCAGGAAATTGCATGCGCTGGTGATGGGGGCGGGCAAGGTTCGGGTGAAACCGACTTCCTATCGCGATGGTCAGAATGTGATCAAGGACAGCGGGAGCCGGAAGATTGTCTATCTTCCTCCGGAGGCAGCGGACGTGCCGCAGTTGATGGAGGCGCTGGTCCATTGGATCGGGGCGAAAGACGACCTGCCCGTGCCGTTAAAAGCTGCCATGGCTCACTATCAGTTTGCGACAGTGCATCCTTACTACGACGGCAATGGACGCACGGCCCGCTTGCTAACCACCCTGATTCTTCATCTGGGAGGCTATGGACTGAAAGGCTTGTACGCCCTGGAGGAGTATTACGCGCGAGATCTGGCGGCCTACTATCAGGCGCTTACCGTAGGGCCTTCGCACAACTACTACCTTGGGCGAGCAGAGAGCGATATCACGCAGTGGGTGGCTTACTTTATCGAAGGGATGGCGACCTCATTCGAGAAGGTGCGCGCTCAGGCAAAGCGCGAAGCGGGGACTGGCAGTCGCGATCAATCGCGCCTGTTGCGGGACCTTGATCCGAAGCAGAGGAAGGCATTGACTTTGTTTGAGGAGTCGCGGGAGGTAAGTGCCAGGGACATTGGATCGCTGTTTGGATTTCAGCCACGGACGGCCACCGCTCTCTGCCAACGTTGGGCTGGCGAGGGGTTCCTGATTGTCGCAAATGCTTCGAAGAAGGCACGTCGCTATAGGCTGGCCGACGCGTATGAAGCATTGTTCCGGGAAGATCTTTAGAATGAAGGATCGATGCCCATCGCCACCCTCACCCTCGAGCTCTCCATCGAACACGCCCACTCGCTGAAGGACCGCCGCCAGGTCGTCCGGTCGCTGAAGGAAAAGCTGCGGCACGGTTTCAATATCTCCGTAGCCGAGCTGGATGAGGCCGTGGTCTGGAACCGCGCGACCATCGGCGTAGTCGCGATCTCGAACTCGATAGCCTATCTGTCCGGCCAGCTGCGCGAGGTAGAAAGCGCCGCGCGCAGGCTCTGCGTAGGTCTGGGGTGCGAGATCGTGGACAGCTATATCGAGAGCGATGTGGTGCTGGACGAGGGGTAATCGTCCGTGGTGACGAAGGTAGACTGCGCCGCTAGATACGTTTGGATGCCCGGGAGGTGATATTCTTCACTGTCAACCATGCCAGAACAAAGAGCACGAGATTATCACCGGGGCCGCGTAGTCAACACGTTTGCCGAAGAAATAACCGCCATGTTGGAGGGGGAACTCTCTGACCCTCGAATTGCGCCCTGCCACGTCACCGAAGTCGTCCTCGCGCCGGGCGGCAAGAGTTGCCGCGTCTTTATCGCCGTCGTCGGAACCCCGCAGGAAGAAGCAGACACGCTGGCCGGTCTGATGACCGCGCGCGGCTTCATACGCACCGAGATACGCTACCGCATGGGCGTACGGCATGTGCCGGAGATTACGTTCGCGATCGACCGTTCGCAGAAGATCAATGCGCGTATGGACGAACTGCTGGGGCGGATGGAAAAGAGAAACGCAAAGTTGAAGAAGAAGACCGCAGCGGCGCCGGCCGATAAGGGCTAGAAGACCTGCGAAGTTCCCTGGAAACCGAAGAAAACATGGCCGCTCAAGATACCTCGACAACCCCGGAGACTCTCGCCTCGAACCAACGTTCGATTGAGGCTCTGTTGGAGTTGATCGCCCCGCGGCAGACCTTCCTCGTCACCTCTCACGCCCGCCCCGACGGCGATGCCCTCGGCTCAGCGCTGGGCCTGATGCATCTGCTCGATGGCATGGGCAAGCAGGTGACCGTGTCGTTCGACGATCCCATTCCGGCCATCTACTCCTGGCTGCCGGGGGTTGATCGAATCCAGCGCAACCTGGCCACGGCGCCCGATGCGGCCATCGTTCTGGAGTGCGACCGGGTAGAGCGTACCGGCTTCGAGCTGCAGGCATTTACGGCCATGCAGCCCGGCCTCACGATCAATATCGACCACCATCTCAGTGGCCGGCCATTCGCTGATTTCAACTGGATTGACCCGCAAGCCTGCGCGGTCGGCGCGATGATCTACGACCTCGCGGTAGCCTCAGGCGCAAAGCTCACGCCCGCCATCGCGACCTGCCTCTACACCGCGGTCCTCACCGATACCGGCGCATTCACCTACCCAAGCACCGTAGCGTCGACCTTCGCGCTTGCGGAGCACCTCGTAGAGAGCGGAGCCGATCCCAGCGCTATCGCGCGGAAGATCTACTCCTCCAACCGTGCGGCTAAGATCCGCGCTCTCAGCGTCGCCCTGGCGAACATGCGGATTGAAAACGGCGTGGCCTGGGCCTGGATTACCGTGGAGCAAATGGAACAGACCGGCGCGGTCGTAGAAGACTGCGAAGGCATCGTGAACTATCTCATCGGCATTGCAGAGGTTGAGGTTGCGGTCTTCTTCCGCGAACTCGAAGCGGATCCCGCGCACGGCTCCGCGGCCGGGCAGTTCCGGTTGAGCCTCCGCAGCAAGGGCAAAGTAGACGTGGCGGAGGTGGCGGCACGCTTCGGCGGCGGCGGCCACCGCGACGCCAGTGGATGCACGGTGGAGGGACCGCTGGAGACTGCCGTAGGCCGTCTTATGGCGGAATTGTGCGAATTGGGAGTCTACTAAGGGTAGGGTGGCAGCGGCCGGGGCTCCAACCGGGCCGCAAAGTCTGGTAGCCTAGGGCACGTTCCGCTAAATGACCTGTTTGACAGAAGGCCTGTTGAAGAATCTTTCAAAGGAATCCTTAGAAACGACGCACGAGAGATTCCAAGAGATCTGCCGGAATTCACGAATCTGATGGAAATATCCCAAAACGAAGCTTCTACCCCTGTCGATACGAATCCCACGCCCGCCCATGAAACCGGTGTGTGGGAAATGGTGCGGGAGTTCGCCCATTCAAGCTGGGGAAACGCGCTCTGGGAAATCGTCGTCCTGCTCTTGGTATCCAGCTTCTTCCTGCTCTGGGGTCTGACGCCCTTCACCGGCGGCGACAAACTCGGGCTGGTGGGCGCCGACGAGCCCCGCTACGCGCAGATCGCCCGCGAGATGCTGGCAGCCCACTCCGAAGACTGCCACGAGGTCCACGCCCGGGTAACGCCGCACAGCCTGCGCCCACGCGACGTAGACGCCTCCTACCACTGCCTCATGGGCGGCACCGTAACGCCCATCCTCTACGGCAAGCCCTGGCTCGAAAAACCTGCCCTCTACTACTGGCGCGCGATGGGCTTCTTCAAGGAGTTTGGCGTCTCCGACTGGTCCGCCCGTCTGCCATCCACCTCCGCCACCTTCGCGCTCATCATTCTGGCCTTCCTGCACCTCAAGCGATTCCGCCCCGGCGGCCATCTCGACGCCGCGCTGATTATGGTCTCCAGCGTCGCCATCGTGGCCTTCTCCCGCGGCGCCTCCACGGACATGCAACTCGCCGCGCCCTTCAGCATGGGAATGCTCGGCTGGTACGCCTGGTATGAGACCGGCAAAAAGTTCTGGCTCTTCGATCTCTACTTCTTCGGCGCAGCCGCCACGCTCGCCAAAGGGCCCGTCGCGCCCTTCATGATCCTCGGCATCCTGCTGCTATTCTGCGGCCTGCGGCGCGAGTGGTCCGCCCTGCGCCGCACCATCTGGTGGCCCGGCGTGCTGCTCTTCCTCGCGATGGTCCTCCCTTGGTACATCGCCGTCCAGCGCAAGAATCCCACCTTCTACCGCGAGTTCTTCCTGGAGCACAATCTCGAACGCTTTGCGACCGATAAATACAAGCATCATCAGGGGATTTACTACTACGTCGTCGTGCTCATCCTCGGGATGCTGCCCTGGACAGCACTGGCGTTCCGCGCTCTGGTCGACGCGGTAAAGGTCTCCTTCGCGGAGTGGAAGGCGCGGCGCGATCCGCAGCGGTACATCGGGCACCACCGCGCAGGCGACGCCTTCCCAGAGTTCCTGCTGCTCTGGGCACTCTTCCCGGTAGTCTTCTTCTCGTTCTCCGGCTCCAAGCTCCCCGGCTACATCCTCCCGGCCATCCCACCGCTCGCCATTCTCACCGGCGATTACCTCTTCCGCATCCGCCGCAACGGCCTCCCAAGCTGGCTGCTCTACCTGCACGCCGGCCTCACCGGATTCCTCACCTTCGTGCTGCTGCTCTGCCCGCAGTACATGGTCTTCCAGAAGATCGTTCCTGCGCCGAAGACCTTCGCCTGGGCAGCGGCGCTGGGCTTGCTCGCGGCGCTGTTGGTCGTCTTCGTCGTGCGGCGCTACGGCATCCGTCGGATACGCTTCGTCACGCTCGTTCCGCTCGCCGGGCTCATGTTCTTCCTGATGACGATGAACGGCAAGCTGCTGGACCTCAACTACTCCTCGCGCCCCCTCGCGCAGCAGATCGCCCAGGCCGCCCCGAACGTACCCCTCGTCGCCGTCCACGACGTCCGCCGCGACCTCGACTACGGCCTCGCCTTCTATCGCGACCAGAAGATCGCCCACTACTCCAGCGACGGCAAAACCGTAGACAGCATCCCCGACGCCGAGCACGTCCTCGTCCTGCCCACCCGCGAGGCCGCCGAGCTGCCCGTCTGGCTGCACGACCGCGTCTATCAGCAGCTCTTCCTCTACGAACCCCAGGGATTGTCCGTCTACCGCGTCTTCCCAAAAAGCTGAACATAGGCCCGAGGCTGTACGATGTCGGCAGCCTTATGTCGCTCGGATCGCCCATCTTCGGAGCAGGAACACCCCCTCGGGGGTCGCACATCGAGGTCCTGGACCTCCGCCACTTCAACGCGGCCCAGCTTCGCCCCCTCCTGCACGATGAAGGCCGCCACTGGCTCCGCCGCCTGCATTGGGACTACTCCAGCTCCATCGACCTACTCCTCGAGTACCTCGACAGCCGCGTCCTCCCCGGCTACGTCGCCATGTACGGCGGCCGCGTCGCCGGCTACACCTTCGGCGTCTTCGAGGGCGCCAAGGCCGTCATCGGCGACGCCTACGCCTTTGGCGAGGCCGAATCCACCCGCAACCCCATCTGCGAAACCCTCCTCCACCACCTCATCGAAATGCTCCAGGCCACACCCGGCGTAGACCGCATCGAGTCCCAGCTCCTCATGTTTCCCGTAGGCGCCCTCGCCAGCCCATTCCTATCCCGAGGCTTCCGCCCCTACCCACGCCTCTTCATGGTCGGCGAGGTCGCCCACGCCACCGCCCCGCAACAAAAAATCCCCCCCGGCCTGCGTCTCGAATCCTGGCGGCCCGAGTTCTACGACTCCGCAGCCGAGCTCATCCACCGCTGCTACACCGGCCACATGGATAGCGGCATCAACGACCAGTACCGCACCGTCCACGGCTCGCTGCGCTTTCTGCACAACATCATCCGCTTCCCCGGCTGCGGCACCTTCGACGCCGAAAACTCCTGGGTCCTCCTCGACGAACGCACCCACCACCCGCAGGCCCTGCTCCTCAGCTCGCAGGTAAAGGAAGACGTCGGCCACGTAACGCAACTCTGCGTCTCCCCCGCACTCCGCGGCCGCGGCCTCGGCCGTCTCTTACTGCAACAAGCCGCCCGCCACCTGGCCAGCCGCGGCGGCAAAGCCCTCTCGCTCACCGTAACCGAAGCCAACCACACAGCCCGCCGCCTCTACGACGAGCTAGGCTACCGCACCCTCCACCGCTTCGAAGCAATGGTCTGGGACAACAGTGAATAGTGAAAGAGCCGCGGCACCTTACTTTTATTCACTACTCACTATTCACCGCACCCACTTACTCCACGTGATAGTTCGGCGCCTCACGCGTAATCACCACATCATGCACATGGCTCTCCCGCAATCCAGCACCGGAGATCCGTATGAACTTCGCCTTCGTCTGCAGCTCTTCAATCGTCCCGCAGCCCAGATACCCCATGCCACTCCGCAGTCCACCCACAAGCTGATACACCATCGCCTCTAGCGGCCCACGATGCGGCACCCGCCCCTCAATACCCTCCGGCACAAACTTCGCCAGCCGGTTATTCCCCGCGTTGCCACTCTCTCTAGCGGTCAGCGAAACCCTCTCGCTCCCGTCAGCCTTCAAATCATCCTTACCCTGGAAATATCTCTCACCC
>Ga0302312_10002209_pt1 | contig 11429 bp, 7 predicted proteins | sample III_Palsa_N2_1_FD_200529 | JGI IMG/M metagenome (GOLD analysis project Ga0302312, IMG submission 200529) | Peat permafrost microbial communities from Stordalen Mire near Abisko, Sweden - III_Palsa_N2_1 | ecosystem: Environmental > Terrestrial > Soil > Palsa > Peat permafrost | place: Sweden...
TATTTCCTTTACGCTTTCCGTTAGGGATCATAAGCTCACTTACGCAGTCGCTTTTAACGCTCACCCGGTTATTGATGAATCGCAAATGGGCCTTACCGTAGATAGTGCAGCGGTAGATAAGGTGGTAGGACTAAACCTGCTCAGCAAAAAAACAATAAATGAAAGCTTTGCCTGGCGTGGCGTACACAGCGTGGCAAAAAATTATTGTAACGACGCTGTTTTTGGCATTAAATCAGGCTTGCTGCGGGTTGAGGTAAAAGTTTTCAATAACGGCATAGCTTTCAGGTATATTATACCATCGCCAGACAATGGAAATCGTGTTGTAAACGCTGATAACACTCAATTTACCATAGCTGCTGGCAGCACTATTTGGAGCCAGGATGATATCCTCGCTTATGAAGGCAAATATAAACAACAAGCCATTGAAGATGTGCCCGAAGGGCAGCTGGCCGGGCCACCAGTGACCATTAAACTACCTGGCAATATCGGCTATGCCGCCATTACCGAAGGCGATGTGCAAAACTTTGCAGGTATCTCACTAAAAGCAATGGGCAACCGGGTTTTTAAAGCGGTTTTGGCAAGCGATACACACACTTCAGAAAAAATAGAAACACCCTGGCGTATAATAGAGATCGGTAGCTCGCTGAACACACTGGTTAACTGTGATATTGTAGCCGATGTATCACCCGCTCCCGGCAAAGCATTGTTCCCCAATGGTTTTGCCACCAGTTGGCTAAAACCGGGCGAATGTGTATGGTCATGGTTGGCGGGCAACGGGCCGATAACCTTTGAGAACATGGAGCGCTACTCCAAATGGGCCGGCCAACTGGGCATTCCGTACAACCTAGTGGATGAAGGCTGGTGGCAATGGAAAGATGACGGGAAAGATAAATGGGAACTGGTAAAAGAACTGGTAAAATACTCGGCTGAACAGCATGTGAAAATATGGATATGGAAGGCCTATCCCACTCGCCCGGTTGAACCTGGTTTAGAAGACCCGAAGGTGCGTTGGGAATTTTTTAAAAAATGCAGGGATGCGGGTGTGGTGGGCATAAAGATAGATTTCTTTAACAGCGAAGCGCAGCAAATATTGGAGTTTTACCAGGGGGCATTACGCGATGCCGCCAAACTGCACCTCATGCTTGATTTCCACGGTGCCGATAAACCCACCGGGCAAAGCCGTACCTGGCCGAATGAAATGTCGCGCGAAGGTATCCGCGGACTGGAAAACCCAAGCGATTGGCCCGCGCACAACACCACGCTCCCCTTTACCCGTTACCTGGCAGGCCATGGCGATTATACGCCGCTCAGCTTCAGGCAGGATTTGATAAAAGGTACTACACTAACACACCAGGTGGCAGAAGTGATCACCTTTACTTCACCGTTCATGTGTTTGGGCGTCGACCCTGAAAAGTTGTTGACCAGCCCGGTGAGGGACGTAATAATACACATGCCAACTACTTGGGATGAAACCATCGTATTACCTCAAAGCGAAATTGGCAAACTCACCGTTTATGCACGTTGTAAAGGTGGGGAATGGTATCTGGCTGTGATGAATGGCGATGAGCCTAAAAGCGCCGATATCAACCTATCGTTTCTTTCGAAAGGTAAATACCATGCAATGGTAATGCAGGATGATAGTGATTCGCCTGAAAAATGTGCAATAACCGACCATGTATACAGCAAAGGCGATAAGATCAATCTTAATCTTGCATCAGGTGGTGGTTATGTGATAGTTTTTAACCCGGGTAGTCTTAAATAATAGTTCTGATTTAATATTAATAAGCAATGCGAATTGAAAGGATAAATTGCTTAGTTGTAACAACGGCCATAGTATTAACTTTTAATGTTAAAGTATCCGGGCAGTCTCATGCTGTTACACCTAAAAAAATAAGTGCTTTTATGCCTGGCGATATCTGGCCGGATAATAATGGCGTTCATATAAACGCACATGGCGGGGGTATTCTTTATAATAAAGGCAAGTATTACTGGTTTGGCGAACATAAGATTGCAGGAACAGCGGGCAACCTGGCCATGGTAGGTGTCCACTGCTACTCTTCTGTTGATTTGTACAATTGGAAAGATGAAGGCATCGCACTTAAAGTGTCAGCCGATAGTACCAGCGAGATAGCAAATGGTTGCATATTGGAACGGCCAAAAGTGGTGTTCAATAAAAAAACCGGGAAATATGTAATGTGGTTTCATCTCGAACTCAAAGGGCAAAGTTACAACGCTGCCCGTGCCGGCGTGGCAGTAAGCGATAAAGCGACTGGGCCCTACCGCTTTATCAGGAGTTACAGGCCTAACGCCGGTTTTATGCCATACTATCCTCCGGGAATTGCTGATAGTGATAAAGTGGACTGTTCCAACATTAAAACAAATGCCGGCAATTTTTTTTGCCGCGACCTGAGCGCTGGGCAGATGGCCCGCGACATGACCATTTTTGTAGATGATGATGGTAAAGCTTATCATATTTTCTCATCCGAAGAAAATAAAACGCTTGATATTGCCGAGCTGACTAATGATTATACCGGGCACACCGGTAAGTTTGCAAGGGTTTATGCAGGTCATTCAACCGAAGCGCCGGCCATATTTAAGTACCACGGCATTTATTACCTTATCGGTTCGGGTACTACCGGGTGGGCGCCAAATGCAGCCCGCTGGCTTTCGGCCACAAATATTTATGGGCCATGGACTTATCATGGTAACCCTTGCATAGGTCCGCAATCGGATATCACCTTCGATGGACAAAGCACCTACGTTTTGCCTGTTCATGGTAAAACGGGCGAATTTATTTTCATGGCCGACAAGTGGAATCCCGAGAACGCCATTGACGGCCGTTATATCTGGCTGCCGGTACAATTCAGTAAAAATGGTATTGAAATTAAATGGTTAGATAAGTGGTCGCTCAACAATTATTACCAGCCAAAACACTAAAAGCGATCAATAAAATAGTCTGAAAAATCGAAAATCCTGCTACTGAAAAGGGTACACTGATAGCTAAATTTATAAATGTAAACAAAACAGTTAATCCATAAAAACAACAAAAATGAGAACAAAAATAAGCCTAAAGCTATGGTGTATGATTGTATGCACTGTTTTGTTTTTGCAACTGGCAAAAGCGCAGAATAATACAACCACAAAAATGCCGCTGACCGGCGAATTGGCATTGTTACCCCCTATGGGGTGGAATTCATGGAATGCCTTCGGGACGAATTTGGATGAATCAGCACTGAAAGCCGTTGTGGATGCTTATGTGGCGTCGGGCATGCGTGATGCAGGGTATAAATATTTCTCGCTGGATGATACCTGGTCCACAATGGAGCGTGATTCAAACGGTAATCTTGTCGCCGATCCAAAAAAATTTCCTCATGGAATGAAAGCGTTAGCGGATTATGTGCATTCCAAAGGATTAAAATTCGGCATCTATAACTGCGCCGGCTGGCGTACCTGTGCGGGCTATCCTGGCTCAAGGGGGCACGAATACCAGGATGCACTGCTTTATGCCTCATGGGGTGTGGACTTGTTAAAATATGATTGGTGCAATACCGATAGCTTAAATACGGAAGAGGCATACAAAACGATGAGCCGGGCGCTCAGGGCTACCGGAAGACCGATTGTATTCAGTATATGCGAATGGGGAAGTCATAAGCCCTGGTTATGGCCGAACGGAATTGGGGAGCAATACCGAACCACTGGCGATATCGGGCCAGGGTTTGTCGTTGGGAAAAAGTTTGGTGATTGGCAGGGACAGGGCGTACTTCAAATTCTGGATGCACAAATGCTTATCCGTAAATACAACAGGCCAAATCATTGGAATGACCCCGATATGCTGGAAGTTGGAAACGGTATGACATATAATGAGGACAAGTCGCATTTTTCCCTTTGGTGTATGCTCGCGGCACCGCTTATAACCGGGAATGATTTACGGAAAATGAGCGATCAAACGAAAACGATCCTCACAAATAAAGACGCGATAGCTATCGACCAGGATACCTTGGGTATATCGGCCTTTAAAGTACCCCTGGCCGATAGCCTTGAACTTTATGTAAAACCTATGAAAGACGCAGGACTGGCGCTTTGTTTTCTTAACCGGACGGCAACTGCGAAGAAGATCGATCTGAAATGGAGCAATCTGATCGTAAGCGATGATGTTTCGGGTATAACAGTAAAGTTTGCAGAAACTGCTTTCCGTACCCATAACATCTGGACAAAAAAAAATGGTTCAACAAAAGGCACTTTCAAACAGGATATCGGCGCACATGATGTAATAGTACTTAGGCTAACTAAGCTGTGATCTGATATCCTCTTGAAAACCAATGATAATCTACTCAAATTTTTTAACATGAAGGATAAAATATTTCCAATAGCATTAAATCGTTTTCTGTTATCCGCTAAAATAGTCCCTTCGGCAATGTTGTTAATAGCGGGACTAATTGTAGTTCAAACCGCGACAGCACAGGTTTCACCAAATCTGAAATTTGTAAACCCATTTATCGGGAATACGAATAATGGGCATACTTTCCCGGGCGCTACGGTGCCTTTCGGGATGGTACAGCCAAGCCCCGAAACCGGTAATTCGGGCTGGGATTATTGCTCCGGTTACCAATATACCGATAAAGAGATCTGGGGTTTCGCCCAAACACACCTGAGCGGAACCGGATGCCCCGACCTGGGCGACATATTGCTTCAACCGTTTGCAGACCGGCCAGATTCTATTACAGAGCATAGCCATTACGACAAATCTTCAGAGCATGCATCGCCAGGTTATTATACCGTAGAGCTGACAGATAACCATGTTAAAGCAGAACTAACGGCCACCGCACACGTAGCTTTTCACCGTTATCAATACTTTTCCAATAAGGCACATCTGTTGGTTGATCTGCAATCAGGAATCGTTTTCGGCGAAAAACAGCTTCATGAACATGTGCTTGAAAGCAACGTCACCTTTCAGCAATCGGGATTATCTGGTTTTAGTCATGTAACTAACTGGGTGGACAGGAAATACTTTTTCACTATTTGTTTCAACAAACCCATAGCCGCCAAAAGAGTGCTTGACGGTAGGCCCGGCGAAAAGGGCGCGCGCTATATACTCGATTTCGATATAAAACCGGGCGAAAAGCTACTCGTAAAAATAGGAATGTCTACTGTTAGCATTGATGGTGCGCGGAATAATATGAAGCAAGAAGCGCCGGGTTGGGATTTTGATGTTTTACGCGCCAGGGCCGCAATGCAGTGGAGCAAATACCTCTCCCGTGTACAGGTAACAGGCGACATTCACCATAAAACAACTTTTTATACATCGCTTTACCATTTATTATTACAGCCTAATAATATAGCTGATGTAGACGGCCGCTATCGCGGCCCGGATGATCACATTTACAAAAGTAATTCGAAAGTATATTATTCCACTTTATCGCTTTGGGATACTCACCGGGCGGCGCATCCGCTTTATACCATTTTAACTCCCGAACTGGTTAACGGTTTCGTTAATACGATGATAGATCACTTTGATCATGCCGGCACGCTTCCTATGTGGTCGCTCTGGGGAAAAGATAATTATTGCATGATCGGCGATCATGCCATCCCGGTTATCGTGGATGCGTATTTAAAAGGCTTTCGCGGATTTGATGCGCAGCGTGCGTTCCGGGCTATTCAAACTACACTAACCACTGATCATCTCAAATCATCCTGGAGTATTTATGACAAATATGGCTATCTGCCTTTCGACCTGGTAAAAGAGGAGTCTGCTTCCAGAACACTTGAAATGGCTTATGACAATTACGCGGCCATGCGTATGGCCAAAGCACTTGGTAAAAAAACAGAAAGTGAATTCTTTGAAAAAAGATCGCAGGCTTACCGCCAGCTATTTGACCCAAGTACGCTATTCATGAGAGGAAAAAATTCAGCCGGACAATGGCGTGAACCATTTGATGTGATCCAAATATCACATGCCGGTGATGCTGGTGGCGATTACACTGAAGGAAATGCATGGCAATACACATGGTCTGTTCAGCATGATGTAAAGGGGCTCGAATCGCTATTTGGCGGCGCAGTACCGATGGCGAAAAAGCTCGACTCCTTATTTCATCTGTCAAGTGAAACAAAAGGTGCCGGTTTTACCGGCGACGTAACAGGGCTTATTGGTCAGTATGCACACGGGAACGAGCCTTGCCATCATGTAGCTTACCTTTTTACCTTATTGGGAAAGCCCTCTGAAACAGATGAATTAGTTAGAAGCATCTGTGATAAATTCTATATTGACAAACCCGATGGCTTATGCGGCAACGACGACTGCGGGCAAATGTCTGCATGGTACCTATTTACAGCTATGGGCTTTTACCCTGTAAACCCGGTTGGCGGTGATTACGTTTTCGGAGCGCCGCAATTCCAAAAGATCACTTTAAGCCTACCCAGCGGACGGAAACTGTTCATCGAGGCTAAAGGCATTTCAGAAAAGAATCTTTATGTGAAGAAAATTATTTGGAACGGAAAGCCATACAATCAGCCTGAAATTAATCACCGGGAATTGATAAAGGGTGGCCATCTTGTTTTTTTGATGACAGATCGTCCTGCTAAGGTTTTCTGAAATAATGGATAAACATCATCTTTTTAACAACCCATCAAATAAAAACAGCAATGAAACATGTAACCATAATATGGACTAAAATAATAAGCTTTAAAGCTGAAAAACCTGCTTATGTACTTAAATTGATCTTAATTTCAGTTTTATGCTGCTCGGTTCAATTATCTTATTGTCAAAGGTCTGCCCACATTTCCGGACGTTACTACGATTGGACCAAGACCATGCAGCCGGAAAGGCCGTGGGTACGCGATTATAATAAAACCTTAATCACTAAAATTTTCTTGTGTAGCCGGGACGGGAACGGGAATCTGGAGAAAGTTTATTTAAAGTTTGCGGATGCGCTTGAAGTTATCAGGAAACTGGATAATATCACGCTGGGTTTGCCGAAGATTGTTTACCTGGTTGGATGGCAATTTAACGGGCATGATTCAAAATATCCTTCGTGGGCAGAAGTAAATAAAGCGCTGAAAAGAGATCAGGACAGCACTGCGCTGCAAAGCTTAAAATGGTTAATTCAATCTGCAAAAGCATATAACACAACGGTTAGCCTTCATATTAATATGTTGGATGCTTATGAGGATAGCCCTTTATGGCAGGAATATCTCGATAAAGATATTATTGCAAAAGATAAAGCAGGAAAACCGCTCAAGGGCGAGAAAATGGAAGAGCAACAGAGCTATCAAATAAGCTACGCCCAGGAATGGAATACGGGGGAAACCCAACGCAGAATTGACGGATTGTTAAAGATGCTACCTGAATTAAAGGAGGGCGGTACTATTCATATAGATGCATTTCATTCAATGGCACCCCTAAGGCCCAATCAGCCTATCAGCCCATATCTGCACTTTTCACTTAATGACGAGATCTGCGCGCAGCGTAAAATTTTCAGATACTGGCGATCAAAAGGTATAGATGTTACCAGCGAAGGGGGAATGTATTGGTTAAGAAAGGACCCTTTTATTGGTTTACAAGCGGCTATTTATTTGCCTTTTCAGGATGAATATGTGCAGGATAACTGGTTAAATAAACCAGCATGGTTTAAAAGTTTGCCGGTACAGTTTTCGGCCTATACACCCATGCATTGTGAAGGTGAAATAAAAAATGACCCTGATTCGCTTTCCGGGCTACCCGAACAGTTTTGTTTAAATGTTGTGCCGTGGTACTTTCGTCGCAACGCGGATGTCGCCCAACACGATGAAGTAATTATTACTGATGATGAAGTTATATGTCCTGTCTTATGGAAAGATAAAGCATTGATCGCTTACACAAAATTGGACGATGCACTACTAAAAAGAATTAAAATTCCGAGTACCTGGTCAGGTGTCAAAAATGTTCAATTGTATAAAATAACAATTGTAGGGTTACAAAAAATTGGCACCCTGAAAGTAAACAATAGTATGATAGAATTGAAATTGGTGAAGTACCAACCGACTCTGATTATGCCGGTTGAGTAAGAAATAGTTAAAAATGAAATCTATAAGGGAAGAGGATTTTAATAACCAATCTTTAGGGCTTATCCTGATAATCATTGCCTCAATCTTATCTGCAATTTCAATAGCGATAGCTATGCAAAAAGAAGTAAAGAAAATAGAAACCGACAGAACCACACAGCTTTAAGTTTAGTCTATCGAAACCATAGCTTTTATTACCCCATTTGCCGGGTTTAGCCAGCTTCGGAAGTTTTTCTCTACATCGGCGAAGGCTACTTTATGGGTGATATAGTTGAGCGGGTTTACCAGGCCTTGTTTAAGGGAACTGATCACATGCTCAAAATCATCGGTAGTAGCATTTCTGCTGCTCATTAATGTTGCTTCGCGTTTGTGAAATTCGGGGTGACTAAAACTGATCTCGCCTTTTTGCAGCCCTATCAAAACAAACCTCGCTCCATGCGCCATGTACTGAAAGGCATTATTAATGGCTTTAAGGTTCCCGGTGGCGTCAATAACCACGGTTGGCATATCGCCATTGGTGATGGTTAGGAGTTGCTGTAGCACATCGGTTGATGCGGCGTTGATCACATGATCTACCTTGAGCCTATCGCGGCAAAAGCTGAGGCGATCCTCATTAATATCCAGGGCTATTACTTTGGCACCTGCAATGCGGGCAAATTCCATGGTGCCCAGGCCGATGGGGCCGGCACCAATTACCAGTACGTATTCGCCGGGGCTAATGCCCGCGCGTTTTACGCCGTGCGCGCCTATGGCCAGCGGCTCTATCAGGGCCAGTTCATCAAAGCTAAGGCCTTCGCCATGCAATAAGGTGCGCGATGGTACCATAAGGTACTCCGTCATGCCGCCATCGGTGTGTACGCCGCAAACCTGCATGCTAACGCAGCAATTGGATTTGCCAGATCGGCAGGCAATGCAGTGCCCGCAATTAAAGTAGGGTATAAAAGTAACCTTCTCGTTAAGCTCAAAGCCGGGGGCATCGTCAAATTCTACCAATTCTCCCGCCAGTTCGTGCCCCAGCACCCGGGGATAGCTAAAGTAAGGCTGCGTACCTTCAAAAGCATGCAGGTCGGTGCCGCAAATGCCTATCCTTTTTATCCGGATAATGGCATGGCCCGCTTTCAGCACGGGCTTGTCGCGTTGTATATATTTAAGTGTTCCCGGTTCGGCACATATCAGCGTTTCCATTTTATCAGGTATTTATATTATAAAATTGTAAGGCGTTCAAGCCAAAAAAATCTTGTTGCTCTGTTTTGCTGAACGCGGAAAAATAAGCTTTAACCAAGCCAACTACATCGCCATAATCTGCGGCGACCTTGCAAACCGGCCAATCGGAACCATACATAAGCCGCTTTGTGCCGAAATTATTTACCACTACATCCAGGTAGGGATCAAAATCGACCGCTTTCCAGTTTGCCCAATGGGCCTCGGTAACCATGCCCGATACCTTGCAAAAAACATTCTCAAAAGCGGAAATGGCTTTGATGCCTTTTTCCCAATCGCCCAATTGTTTTTGTTTGATGCCGGGCTTTGCTATATGATCGATCACAAAAGACTGATCGGGGAAGCGCGACACCAAACCTGCCGCGTAGGTTAACTGATCGGGAAATATGAGAATATCATAGGTAAAACCATACTTTTTCAGCAAACCAATCCCTTTTAAAAAGTCCGGCCGCAGCATAAAATCGCGCTGCGGTTCGCCCTGCAGCACATGGCGAAAGCCCTTGAGCTTTTTAAATTGCTTATAATATGCCAAACGTTCCTCCACATTTTCAGCTCGCATATCTACCCAGCCTACCACGCCCTTTATAAAATCGTGTGCTTCGGCATTGCTTAGCTGAAACTCATTTTCCTGTTCCGATTGGGAAGATTGTACGGTGATGCAGCCGTCAAAGCCATTCGCTTTTAAAACAGGCTCCAGGTCGGCCGGTAAAAAATCCCTGCGGATAAGCTGCATGCTATCGTCTATCCAATCGTGTTCAACAGGATCGTATTTCCAGAAATGCTGATGCGAATCTATCTGTAACATAAGCTCAAGCAGTTTTCAGGGTAGTTGAAATATTTTATCCATTAACAGCCATTTATCGCCCGGCGCGGCCGATGGGAGCGGTTGCTGAAATTTCCACATCAAAGTTTCCCATTCCTGCACCTTTGGATTATGGGCATCCAACGCAGCTTTTTTGGCAAAATCAAAGGTATCGTCGGTTTCCATTATCATAAACAGGCGGTTAGCAACCCGGTATATTTCCATACCGGTAATGCCCGCGCTTATGATGCTTTCTTTTATTTCGGGCCAGCCATTCTCACTTTTGTGCCAGTGCTCATACTCCTCAATTAATGTGGGGTCATCCTTCAGATCGAGCGCCAAACAATATCTTTTCATCAGGCAGGGCTTGAATATTCAAAATACATTTTATCTATCAATCCATCGCTTACCATATCCTCCCAAAATTTTTGAGGGATGACGGTTTCCGCCATCGCGATGTTATCCTTTACCCTTTTGGGGTTGGTGGTGCTTAGCGCTATGCTTTTAACCCCGGGCGCCATCAGCGCGAACTGCACGCAGGCCTCTGCCGGTTTAATATTATAGGCGGCGCACAGCTTAAAAAAGTCATCGCGCCATTTGCACAGGGTTTTATTTTCGAGGGCTGTAGCATCTATCAGCTTGTAATCAAAATAATCGCCGCCGATGAGATAGCCGGAATGAAACACCGCCGAATTGATGATCTGCACACCTTTTTCTTCCAACTGCTTCATAAAGGCGAGCAGTGGCTCCGGGTGGCTCTTAATGGTCATACTGTTGGCTATCATCACCCAATCCAGGTCCACATCCTTAGCTATCCGCGCTATCGATTCCCACTTTTTGGCACCCACGCCAATGGCCTGCACCTTACCCTGCTGCTTTAACAGCCGCAGCGCGCGGTAGGCCTCTAAAATATCGTTATACAGTATTGCATCCTCTTCGGGTGTCTGGGCTTTGGCAAGGTATTCGTCCGGGTCGTGTACCGATACCATTTGCGGGATGTAGCCGGCCAGCAATTCGTTGCCCTGTTCAAAGCATTTAATTATGCCATCGTAACTGATCTGCTGCTCGGCATCGTATTTCAGGTCGCGCCAAACGCCTGGCTCAAAGGTTGGTTCGGGTGTTTTTAGTTCGGTGCGCACCCAGCCCAGTTTATTGCTGATGATGACCTCATCCGGCTGCACGTTTAAAGCCTTCAGGCATTTCCCCAAAGCTTCCAGTGCCAGGCCCGCGCCATATTTGCCAGCCGAATCAAATATCAGCTTACCGTTGGTATGCGCTATACATTCCTTTACTATTTCCAGTTTTACTTCGTCGCTTAGCACCACAAACAGGTTGCCTAAACCGCTGGTGCCAAAAATTACCGGCGGCA
>Ga0302312_10002210_pt1 | contig 11419 bp, 8 predicted proteins | sample III_Palsa_N2_1_FD_200529 | JGI IMG/M metagenome (GOLD analysis project Ga0302312, IMG submission 200529) | Peat permafrost microbial communities from Stordalen Mire near Abisko, Sweden - III_Palsa_N2_1 | ecosystem: Environmental > Terrestrial > Soil > Palsa > Peat permafrost | place: Sweden...
CACCCCGTTCTCCAGCTCTATTGCCGCGCCCTTTACAAATCCGTTGATCGCGCCATTCATCGTACTGATATTTGCTCCCATTACAATCGGATCATCGGCTAATGCACCTGATGTTAAAGTAAACGACCCCTTCGGATTGATGTAATGCTGGCCGATCAATACCAGGTTCACCTGGCCCATTAATTTGCTGTTAACGCCAATCCTGAAATCAGCATCCTTCATAAATGCCAAAGGCCCGAACTGTGCATCCCCGGCAGCGCAAATTAAGGCGTCAAATTTTCCGGCCTGTTTGTAAAAGTTTTCTATCGACTCGGTTGACGATATGTCTACCTGCATATCAGCACTTTTTGAACCGGCCTTAATTACTTCATGATTTTTTTGTAATGCGGCGGTTACGTGTTTTCCGATGGTACCTGTGGCACCTATAATTAAAATTTTCATTTTCACTTTTTTTAACAAAATTAATCCATAACTTTACTTTTGTCAAGTAATGGCACATTTGTCAAGTATTGACATTTAAGACACTAATGCTCATTATAAACATGTTAGCAGAAAAAATAATTGAAAAAAAAGTAGAGCCGGATTGTGATTGCTCAATAATAGGATCAATCAATATCATAAGCGGTAAGTGGAAACCCGTTATTATCTGGATGTTATTATCAGGCCCCAGGCGATTTGGTGAACTTCATAAAGGAATTCAAGGTATAGCACTAAAGGTATTGTCCAGGCACTTAAAAGAACTGGAGGCTGACGGTATTATCAATCGGAAGGTATACGCCGAAGTCCCGCCAAAGGTGGAGTATACACTCACTGAAAAGGGGATGTCGCTTAATGATGTGATGCAGCTATTAGCAGAATGGGGTAAAAAGAATATAGTAGCCGAATAAGACATTTTAAGATATATTAAAGAATACCTTCGCTATCAGGGATAGGGCAGTTAAAAATTTGTATAGGCAAGACGATGATACCAATAAAGGCCCCCTGATGATAGTCAGGCCTTTTTTTGTTTCTATAAACCCGCAGGGTTGTCAAATATACCCCCAAAATGCTACTTTTAACGATGATGCGAAAACTATATGATCGATCTGTCAGCATCAGATTGCCGGCAATTATAGTGCTATTATCATTTTTAAGCCTGAGTGCCGTTGCACAAACCAGCACACTATTACCGCCGTCGGGACTGATGTGCGACCTGGTGGCGCAAACGGCTTACCAATCCACACACGGTTACCCGCTTAAAGCATCTAAAGTAAACCTATCCGATACAACCGTTCAATCGGTAACCATCGGCAGCGAACACCCGGCATTTACCTGGCAGATGAATGATACCGGGAACAATGTTATGCAAACCGCTTATCAGTTATTGATATCGGATAATGCCCTGTTCCCACCCGGCAGCGGTACCTGGGATTCAGGCAGGATCATGAGCGCCATATCCTGCGGAATTGTTTATGAAGGGCCAGCACTAAAACCCGGTACGGTTTATTACTGGAAAGTGCGGGTATGGAACAACCACGGTGCAGCAAGTTTATATTCGCCGGTTGCAGTGTTTTATACAGGCGCCAAATTGCAGGCATATCAAACTGCGGCCTATCCGCTCCGGGTGACAGAGGTAAATCCGGTTTCCTTGAAAAAAGCAGGCCAGGTATATCGTGCAGATTTTGGGAAAGATGCCTTCGGGCAACTGAAGCTCACCTTGTCTGCCGACAGGCAAATAGACTCTGTTATTATTCATTTAGGTGAAATGCTCAATGCAGATGGCAGCATTAGCCGCCATCCGCCGGGCACCATCCGGTACGCCAGGTATGCTATCAAGGTGCTTAAAGGCATACATACCTACCGGTTAACGATCAGGAAAGATGCCCGCAATACCAAAAACGCGGCGGTGAGGATGCCGGATTATATAGGCGAGGTAACACCTTTCCGGTATGCTGAAATAGAAGGCTATCCCGGCGTTGTGCAACTGGCTGATATTACACAACTATCTGTACATTATTTCTTCGACGATCAGGCGGCGACATTTTATAGTTCTGATTCCACTTTGAATGCTGTTTGGGATCTTTGTAAATATTCAATCAAAGCAACATCTTTCACCGGGACATTTATTGATGGTGACCGGGAACGTATTCCTTATGAAGCTGACGCTTATATTGCCCAATTGGGAGATTACGCGGTGAATAAGGAGTACACCCTGGCCAGGAACTCAAGCGAATACCTGATAACTCATCCAACCTGGCCAACCGAATGGATCTTACAATCTGTATTGATCGCATGGCACGATTATTTGTATACAGGTGATATCCGGTCGGTGGAAAAAAATTATAACGACCTGAAAGCCAAAAGCCTGATGGCGCTGCAGGATTCCACCGGATTGATCAGCACCAGGGCCGGAAAAATGACTAAAGAGGTGCTCGCATCCGTGCATTACAGTGAAGATTTGAAAGATATTGTAGACTGGCCCCATGGCACCGAGACGGACAACTTTGTTTTTACGAACTATAATGCCGTGGTTAACGCTTTTTATTACAAAGACCTTGTAATTTTAAAAACGCTGGCAAGTGATTTGGGTAAAAAGGATGAGGCTGCATTTTTTGATCAGAAAGCAAAGGTAGTAAAAGCGGCCTATAAAAAAGCTTTTTTCGACCCGGCAAGGCGGGTTTATGTGGATGGCATTGGTACAAACCATGCCTCGTTGCACGCCAATATGTTCGCATTGGCTTTTGGCCTGGTTGATGAAAATAATAAAAAAGATGTTTTGGCATTTATCCGATCAAGGGGAATGGCCTGTAGTGTTTATGGTGCCCAGTTTTTATTAGATGCGGTTTACGATGCCGGGGACGGCGATTACGGCCTTTCATTATTAACGTCAAAAAGCGACCGCAGCTGGTTTAACATGATCAGGGCGGGCAGCACTATCACAATGGAGGCCTGGGACAATAAATATAAATCAAACCAGGACTGGAACCATGTTTGGGGCGCCGCGCCGGCGAATATCATTTCACGAAAACTGATGGGCATAGAACCCCTTACACCCGGATGGGGCAGCTTTAGGGTAAAACCGCAAATAGGGGGTCTTACATTTGCACGTATCGATGTACCAACGGTAAAAGGTACCATCCACGCAGCTTATACACAAAGCAACAAGGAATTTAAAGCTGTGCTACAAATTCCGGCAAATACCTTAGCCCGGGTTTATCTTCCTATAAAAAATCATGTCAAATACCGGGTTATGAAAGACGATAAGATCGTGAAATTTACATTGATCGGTCAAACAGTCCTGATCAGTAACGTAGGGTCGGGCGAACACGGGTTTATGGTTATTTATTGATCGCACAACATCCAACCAGGTCTGTTTTAGAAAGCGGAGCAAAATAAGGAAATGTGTTATCTTGCCGGCTTAGAAATCAGTATTAAATAATTAGCATGTTTAAAAAGGTATTTCAAGTAGTATTATTCCTGCAAATAGCAGTTTGGGGAGTTTATGGGCAGGCTTCCAAAAGAACAAATTATGCCATTATAAAATCAGGTAGTAATTTGGCAGCTATTGTCAATACTGCTGCAACGCTTACACCATCTGCACGCCAGTTACGCTGGCAAAAATTAGAATTAACTGCTTTTTTCCACTTCGGCATCAATACTTTTACCGGCAATGAATGGGGTACCGGCAAGGAAGATCCAAAGCTATTTAATCCCACTCATCTTGATGCCCGGCAATGGGTGCAAACGGCTAAAGATGCGGGGATTAAGCAAGTGATCATTACAGCCAAGCATCATGATGGGTTTTGCCTGTGGCCAAGTAAGTATACCGAACACTCGGTAAAAAATAGTCCCTGGAAAAATGGGAAGGGTGATGTGGTGAAAGAAGTAGCCGATGCCTGCCACGAGCAGGGGGTTGGTTTTGGAATATACCTTTCACCCTGGGATAGAAATTCGCCCTTGTATGGAACGGATGCTTATAACGATTATTTTGTAAATCAACTTACCGAACTGCTTACCCAATATGGCCGTGTTGATGAGGTATGGTTTGATGGCGCAAATGGGGAAGGCCCTAATGGTAAAAAACAGGAATATGATTTTGACATGTGGTATAAAGTAATACGTAAGCTGCAACCCTCGGCCGTTATCGCTATAATGGGCCCGGATGTTCGTTGGGTGGGTACCGAAACCGGTTATGGCCGTGAAACGGAGTGGAGCGTTGTGCCTGCAAATAATTTAGACCAGTTAACTGTTGCCGCTAGTTCCCAGCATGGTATTACCTTTAAACCACATGGCGATATGACCGGTGACGACTTAGGCAGCCGCGACAAAATAAAGAATGCAACAGGGCTGGTATGGTACCCGGCAGAGGCGGATGTTTCTATCAGGCCGGGATGGTTTTACCATGACGACCAAAATGATAAAGTTAAATCCCCTGAAAAGTTAATGGATATCTACTATAACTCCGTGGGGAAAAATTGTGTGCTGCTCTTAAATATCCCACCTGATAAAACAGGCATGATAAATGAAAGCGATGTGAAAAGTTTACAGGGCTGGAAGAAACTACGCGATGATACATTTAAAGAAAACCTGCTTAAAGGCGCAACTGTTAAATGCGCTAACGGTATAAATTTAAATGCAATTTTAGATGATAATTACAATACCTGGTTTACTTCCCGTGGTAAAGATTCCTCTTCAATAATTACACTAACCCTAAAAGCCCCAAAAACCTTCGACCTTTTACTCCTACAGGAAAACATCAGCATAGGCCAGCGTGTAGAAAAATTCGAGTTTGAATATTGGGATGGCAAGCAATGGCTGAAAGCTACTGAAGGAACTACTATTGGTTATAAACGCTTGTTGCGTTTTCCGGCCATAACAGCCGGTAAGGTAAGATTGCGAATTGAATCATCAAGATTAAATCCGGCTATTTCAACAATAGGGTTATATAAACAACCTTAAATATTGGTGTTTTTTTTGTGGAAGAAATCAGAAAGTAACTTTTTTCTTACGAGGAATTAATTATTTGCCTCATGGTTATTTTATTAAAAATGTTAACGATATTTATGTAAAGTATGGCTGAAATTTAACAGGCAGTACTTTTCCCGCGTTTTTTGTAGGCAACAAGCCTATAAGAACATCGGGAGATAAATAAACCGTTGAACCTTTTAATCAAGAAAACATGAGAAAACTACCCTCAAAATTACTCGCGACAATTTTATTGTGTGCCACCTTCATCATGATCTTTGATCCTGTATACGCAAGTATTTTACAGCATCAAAAGCCCGGCAGGCCCGGCGGCGGCCGCCCGCCAGCTAATAACCATCGCCCGCCAGGTAACCGGCCCCCGGCCAACCGGCCTCCAACAACCAGGCCACCGGTTACAAGGCCTCCCGGTAATAATCATCGCCCGCCAGGCAATAGGCCTCCGGGTAATCACCGCCCTCCGGGCAATGGGCACAAGCCCGGCAGACCGGGTGGACATCGCCCGCCAATATACCGTCCGCAACGCCCGGTGTATATTAAACGCCGTCCGTTTTATTCCTATCGCTATCATTCATACGTGCCTTATCATTGGGGGCCATCATGGCATCCTTTAGGTTTCTTTGTTGCTGCCCTTGCAACAACCGCGGTGATCATTGCCATAAACAACCAGGAATATCATTATGATAACGGGGTGTATTATGAAACCGCATCAGGTGGTTATCATGTGGTTCCGGCACCAATTGGCGCTACCATAACCGTTTTGCCATCGGGCTATAGCCTTGCACCTGTTGCAGGTGTTAACTATTACTACTATGGCGGCGATTATTATATGCAAAACAATGGTGCATACCAGGTGGTAGCCCCGCCCGTTGGAGCTTTTGTAACCAATTTGCCCGATGGCGCCCAGCAAGCAACCATCAGCGGTAATATATATATGGTTTATAACGGCACCTATTATCAGCCTGTTTTTGCAAACGGGCAAAACGGGTACGAAGTTGTTGATATGGAAGAACAATAAGCTAATTTGTTCCGCTAACTCAATAGCAATTATAAAAAGCCTCTTCAAATTGGTTTGAAGAGGCTTTTTTGTTAATGATCATTTGTTTTTAACAATTCCTTTATTTTAATTGAATAGTTTCGGATGAACTTTTATTTGCTTCTTTTCTATACTGATATTTTAAAAAATCGTAATTTTAACTATTAATAAAAGCGTATGGATGGCATTCACAATAAAGATATAGGAACAAAACAAAAAGCGCTTGCCATTAACCTAAATCCCGAAATTTATGGCTCATTTGCCGAAATAGGTGCAGGGCAGGATGTAGCCGCTAATTTTTTTAAGGCAGGTGCATCATCGGGCACCATCGCCAAAACCATGTCGGCTTATGATATGGTTTTTTCTGATGCTATTTATGGTGTGCAGCAGGTACGTCGTTATGTAAGCGAGCCGCGCCTGATCTCCATGCTCGATCATGAGTACGGGCTACTGATAGAGCGCCTGGCTGCGCAACGTGGCGATACAACCACTTTTTTTGCTTTCGCCGATACCGTTTCGGCGCTTAATTATCAAAAAACCAACGACGGGCATGGCTGGATGGGCGTGCGTTTTCAGAAGGAACCGAACGGCGTGTTTAATGATGTGGTTATCCATGTAAAACTATTGGATAATGATAATAACCTGCAACAGCAAGCCATGGGCATATTAGGCGTGAACCTGATATATGCCTGTTTTTATTATAACGAGAACCCGCCGGTGTTTTTGCTTTCGCTGATGGACGACCTGTCGCGCGATCATATTCAAATAGATATGATCCGGTTTGAAGGGCCGAACTTTACTAAGGTTGATAACCGCCTGATGAGCTTACACCTGGTAAAATATGGTTTTTCGGATGCAGCAGTGTTTGGGCCGGATGGTAAAAACTTGCAGCCATCAGAAGTTTTGTATAAAAAGCATATCGTGGTGATCCGCGGGCGTTTCCGTCCTATCATCAATGTGCATTTGGATATGCTAAATACGGGCGTTAAACAATTTATGCAGGAATCTGATGTAGACAGCACGAACGTAATAGTGATAACGGAGCTTACCCTGCAATCGTTAAAAGAGCGGGATGCTGCCGAAAATGCCGAAATTGATGAAAAGGATTTCCTCGACCGCGTGGATATTCTTTGTTCACTCGGGCAAACGGTATTGATCTCAAACTTTCATGAGTATTATAAACTGGTAGCTTATCTATCCAAGATCACCAAATTAAAGCTGGGTGTAGTTTTGGGGTATCCCAACCTGGAGTATATATTTTCTGAAGAGCATTATAAAGATCTCCCGGGCGGTATTTTGGAGTCGTTCGCTACCTTATTCAGCCGTAAGGTAAAGCTGTTTATTTATCCAACCTTGCGTGATGGGGTGATATGGAATTGTCTCAGGTTTCATCCGCCTGCGCACCTTATCGATCTGTATCGTTACCTGATCGCCAATAATAAAATAGAAGACATCAGGCATTATAACGAGAACAACCTGCATGTGCAAACAGATATTGTACTACAACTGATAAAACAAGGTGTAGAAGGCTGGGAACAATACGTACCACCGGAGGTTGCCACCATGATAAAAGACAGATGTTTATTTGGCTATCATTGCGAGGTTGAGCCCGCGAAAGATGATGTTGCAAAAACAGAATAACCCCCGCCCGCAATGACGTGATATAAATATCATCCTATTTCTTTCCTAACTATCGGCGCTACTTTTGTGCCAAATAATTCAATTGCCTTTAATACCTTGGCATGCGGGGTATGCTCCGTAACCAATTGCGCTACAAAGCGGGTGTTATGGAAAAGTTCATATTGCCCCAGTATTTTATCAACCGCCTGCTGTACATCGCCTACCACTAATGGGCCATCTTTACGCAGGTATTCAAATGATTCCCTGTTCATGGGCGACCAGCCCCTGTCGCGGCCTACACGGTTCATCAATGCCTCGTACGACGGATAAAATTCATCAGCCGCCTGTGCCGCATTTTCGGCCACATAAAACTGCGACGATATAGCCAGTTGTAATTTGCTCACATCGTGCCCGGCTTTTTCGGCGGCTTCGCGGTATAACTCAACAAAAGGCACAAAATGTTTGGGTGCGCTACCCAAAATAGCGATGATCATGGGCAGGTTTAAACGCCCGGCACGTTTGGCCGAGGCTTGAGTGCCGCCAACGCCAATCCATACAGGTATGGCCTGTTGGTAAGGGCGCGGGTAAACACCACGGTTAACCACAGGCGCGCGAAATTTTCCTTTCCAGTTCAATACCTCATGTTTATTTATTTCCAAAAACATTTCCAGCTTTTCGGTAAACAGTTCGTCGTAATCGTCCAGATCATAGCCAAACAGGGGATAGGATTCAATAAATGAACCACGGCCCGCTATCATTTCGGCACGGCCACCCGAGATCAGATCGACAGTAGCGAAATTCTGAAAGGTGCGTACCGGGTCGGCCGAGCTAAGCACCGTTACCGAGCTTGATAAACGGATGTTTTTGGTGATGGATGCCGCTGCTGCCATCATAATTTCAGGCGCCGAGATCACAAAATCGGGCCGGTGGTGCTCGCCAAAGGCGAATACATCCAGGCCAACCTCATCGGCCAGCTTTACTTCTTCCAATAATTCCTGTACGCGTTTGTGCGCGTTTACCGCTTTCCCCGCAACGCCGTCGGGTGTTACTTCGCCAAATGTGCTTATGCCTAATTCCATAGCGGCAAAAGTAAATACAAATACCGAAATTAGTATCTTTACGCAGTGGCCGCCCCTAAGAAACCCCCGGTAAGGAAAACAGTTCCCAGGAGAAAACAGCAACATAAGTTCCGTTGGCAAATTATCGTTGCCGCATTTATACTTATCCTGTTATCGCCTTTTTATTATGGCTATGTGCTGAAAATGTTTTCATCCACCTGGCAATGGCTCCGGGATACCGGCTCAAACCCGCATTACCGCACTTATAAAAGCTATAATATCCATATCCCGTCTCAATATAAAATACACGGTATTGATATTTCATACGCGCAGGGCCGTATCGACTGGCAAAAGGTTAGAGCCATGCATGAAGATAGCATCCACATCAGTTTCGCCTTTATAAAAGCAACAGAGGGTATATTAAAGGTTGATCCTTACTTTAAACGTAACTGGCGCGAAGCACCTAAAAATGGTATTATCTGCGGCGCTTATCATTTCTTCAGAGCAAATAAAAACGGCACCTGGCAGGCGAGGTTTTTCCTGCAAAATGTAAGCATGGAAAAAGGCGATATGCCCGCGGTAGTTGATATAGAAACGCTCGACGGTGTAACTCCCGAAGCTATGCGCAAACAACTACAGTCCTTTTTGACCTATGTAGAAGTAAAAACCAAAGTAAAACCAATCATATACACACAGTTAAGCTATTATGCCGATTATCTGGCGGGTTTTTACGACGGTTATCCGCTCTGGATAGCTCATTATGACCACCCTGAATTACAGATAGCGCAAAGCATCAACTGGCAGTTTTGGCAACATTCAGACAAGGCACGGGTAAGCGGCATTTATCATGTGGTGGATTTTGATGCTTTCAGGGGTGATAGCCTGGCTTTCAGGCAATTGCTGGTGCAATAAAATTTAGGTTGTATTTATTCCTTTTTCTTCTGAAAGCTATAAAACAAATAGATCAAAGGAGGGAATATAAGCAAACTGCCCAGTAACAATGCCCAACCCAGATCATCAATAGTGTTCAAAGGCGCGTGGTCTTTAAGTAGCGATAGGTTATTGCCACCTTTTATCATAATAATATTCGGAAAGTGCCGGTAGCCCACGGCTATCAGTATCATAGTTACCTGGAAAGCCGCCAGTATCCTGATAACTTTGGTTTTACCTTTGCTCAATAAATACCAAAGTAATACTAATGATAGTGACGCGGCTATTACCGCTACCAAACTAACCGGGTTGCCGAAGATCCAATAGGCCAGGTGCACGTGTTCCACTTCAGCTGCTAAAAAAACAAGCCCACCAAAACCAACTGCCGCGGCATTCATGATCACGGCTTTTTTTGTGAAACGCTTAACATCAAACTGATCGTTGGCATCTCCAATTAAATAAATTGCCGCCAGAAATCCGCACAGCGCCACTGTAAAAAATCCAACAGCAACCGAAAACCAATTGAGCCAGCTAAAAACGTAGGCAGTTAAAAAATCAGTTGCGCCGGGATCGATCTGCCTTGAAATAACGCTCCCGGCAGTAATGCCTAAGAAAAGGGGAGTTACAAAGCTCGAATAAACAAAAATGTGGTTATACAGCGCCTGCATTTTATCATCCTTTATCGCGTCATAATTACGAAAGGAAAAAGCTGTGCCCCGCGCTGTAATACCCATCAGCATAATTAACAGCGGGATATGCAGGTAGGTACACATATCACTATAAATAACCGGAAAGCCTACAAATAAAATAACCACCGCGATGATAAGCCACATGTGGTTGGCCTCCCAAATAGGGCCAATCGCCTGGTACATGGTACGGCGGGTGCGGCTTTTATTGCCATCGGAAGTGAAAAGCTCGATAATGCCTGCGCCAAAATCAGCGCCCCCAAGCAAAAAATACAGCAGGATAGAAAAAAACAGGAATATGATAACTACATAAAGCATAAGCTGTTATTTAACATCGTATAATTCAGGAACCATTTTTATTTGCCTGTTCAGCAAAAATACCACCGCTATGCTCAGCGTAAAATACACAAAGGTGAACAGGTAAAAAGAATATTGTATGCCCGGCATAGGTGTAACCGCCTCGCTGGTGCGCATAATGCCTTGTATGATCCAGGGCTGGCGGCCAACCTCGGTAACTGTCCATCCGGCCTCAACGGCTATAAAACCAAGCGGCGTAGCTATAATAAATAATTTAAGGAACCAGTTTTTTATCAGCCATCCCTTCTTTTTCCACAAAGCAAACAGGTATAATAAGCCTATCAGCAATAAAAACATGCCTATAGCCACCATGAGTTGGAAAGCGTAATGCGTAACGGGTACGTTAGGCTGATCCTGCTGTGGTATTTTATCTAAACCTGTAACCGGGGTTTTAAAGTCGTCGTACACCAAAAAACTCAACAGGCCGGGTATTTCTATGCCGTAATTAACTTTTTTGTTCACCGTGTCGGGTATGCCGCCTATTAATAGGGACGAATAAGATACAGTATGAAAATTAGCCTCCATGGCGGCCGATTTTGCAGGCTGCCTGCGGGCGGCCCCCTTTGCTGATATGTCGCCGCTGAGAGGCTGTAATATAGCTGCAACGGCACCAAATACTATGGCAATCTTAAAGGCCTTGGTATGAAAATTTACGTTTTTCTTTCGCAGTATCATCAGCGCGTGTATGCCTGCAACGGCAAAGCCTGTTGCCGCGAATGCAGCGATGGTCATGTGCAGGGCTTCTGAAAACCAGGCGGCATTAAACATGG
>Ga0302312_10002213_pt1 | contig 11415 bp, 8 predicted proteins | sample III_Palsa_N2_1_FD_200529 | JGI IMG/M metagenome (GOLD analysis project Ga0302312, IMG submission 200529) | Peat permafrost microbial communities from Stordalen Mire near Abisko, Sweden - III_Palsa_N2_1 | ecosystem: Environmental > Terrestrial > Soil > Palsa > Peat permafrost | place: Sweden...
TAGTGATAGTGACTGTAGGGTCAACCACAATTCTTTGAGGCAGTTGCGACTGCGCCGTTAACTCATCCAGCGGTGTTAAGACCATTGGCGTCACACCGTTGACGTCTGGCGGATACAGGCGGTCGAGATATAGATACCGTTCCTGACGGTTTCCGATATCGCCGTGTAAGTAGGGTAAATCGTTAAACCCGATCGATACAGCGAATATTGACGAGGAGCGGTCCTCCAGCGGTTTGCCGGCCATAAGCGTGGAAAACTGTACAATGACATTGCCCTGAGCGTCCATCGCTGTTGCATTGCCGGTGATCTGGAAAGGACCGACCACATACGTGTGGTTGTTTTTCTTTATCAAGGCAGCCCTGGAACCGGTGAAGTCGATAGTGCTATACCCGGCCGGCGCTGCGACCGTCGAATGCACAACATCATCGGGCAAATCGACACCGTAGTGCGCCGTCAACAGTTCCGTATCCCACTCGCCCTTGTCCGACCTATTGTCGAATTCGTAGCGAATCGGCAGCCATGAGCGTTTGCTAATTGTATAGACGTGGTAGTCATTAATCGCGCCCATTCCTGTAGACCATTCGCGCCTGAATGCAAGTTCATCCTTGGACTGCTTGAATGGTTTCCGCGCATACATGCCTCCGCCGTTGAGCCAATCCCAACCGTCGATCATAGTGTCGACATCGGGCTCCATCAGGCCGATGAACGCCTGTTGTATCTTCGTTTGGGCATCGGTGGAGGATTGATCCGATGTCTCGATGACAAGTCCGGTCGGACGCCCTAATGCAGAATCCGGAGCCAGTATGAGGCGTTTAGTGGTTCCATCGTCAATCGTGACGTCCTGTCCAAGCTTCTCATATCTGAGATAGGGATACCTGCGCCCCCAGATATCCCACGGCACGTGTTGGTTGTTGATCTGCTTCCAACCCGACAAGTGCCAGGTTTGAACCCCGTTCAGAGCGGCAGCAACTGCAGCATTGGGATCGGATTTCGCCGACCTCTGTGGAAGGTGCAGCCATAGCGCGCTTAGTACTGCGACAATACAGATTGCCAGGGGCAGCCTTACTAGCTTCACAAGTCTATGTTTCCTGGGTTCCTTATTGGCGACCGTGACATCGGTGACGTAATCGGCACTGCGGATTTCAGCGCTCAGCCGGCGCAGGGCAGCGAACTCACTTCGGCAGGCGTCGCAGGCGTCTATGTGGCGACGGATTTGGCCGCGGGTGCTTCCGTGCAGCTCGCCATCGCAGAAGGCCTGTATCTCGGGCTTTATTTGTTCACAGTTCATAGTTGCTTAGCTCCTTTCGAAGGATTGCGTTGGCTGCATGGCGGCGCGACTTAACTGTTCCAACCGGGACGTCGAGAATGGCGGCAATTTCGCGGTACTTGAGATGTTCGTATTCGCTCAGGACGATGATGGCCTGCATCTCGTCCGGTAATTCGTTGATGGCCTTTCGGACGAGCTCTCGTCTATCCAGCGCCAGAAGAGTTCGTTCGGGATGGACGCCCGGCTCATCAGTGTCCCCATCGACTCCGTCAAGGATATCCAGGGAATCCATAGGGGGCCTGTGGCGCTCGCGGTGGCGCAGCACCACATTGACCGCGATCCTGTATAGCCAGGTGTACGTTGCCGCATCGCTGCGAAACAGGTGATAGCCCGTACAGGCTCGCACCGCAACCTCCTGGCATAAGTCGTCGGCACAGTCGCGGTCGCCGACGAATCGGAAGAGCAGATTCCAAACTCGTTCGCGGTGAGTCTGCCAGGACCGGTCGAAGGCCAGTGATTTCCAGTTGCCCATCAGGGACTTTTGCATAATTGGGAGCGCGAGAGGCGAATTATCCACGTGATGTCCTTTCCGCTGTACCGGATCTATTAACTATGATCCGGTGACGAGCGGTACGGTTCACGGAGGCACTTAAGAAATTGTTGACATGCCAGTGGGGAGCTGGAATCGTCGCGCGTTTAGCGTTGCCAAATGGCCAAAGGGGCGACTGTCTGCATATGTTACTTATCCGGATTCTGAGTGATCGCTGAATCCCTATCCATGTGGATGTCGGAGACGACGATACCTTGTAGACCTCCGATGTTTACGCCTGTATTTTCGAGCTTGAAGCGTCCGATAGGGAGGCTGATGAGTGTGTTGTAATTCAACCCGCCTTCTCCCGAATCGTTCACTGCAATCGGAAAGATAGGAACGTGGCCCAGGCTCATCGCTGCGCTGGATCGCAGAGCTGTATAGCCATTGAGGTAGATTGTGTTTGCACCCTTTGAGAATGTCCACTGAGTGTTGGGTGTGCCGTAAGACCGTGGCGTGCCCTCTGTTACGAGAACCTTGGACGGTGGCCCAGCCTTTTGCTCGATCAGCTTTTGCGCGGAAGCATCATCACAGTAGAACAATTCGTCATCGGGAATCTCCGCGAGCGTTTTGACAACGGTTTGCGGTGGTTGGTTGAAATTCTGCGTTGCAGTCCCGCTGTAGACAGTCCCTCGGACTGGAAAGAAATATGTCATGCTCAGCAAACTGCCGATGCCGGCCGCCAGCGCCAGCATGACACCGGCGATCCTTTGGGGGATTGTCCATTGCTTATTCTTTGCAGCGTTAACAGCACGCTGCGCCATTACCTCGGCCAGCACGTCCTCCGGCGCAGCGCTAAACCCTAACTCACGAAGGGCTTCGCCCACTGGAATGGTGTTCGCAGTTTTTCGATCGTCGCGCTCCTTCCGCGCCTCGATAGCCGCAAGTGCACGTGCCAGCTCTTCAGGAGTAACGCGAGCCTGTGCGGCCGGTAAAGGATTCGATTGTTGTTCATGCTTCAACATACAAGGATTTTCTCGGTCTCTTACCGGAACTACAATCCCTTCACAAACTCCAGCACCTTCTCTGCATGCTGATCGACTTTGACGCTTGGATAGATCTTTTGCACGATGCCGGCCTTGTCGATGATGAAGGTGGAACGCTGGATGCCCATATAGGTTTTGCCGTAGTTCTTCTTCTCTTTCCACGCGCCATAGGATTCGGCGATGGCATGGTCGGGATCGGCAAGAAGAGGGAAGGGCAGGCTGTGGTTTTCGATGAACTTCTTATGTGCGTCCACCGAATCTGGACTAATGCCCAGGATCGCGCTTCCCGCGGCTTCAAAGTCCTTTAAAAGGTCTCGGAATGAGCAGGCTTCGGTGGTGCAGCCTGGGGTCTCATCTTTGGGATAGAAATACAGTACTAGCGACGACTTGCCCTTATAATCGGACAGCGACAGCGTCACTTCACCCGCACGGGTTACGGCGGGAGCGGAAAAATCGGGGGCGGCAGAGCCAACGGTCAATTCGGGCATCAAAAACTCCTTCTAGGGTTTATCGGGACGGGTCCACTTTATGTCGGCGACACCCGCACGGTGATTGGTCAGTCTAGCGACTACAAAAAGATGGTCGCTCAGTCGGTTCAAATACTGCAGCACTTCGGGATTGAGCGTCTCTTCACGCTCCAGGGTCACTAAATGACGCTCCGCTCTGCGGCACACAGCGCGCGCCACATGCAGATACGAAGCTCCAGGCGTACCGCCTTGCAGAATGAAGTTCGTAAGCGGCTCCAACTCCTCTTCAAATCGGTCTATTTCCGCTTCAAGCAGTTCAATCTGGTCCTGCCTTACACGAGGAATTCTGTCTGTCCGTTCCAGCGGTGTCGCGATGTCCGCACCTACTTCAAACAGCTCATTCTGCAGCCGAAGCAGAATCGACAAGATCTCAGAATCGGCAATCTGCGTTGCCGCCAACCCCAGAACAGCATTCAGCTCGTCCACGGTTCCATAGGTTTCTACTCTACGATTGTCCTTAGGAACGCGCTGGCCGCCGTACAGGCCGGTCTCACCGGAATCCCCGGTCTTGGTATATATTTTCACGGTTACAGTATGGTTGGAGCGCCAGAGCTAAGTCAAGGTTCCAGAACAACATTAGACGCCGGCTCCTTTGCCAGCACGCCAGGAGCGACGAATCCGTAGAATACGTTTCCATGCGCGTCCTTTTCCGCCTGCCAGATCCAGCCTTTCGTAACCCTTCTGTGGGCATACCCTTCAGGATTTATTGCAGTGACTAGACTGGCTGGCGTAGGAACCGACGCCATAGGTATTACTTGAGCGCCTTTACCCAGAGTGAAGATGGCGCGGCCACGTTTAACATCATCTTCCGTCGCAGGCGATGTAAGCGGCGCGAAAACCATATGAGCCACGTCCCAGTTCACAACTTCTTGAACGTTTTCGCTGCCTTCGACGTAGGCGTATCGCTCAGAGTATCTTCGAAGGACGTCGATGTCGGATTTGATGGCACGACTGCGTTGGCTTTTCTGCCATCGGATGTCGAACGGCTGCATTCCATCGGCGCTTTGCAGGCGCTCTGCAAGGTTGTCGCACTTACGGATTACGTCCTTTGTCCCAACGGCGACATCGTACTCTCCAATTTCGGTGTAATTCTGATCCGGGCCGGCGGAGTATTGAAAGCTTCTGATGCCAGGTTCGGTGACTGTTTCAGTTCCAATGACGGTCGTATCCAGCAGCCCATTCAGGACTGCGTCTTTGAAAACGGGGATGCCAAGCAGTGGACTGGCGGCTAAGTCTTCCATGAATCTGAAATCCGAAAGGTGATACAGGGGAGCGGAAGGGCTGCCGAATAGATCTCGAGCTGCCGCTGCCATTACTGGATCGTCATTGTGCTGCCAGAGAGCCTTTAGCATGCGAGTGAGACCGAATTCGCTAGCCTTCTTCAGGTCTATCCCCTGTAATGTAGGAACAAAGTCCGGAATTGCATCAGGATCGTTACAGGCTACTCTCGCTTCTGTTACCCAGAGGATTTCCTGCGCCATGCCTAGTTTTTGACTTTTATCGACCAAAAGGCTTCCAAGTTTTCCGCAGTCCGTAAATTGTTCACGTAGAATTGGGATTGCCGCATTGGGATCCCATTTGGACAATGTAACCGCCATGTGGTTGGAGTTTTGCAATGTTTCAATTGTTTGCGCGTTTGTCGAGCCGATGGGGGAGTTGCCGATCTGATGGTATCGTTTAATCATCAACTCTGTAACGGTCGGCTTCTGCGTCTGCCCTGATTGCCCGACAGGTCCAAACACAGCCAGATGATCCGCCGCATTCTGCCAATCTGCTGGTGTGGCGGAGTCGTCGGAAAGCGTTTGATAGTATCGATCCTGCAGAGACTGTCCGCGGTGCTTTATCCAGAAATCTCGCAAAGACTGTGCAATTTGCACTCGCTCCGACTGGGGGTGTTCGCTCAAGTCGTCCCACGTCCCATCAGCGGTAAAAAACGAGACTTGCAAGATGCCCGAAAGAGCATAATAGGCAGCCTCGCTTACTCCTATCAGCGATCTTTCGTGATAGAACTCCCTTTGAAAGTGAACGGAGCGAGTTAATCGCGTGTCGTTAACCATCACATCGAGCAGTGGTTCCACAGCGGCGTCGCCTTCGCATATGAGCGCCTGAACGATAGGATCGTACGTCAGCATAGGATCGCCGGCAGACTCCCCATCACTAGTCGAGACATTCTCTAAATCTTTGATGAGAGCGCTAATCCTCTTCGTTTTTTCTGCAGGTGGACGCGTGTCCTCCGAGATCGGGCGCGAAAATAAAGAGAAGTCCCTCGGATTTACTGGGGCAGGGAGCCAAGGCGGTTCCGATACCCGCCGCTGCTCGTCCGCAAGCAACGCGGGCAGAGGATGAAGAAACTCCAGGTAATGTTCTTCGGGAATACGATTGCGTCCCATCGGTTTTGGAAACCCTTCCAAACTGGCCGTGGCTTCAATCTTCGGCTGCAATGCCGTCAGCGTTTGCGCAGTCAGCAGTGAAATCTGGTCGTCTCCACGCATGTGGGCGCACACGGCCTGGTAATAAAGCCCCCAGGTCCAATCGTTGGCCAGACTCAGATAGGGCGCTTGAATGTTGGTCGGGGGATACAGCAAGCGACGGGTAACTATTTCGCTCCATATCTGATTCGCCAGGGCCGAATCTCCAAGACGTAGTAAGAGACAAGCCTTCATCGGACTCAGCCATCTTTCCGATATGTGGGTCCCACCTAAATAGATTGGTCCTTCATCGACTCTGCTGCGGTCCCTGGTCAATAGTCGCCCGGGCGCTACGAGTGTGCCGGGAGGCAGATTGGTGAGTGCGTTTGCGTCGGCGGACAGATCGACGACTTTTCCAACCGACAAAGCCGGATAGATCAGCCCATCCCAGCAAATCGCAAATCGCTGGATACTCCCGTCCACGGCCGGCAGCACCCAGCCGTGCGTAGGTTCAGCGCCACCGTCGCCTAAATAGGCATCGCCGACGTGCACTGTAATCTCCCGATACTCACAGCCTCGGGGATCCGGCAGGCCCTGGTCATAAAGCGTTATCGTCGCACCCAGAAGTGCAGGCGGAACACCACGCGGGACTGCCCAGGGTTTGTTCTGGTCTGGCGGAACTGGGATAGACGTTCCAGTAAATGGAGGAATCGGATCGGTAGAATCGGCGAGCGCAGCAGGCCCGAAACGACTGCTTAGAAGCACTGCACCCAAACACAATAGCCAGTAAGCTCCCATTGCCGATTTGACCCTTCTCGTCCTTCTTTCAATCAATTTGGATTTCCTCGGCATCTTTACTCTTGAACCGTGCGTAGAACCTCTCCACATCTTCCATCTCAGATGTCATCGGAGCTCCAGGCAAAGACCCAATAAAAACCTCGCCATAACGCGATGTCCTCAGCCGCGAATCCAGAATAGCTACAACTCCGTAGTCAGTCTCACTTCGGATCAGGCGTCCTACGCCTTGTTTAAGCCGAATAACTGCTTGCGGAACAACGAACTCATTAAAATAGTCCCCTCCGTCTTCATAGCTCTTCTCAGCCTGGGCTTGCGACACAGGATGGTCTGGGACGGCGAACGGCAGTTTGTCGATCACAACTAATCGCAGCGACGGCCCCTGGACATCGATTCCCTCCCAGAACGAGAACGTCCCCAGCAGAACCGCATTCTGGTTTTCCTTGAAACGCTGCACCAATCGGCCTGCGGGGGCGTCTCCCTGCTTTAAAATCTTGAAAGGGATTTCCAGGGTCAGAAGCTGCACGTAGACATCGAGCAGGGCCTTATGCGATGTTAGCAAAACGAAAGCTCCGCCTCCCGACGCCACCACAAGCTTGACGACTTCATCCACCATGGCGTGCCGGTAGGTCACACTGTCCTCAGGGGGCCCAAGGTGCTCGGGCGTGTAGACGAGACATTGCGACCGGTAGTGAAACGGACTGTCCGACGAAGACTGAACAACCGTCCTATTGGACTGATTTAATCCCAACGTCGAAATGATATAAGAGAAGTCGGCCTCTGTGGTAAGGGTCGCCGAAATAAGCACCGCCGAACGTGGAGACTGCGTGTTCCACAAGACGTTTCTTAGAGTATCCCCAGCCTTAACCGGAGTCCTGTGCAGCTCCACTGAACCCGTTGCAGCCAGAGTGTTGGGCCTTTCGCCCCACAATACCCGGTTGGTGTCCACCGTCAATATCACGTCGTTAAGATCGTCCCGATAAGCGCGTGTCCAGCGGGCCAGCGACTTTAGCCAATCCGAGTCGGGCATAACGGCAGCTTCCGCGGCGCTCTCCAAGTGGTCATTCATGCGGCTAAGCTCCGCCACCAGGCGCATGCCCCGGTCTTCCACTTCCTGAAACGACACGTCCTCCTCGCGCGATATCAGAAACTCGCGCTCGGGAGCGCCGGCAAACTTCTGGAAGAAAGCTTCGCCCAGATTTTGTACCAGACCAGACTGCTGGATGACGTTCAACCCCGCCGACGGATTGCCGTTTACCTTGCGCAGCACGCTGTAAAGCCCCGCCAGCGAGACCGTGCGGGTAAGGGCGTCTGTAGCCACGGCGGGGATATGATGCGCCTCGTCAAAGATCACCGAATCGTATTCGGGCAGCACGCGGACATCGTTGTCCGAACCCGGATCGGATTTCAAAATAAGATCCGCAAAGAAGAGCGCATGGTTGACCAGAATGATCGATGCCTTCTCCATCTGCTTCTTCATTTTAAAGTAGAAGCATTTATCGTAGAAGGGGCAGCGCCGTCCAATACATGTATCGTGGCTGACCGCGATGCCGCGCCAATGGTCGAACGTAAACGGCAGATCGCTCCTGTCCCCGGTAGACGTAGTAACCGACCATTTTCTTACGGACTCAAGCTGCTCGCTGCGCGCGGTGCCAAAGCCATGTATCTGTCCGTCCAGCGCCAGAATGCACAGATAGTTGCTGCGGCCCTTGGCGGTCACTACCAATTTATCGCTGCCCAGACTTTGCTGGGCAATAGGGATGTCTTTTTCGATCAGCTGATTCTGCAGGGCTATCGTGTGCGTGGAAATGACGATCTTGCGTTGCGGAGTGGCTATCTGCAGAGCAGGGATAAGATACGCCAGCGTCTTGCCGGTACCCGTACCCGCCTCAAATAGCCCTACAGTGTCCGGACGTTCGAGCAGTTCCCCGATGGACTGGGCCAGTTCAGCCTGCTCCGGACGGCTCCTGTACATGCCCAGAATCTTCGCCAGAGGCCCGTTTTCCTTAAATATGTCGAGGGTGGAGATCATCTAAACCTGAATCAAGTTACGAAAACATTTGCGTTTTCGTTATGAATACCTTATAATTGGCTGCAAGTGGATTTAATTTGTTGATCAGTAAGCTAGTCAGCGAGCCACAACCCTATCGATAGGAGCAGTCAATACATGCACCGTCCCGTACAGTCTTTAATTTTTGGCGTGGTGGCCCTTGCCCTTTCCGCGTCCGGAGCCATCGCGCAGCAAGACGACTCTCTGCGTAAGCTTAGCATATCACGAACCTGGGTCGACTATCGTCCCCTGGTCAACACTCCGTACGACTACGGAGACATCATGTATGCGAAGGGGATCGGCTACTCGGACGACGACGTTGCTTCTCTCTACATCCTGAAAGAGCGCACCGGCACTCCCTTCCGGCAGCTCATCATCCTTAACGAAGGCGGCCAGACATTCTGGAGCATGGCCCGCGAACACAATATTCCCCTAGACGTCGTGTTCAAGGCCGACTTGGAAAAAGATAAAATTGAAAAGTACATGATCGCCGTGGAAGCCTCCGGAAATCGTCCCTTGGACGACACCCCTGCCTCCGAGTCGGGCCTCAACGTCAACCGAATAAGCTCCGTTGAGACGCTAGCCGGGCCTCGCAAAGTAGCGACGACCATTGTTGCCGAAGGCGCCTACGATGTCCTCTCCGAATCACAGGGGATGAGCACCTTTGTCCACCTGATCGACAAAGCCGGACTTGCCGACGTTCTCAACAGCCCCGGCAGCTATACGATCTTTGCTCCCACAGACGCCGCCTTTGGACGCCTGCCCCGATACGTCCGCAGAAAGATCGAGAACAATTCCGACAGCCTTAAGTACTTGCTTATGTACCACATCCTGACCATCCGGCTCGATGTTAAGGCGATCGGCGAAATGACCTCGAATACCACCCCGCCAACACTGGGCGGAGAGCGCCTGACGCTGCAGACAACGTCCGACGGCGACATCCACGTGAACGACGCCAACGTCCTCCGCGCCAATATCCTGGCCGGAAACGGAGTCATCCACGAAATCGATACAGTGCTGGTTCCCAAGAACTACTAACGTAAGAGGGCGCAGCTCCCATCCTCTCCCCATTCTGGTTGGAAAATAGCCCTTTGGCGACAGTGAGAGGCCCTCTTATCCTCTCCGCCATTCCGATGGGGGAGAGGGTTGGGTGAGGTGGTTATCCGGGTCAAACAATCCTGCAAGTCTTGTCTTTGTTTTTGACCATTCAAAATTGATGTAGCGTTCCTCATGATTGATGCAGCGTTCCTCATGATTAATGTAGGGTTCATCATGCTGCTATCGGCTCGGTCTCCATGGCTTTAGTGACCGAGTATCCCATATCCGTAAGTCTCTTAATGAGCCGATCAGCAGTACGCTTTGGGTTAAGCTTGTCGAAATAATCGGCTCCAAGGTCATTATAAACAGTGTGTTGTGTGAGCATATGGTAAGCAATCTTCAATATAGCGTGAGCGACGGCGATTATGGCGCGTTGTTTACCGCGTTTGGCCGCTATACGTCGGTAGAGCGCGGCCAGATAATTGTTTCTGGTCCGTGCGGCAGCGTGAGCCGCTTGCACCAGGCCAGCTCTGAGCATCGGATTGCCTTTGCGTGTTCGTCCGGACAATCGTTTACCCGCGCTTTCGTTGTTTCCGGACGCAACTCCCGCCCACGCACAAAGGTGATCAGCCGTCGAAAACCTACTCATATCTATGCCGACTTCACTCAATATCATCTGTGCCGTGGACAGGCCGACCCCAATGATCGTGTCGAGTCTCTCCACGGCTTCGGTAAAAGGAGTGCATCGGTTTGTAATCTCCTGGTCCAGGGCTACGATGTTCTTGTCCATGCAGTCCACTGCGTCCAACAATTGTTGCAAAATTATCCGGTGATGTGCCTCTACGCGTCCAAGCAGCGCTTTTTCCAAATCCTCCTTCTTGGCGCGCAGCCGCCCGGCGGCAAGGTTGGCGAGGACCTTCGGATCGGATTCACCCGAGATCATCTTCTCGATCATAGCGCGTCCAGAGACGCCAAAAACGTCGGAAGCAACCGACGCCAGCTTAATATTAGCGTCTTCGAGAACCTTCTGAACTCGATTGATCATAGAGGCTCTCTGCCGGATAAAGATCGTTCTGGTGCGTGTCAGCTCCCGCAACGCTCGTTGCCCAGCTTTGGGAACAAAGCTGGGCCTCAGCAAGCCGTGCTCCAGAAGAGTGGCAATCCACTCAGCGTCTTTGACGTCAGTCTTACGACCAGGAACCTGCTTGATGTGTTGAGGATTCACCAGCATCAGCTTGAAACTCGGTTCCAGAAGGTTCCAGATTGGTCTCCAATAGACGCCTGTGCTTTCCATGGCGACCTCCGTAACGTTTGCCATATCAAGCCACTCACCCAGGGAAAGAATGTCCGCGGTCATCGTACCAAACGTTCGGGTTTCCAACACCCGAGTACCGTCCAAGGTACGTGCTATTCGACAAGCGACGACAGTTTTTTTATGCACATCCAAGCCCGCACAGAACGGAGAAATAATGTCCATCCAACCACCCTCCAGAAGATGCCGGCCGAAATGGACACCCGCATAGGACAATCTGGTTGGCGTGCTTACCGGGAAGGCAGCAACAAAAATGGGTACGGCAAGGGTGTCCGGATCAGTCTTATGACAGGCTCAATCACCCAAATAATAGACGATCTCTAAGTCGGCCGGTCAACCCATCTATACCACATTTTCATCCATATGGGTGGATCGTGATCCATGAAGTCTTATGTGGGAGAGGATTGAGGTGAGGGGGCGGCATCACGATTGCGTACGGCAGG